>Ga0137388_10001015_pt1 | contig 16630 bp, 15 predicted proteins | sample 15con2h14AmetaG_FD_104644 | JGI IMG/M metagenome (GOLD analysis project Ga0137388, IMG submission 104644) | Vadose zone soil microbial communities from Angelo Coast Range Reserve, California, USA - 15con2h1.4A metaG | ecosystem: Environmental > Terrestrial > Soil > Vadose zone > Saprolite...
AGCGAGGGGAAACTCGGCAAGTGCGCCACAGGGCCGATGGATAATATGTGGCGCCCGCGCAGCAGACGGATACCCATATCCCCGACGACGAATCGGAAATAGGCTCGAGTCATAGCGGTATTCTTCCTCGATGAGCACGTCGAACGCCCACTCACAGCCGGGGATAATGGAGAAGCTGGGAGCGCGATAGCCAAGCACGGCTTGGCCGATCAGATCCTCCAACGCTCGCTTTGAGGAATGCAGATCTTCGCGAAAGGATTCGGGAGTGAGCGAGGTTACGCGCTCGTGTCGGAAACCATGCGAGGCTATTTCGTGACCTTCTCCGGCAATTGCTCGCACGACTTCCGGCCGGTGAGCGGCCAGCCAACCAAGAACGAAGAATGTGCCCCGAACGCCGTGCCGATCGAGGCAGGCGAGTAGCGTGTCGATGCTATGCGCAACGCGACTCGGACGGGAAAGCCACTCGACCGGTGAGACGACCGACTCGAGCGCTTTGACCTGGAAGTATTCCTCGACGTCGACCGTGAAGAAATGCGTCGTCGCGGAATGTAAAGGTGGCATGTCGAGGCAAGAGGAGGCAGAGACAGAACAACTCTATGCGGAACGGTTCGCACTTCAAATGCCAGATACGGATCTTCACCGACTCGTCAGCGATGCGATGCTATCTTCTTCCGGCGCAATGCGATAGCGCGAGTGCAGCGCGAGCTGACTTTGCCCCGAAGGGTCGACGACGAACTTGACTGTTGCTTCGGCGCCACAGCCTTTAAGCCGGCAGGATGCCGACCACTGGTCGTGAAAGTGCGGTCGCGAGATGACATGGTCTGCCATATCTTCGTGCCTATACGGTACGAATCGCGTGCTGTGCATCCAACCCTCGGCAGTATTGAGCTTGACTGTGGCAGCTAGTCGCGTATCGCTTTCGCCCGAGGCCCGGCTCCTGTTGCTGACAGCGGCTGTTTCGCCCAGCGATGCCGCATTGCGCCAAGCGTTGAGCGCGGGGATCGACTGGGAGGAACTGGGCGCCCTGGCCCGCTACGAGAAGGCCACGCCCGTTTTGTTGCGACTGCTTGGTCGCGTCGGCGCTGACGCCAACAACCCCGGATACCAGGAGTTGCGGCAGCTCGCGACGATTTCGGTGATGCAGATGTTGCAGCTCGAGCAACTGCTACATCAGAGCATAGACATCCTCGCCCAACAAGAGATCGAAGCAATGCTGCTCAAGGGCGCCGGGCTCGCGTACACCGTATACTCCTCGTTCGCTGACAGGCCGATGGGGGATCTCGACCTGCTCGTCCAGCCGCAGCACGCTGAGCGCGCCTGGTCGCTGCTCCAGAGGCGCGGCTGGGCATCGCCGGAAGCGCAGGCTGGATCCGAGCGATATGCGGACCACCAGCACCTTCCACGACTTTTGCAGGGGCGCGGCGCGTTCGGGTTGGAGATACACGACAATCTCCTTCCCGGAGAGCACCCGTTTCGGTTTTCGACCGACATGTTTTGGGCGCGCGCGCAGCGAGTGACCGCAAACGACCGAGTTTTCACGATTCCCCATCCGATGCATCAGCTCTGGCACGTGTGTGTCCACTTCGCCTGGTCGCACGCGATGCAGTGGGGAAGCTGGCGCACACTTCGCGACAGCGCGGCGATCATCCAACTCGGCGGATTTGACTGGACGGAATTTGTCGGTTTTGCGCAGGAGACACGAGCCGCAACTTGTTGCTTCTGGACGTTGCGACTGACGCGGCGCGTGACGGGGGCAGTCGTGCCTGATTACGTACTTGCGTCGTTGCGGCCACCGTATCCGGAGTTTATAATCGAGCGGCTGGAACGGCACTTCGTCTCAAATCTCTTTCCATCCGAGGATCGTTGCCCTTCGGTGTGGCTCACCCGCTGGCTGTGGGAGGCGGGTATCTCGCCCCGTTGGAGCGGTCACGGTGCAGGGCGCCCGTGGAAGGTATCCGACCGATGGATGGCGGGTTACGAGCCGCCCGAGTCGGAGCAGACGTATCGCCACGCTGTCACCGGCTGGTTCCGAAAGATCGGAGCCGGAGTCGCGTACCTGCGACGGCTTAGCCGCTTCTCCCTACCAGTCAACTCAGTAAACGTCAGGACGTCAGAATGACCGCATCCAGCGACTACCGCGATATCTCAACGAGCTCCATCGTCGTGGCGACCAAGGACCAGGTGTCTTCCGATCTCGCGGGCGAGACCGTTCTTCTCAGCATGCAGAGCGCCATGTACTATGGCCTCGACCAGGTTGGGTCGCGCATCTGGGAATTGGTGCGTGAGCCAATTCGGGTGTCAGATCTCCGTGACGCGATCACGCGCGAGTACGACGTCGAGCCCGAACGCTGCGAGGCAGATGTCCTTGGATTCCTCCGCGAGCTCGCCGTCAAGGGATTGATAGAGGTCAGAGATGGCAGGTAGTCCGCTGCATAAGTTCATGCGTCTGCCGGCTGCGGACCGTTCGCTGCTAATCCACTCCGTGCTGTTGGTTGGCGCAGCGAGGTTGGCGCTCTGGACGCTACCGTTCAACACCGTCCGCCGATTGTTCGCGCGACGCTCTCGCCAGTCACCCGCTCCGTACCCGACCACCGAAAGAATCGGTTGGGCCATCTCGGTCGCGAAGCGCTTCATCCCAAAGGGCAACTGTCTCCCACAGGCCCTCGCCGCGGAATCACTGCTTATGCGTGGCGGTCATCCGGTAGAGTTCCGCATCGGCGTCGCGAAAACGGACGACGGCCGACTTGAGGCACACGCGTGGGTAGAGAGTGGCGGTCGGCTCGTCGTTGGCGATCTCACTCAGGGGTTGGCAACCTTGACGCCGCTGCCGCCGCTACCCGCGTCGCGCGCTGATCTGCCCCGTCCTGACTCTCGTCTCCCCACCCCATGATCGCGATCCTCGGTAAAGAAGCGCCTCCGGGCGAGGCGCTCGCTCGCAAGATGCTCGCCGCTGCGGCGAACGGGGGCGCGTGCGTCACCCTGCGCTCGCTCGGGCATTGCGTACTCGGCGTCGCGAACCGTCCGGATTTTGTCGACTCCGCCATTTCCACGGAGGGCGCCGTCATTGCCGCTCTCTCCGGTCGTCTAGACAACGCCGCGGAGCTTCACCGGACACTCACTGCTGCCGGTACTCCACCGGCATCTCCGGCTGATGCGGACATCGTGGTCGCGGCGTACCGGGTCTTCGGCGTTGATGCTCCAAACCGGATGCGCGGGGCGTTTGCCGGAGTTGTTACAGACGGCAGGAGTGTCTGGTGTTTCCGCGACCATATTGGATTCCGGCCGCTGTTCTACCGCGATGAGCCGCGAGCCTTCTTCGCTGCCAGTGAGCCACGGCAGATAGTCGTTGGCGCACAGCTTGTTGAAGAGCCGGACTTCGAGGTGCTCGAGCAGATGTTCTTCGGGCGCATGGTGTCGGATACCCCGGCGGCCTTGAAGGGCGTCGCGCGCCTGGCTCAGGCAACGTCCGTGAGCGTGAACAGTGATAAGGGCGTCACGTTGCGATGCTACTGGGATCCCTTGGAGTTGCTCGAGACGGCCCGGCTCAGCGCTGCCGACGTTCGGGACCGTTTGCTGGAGCTGCTCGGGCAAGGAGTGGCTCGGAGTCTTACCGGCAAGGATGTGATCTTCCTGAGCGGTGGCCTCGACTCTCCCGCCGTCGCAGCGTTCGCGGCGCCGGAACATCGTCGGCGCACTGGCCGTGCGCTCGGGGCGTTGTCCCTCGTCTTTCCGGATTTGCCATCCGTAGACGAGCGGCACTACATCGAGTTGGTCGCGGAGCGCTTCGGTATCGAGCTCCACACCTTCCGCCCCAGCGCCCGCCCGCTCGACGATGTGGACGAATGGTGTCGCCGGTTCGGCAGCCCAGTCCCAATGCTTTCCATTCCAGAGGTGTCGGACGCGTACACGCGCGCGCGTCAGCTTGGCTATGAGAATGTCATCACGGGGGAATTCGCCGAGTTCGCATTCGGCAATCCGCAGCACGTTGTTCCGCACCTTTTGACACACGGACGCTGGCAAGCGGTGGCGAATCTCCTGCTCGTGGAGCGGAGGCGCGGTGCGTCCGCCCGCCGCTTGGCGAAGCTGCTGCTGCCGACGTTCATCCCCGGCAAGCTGGCGAACTGGTACCTGCACTGGCGCGGGCTCGATTTCCCGGAACGGATACCCGACTGGCTCGACGAGCGCAAGGTCAACGAGGTCCCGTTCCGTGGCGATCTGCTCCTGTCAAGCAGGGAGCGCTGGCGACAATTTCAGCTTGGCGGCACTAAAGGGGCGACGATTACTATGGAGGCCGACGCGACCTGCGCCGCCATTGCGGGGGTCACGAGTCGGAGACCGATGGCGGATATCGATCTGTGGGAGTTTTTCCTCAGCATGCCCGCCGAGATCAAGCATCCAGACCTTCGATTCAAGAGCCTGACGCGCGGCAATCTGCGTGGCATTCTCCCAGACGAAATCCTCGATCGCCGGGGCAAGACGGTGTTCGATGAACATGTCATGGGAAACCTGGACTACGGCTCGCTGAAGCGGTTGCTCGTGCAGCCACGCCATCGCATGCCCTGGGTGGACTACGAGCGGCTGGCGCAGCGGATCGAACGGCATGAATTCAACAGGTTCGATTGGTTTTGGGCCAGGGATCTGGCCTCGATCCACGCGTTCCTGAACGCATGGTGAGCAGCTCTCAGCCAGCGGGAGCTGCAGCGTCAACCACGTTCGGGCCGTCGATGTACGGTTTCAGCGTTCGTACACAGGAGACGTTGCGATTCCTGCGCTCCGGCGGAGGAGCCGAAACCCTGGTGGTCGTCGCGGGCCAGGAGCCGCAGACGCGGCCAGAGGTCGAACCGCTCGCCGATTGGGCGCTGGCCGGCACTGAATACCAGGCACGCGCTACGCTGTACCGCGTGGAGCGTGGGTACGAATTCTGGACTACCGACGCCGGCAGGTATCACGTGGATTTGGAGAACGGGCGCATCGAGATCCCCGCTAGGGGCGACGAGATCGTCCGGGAACAGCGTCTCTGGGGAATTCCGGTGATGCTATGCTACCTCCATCGAGGAGACTTCCCATTGCACGCCGCAGCCGTGGAAATGGGCTCGGGCGCGCTGCTTTTCGCCGCACCATCGCGATATGGTAAGACTACTCTTGCCCTCGCTTTTCATAGACTCGGCTACCGCGTCTTGAGCGAGGATCTCGTGTGTTGTCGGTTGGGTACCTCGTGCGAGGTGCTCCCCGGTCCCGCAGTGGTGCGCGTGAGGACCGACGTGTACGACGGATGCCCTCCACGCGGGATGCACGTTGTCGTGGTGCGTCCGGACCGCACCTATCTGGGCTTGGACGACGACCGCAAGGGCAGCAGTGCCCCGGTTCCGATTAAAGCGATCGTGTTTCTGCGTGAAGCGGACGACTTGAGGATTGAGCCTGCCACCGCATCCGTGGCGCTGGCTGACATCTGGCATCTCAACTTCCGCCTGGCAACCAATGAGTTTCGGGCCCGATCCTTCCAGCAGCTTACCCGACTGGCCGGCTCTGTTCCCTCCTGGAACCTTTACCGACCCCTTCGCCTGTCGAGCCTGGATGCAACGGTGGCGCTAATCGCCGAGCGCTTGAACAGGTGACCGGACCTGTGCTGAGCCGCGACAGACTGGGGGTGATTTGCAACAGTTTTGGCTCTTTTCCTTTCCACCCAGTTGCCATGACTTTCCCGTAACCCATTGCCCAGTCAGCTGTTGCAATGAGACGTGCCGCTTTGCTTCCTTGGCTTTCAACTTGCTTTCCCCCGCTGCGAAGGACGAGAGCTCGTCACTTTACAGTAGGTAGGGAGGAAAAAGAATGAAGAAAGTGTACGCTTCACCCAGGTTGGTCGAGTACGGTCGAATCGCGGACTGTACCTTCCTGAACCCCGGCACTGTCAAGGGCTGCGTGCCCCCGGACTGCCACCTCGATAGCTTCGGCGAGAACTCCGCGCTATCGACCAGCGGCGGTAGTTAAAGCAGGGCCGCGATTGTAGGGAAGGCCCCGACATCCGCCGACGCGGTGTCGGGGCCTTCTGTTACCGGCCCCCTGCCTCTTCCTGATGCATCCCACCAACCTCAGGCCCTCGTACCTGTCGCGCGTATTTGGCTTGGCGCGCGTGTACGGCCTCATCTGGGCGGCAGCCGGCAGATGGATGGTCGCGTGGGGCGTTCTGCTGGTCGTGCAGGGATTGCTGCCGGTCGCATTGGTTTACTTGATGAAGCCACTGGTGGACGGGATGCAGACAGCGGTTGGCCGGGGTGCGTCCTGGGAAGCCGTGCAACCGGTCCTGGTGATCGCAGTCGCGATGGGCGGCGTCCTTCTGCTGACGGAACTGATCAAGGGCGCTCTGGAGTGGATCGGCACAGCCCAGTCAGAGCTCGTTCAGGACCACATCAGCGATCTCCTCCATGAGAAGTCAACGTCGGTCGATCTGGCGTTCTACGAAACGCCCGAGTTCTACGATCGATTATACCGGGTGCGCTTCGATGCGACCGGTCGGCCGCTCGCGTTATTGCAAAACACCGGCAGCCTGGTCCAGAACAGTATCACCGTGGTGGCAATTGCTGGCGTGTTGCTCCGGTACGGCGCCTGGCTCCCGGCGGCATTACTCGTAAGCACCCTGCCTGCCCTTTATGTGGTGGTCCGCACCAGCCGGCACTACCACGATTGGTGGAACAACACGACCACAGAAAGGCGGAGAGCGCAGTACTTTGGCGACCTGCTCACTGAGGGATACTATGCCACCGAGATGCGTTTCTTCGGACTGTCGGGCTATTTCCGGAAAGGGTTCATGGAGATACGCTACCGACTGCGCGTCGAGCGGCTCCGACTGCTGCGAGACCAGAGCCTCGTTCGACTGGCTGCAGAACTGCTCGCACTCGGCGTTTCGGCCGCCACAATCGCCTGGATGGCGAGGCGCGCCTTTGTCGGTCTAGCAACCCTGGGAGACATCGCGCTGTTCTACCAAGCGTTTCAGAGGGGACAAGGACTAATGCGCGCTCTTCTGACGAACATTGCCCAGATCTACAACAACGCTTTGTTCCTTGTCAATCTGTTCGAGTTCCTCGATCTCGAGCCGCACGTCGTCGCACGCGCCAACGCGGTGCCCGTTCCCGCAACCCTCAAACAGGGGATTCGTTTCGACGAGGTGACCTTCAGGTATCCCGGAACGGATCGGATGGCGCTGAACAACTTCAGTCTGACCATTCCGGCTGGGACGACAGTGGCCATCGTGGGCGCAAACGGTGCTGGGAAAACCACACTGTTAAAGTTGCTATGTCGTTTTTATGATCCCGAATCCGGCAGCATCGAGATCGATGGTACGGATCTGCGCAACGTCTCGCCTTCGGAACTGCGCAAGATGATCACCATCATGTTCCAGACGCCGGTCAGCTATCAGGAGACGGCCCGCAAGTACATCGCGATGAGCAATCTCGAAGCGGCCAAGAACCTACCCCGAATAGAGGCGGCTGCCCGGAATGCCGGCGCTCACGAGCTGATTGATTCCCTTCCTGGGGGCTATGACGCGCTGCTCGGAAAATTTTTCCCGGGCGGCACTGAACTGAGTGGGGGCGAATGGCAACGGATCGCCATGGCTCGGGCGTATCTGCGAAAATCCGAGATCATCATCCTCGATGAGCCGACGAGCATGATGGATTCGTGGGCCGAATCCGAGTGGTTCGAGAGATTCCGCCGCCTCGCGCGCAATCGTACCGCCATCATTATCACGCACCGCCTAACAATTGCGAACCGCGCCGATGTGATCCATGTCATGGAACACGGCCAGATCATCGAATCGGGAAGCCACCAGGAGCTCATCACAATGGACGGTCTGTACTCGAAATCCTGGAAATCACAGATAGAGTCTGCATCGCAAGACGCGGAGATGTCGGCAGCCGGCTAGCGTCGTCAACAATTCGCAGGAACAGAGGGAACGGTCATGGTCGATCGCCAGAAGTTGGAAGCATGGATTCAGCCTCAACACCTCGAGGACACTGCGCTCGAGCAATATCGGAAATCTTTCACATCGCATCCCGCGCGGCTCGTTGTCATCAAGAACTTTCTGCAGCCTCAGATGGCTGAGAGGCTCAGTCGATTCCTGTCGAGCGAAGCGGAGTTCAAAGCGGAGTATGGTCTATACTCAGTCGAAGGCGGTGTAAAAGAAGAGGATTGGCTACGCGCAAAAGACGAAGATCGATTCTTCAAATTTGGAAAGCTGGTCGGGACGCCACCGCAGTTTCAGACGAGCCCGAATGCTCTTGCCTATCTGCAGTTTCGCACGACATTCCAGCGCCCCGAGCTCAAGGCATTCTTCGAAGCGATCTCCGGCATGCCGCTAGGTGCAAGCAACGATTTCGGGGCGCACTCGATGACTTCGGAAAGTCTGCTGCGACCTCATTCCGACGACAACCGCGACCGACAACTCGCACTTGTCATTTACCTGACGCCGGGATGGAAGCCAGAATTCGGCGGACAGCTCAAAGTGACGCATCTGGATGGCAGGACGACCGTTGTCGAAGCCGAATACAACAGCGTGATTGCCTTCAACGTGCTCACTCACAAAGCGCACGTCGTCGAGCCGGTTCGACAGAGTAATGGCGTCGCTCCGCGCCGGCTGACGATCGGTGGTTGGTATCACAAACTCGAAGCTGCTAGCGCCTAGCTGCTAGAGACTAGCACGAGGATCTGACACGTGGCATCCACACCTCGTACCGAGGACCCGAACTCCTACTCAGCGAGACCGAGCCCCGCGATCAGCGTCATCGTCTCGACGCGCAACCGCGCTCACTACCTACCGGAAGTGCTGCGGACCCTAGCCGCGCAGGAGTGCGGTACTCCATTCGAGGTCATTGTGATCGACAATGGGTCGACGGACGGCACACTGGCTTTGCTCGAGGACTGGTGCCGCCGGGACTCGAGATTCAGGACGGCATGCGAGCCTCGGCCCGGCCTGAGCCGAGGGAAGAACGCGGGTATTAGGATGGCGCGCGCGCCCCTCTTGGTATTCACTGACGATGACATGCGCGTTGATCCGCGTTGGGTCGAGTCGTATCGCAGTCTCTTTGCTGGACACGAAGGCGCGCTGCTGTTGGCTGGTGGTCCCGTCGTTCCGATCCCGCACGATCTCGCCGCGTGGCCCGACTGGCTCGATGAGGCCGCGCTCGCCGATACCGGGTTGCTACACCACAGTGACGAGCGGGCGTTGGTGAAATTCGAATACGTCTGGGGAGGCAATATGGCCGTCCCCAAGCTGCTCTTCGATCAGGTGGGATTGTGGGATGAAACGGCTGGGCTGCAGGCTGACCAGAGGGTGACGCGAGAGGACAGCCAATTCTACGAGGACACCGAGTTACAGGATCGCGCCCGAAAAGCCGGAGTGAGTACGTGGTTCTGCCCCGAAGCGGTCGTGTATCATCGAGTCGACCGCCGGTCGGTGACCCCGCGGCGAATTTCCTCGACCGCTTTCATCCGAGGACGAAATGATTTTTGCCAGCAGGAGCTTCGCGTCTGGCACCAGGTTGAACTGGCTCCCAAGCGCAACGCCCTCAGCGCTGCGCTCGCCCTGACCGAAAGCCTCGTGCGCTGGGGCTTCTGGCTGATCCTGTTTCGCATCTCGAGGCGGAAGACCTTCTTCGAGCGTGCGCGGCGCGCCGCGTTTATATCAGGGCGCTCGCTGGACAGTCTGCGCGCTGGCAGGAGCACGACGCGGTTGTTTCGCGGAGCTGCGCGCGTCGCGTTCCCCACGCGTAGTCTCCTGCTTCGGTTGACTCCCGATGTGGCGTGAGATTTCGGAGCTATGAGGATCCCCGGAGCAGGAACGCTGCGGCGCGCCGCCAGGTGGATCAGACCAAGCAACCCGTTGATCCTCATGTATCACCGGGTCAGCGACACAGGCCCCGACCCCTGGGGCCTGGGCGTATCGCCTCGGCATTTCACCGAACACCTTCAGGTTCTGCAGCGGCGCGCCTGCCCTGTCGCACTCCGACAGTTGCCGCGGCGAGCGCGAAAACGCGGACCTAGGACAGTCGCCGTCACGTTCGACGACGGATATGCGGACAATGTGCTGGCCGCGTTGCCATTGCTGCGCCGACACGACATACCAGCGACCGTGTTCGTTACAACCGCGCTGTTGGGAAAGGCGCGCGCGCAGTGGTGGGATGCACTCGCCGATCTGCTTTTGCGTCCCGGGCGGTTGCCGAACACGCTGGAACTCACGGTGCGAGGCCGGGATTTTCGATGGAGCATCGGCGCATCGGTCGAGTATGGTGAGAATGCGTACGCGTGTCATCGCCGCTGGGCGGCCGGGATGCAGAAACCACCAACGGAACGGCAAGCAGTCTACCTCTCTATTTGGGAGCTGATGCTACCGTTACCCGATGATGAACAGCGACGCCTCCTGGATACTCTGGCGGCGTGGTCTGGAATTCCGCCGACACGCGCGGCGACGCACCGCATGTTGAGCGAAGGCGAGTTGATGGCACTCGGAAGCGACAACCTAATTGAGATTGGCGCGCACTCGGTCACGCACTCCGTTCTCCCTTCCCTGCCCTTTGATGCCCAGCGCCGCGAAGTATCCGAGAGCAAGCGCGCTCTTGAAGCACTGATCGGAAAACCGGTCAGCAGTTTTTCGTATCCGTACGGCCGCACCTCTGAGCCGACTCTTTCAGTTGTTCGGGACGCCGGCTTTGACCGCGCGTGCACAACGCGGCCGGCAAGTGTCGCACCGAACGGCGATCCTTTCGACCTCCCCCGAATAGCCGTGCGGGATTGCAATGGCGAGCAGTTCGCGCGGATGCTCAATGGTGTCTTCCAGTGAGCGCGCTGGTGATACGTCAGACGATCAAGAGAGCCGGATCCCTTTTGAGGCGATTACGCCCTCAGGGACGGAACGGTAATTCAGTCCCCGCTGTCGGAAGGATGCGGTTCGGCAGTTTTCGGCGCACCCGTCCCGTAAGCGAGATATGGGGATTCGACCGCGGTCGCGCCATCGATCGCTATTACATCGAGCAGTTCCTTTGCGAGCACGCGTCCGACATCCGAGGCCACGTTCTGGAAATCGGGGACGATTATTATACCCGGCAATTTGGAGGTGATCGCGTCACCAGGATCGATGTGCTCCACGTCGCCGACCGCCTGCCGAAGGTGACGATCGTCGCCGATCTGACTTCCGCTGATCTCATACCGTCAGAGACATTCGACTGCATCATCCTTACGCAAACCCTGCAGTTCATTTACGACGTGCACGCCGTCGTCCGGACACTCCATCGGATATTAAAGCCGGGGGGAGTCGTGCTCGCGACCGGTGGAGGAATCACGAAAGCGAGCGCTCCGGATATGGAGCGGTGGGGCGACTACTGGCGGTTCACCTCGATGTCGGCCCGCAGGCTGTTTGAGGAATCTTTCCCGGGCGATCAGGTAAGCGTGCAAAGCTACGGGAATGTTCTTACGGCAACCGCGTTTCTTTATGGTTTGGCGGCCGAAGAACTGAGCAGGGAAGAAATGGACGCCTACGATCCCAAGTTCGAAGTCACGATTGGCGTGAAGGCAGTCAAGCCTTTGTCCGTCGCATCTTTCGCAAGCGATGAGCACCGCAATTAGCCGCGACGCCGAGCGGGAGGAATTGCGCCCACTCACATCGCTGGAGGTTGCCCGTCCACTCTCCGACTCTGTGGATGCTCACATCCCTGCACTGGATGGAGTGCGCGGGCTCGCAATTCTCCTGGTGCTGTTCCTTCACCTTGCGCCATTCGGTCATGGCCTACCGGCTCCGACGGCGTTCGTCGACAGGGTTTTTCTGCACGCCGCGAGAACCGGTTGGATTGGGGTCAATCTTTTCTTCGTGCTGTCGGGGTTCCTCATCACTGGAATTCTGTACGACACTAAAGGGAGCGCACATTACTTCCGGCAGTTCTACGCTCGACGTGTGCTGCGAATATTCCCGCTGTACTACGGCGCGCTCGCGATCTTCCTGATAATCCTGCCGGCCCTGTTCCCCGAACACTGGGTGCTCCGAGACCTCAAAGCGGACGCAGGATGGTATTGGAGCTACCTGTACAACTGGAAGGTGGCAACCACCGGATACCTTGCCTCGAGCGCGCTTGGCCATTTCTGGTCGCTGGCGGTGGAGGAACAGTTCTACCTGTTTTGGCCACTGGTGGTCTTTTGGTTGAACACGCGCCATCTGCTCGTTGCATGCGTTGTAGCGATGGTGACGGCGCTGGTCTGCAGAATGGCACTATGGATGACGGGCTACGTGCCGTTGGTGAACGTGTGGACGCCGAGCGCAATGGACGCCTTGGCGATTGGGGCTTTCATCGCCGTGGTGGTGCGCCAGCCCGGTGGCCGCTCGATGCTGAAACGCTGGGCGCGTCCTCTAGCGGTACTGACCGGCCTGCCACTCTCGGCGCTCTTCGTGGGAGAGGCCGTGTCACTCATTCCGCACCGTCTGCTGCAAACGGCTGGTCAGACACTCATTGCGGTGTTTTTTGGCGCGATCCTCGTCTTGGCGCTGACGTCTTCACGTAGCAGCGCGATCGGCAAAGCCGCGGCCAATCCTGTCCTCAGGTTTTTCGGAAAGTACAGCTACGCGATGTACGTCTTCCACCATCCGCTGCTTTGGTTCAATCCAAACTCGTGGTTAAAGCTGAATTTTCGCGGCATTCCGACCGTGTTTGGCTCGCAACTCCCGGCGTATTTGCTTTGGCTAGCCGTGACCATTGGACTTACGGTGGCAGTCGCTCTGGTGAGCTGGCACGTCTGGGAGAAACAGTTTCTCAAACTGAAGCGGTTCTTCCCGTACGACACAGGCGATTCAACGAATACGCCGGCGCTGGTCCCACCACGCCAGCTGGTATCAGCGTGACCATGACCAGCGTCGCTCAGCAACTACCGACCGTAGGATCGTCGATCGAGATCACGCCCGCCGCCAGTGCGGCCGAGCGGGGTGGCCGCATTGGCGCAGTTGATGGAGCGCGCGGCGCCGCAATTCTACTGGTGATGCTGCATCATTTCAGCATGTACGGGCACGGGCTCAGCCCATCGGGCCTGTTCATCGATCGACTCTACTACCGACTGACGGACGCCGGAACTGTCGGAGTCGATCTCTTTCTCGTGGTGTCGGGTTTTCTCATCACCGGGATTCTGTACGACACGAAGGAAGGCAAGCGGTATTTCCGGAACTTCTATGCGCGGCGTATACTGCGCATCTTCCCACTGTACTATTGCGCGTTGCTGCTCTTCCTGATCGTGCTGCCCCGGCTGCTTCCCGATCATTGGGGCGTCCAGATGATGACGCGTGACGCGACGTGGTATTGGACGTATCTCGTCAACCTGAAGATCGCGCACGATGGCTGGCCGGCTTTCGGTGCGCTTGGCCACTTCTGGTCTCTTGCCCTGCAAGAGCAGTTCTACCTGGTGTGGCCGGTGGTCATCCTCGCTTTCAATCGGCGACAACTGCAGTTCGTCTGCGTACTGTGCATTGCTGGTGCGCTGGCCCTTCGCGTGTTGCTGAGCGTTCAGGGGAACACCGCGGCTGCGTTCGTGCTTACTCCGGCTCGCATAGATGATATTGCGGTAGGCGCCTACATCGCCATCGCTGCTCGAGGACCCGGAGGGCTTCAGTCACTCACTCGCCTCGCGAAGCTGTCGGCCCCGTTGCTCGGCCTTGCGCTCGTAGTCACCTTCGTCGCCCGCAGAGGCTTTGCCGGGTACGACCCTGTTGTGCTGACGATGGGTCGTACATTAATCGCCTTCTTCTTCGGCGCTGTCCTCGTACTCGCGCTCACGTCGGCGCGGCACAGCAACATCGTGCGCGCATCCGAGTCGAGAATCCTGCGTTTCTTCGGCAAGTATAGTTACGGGATGTACATCTTTCATCATCCCATGCTGTTTTTCAAGGTGGGCATCCTTCCGCTGACGATCGTGCCCATGGTCTACGGATCACAGTTACCGCGACAACTCGTCTATCTCCTCGTCGCCACCGCCGTGTCGGTGGCCTTGGGCGTGGCGAGTTGGCATCTTGTCGAGAAGCCGTTCCTGAACCTGACCAAGCTGTTTCCATACCTTCGGTCACGAGCGGATGCTGACTCGCGAACGCTGCCTTCCGGACCGACGCCCGTGGCGAAAAGGGATGCTTCTGTATCCCCGCCGCGACCCGGCGAGTTACCAGTGGGCGCGCAGTCAATTCTCCTGACTGTGGATCATGTCCCTTAGCTCCGCTTCTACTCCCGTCAGCCCGTTGCGACGATACGGGCGTTGGGGCGCGGTAGGAGCGCTTCGCGCGGCGGACCTTGTCGGGCGATCGGGTCGTCGATGCGCACCATCCGCCGCTCGTGTACCTCGAGGAGGCGGTCGCGCTGGCCGCACTGGGCTCGCCGGAGTCCGCAGCCCGGCTGCCCGCGGTGGTGTCATCGATCCGCCGATATCCCCGCTGCCATCGGTCCGGTCGCGCCAGAGAATCTGCCCCATGTGTCGCCAACGGCGATCTAAGAAGCACGTGAAAGGCTGCCCAGATGCTCACGCTTCGACATGACGCCGCCAGGTGAAAACGGCTGGACGAAGCGGGACACTGTCGCCGTAACACTCGTCACCGCGGCAGCGGCAATCATCCGGGGCGTTCACCTTACCCAGCCCGGCGTGATCGTCTGGGACGAGTTGTTCTACGCCCCAGAATCCTGCTTCCTTGTGCATCGGTCGCAAGAAATTTGTACCGTTGGACCGGGCGCGGTCACTGAACATCCGCCACTGGGCAAGTGGCTGATCGGGCTTGGTATAGAGGCGTTCGGGTACCGACCTTTGGGATGGAGGATCGCACCCCTCGTTGCGGGAATCCTCACGGTGCCGCTCCTGTATTTCCTCGCACGCAGACTGTTGCGTTCAACCTTGGGAGCGGCCATCGCTGCCGGCTTGCTCGCTATTGATCTGCTGCACATCCTGCAGTCGCGGGTTGCCATGCTCGACGTGTTCCTCACGTTCTTCGTGGTCGCGAGCTTTCTGTTTCTAATCATCGATCGCGATCATAATGCGGGCGGCGCTCTACAATCTGGGTCCCAACGGCGGGGAAATTTCTCCAGAACGTGGCTGTTAGCCGCGGGCCTCGCTGCGGGCGGCGCGGCCGCCACCAAGTGGGTCGGATTCCTGGCCTTGGCCGCCATTGCCGGTCTGTCGCTGTTGTGGACGATGGGCCGACAAACCTCGCACGCCTGGCGCACGCGCCTTCGGGACTCCATCCGCGCTGAGGCACTGACATTAGTCCTGGCGTTCGTCATCGCCCCCTGTCTCGTTTACGTCACGAGCTTTGCCGGGACAATCCAAGGACCCATTTTGCAATGGCCCTGGAGCCTTGGATCATGGGGACGGCATTTCCTGGGTATACACAGGCGGAATCTCGAGTACCACCTGACACTCAACTTCGTGAGTCCATGGATGTCACCCGCGTGGTCATGGCCTTTGATCAAGCGGCCGGTGACCTACTTCCAGGAATCATCGGCGGCCGGCTATCGATACATGATGGCTATGGGGAACCCGCTAGTGTGGTGGACTTCACTGGCGGCACTGGGCTACCTCACCGGAAAGATTGTGCGCGGTAGACGTTCAGCAGACCCCGCAGTCGTCATCGTCACCGGGTTCGCGGTGCTCTACCTGCCCTGGCTAATTGTCAGCGCGAAGCGCTCGACGATTTTTCTGTACTACATTCTGCCGGCTGTGCCGTTCATGTGCATCGCAATCGCCGCGGTCGCAGTTAGTTGGGCTCATTCATTCCGGAGACGCGCGCTCGTTGCCGCCTTCTCCACTGCAGCTGTTGCATTCTTCGCGTTCTTCTATCCAGTCGTCACTGCCATGCCATTATCAAAGGCGGGCCTCGAAGCGCGCCAATGGTTCCGGAATTGTCTGCCACCTCAGGCGCAGCAACCCCCCGGGAACGGATGGTGCTGGCGCTGACGGGACCCTCTTATTTGAAGAAGCTGGTTTCCGAGCAGCAACCTGTCTATCGCTGGGGGCTCCTCTGGATCGCCGCGCTGGCGGTGGCGCTACTCTTCGTGGGCCACGATCCAGGCCGGCTGTCGGCGCCGTTCGGACCCTCGCACGACGGGTTCAACGCGGCACTGTATATGACAGGGGGTCGCGCCATCGTGGAGGAGGGACCGCTGGCGTCCCAGTTGGGTGCGTCGTCGAAGACCATGTCGGGTGATCGGGTCGTCTACGCACACCATCCGCCGCTTGTGTATTTGGAGGATGCGGCGGCCCTGCGAGCGCTGAACTCCCCCGAAGTAGCAGCACGGTTGCCCGCAGTCGTATCATCGATCGTGGTCTTGGTGTTGTTGGTGCTCGTGTTGGCAGCCTGCGGGCTGCCGGCGGGTTCCGCCGGGGTGGGTCTGCTCGTCGCCTTCGCCACACCGATGTTCGTGAGCTTCGGGGCGATGACTGAGCCGCACGCTCTCGGGCTCGCTCCGATGACGGCACTGACACTGCTCTGGCAACGGATCCGGCTCGGTTTGGGACCGCCTTCCTGGGCTCTCGCGTCGGCGGCGGCTGCGGCGACGTTCACGTCGTGGGAAGCGGCCCTCTTCACCGCGTTTGTCGCCCTTTTTCTGGTGCTTTCCAACCGGCGGCGAGC
>Ga0137388_10001019_pt1 | contig 16603 bp, 28 predicted proteins | sample 15con2h14AmetaG_FD_104644 | JGI IMG/M metagenome (GOLD analysis project Ga0137388, IMG submission 104644) | Vadose zone soil microbial communities from Angelo Coast Range Reserve, California, USA - 15con2h1.4A metaG | ecosystem: Environmental > Terrestrial > Soil > Vadose zone > Saprolite...
AGACAACGTCCAGATGACGATCGAGCTGATCTCGCCGATCGCGATGGACGAGGGCCTCAGGTTCGCCATCAGAGAGGGCGGCCGCACCGTTGGTGCTGGCGTCGTCACCAAGATTCTCAAGTAATACTGATTTCTTAAACCGAGATAGTCATGGCAGGAAGAATTCGAATTCGGCTCAAGGCGTTCGACCACGCCGTCATCGATCAGGCGTCCGCGGACATCGTCCGCACGGCCGAGAAGACGGGCGCGCAGGTCAGTGGTCCGATTCCTTTGCCGACCAAGACGAAGAGATGGACAGTTCTTCGCTCACCTCATGTTGACAAAAAGTCGAGAGAGCAGTTCGAGCTGAAGACGCACAAGCGGTTGATCGACATCCTTGATTCTCGCGCGGCAACAGTCGACGCGCTGACCAAGCTCGATCTTCCCGCCGGTGTCGACGTCGAGATCAAGGTCGAGTAGTCAGCATCCAACGACACGGACTGCGGACAACCACTATGCCAATTGGCCTATTAGAGGGAAGATGATCGGTATCATCGGCAGGAAGCTGGGCATGACCCAGATCTTCAATGAAGAGGGACAGCAGATTCCTTGCACCGTGGTGGAGGCAACTCCCAACTCGGTGATCAAGGTTCTGACCAAGGACAAGGTGGGCTTCGATTCCGTCGAGCTCGGCTTTGGCGAGCAGCGTCACGCTCGCGAGTCGAAGAAAGGCGAGCGCACACCGCGTGGCCGTCGTGCCCACAAAGCCGTCATCGGCCACGCCGCGAAGGCTGGTCTCACCATCGCGCCAGAGGTTCTCCGCAGCTTCCGTCTCGACGACGCGCAACTGAAGGAAAACAGGAAAGCGATTCCTACCTACAACCTTGGCGACAAGGTGACGGTCGAGATCTTTACCCCCGGTGAGCAGGTGAAGGTGACGGGAACTTCGAAAGGCCGCGGCTTCCAGGGCGTCGTCAAGCGTTATGGATTCGGCGGCGGACCCAACACCCCCGGCAACACCAAGCATCGTCGTCCCGGCTCGATCGGACCTGGCACCGATCCATCGCGTGTCATCAAGGGGAAGAAGATGCCGGGGCACTATGGCGCCGAGCGGCACACACAGACGCACCTTCGCATCGAGCGCGTGGACGCGGCTCGCAATCTCCTTTACATCCGCGGCTCCGTGGCCGGTCCCACGAACGGGATCGTTCTCGTGAAGAAGCAGGGCTAATCATGGCTGAGACTACGAATCCCACTCTGAAGGCAGCCGCGTACACCGCTGGTGGAACCGAGCGCGATCGCGTTGACCTCCCGGTCGACCTGTTCGACGGCACTATCAACATGCCGGTGATGCACCAGGCCGTTAAGGCATTCATGGGAAACCAGCGCCTTGGGCTCGCGTACACCAAAACGCGCGGCCTTGTCACCGGTGGTAACCAGAAGCCGTGGAAGCAAAAGGGAACGGGTCGTGCGCGCCAGGGCTCACGTCGCGCCCCGCACTTTGTCGGCGGTGGAACTGTGTTCGGTCCGACTGGTCGCAAATACAACCAGACGGTACCGCGTCAGATTCGTCAGCTCGCCCGCAAGAGCGCGCTCAATGCGCGCGCCCGCGAGGATGCGCTGATCGTGATCGACAACTTCAACTACGATGCGCCGAACACCAAGCAGATGGTCTCGCTCCTCGCCGCGCTCGGCGTGACCGACAAGAAGGTACTGATACTTACGGACGGCCTTAAGCCCAACGTTTTCCTGAGCGGACGCAACCTGCAACGCACCCACGTGATGCCGTACTCGGATGTCTCGACGTACCACATCCTCTGGTCGGATGTCGTTCTCGTGGAATCCAACGCGCTCGGTTACGAGCTCGCCGCCGTCGACGAGAAGCCACGCGCGGCAAGACCGAAGGCGGAGACAAAGTCTCGCGGCGTTGAGAAAGCGGAGCGCAAGACGGCGAAGGCTGCCGCCAAAACCTCCAACACGCACAAGGCAGCGAGAAAGGCCGCCAAGGCCGCCGGGAAGTCCGCGAAGCCAAAGGCAGCAGCAAAGAGCGCCAAGAAAAAGTCGGCCAAGAAGTCAGCCGGCAAGAAAAAGGGGAAGTAGGTGATGCCAACACTGACTCGCACAATCATCACTCCGATCGTCACCGAGCAGACCTCGTCGGCGTATCAGGATCGCGGTGAATACACGTTTCGCGTGCACCCGAAAGCGACGAAGATCCATATCAGAAAAGCGATCGAGGAGCTGTTCAACGTTACGGTCACCGGCGTCTGGACCTCGAACCACCGCGGGAAGGATCGCCGCGTGGGACAGGTCGTCGGACGTCGTCCACACTGGAAAAAAGCGATCGTGACGCTGAAGGCCGGCGACTCGATCGACATCTTCGAGGCGTAAGAAATGGGCGTTCGTCAATTCAAGCCAGTCACCCCGAGCTCGCGGTCTCGCTCGATCCCCGATTTCTCGGAGATCACGAGGACGACGGGCGAGAAGTCGCTGATGGAGCCGCTCACGAAGAGCGGCGGCCGGGACAATCACGGGCACATCGCCATGCGCCGCATCGGCGGTGGTCATAAGCGCATGTATCGCATTATCGATTTCAAGCGCAACAAGTTCGGGATGCAGGCGACGGTGCGTGAGATCGAATACGATCCGAACCGCACTGCGCGCATCGCGCTGGTCGAGTACGAGGATGGGGAGAAGCGCTATATCCTGCACCCGAAGGGATTGTCCGTCGGGGACAAGATCGTATCCGGCAAGGGCTCCGACAGCCGCGTCGGCAACGCGCTTCCTCTCCGTGAGATCCCGCTCGGCACCGACGTGCACAACGTCGAGCTGAAGCCGGGCGCAGGCGGGAAGATGGCGCGCTCGGCAGGAACCAAGGTCGAGGTCGTAGCAAAGGAGGGCGAGTACGTGACACTCCGCATGGCCTCCAGTGAGATGCGCATGGTCCATGGGGAATGCCTGGCGACGGTCGGCACGGTAGGGAACGCGGAGCACGAGCTGCTGTCGCACGGCAAGGCTGGAAAGAGCCGCTGGCTCGGCAAACGTCCCAAGGTTCGCGGCGAGGTTATGAACCCGGTCGATCACCCGCACGGTGGTCGGACGCACGGCGGCCGCAACGTCGTGGACAAGAGGGGCAACAAGGAAGGCGTGAAGACTCGCAACAAGAAGAAGCCATCGCAGCGCCTGATCGTCCGCGGACGCAAGCGCGGCAAAGCGACTCAGTAAGCAAGCAACCAATTCTGGGAATCGGATATGGGAAGAAGCGTAAAAAAGGGTCCGTACGTACAAGACGCGCTGATGACGAAAGTCTCGACGATGAACGCCAAGAACGAGAAGCGGGTGATCAAGACCTGGGGACGTTCGAGCACGATCATCCCCGACTTCGTCGGTCACACGTTTGCGGTTCATAACGGAAACAAGTTCATCCCGGTCTACGTGACGGAAAACATGGTCGGCCACAAGCTCGGTGAGTTCGCGCCGACCCGTCTATTTCGCGGCCACACCGGCGCGGTGAAGGCGACGGACAAGAAAGCCGGTGGCGTTCCGACATCGAGCGGACCCGGTGGTGGACCCGGTGCCGCTCCCGCGACTCCGGCCAAGGGCCAGGCGGCAGTCAAGTGAGCGAGAGATCGAGAATTCGCGCGGCGCGTCACGCCGCCGAGAAAAAGGGAGTGTCGAGCGCCACTCAGCGCACGACGCGCCAGTCTCCGTACAAGATGCGTCTCGTCATAGATCAGATCCGCGGCAAGGATGTGAACGAAGCGCTCGGTCTGCTCCGCTTCTCCAAGAAGCATGCGGCGAAGCAGATCGAGAAAGTTCTCAACTCCGCCGTCGCGAATGCCGAGTTCAAATCGAGAGAAGGGAACGAGCCGGTCGACGTGGACACGCTTTATATCAGTCACGCGATCGTGAATGAAGGCCCAGCGCTTCGCCGCTTCATGCCCGCGGCGCAGGGTCGCGCCACACCGATCAGAAAGAGAACCAGTCACGTCGAGATAATTCTCGACGCCCGTGAAGCTCCGCGCGTTCCGCGCTCCGCACGCACGTCGGAGCGCTCGACCTCTCGGGCTTCTAGCTCTTCAGGGAGTAAACGTTAATGGGTCAGAAAACACATCCGATCGGCTTCCGCCTCGGCATCTCCAAGACCTGGAGATCGCAGTGGTACGCGAACCGCGACTTTCCAGCGCTGCTCCGCGAGGACGAGCTCCTTCGCAAGTATCTGAAGGCGCGTCTGGGTCATGCCGCGATTGCCGACATCCGCATCGAGCGGAAGCCGGGCAAGGTCGTGGTCACGATCCACACCGGGCGTCCTGGCGTCGTCATCGGGAAGAAGGGAGCGGAAGTAGATCAGCTCCGTGACGAGCTCACGAGGCTCTCGGGCAAGGAAGTCGGGATCAACGTCGAAGAGATCAAGCGTCCCGAGCTCGATGCACAGCTCGTCGCCGACAACATCGCGAACCAGCTGGCGCAGCGCATCTCGTTCCGGCGCGCAATGAAGCGCGCGGTGCAGAGCGCGATGCGAATGGGAGCGGGCGGAATCAAGATCAAGTGCGGCGGCCGTCTCGGCGGCGCCGAGATCGCGCGCGTCGAGGGTTACCACGAAGGTCGTGTGCCTCTGCACACGCTGCGTGCGGACATCGACTACGCGACGTCCACGGCGAAGACCACCTTCGGCACCATTGGTGTGAAGGTCTGGATCTTCAAGGGTGAGATCGTGGAAGATCGTCGCGGCAAGACTTACTCGACTGGCGTCTAAGGAGATCTAAAGGTGCTTAGTCCCAAGCGCGTAAAGTTCAGAAAGAGGTTCAAGGGCCGGACGAAGGGACTTGCCACGCGTGGCAACGAAGTCTCGTTCGGACACTATGGTCTGAAGGCGATCGAGCCAGGATGGGTTTCCAACCGCCAGATCGAAGCGGCGCGTGTCGCGCTGACGCGGCACATCAAGCGTGGAGGCAAGGTCTGGATCAGGATTTTCCCGGACAAGCCGATCACCAAGAAGCCGGCTGAGACCCGCATGGGTAAGGGAAAGGGCTCGCCAGAGGGATGGGTGGCCGTGGTGAAGCCCGGCAGAGTGATGTTCGAGCTGGAGGGCGTGACGCCCGAGATCGGACGCAAGGCGATGGCGCTTGCCGCCGCCAAGATCGGAGTGAAGTCGAAGTTCGTGGTACGTGAGGAGGCTCACACAGATGCTAGCTAAGGACATTCGCGAGATGAGCGAGGCGGACATCAATTCCCGCATCGCCGAGCTGGAGAGGGAGAGATTCAACCTTCGCCTCGCGTCCGGAACGCGCACTTTGGACGACCCGCTGCGGCTGCGGGTGACTCGCAGGGACGTGGCGCGGCTCAAGACCGTGCTGCGCGAGAAAATCATCGGAATCGCCGAGGCAAAAGAGCCGACGCGTGTGAAGGCTAGACGTGTGACGGGAAGACGCGGGCTTAAAGCGGCCACTGCGACCAACCGTGCGAAGAGGAGTAAGAGGGCTTAATGGCTGAATTGGCGAAGAGAGAAAGCGGGGCGATCGAGCGGAACGCGCGGAAGACGCGCATCGGCATGGTCGTCAGCGACAAGATGGCGAAGACCGTCGTGGTCTCGATCGAGCGCAGGGTGCAGCATCCCGTGTACGGCAAGATGGTCCGCCGCACCAAGAAGCTGAAGGCGCACGACGAGCAGAACGAGGCCAAGACGGGCGACACCGTCCGCATCATGGAGACCCGACCCTTGTCGAAGGACAAGCGGTGGCGCGTGGTCGAAATCATCGAACGTGCACGTTAACGGAGACGACCAGTGATCCAGCAGGAATCGGTGGTCAAGGTAGCGGACAACTCGGGCGCGAAGACGGCGCTCGTGATCCGCGTGCTTGGCGGAACCCGCCGGCGCTACGCCTCGCTCGGCGACGTCGTGATCGTCGCCGTGAAGAACGCGCTCCCGAACGGCACCGTGAAGAAGTCGGACGTCGCGCGCGCCGTGGTGGTGCGCACGGCCAAGGAGACGCGCCGCAAGGACGGCTCCTACATCCGCTTCGACGAGAACGCAGTCGTAATCATCAACGAACAGGGCGAGCCGCGGGCGACCCGCATCTTCGGACCCGTGGCGCGCGAGCTCCGCGAGAAGAAGTACATGAAGATCGTTTCGCTGGCCCCAGAGGTTCTGTAAAGTGAGAATCCTTACACACAGAAAGACGGCGCAGACGCGGCTTCACGCGCGGCACGCCGAGAACTCGAAGCGCATGAAGCTGCACGTGTCGAAGGGGGACACTGTGCGGGTGATGCGCGGCGACGACAAGGGCAAGGAAGGCAAGGTGCTGCGCGTCTTCCTCAAGAGCGGTCGCGTCCTCATCGAGGGCGTGAACATGGTGAAGATGCACCGCAAGGCGCGTACGGCCGAGGAAACGAGCGGCATTCGTGAGGCGCCGGCTTCGGTTCATTCGTCGAATGTGATGCTGCTCGACCCCAAATCGGGCGAGCCGACCAGAACGAAATCCCGTTTCGACACCGACACGACACATATCGAACGTCGAAGAACCAAGGAGCGCGTCAGCGTCAAGAACGGGGAGCCAATCCCCCGCGTGCGCTGAGCGAGGAACTAGAGAATGGCAACGAAAGAGAAGAAACAGGGGAAAAAGCGCGAGGTTCAGGCACAGGTTCAGGCGGAGCACGCCGGAAAGGATCTGCCGGTTCCACCACCGCGCCTCCACGTCTACTACATGAACACGGTGCGCGACCGGCTGATGTCGCAGTTCGGCTTCACCAACGTGCACCAGATCCCGACGCTCGAGAAGATCGTGGTCAACTGCGGAGTCGGCGAAGCGATCAAGAACGCGAAGGTTCTGGATACGGTCGTCTTCGAGCTGAGCATCATCACCGGCCAGCGCCCGGTCCGGAAGAAAGCGAAGAAGTCCATCGCCAACTTCGGACTCAGGCAGGGACAGGAGATTGGTGCGGCGGTCACGCTTCGCGGCGCAAGAATGTGGGAGTTCCTCGACCGGTTCGTGACCGTGGCGATCCCGCGCATTCGAGATTTCCGCGGTGTCAACACGCGCTCGTTCGACGGACGTGGGAACTACACGCTCGGCGTCAAGGAGCAGATGATCTTCCCGGAGATCAACTACGACATGGTTGAGCAGATCCACGGCATGGACATCACTTTCGTCACCACCACGAACAAGGACGACCAGGCGTTCGCGCTCCTGCGCGAGCTCGGGATGCCGTTCCGTGGCGACGACAAGCCGATTATCACGCAGCAGTAGTAAACCAATTCAGCGAGAGAGATTGTAATGGCACGTAAGGCCATGGTTGAGAAGAGCAAGCGGAAGCCGAAGTTTCCCGTACGCCAGCACAATCGGTGCGGACGGTGCGGGAGATCGCGCGCTTTCCTGAGAAAGTTCGGGCTTTGCAGAATCTGTTTCAGAGAGATGGCGCTGTCGGGCTATATCCCGGGCGTCCGCAAGGCGAGCTGGTAACCATTCATTTCTACGCGTCCCGGCGACGGGATACGGTAGAACCGAGGAAGATCATTTAATGAGTATGACCGATCCGATAGCCGATATGCTCACGCGCATCCGCAACGCCTGCGGGGCGAAGCACCGCCGCGTGGACATGCCACTCTCGAAGCTGAAGGTGGAGATCGCGAAGATCCTGAAGGAGAACAACTTCATTCAGGACTACAAGACGCTCGATACGGAAGAGGGCAGGCAGCTGCTGCGCGTGGTACTCAAGTACGCCCAGGGCGGCCAGCCGGTGATTCGCGAGCTCCGTCGCGTCTCGACGCCCGGACTTCGCAAATACGTCGCGGTCGCGGAAATACCGCGTGTTCGCAACGGGCTCGGCATGGCGATTCTCAGCACATCGCAGGGTGTGATGTCGGATCGTCAGGCCCGGCAGGCCCGCACCGGCGGCGAGCTGCTCGCCCTGGTTTGGTAAGGGAGATAGAGGCAGATGTCACGAATTGGAAAGCACCCGGTAGCGATCCCGAAGGGCGTGACGGCGACGGTCGAAGGCAATACCGTCCACGTGAAGGGACCGAAGGGCGAGTTGGAGCGCACGCTCCACACCGACATGAAGGTCTCGCTCAAGGACAGCCAGATACTGGTCGAGCGCCCGTCGGATGAAGACAATCACAAGGCGCTCCACGGCCTCAGCCGCACGCTCGTCGCGAACATGGTCGAGGGTGTGACGAAGGGCTTCAAGAAGGAGCTCGAGCTCGTCGGAGTCGGCTACAAGGCGGACCAGCGTCCGTACGGATTGCAGCTCGCTCTCGGGTTCTCGCATCCGGTGAAGTACGAAGCGCCGAAGGGCATCAAGCTCAGCGCGCCTCAGCCGACGTCGATCATTATCGAGGGCGCGAACAAGGAAATCGTGGGCCAGGTTGCGGCGGAGCTTCGCAGCCTGAGACCACCCGAGCCTTACAAGGGCAAGGGAATCAAGTACGTTGGAGAACAGGTCCGCCGTAAAGCAGGAAAGGCGGGCAAGGCGGGAGCCAAGTAATGCCGAAGATGGCCAGACCAAAGTCGCGCGACCAGCTTCGCTCGCGCCGTCACTTCCGCCTTCGCAAGAAAGTTAGCGGGACCGCAACCAGGCCACGCTTAGTAGTGTATCGTTCGCTCAAGCACATCTATGCGCAGTTGGTGGATGACGCGACTCAGCGCACGATCATGACCGTGACCGATTCGGGTCTCGAGGGCAAGCCGACCGAGAGATCGGTGGAAGTTGGAAAGCGCATCGCCGCCAAGGCAAAGGATGCCGGCGTCAAGCGTGTGGTGTTCGATCGAGCTGGATACAAATATCACGGCCGCGTGAAGGGTGTGGCCGACGGAGCCCGCGAAGGCGGGTTGGAGTTTTAATAAATGGCGGAAAACGAGAATCCCGAAGGAGCTTCGCCGGAACAGCCGGCGGCGGCAGAACGTCCACGCACTGGCGGTAGTGCTCGCAGCGGCGGCGGCGCTGGCGGACGGGGCGGTCGCGGCGGCGGTGGACGCGGCGGCCCAGGCGGCGGTGGCGCCGGCCGAGGTCGTGGATCGGGTGGCGGAGGCGGTGGACAAGGCGGAGGCGGCGGTGCGCGCGGCGAAGGCGGTCAGCGCGGCGGCAGAGGCCGTGACGGCAAGGGTCGTGATCGCGACGGTGGACGCGGCGATGGTGGCAGCGAGCTCGTCGAGAACGTGATCGCCATCAATCGCGTGGCCAAGGTCGTGAAGGGCGGACGGCGCTTCTCATTCAACGCGCTCGTCGCGGTCGGAGACGGTCAGGGTCGAGTCGGATTTGCCACCGGAAAGGCAAACGAAGTGTCGGAGGCAGTTCGCAAGGCTGTCGATGGGGCGCGTCGCAACATGGTCGCGATCCCTATGACTGGCGGAACGATCCCACACGAAGTCGTTGGCACTCACGGGGCTGGCAAGGTCCTGATGAAGCCGGCTGCTCCTGGCGCCGGCGTCATCGCCGGCGGCGCGGTGCGCGCGATCATGGAATGCGCCGGCATCGCGGACATTCTCACCAAGAGTCTCGGCTCGACGAATCCGCACAACATGGTATTGGCGGCGTTGGACGGACTACAGCAGCTGACGACGGTCGAACAGATCGCGCGCGAGCGCGGCATCGAGGTTTCGAGTCTCGGTTACCGGTCGCGCGCCAAGTCGAAGGAGGCCGTCGCTCATGCCTAGAACACACGTGTGGTGGAGGACGAAGGGGCCGAAGACGACCCCCAAGGAAACCATCACGAAGGGAAAGGTTCGCATCAAGCAGGTGAGAAGCGGCATCGGCCACTCGTGGCGGATGCGTCTGACGCTCGAAGCCCTAGGGCTCCGGCATCACCAGTCTGAAGTGACCAGGCAGGACTCACCCACGCTACGCGGACAGATCAAGCACGTGCGTCATCTCGTCGAAGTGACGCCGGTAGAGGATTAACGAGTGCCAAACAAACCATCACGTCGGGAAAAACTCGGGGCGCCAGATCACGTCGAAAAGATCGGGCTGCACAATCTGGTTCCTGCTCCCGGATCGCATCGGAATCGCAAGAGACTCGGACGTGGGCCCGGCTCGGGTACCGGTAAGACGTCGGGCAAGGGACACAAGGGTATCAAGGCCAGATCGGGCCACCACGGCCCCGGCGGCGGGAAGCCGCAGTTCGAGGGCGGTCAGATGCCTCTCACCCGCCGCATACCAAAGCGCGGGTTCACGAATATCTTTCGTGTAGAGAATCAGGTCGTCGGTTTCGAGGACCTTGCCAAGCTGCCGAAGGGCGCTGAAGTGACGGAGGAGACCCTGGCCGAAGCGGGATTGATTCGAAAAGGAAAGGGTCCCGCCAAGCTTCTCGCGAATGGCGATGCCGCGAAAGGTGTCACCGTGCGCGGTATCAAGATGAGCGCCGGCGCTCGGCAGAAAATCGAATCGGCCGGAGGCCGAGTAGAGAACTAAATGGCGCAATCAGCCCCAGCGGCGGCAGTTAGCAACATCTACAATACGCCGGAGTTGCGGGACAAGATCGTCTTCACGTTTATCTGTCTCGTGATTTACAGAATCGGCGCGCACATCACGGCGCCGGGCGTCGACGTCGTGGCGCTGACCGATTTCTTCGCCAACAAGGGGAAGGGCGGACTTCTCGGTCTTTACGACCTGTTCGTCGGCGGCGGATTGTCGCACGCGACGGTTTTCGCGCTCGGCATCATGCCCTACATCTCCGCCAGCATCTTCATGCAGATCGCTGGCGTGGTGATCCCGACCGTCGAGAAGCTGCAGAAGGACGAGGAAGGCAGGAAGCGCGTGACGCAGTGGACGCGCTACGTGACGGTCGTCCTCGCCGTCGTGCAAGGGTGGGGATTCGCGCTCTTCACGTCGTCCCTCGAGAACGCGGTGGTCAACCCCGGGTTCGGGTTCAAGCTCCAGATGGTGACGGTTCTAACCACTGGCGCGATCTTCGTGATGTGGCTCGGTGAGCAGATCACTGAGAGGGGCCTGGGTAACGGGGCCTCGCTAATCATATTCTTCTCGATCGTCGAGCGGTTCTGGCCGGGAATCTTCAGTACCGTGGGCTTCGTGAAGACGCAGGCGGTCGGTCCATTCTCGCTGGTGGTGCTCGGAATCGTCATGGTGGGAGTCGTTGCCGGTACGATCGCGATTACCATGGCAGCGCGAAGGGTGATGATTCAGATCCCGCAGCGGACCATGGCACGAGGCCGGCAGAGGGAAGCGGCGAAGAATTTCATTCCGCTGCGCGTGAACGCGGCGGGTGTGATGCCGATCATCTTCGCCTCATCGGTGATCGTCGTCCCTGGCGCAATCGCGCAGTTCAGTGGCAACGAGAACGCGCGCATCATCTCCGAATACTTCCAGCCGGGTACCTGGCTCTACTACTTGCTGCAGACGATTCTGATCGTGTTCTTCACGTACTTCTACACGTCTATCATCTTCAACCCGGTCGACATCTCGGAGAATCTGAAGAAGCAGGGCGGATTCATTCCGGGCGTGAAGCCCGGCGCCAGGACGGCCGAGTACATCGATCACGTCGTGTCGCGCATCACGTTCCCCGGCGCGTTGTTCCTTACGTTCATCGCGCTGCTGCCGGTGTTCATCGCCGACATGATCAACGTCCCGTTCAGATTTGGTGGAACATCGCTGCTGATCGTGGTCGGTGTCGCGCTCGACACGATGGCGCAGGTCAATCAGCACCTGCTGCTCAGAAAGTATGATGGCTTCATGAAGAAGGGACGAGTGCGATTCCGCGGCCGTACGACCGGCGGCACTTACTAGACTTCGATCGGAGGAGCCAAAAGCTCCTCCGACTCTTTTGCCGGTATCTCCGATGATCATCGTGCTGCTCGGTCCGCCCGGAGCGGGTAAGGGAACGCAGGCGGACAAACTGGCCATGCGACTCGGGATTCCGAAGATCGCGACCGGCGACGTCCTGCGAGCGGCGGTCCGTGACGGCACCAGGCGCGGGCTCGAGGCAAAGGCCTATATGGATCGCGGTGATCTGGTGCCGGATTCAGTCATCCTCGGTATTCTTCAGGATGTCATGACCTCGCCCGCGACGAAAAAGGGAGCCATTCTGGATGGCGCGGTTCGCACCGTGCCGCAGGCCGAGGGGCTCGGGGTTATGCTCGATGAGATCGGAAAGAAGGTGGACAAGGTGCTGCTGTTCGATGTGGACGATGACGAGCTGGTGAAACGGTTGAGCACCCGCACTGTTTGCGAGGGCTGTCAGACGCCCTACACCGGGCGCGAGCCGGGCTCGAGCTGCGAGAAATGCGGCGGAAAGCTCGTACGTCGCAAGGACGACGAGCCCGAAGCAGTGCGGAATCGCCTCGAGGTCTATCGCAGGCAGACGGCACCAGTGATCGACTGGTACGCCGACCATAAGATGAAAGTTCAGAGGATAGACGCGGATGCTTCGGTGGACGAAGTGACAAGCCGCGCTGTCAAGGCGCTCAAGAAATGATCCAGATCAAGTCGCCGCGCGAAATCGAGATCATGGCGCGCGGGGGCGAGATACTGGCGGCAACGGTGCTGCTGCTGGAGAAGAGCGTACGTCCAGGCATGACGACTCTGGATCTGGACAAGATTGCCGACGAGTTCATTCGCAACCATCCCGGCGCGACACCGGCGTTCAAGGGCCTCTACAATTTCCCCGCGAGCATCTGCACGTCCATCAATCAGGAGATCGTCCACGGGATTCCGTCGAAGAAGCGCCTGATCGAGGAAGGAGACCTCGTCTCGATCGACATCGGCGTGAAGCTCGATGGGTACTACACTGATTCAGCTACGACCGTCGCAGTCGGGAAAGTCGATGCGGAGTCGAAGAAGCTGCTCGACGTCACGAAGAAGGCGCTAGCAGCCGGGATAAAGGCGGCAACCGCTGAGAATCATATCGGCGATATCGGTGCGGCCGTGCAGGGCGTGGTCGAAGCGGCGGGCTTCAGCGTGGTACGCGATCTCGTTGGACATGGAATTGGAGTCGGATTCCACGAGGATCCGCAGGTGCCGAACTATGGCAAGCCAAAGCGAGGCGTCCGCCTTCAGCCGGGACTGACGATCGCTATCGAGCCGATGGTGAACGTAGGAATGCCCGGCACCCGAACGATGCCGGACCGATGGACGGTTGTCAGCGTTGATGGGACGCGGTCTGCGCACTTCGAGCACACGATCGCGGTCACGAACAACGGACCGCGCATCTTAACGACTCTGGCGCCTTAGCGGCGCCCGCCTCTCAGCGTCGCTCGGGCGTTGACGGAATCAGCCGTCCCAGAGGCGTAGCCTTGACGTAGCGGCTGGTCTGACCGTTCCAGGTCAGCTGAAGAGTATCGCCCACCACCGCGAACCGTACCGCGCGGTCTCCTCCTCCCGGTCCTGGGAGATGGAGCATCGCCGAATCGCCCATCGTCACATAGGTCCCTTCCAGCGTGCGGATCGGTACTCTCAGGCGGAAATCCCCGCCTGGCGTGTATTCCTCGAACGCGGGCACGCCGGTGTAATGGAGGTACGTCCAGCGGCCGATCACCGGATCGGCGCCCTTCAATGGCGCGCCGACGCGCGTCTCGCGCTGCTCCTTTCCCTGATTGACCATGACCAGCGTGTCGCGCAGGATCGAAACCCTGAACGCGTTAATTCCATTCGCCGGATCGATGATGTAGAGGCTGTCCCGGGCGCGCTTGTATTTCATGTCAACCATTGCGCCGAGGGTAAAGCTCATCGAGTTGTCGGGCGCGAATGAGATCGTCGATCCAAGTCCACCGGCCGAACGAGTCACCGCTTCCCACGTACCGATTAGCGATGTCGAACGGGCGGGCGTCGCGACCTGGCCTGCCACCACATTCAGCGCCAGCAGATTTGGAATGAGGACAAATGCACGAACGCGTATCCTCATGGTTTACTCCGTGTTGAGCGTCAGCCGGAAAGCGCGCGCTCGACGAGCCTGGTGGCTTGGTCCCCGAGGTCGCTAGCCTTCTTCACAAGTTGCTCTGCCTCGCGCGCGAGAGACTGGCCCTTCGACTTGTCCTCTAGCGCCTGCACGTTGACCCGCACGTTGTACGCCGCGCCTCTGGCCGCGGCTACCGCAAGTAACGAGGCGACCCCGGCATCGGTAACTGCGTTCGTATTCCCCTTCTCGGCCAGGAGCGCGGCGAGCTGTGCGACTTGCACGGCGGCGCGCGCGGTCTCGAGCGGCACCTCGGCTGCCTTGAGAAGCGCGCTCGTCACGGTTTCGGAGCGGCGCGCGGCCGCCTCGGCGGGCTCTTTGGGCAGCTTGTAGGCTTCCGAGACCAGCGCGTACGCCTCTGCATCCCGCTTGACCAGCGTCGCAAGCTGGTTGCCCAGAGCAACCGCCTTGAGAGCGGCTTCCTTCATTTCGGAATCAACGGCGGCGTATTTCTTTTTTCCGATGGTGAGGCCCGCGACCATCTGCGCGAGCGCGGCCGCCAGCGCGCCTGCGTGTGCGGCGACGCTTCCACCGCCCGGGACGGGATTCGACGAGGCGACTCCAGCCAGGAATCCGCTCACGCTCTCACCGCCGCTCACCACTTCGCGCACCTGACGCTCGAGCACCTGCTCCGGCGTGAACTGCTTGAGCTGAAGGTGACTGACTGCGGTGTCGAACAGAACTCTTTCTGGCACCAAGCCGACGATCTCACTCCAGGTCACCGGTGCTCCCTCTGCCTCAGCGCGCATCTTCACGAAATCGAACGCGTGGTGCAGCGGCGTTTTCTCCGTGTCGACGAGATTCATCGACACCTGAGCCTGACCATCCACCACGAGACCTAATCCCTTCACGTACTTGAAGCCGCCGGACGATCCGCGCACGGCCTTGGCGATATCCTTCGCGATCTGAAGGTTGGATGCGGGTCCAAGGTAGACGTTGTAGGCGACGAGAAACGGGCGCGCCCCGATCGCAATCGCTCCGAACGTGGGGTGGATCTTCGCCGGCCCGAAATCAGGGTTGCGCGCCGGGTTCTTGCCCAGCTCTTCTCGCAGCCCCTCGAATTCGCCCCGTCGGACCTCGGCGAGATTCTCTCTCGCGGGCGTCGTAGCCGCGCGCTCGTAAAGATAGACGGGAATCTTCAGCTCGCGTCCGACCCTTTCACCGAGCGTCCGGGCGAGAGCGATGCAATCCTCCATCGTCGATCCCTCAAGCGGGATGAAAGGCACGACGTCGGTGGCGCCGATGCGAGGATGTTCGCCAGTGTGTTTGGAGAGATTGATCCGGTCTGCTGCCGCCTTGATTCCGGCGAACGCGGCATCCACGGCGGTCTCGACTGGCGCGACGAACGTGATCACCGATCGATTGTGGGAGGAATCGGACGACACGTCGAGAACCGAGACACCTTCCACCGCCGCGATAGCGTCGCGGATCGCGTTGATGACTTCAGGACGCCTCCCCTCGGAGAAATTCGGAACACATTCGACGAGCTTCATTCAGTCTTTTCCTTGCTCATGTTGGCACGTTTGACAGTCTGCAGCAGCCAAGCGTGCATGGCCGGATTTCCGGCGACGAAGGATCCGGCGGTGAGCTGCGGCGGATTTCCGTCGATATCGGTGACGATACCTCCCGCTTCCTGCACCATCAGCATTCCTGCGGCAACATCCCACGGCGCCAGAACAAGCTCCCAGAACGCGTCGAATCTGCCGCAGGCAACGTTCGACAGGTCGAGCGCCGCCGACCCCGCTCGGCGAATTCCGGCGGTCCCGCGCATCACCAAACTGAACTGCTGCAGGTACCGTGGCAACTTCTCGAGTGTCTTGAACGGGAATCCGGTTCCGATCAGCGACCTGCCCGGCTCTCTGAGATTGGAGACGTGGATGCGCTTGCCGTCGCGAAATGCGCCGTCGCCGCGTGTCGCCGTGAACTCTTCGCCCCGGGCGACATTCAGCACGACACCCGCGCACAGCACGCCGTTGCGCGCGATCGCGATCGACACGGAATACTCCGGATAGCCGTGCAGAAAGTTGGTGGTGCCATCCAGCGGATCGGCGATTACGACGATTCCTTTGCTTGCGCTCACCGTCGGCGACAGCTCCTCCCCGAGGACGGTTGCATCGGGAAGACGGCGGGCGATGACGCCCCCGATCACCTTCTCGGACGCCTTGTCCACCTCGCTGACGAAATCGGAGTGTCCCTTCGTCTCCCACACCAGCTTCTCGCGCTGAGCGGTGGCGTCTCGAATGACACGCGCTCCGCCGCGAGCCGCTTCCAGCGCGATGTCGAGCAGCTCGGAATCGCCGCTGTCAGTTTGTGAAATTGCTTGCAACTCCTCTCGCTCGCTCTTTAATTTGGCGCAATGTCCCGCATCTTCAGCGGCATTCAGCCCTCAGGCTCCCTGCACATCGGAAACTACCTCGGCGCCGTCAAGAACTGGGTTGAGCTGCAGCACAAATACGAGTCGTTCTACTGCATCGTCGACTACCACGCCATCACGGTTCCCTTCGAGCCCGCCGACCTGCGCGCCCGCACGGCCGACATGGCGTTGTCACTGCTCGCCGCCGGACTGGATCCGTCGAAGTGCACACTGTTCGTGCAGTCGATGGTGCCGGAACATACCGAGCTTGCATGGATATTCAACACTCTCACTCCTCTGGGTGAGCTCGAGCGCCAAACTCAGTTCAAGGAAAAGGCGAGCCGCGAAGAGAGTGTTCCCGCCGGGCT
>Ga0137388_10001021_pt1 | contig 16582 bp, 14 predicted proteins | sample 15con2h14AmetaG_FD_104644 | JGI IMG/M metagenome (GOLD analysis project Ga0137388, IMG submission 104644) | Vadose zone soil microbial communities from Angelo Coast Range Reserve, California, USA - 15con2h1.4A metaG | ecosystem: Environmental > Terrestrial > Soil > Vadose zone > Saprolite...
CGACGGCGCGTCCGGATTGCCGGCCACGCCGGTCACCAATAGTGCGATCACCGACGTTCGTATCATTTATCTTGATGCTTGGCGGCGTGGTGCCTCCCGGTGCCTCGTGTGATTACTTTGTCGCCCGGCAGGACCTCGCCGGGCTCGACATCAGGCAGTCGTTCGACCCGACTGTACCAAGGGGCGAAATCGATTCTGGCGAGTTCGAGTAGCTCTCCGAGGTCGCCTAGTCGCCTGCTTCAACGAATTTGAAAGGATTTTGCGATTCGCTTCTCTCGCCACTATTGGCGAGGGAGGCGATCATGGCTGGGAAGGAGATTTCGGTAAAGAAGTACGTTGTGAGGCTGAGCAGCGAGGAACGCGAGCAGCTTGAGACGCTGATCCGCAAGGGCAAAGGTCCAGCTCAGCGACTGCTGAAAGCCCGCATTTTGTTGAAAGCCGATGTCTCGGAAGCTGGCCAAGGGTGGAGCGACAGCAGGATCATTGCCGCCTTGGACACCAGCGCATCCATGGTCTACCGCGTGCGTAAGCAACTGGTGGAAGAAGGCTTCGAGGCGGTTTTGAGCCGCAAGCAGTGCAAGACGCCGACCGTGTCGCGCATTTTCGACGGCGAGAAAGAAGCCAAGCTGATCGCCCTGGCCTGCTCCAAGCCGCCCAAGGGACGCGCCCGCTGGACCCTGCGGCTGTTGGAGAACAAGGTGGTGGAACTCGGCATCGTCGAGCGCGCGAGCGACTCCACGATCGGACGCACGCTCAAAAAAACCATCTCAAGCCGCATCACCGGCAATGCTGGGTCATCCCGCCGAAGGCCAACAGCGCCTTTGTAGCAGCGATGGAAGATGTGCTCGCCGTCTACATGCGGCCTCGCGATCCGGACCGCCCGCTGGTGTGCCTGGACGAGACCTCCAAGCAACTCATCGCCGAGACGCGCGTGCCGATCCCGATGAAGCCGGGACGCGCGGCCCGTGTCGATTACGAGTATGAGCGCAACGGCACCGCCAACCTGTTCATGCTGTTCGCGCCGCTCGAAGGCTGGCGCCACGTCAAGGTGACGGACCGCCACACCGCCATCGATTATGCCCACGTATTGAAGGATTTGGCCGACATTCACTTCCCGCACGCCAAGACCATCGTGCTCATCCAGGACAATCTCAACATTCACAGTAAGGCGTCACTCTACGAGGCTTTCCCAGCTGCCGAAGCGCGGCGGCTGGTTGAGCGCTTCGAATGGCACTACACGCCCAAGCACGGCAGTTGGCTTGATCTCGCAGATCTCGCAGAATCCGAACTCGGCGTTCTGTCTACCCAATGCCTCGACCGCCGTGTCCCCGACAAACAGACCCTCATCGACGAGATCGCGGCCTGGCAGCAAGAGCGCAATGCCAATCACACCAAATCAGACTGGCACTTCACCACCAAAGATGCTCGCATTAAACTCAAGCATCTGTACCTTCAATCTGGCTGAATCAGGCGACTAGCCCCGGCGCGATCACTCGATCAGAGGTGCCGATTGTCCTTGTAGGCCTTCATTGTGGTCGTGATGCAACAGTTGGCGGAATTGTGTGTAGCGCCTGTGAGGTCAACTTGACAGAAGCTAAAGACATGGCCGATGTTTGACCGACAGGTAACCGATCATTGGCCGAAACCCACTAGACGGATCAAACGACGTGCAAGCTGCGAGCGCACGAGTCGAGTTGCCGTGGCGACTTGGTCCTGTCGTCTTCATTCAAATTGCGTTGAGCCTGACACTCCTGAACGCAAAGGCGCTCGCTTTCGAGCAATCATCCCAGGGAAACCAAGACTCGCAGGGGGAGTCACAGTCCGAGTCGACCCTCAAACTCCACGAGAAGTTCAAGGCCGTGGTGGACATGACGAAGCTGAGTAAAAAAGTCAGCTTCGGACCACTTTCTGTCACGACGAGTTACATGAATTCGAACACATTAATTGGAACCGCTCCCGCTGTTGAAACGCGGCAGGATCAGACGCTAACTTTTGATGTAGCTAATTTTGGCAAGGATAACGGCAAAGCGCTACCACCGCTATTCTGGATTCTATCCCCATCTGCAGTTTATGTGAATAGTTTCGTCAAGGAGAGTTCACATCAAATGCTTGCGGATGGACTGCCGGATCGAAATACCGGGATCAGTTCAGGTGCCTCTTGGACGTGGAACGGCGGCAATGTGGGCTTAAGCTACTGGAATTACAATCTCGACGCCCATTACCCCGGAGGAGCATATAATTCTGCAGGTCACGGTTTCGACGCAACCCTTGGTAGCTATGCGGATAAGTTCGGATTCTATGCTAAGCTTTCGTACCATCAGGCAGGAGATCTTTCGTATCAGGCGCAGGATTTTGCCCCATTTTCAAGAGCTGTGGACCGGGGTTACGATACGTATGTATCGATGTCCTACAAGCCCCAACACCTTCCTGACATCGTGGTGGACGGTGGCATTGGTCGTTATGACTACAACAGCTTTGGAGCTGTAAGTGACGGAATGTACTGGACTGCAACAGTCGGATTTGATTTTTCAAAATTCATATGGACTCCGGTCGAGACCAAGCCAGGAGTCCCGACCGGAAACATTTTTGGCTTGCCAAGCGCGAGCCCGGTCGAGGCCAGGTCGTTAGCATCTGGGGGAGGCATATTTAGCGGCTTGCCGAATGCGAGGCTCGTTTACCGGTATTCGAATCAAATCGATCGCAGCTACGGATTCGTCACAACTGGTGGCAGCCAACTTTGGGGAATGATATTTCGGGTAGGGCTCAACTAGCGCTTCAACGAAATTCTCCGATTTCAGAAAAGGGCAGGAATCCAAGGAAGTACCGTTAGCAGTCTTTCCGCAGTACACGGCGCTCGATCCGGAAAATCACGTCGCAGCCTTTCAGCACCGACATCGTATGCGCAATAATAAACGTTGTTCGCTGAACTATTAGTCGTTCCATGGCATCAATAATCGCCGCTTCAGTTTCAATATCCGGAGAGCTTGTCGGCTCGTCGAGGATTAGTATCGGCGCGTCTTTCAGGAAAGCACGCGCAAGAGCAATGCGCTGGCGCTCCCCGCCTGAAAGGCTTATGCCCCGTTTCCCAACAACACTATGGTAGTTCTCGGAAAGCTGGGTAATGAACTCGTGACCTATTAGCGGCTTTCGCCGCCGATATTATTTGTCCAAGCGTAGCATTAGGCCGACCATAAGCAATGTTTTCAGCGATCGTTGTCGAAAATAAGACCGGCTCCTGCAGGACAATCGCGAACTGACGACGCAGGTCATCTACCTTATAATCACGCAGGTCTATACCATCGAGTAGGATCTCACCTCCCCGACTGCAGATCGTAGAACCGCGCCAGCAAGCTTACCAGAGTCGTTTTACCCGCTCCTGTAGCTCCCACTGTTCCAACGCGCGTCCCGGCGCGAATCTTAAATGAGGCATCACGCATGATCGTGCGGCCGCTGCCGGGATAGGCGAAATACACGTCATGGAAGACGACGATTCCCTTGGCGCGCCGAAGTGGCCGCGCACGGGGCCGTTCGGGAACATCTGGCATCTCGTCCAGAAAATTGAAAGCCCTCTCAAGGCCGACAAGATGCTTGGCGGACGCCCACGTACATCACGACGGCTGTACTTACCGCCAGGCTTACGCCAATGACGAAGCCGAACATCCCTTCTGCAGCTTCATATTTGATCCGTGCATCAAACCCTTCCCGTGCACGACCAGTAAACCGCATCTGCTCGTGATACTCTCGGCCGAATGCCTTGACAACGCGGAGCGCTCCCAAACCTCCTGCACCATCGAGGCGGCGGAGCTTTCCAGCGTTGTGACCCTGTGCGCCAATTTGCGCAGATGAGCGCGGTAGGCTCGCGATACAAGCAAAATGAAAGGAGCAATCAACAGCGCGACCAAGGCGAGCCGCCAGTTGATTCGCGATGTGACGTAAATCATTCCAATAAGCATGATAAAGGAGGTCAAGAATGGGATGGTAGCTTCAAGGTGAGATAACGGATGTGGGGGGGCATCCCATTGAATGCGAAAGGTTGAATCCGCTGCACCTTTGAATCGTGATAAGCGACCGACCAGCGCTGGGCCTGCTGAAAGAGTTTCGCGCGGAAGCCCAGTACCAGTCTTTCGCCCGTATACGTGCGCAGCAACGATGTGCACATGAGCTGAAGCTGGTGCAGCAACGAGATGATCAGAAGCAGTGCAATCACGACTACCAGGCGGCGGCTCGGCGTTTCCAAGGCGGAGGCCGGCAGAAACCAAGTGAGGAATCCAGTAACCGGCTTCGTTCCGATGATGCTGTGTTTCGGCTCCGAATTTTGACCCTTTCCGGCGTCCAAGATTGACCCCCGGTGGCCAAGAGTTTCCGACGGCCGTTCAGCCAGTTGATCGATCCGAGGAGGGGTCAACCTTGGACGCCGATGGGGGGTCAAATGGCGCGCCTAATCACACTCACGCGCCAACGGAGTAGATACACCACACGCTGCCCATTTATGGCGTCAGCCTGTGCCAACGTCGAAGGTTTGGCGAACTCAGCTAACCCCTCCGCGCCTGATAAGGTTTAGAGCCAAGATAACACTCATGTAACTGGCTGCCAACGTCTTTCGAAAAGTTTCAAATTCGAAGAAGCCCACTCCCAAAGCCGGCGAACGCCCGTTGCCTTATCGACCAGCGGGCGCCACTCTAAAAGCTCACTAGCCTTCCGAATGTCACTGACATAGCAAGGCTGGTCGCCAGGCCGCCAGTCGTTAAAATTGACCGAGATATTACGTCCGCTTAATTGCTTCAGAAATTCTCCAAACTCCGCCCAAATCGACATGGCATTAGGCGGACCACCACCGATATTAAATACTTCCCCGCCCACCGTGTCGATTTTATCAATGGCTAAGCGGAACGCTCGCACCAGATCATCCACAAAAAGCACGTCTCTCACCTGCTTGCCATTGCCGTAGATCGTGATGGGCTTTCCATTCAGCACCGAGATTATAAAGTGTGCGACCCAGCCCTGATCCTCTGTACCAAACTGTCGCGGGCCATAAATGCAACTCATACGGAAGACGACGGTTGGCAGGTGGTAAATGCGAGCGTAGTCCCTCACATATTGATCGGCTGCTCCCTTGGAGCAGCCATAGGGAGAGTGAAAGTCGAGCGGCCGCGTCTCAGGGATACCATTGGGGAGTCCGGTGAAGATATACCGGCTGGGTCCTTCGACAACCGGCACGTCTTCCATTCCGCCGTATACTTTATTCGTGGAGGCAAATACCATGATTGGCTGACGTCCGCTTTGCCGGGCTGCTTCAAGTATGTTTAATGTACCAAGAGCATTGATTTCAAAGTCAGAGCGCGGATCATCAACAGACGATGTGACGGCGACCTGTCCCGCCAAATGGAAAATAATATCAACTTCCGCAACCGCGTTTTTCACGGCTTTGAAATTTCTAACATCTTCTTTCACGAAGTGAGGCCTGCTAGAATGCTGCTGCAGCCAAGCAAGATTTTCCTGACTACCTGGTCGCAGCAGAGCGTCGAAGACGGTGACATCGAAGCCATCCGACAACAAATTGCTCGTCAGATTGGATCCGACGAAGCCGGCTCCTCCGGTTACTAGAATTCGCTTGGTCATCCCCGCCCCTTTCGGTTTACACCACCTCAGCGTTAGCATAAATATCTATACAAATATCTATTACGTCTCACGTGCTAGTCGATCAATTCAAAGCTGATTGCACATTCGTGGGAAATTGCTGAATAAGGACAAAAGCCTGTCTTCAACACAAGACTCTATCCCTGTCATTTGCCAACCGCAACCGATTTTTAGCCGGCAGTGTGCGATCAGGCTCCCCTCTGGTTCCCGCGTTGAAAAGGGGATTTCGTGGACGTGCCATCATTTTCGGAGTGTGAAACAATGTAATCTTCGGTTACAAATATTGATCACGAGCCGTCAACTTTCGGCCACATCGTACCGATGATTTGCGGATTGAGCGAGGGATACGGGGACTGGCACAAGCAACAGCATCGTCCCAAATGACGCGAGACGCCTGCGATTAGGGGACTGATGTGCGGCTGGTGGTCAAATTTTGGACACTGCCAATTGCGGTTCGGTGGAGGGAACACGTTGTGGAGGAGGATGGAGGAGATAGAATCGAATTCTGAGCAGTCTCGGAAAACCGAAGCGAAGTAATTGCCGAAAATCGTGGTAGCGAGCGGCAGTGTTCACGGCGGATCCAGAACGCACTTCAGGTGCTTCTTTTGTGACGCGTTATTTGGGGCGGGGACATGTTACGCGAATGTCGTACGCTGGTGACGGGCGGCGCCGGATTTATTGGCTCGCACCTCTGCGAGTGTCTTCTGGAGCGTGGCGATCATGTCATCTGTGTGGATAACTTCTACACCGGAACTCGGCGTAACGTGCATCATTTGCTCTCGAACCCACGCTTCGAGCTGATGAGGCATGACATATGTTTTCCACTTTACATCGAGGTCGACGAAATCTTTAATCTCGCTTGCCCTGCTTCGCCCATCCATTACCAGTGCGATCCTGTGCAAACGATTAAGACCAGCGTTCATGGCGCCATCAACACACTTGGTTTGGCAAAGCGGGTAAGGGCGCAGATTCTGCAGGCGTCGACATCAGAGGTATATGGGGATCCTCATGTTCATCCCCAGCCGGAGGATTATTGGGGCAACGTCAATCCGATCGGCTTGCGATCCTGCTACGATGAAGGCAAGCGTTGTGCAGAAACTTTGTCCTTCGACTATCGTCGCCAGCACAACCTGCGCATCAAGGTGGCAAGAATTTTCAATACCTACGGTCCACGCATGCGACCCGATGACGGTCGTGTCGTGTCGAACTTCATCGTCCAGGCCCTGCGAAACCAGAGCATCACAATTTACGGCGACGGCCATCAGACGCGGTCGTTTTGCTACGTTGAAGACCTCGTGAAGGCTCTACTCCTACTAATGGCCACCCCCGATGACGTCACTGGGCCGCTCAATCTTGGCAACCCCGAGGAGTTCACGATTCGCGAGCTGGCTGAAACGGTTATCGCCCTGACTGGATCCTCATCGACGATCGTTCACCTCCCCCTTCCGGCAGACGATCCCCGGCAGCGGTGCCCAGACATCAGCAAGGCGCAGAAGCTGCTCGGATGGAGCCCGAAGGTCAGGTTGCGCGACGGACTAATGAAGGCGATTGAATATTTCGACCAGCTCCTCGGCGGCAAGAAAGCAAGGATAGCACGTCCAAGTTGGGTATTCGCTAATGGATGAGAAGGGTGCGATTGTGCGGCGTTTCGGAGAAACGACGCAGACGTCCAGTGCTTGGAACTTTCAGCAGGAATGTCGGACCGCATGAGGATCTTGGTTACAGGGGGAGCCGGATTTATCGGGTCACACTTGGTCGACCGCCTTTTGGAAGAAGGGCACGAGTTGGTCGTTATCGACAACGAAGCCACTGGCCACAAAAACAACGTTCCGCGCGGAGTCTGGTACATCAAAGGCGATGTAAGTTGCCAGAAGCAGCTGGAACCGGCATTCGAAGATCGTTTGGACGCCGTGCTGCACATTGCTGGGCAGGTGTCGCAAATACGATCCTTTAGCGATCCAGCTTTGGATCTACGGACCAACGTTGAGGGCACACTCAATGTATTGCGGCTCTGTCTTCAGTACGAAGTGCCACGGCTGCTTTATGCGAGCTCGATGACGGTTTACGGTTCCAACGCGGTGCTACCGACGCCAGAAGACACTACCTGCCAACCCTCATCATACTACGGAATTACTAAATACGCAGCGGAACGATACGTCCACGCCACGGCAGAGCGGATCGACCTGAATTTTTCCTTCCATGTGACCTCGTTCCGCATGTACAACGTTTACGGTCCACGGCAGGCGCTCGACAATCCATACCAGGGCGTTCTTGGTATTTTTATTGGAAATATTTTGCGCGATGAGCCATTCACTGTCTTCGGTGATGGGGAACAGTCGCGCGATTTCATCTACATCGATGACGTGGTTGACGCGTGGGTTGGCGCCATTGCAAATCCTGCTTCGTATGGACAAGTATTCAATCTCGGAAGCGGTCGACGCATGTCGATCAAAGAGCTGGCTGAGAAGACGCTCGCGGCCTTCGATCGAAACCAAAAAAATCATCCGGTACATTTCCGGCCCGCGCGGCCGGGCGAGCAGCGTCACGTAGAAGCGGATACGGCCCGGGCGCGTTCAATATTGGGATGGGTTCCGCGGACGCCATTCGCCGCCGGACTGGCGAATACCGTCGTCTGGGCAAGGCAGAACATCGAGGCTGCGGACGCAGCCGAGATTCAGTAGAGGAGTCGGCTCCGCTGAAGTTCCTGTTTGTCACACCACCTGCATTGAGCCCATCAAACGTTTATTCGATGCGCTGGAGGCGCAGCATGAAGCTCTTACTCATTTCAAAGTTGGCACGCTCTTCACGCGCGATCAATACAATTACTCAATATAGTCGAGTTGCCGGTGAGCTTGGACACAAGATCGCAGTCTTTGGCGAGAAGCAACTGGATTTTCCGGAGCTCCAGTTCTCGCTGGACGTCCCCGCTTTCGACATCGCGATCTTCATCGTATATATGCCGTCTGACTTTCCGGATCTACCTTACTTGGCCAGCTTGCTCGATGGTATGCCCAAGAGTCGTCGCGTAATCATCGATTGCAGCGGCCGTTACAACGAGACCATTCGTGTCGAGCATGATTTTAATCATCTTGAGAAAATGGACGGGCACCAGGGATGGGAGTGGATCGAGGCCTTTCAATCAGTTGCCGATCGAATTTTACAGCCGACACTCACACCTCGGCGTGACGATGTAGGATCATTTTTGTTTCATGGCTATGACCCTGAAGGCGTCGTTCATCCGGTCGCTTCCGCGGCTGAGGCGACGCAACATTGGTCCCGCTCAAAGAAATACGGAGTTGCCTATGTTGGCAATAATTGGCAACGCTGGACACAGGTGCAGCGCTTCCTCGGGGCAATCGGACCAATCCACCAGAAACTCGGCCCTATCGCGCTCGTCGGATCGGATTGGAAACGGCGGCCCGACTGGGCTGTACAGATGGGGATTAAAGGAGCAGATGTTGACCCAGAATTTTTGCAGCAGCTCGATGTCGAGACAGGCGATGCAATTCCATTTACGGAGCTCCCCGGGTTTCTTAGCAACGTGCGGTTCAGCCCAATTTTTCAACGCCCGTTGTTCAATGAACTCGGCTTAGTCACGAACAGGATGTTCGAGACCTTTATCGCTAACACAATTCCGCTGGTGATGGTCCCAGAGTCGCTCGCCGAGTCGATCTACGGCTCGGCCGTGCGTCCGTTATTACCCACGAACGACATTGGGAGCTGGCTCCGGGACATGATCCGAAACCCCGAACTGTATTGGGAAGCGATACTGACGGTCCGTCAACATCTCACTGTTCACCACTCATACCGTCAACGCCTTACAGAACTCATTGCCGTGCTCGGTCGCTAGACTAGACCAATGCAACCGAACGAGGTTCGAGAAAGGTGCATACGCCGGTGAACATCCTCTTTGTCATGGAAAGGCGCGTTAATGCGGGGAGCATTCAGGCTCTCGCAAATTATATTCAGTTAGGAAAGAAGATTGGCCACACCCTAGCCGTTTACGGCAATCCAGATCCCCAGCTTTCTGAAATTTACTTCTCGAATGAGGTGCACTTATTCGACTATGTCGTCTTTATCTTTGAATCGAAATTGCATTGGGTGAGTGGACTGCAACTTGCCCACCTCCTTACGATTGTCCCTCGCTCACGTCGGGTAATTCTGGATGCCGATGGGATGTACAACCCGGTTATTGCGCTCGACGGTTATGATCGGAATCATGCGAGTGAGCGTGACCGGCAGCGTTGGGTCAGTTCCTACGAGGCGCTTGCGGACCGCATTGTTCAACCTACGCTATGGCCATGTCAATCCCGGGTGCAGTCGCTGTTATTTTACGGTTATGATTCGCGCGGTCGGGCCGTCCAAACCTCTTGGCACGCTAAGCGCGTCGACATCATGCATGTTGGTCACAACTGGTGGCGCTGGCGAGAGGTGAGTGAGCGGCTGCTGCCCGCTATAGAAAGGATACGTGGGGCTTTCGGCGACATCTGCTTCGTGGGATTGTGGTGGGATGCGCCTCCGGTTTGGGCGGCTGCGATCGGACAGGATGCTGCCTTCAGCGTCAACTCACAACGCCTCCGTGAACTCGGCATCCGTGTTCTTCCAGCAGTGCCTTACCGTGACGTCATCTCGACGATGAGCAAGGCGCGCATCAATATCATGACGCAGCGGCCGTTGTTTCGACGGTTGGGCTTGGTCACGTCCAAATATTTCGAGATTTTTTCGGCCGACACGCTTCCGCTGATCATGATCGAGCCGGAACACGCGGAGCGGATCTACGGCCCTTCAGGAAGGGATTTGGTGCTGCACGACGACATTGCCAGCAAACTTGTCGATGTGTTGGAGCGGCCAAAAAAATACCACGAAGTCGTCCAAGCGGTACGTCGGCATTTGACCACGCACCATTCCTACGAGCGCCGGCTGCATGAGCTTATCGAAATGCTAGACGGTCATCAGCCGGCCGTGAAGGCAGGGTAATCCGTTATGCGATTGATGTTTGTATACTGGGCGTTCAAGGATCAAGGCAGTGGCCTGGTAATTCAAGGCTATTGCGAGGCTGCCAAGGCGCTCGGGCATCAGGTGGCAGTATACGGACGGCCGAATCCGGATATTCCGCTGAATTACTCCCTAGATATAGATACCGCTGATGCGGTCGTTTTTATCTTCGAATGGACCACGCAACTGTCAGGCGGAGATGGGCTAGATTTGGTGCGGCTGGTGAACAAGATCCCGCGTAGACGGCGCGTAATCCTCGACGGCGATGGAAACTATAATGAGGTGATCCGAGTCAACGGCGATTACAATCATCGCGACCCCGCCGAGGCCGAACGATGGATTGCCGTCTGCGACAGCCTTTCCGACAAGATTTGCCAACCAACATTGCACCCACTCCGTCGAAAGGTTCAGCCATTCTTGTTTTACTCGTACTGTCCGGCATGGGAGCGGCCAATCCGGAGTCCCCCGAAAGCATTTAGCATGATTTACGTGGGCCATAGCAAATTCCGCTGGCGTCCCATGTACGCCATCCTTCGTGCGATCGAGCCCATTCGCTCACAGTTCGCCCGGATTGCGCTCGTCGGCTACGGATGGGCTGCATTACCGCCTTGGGCTACGGCGATGCAGCTTGAGGATGCGTACTATAGCGATGTGGAGTACTTACAGGAGCTGAACGTCGAACTATTAGAGCCCGTTCCGTTCGAATCGGTGATTGATTGGATGAGCAAGGCAAGCTTTAACCCGGTCATTAGCCGACCTACGTTCAGCGCGCTTCGGCTGGTAACACCACGCTTCTTTGAGACGCCCGCGGCCAACACCGTCCCCATCTTCGGTCTCAATGCGGAGTACGTGGCAGAAATTTACGGCCCGGATGCGGCGGAGCTCGTGATGCGCGGTGACGGCACTGAACTGTTTGTGGACATGACCCGTCGGCCTGCACATTATGCCCAGCTAGTGCGCGGCATTCGTCAACACCTCGCCACTCACCACAGTCAGACCGTAAGGCTTCGAGAATTGATTGACATCATTGAAGCCTAGAGAGATAAATGGCTATATATGCGGTTAATCTTCGTTCATTGGGTCTATGATGACCGCGGGAGCGCGCAGGACCTCCATAATTATCGAGAAGTGGCCAAACAACTAGGTCACGAAGTGGTTATCTACGGTCCGCCCGAGCTTTCGTCATTTCATTACTCCCTTGAGATTAATGAGACCGACGCCGTCGTCTTCATCTTCGAATGGACCACGGATCTGCAGCATGGGAATCAGCTCGATTGGTTGCGGCTAATCGCCAGGGTGCCGCGCGCTCGTCGAGTCGTGATCGATTGCGATGGAAAATTCAACGATGCAATTAGCGTGATAGGTGATTACAACCATGTCGATGTGGCGGCGAGCCGAACCTGGATTGATATCTGCGAGAGCCTGTCGGATAAAATCTATCAGCCAACACTGCACCCCCTGCGACCCAATGTGAAGCCATTCTTTTTCCACGCTTACAACCCAGCATGGGCGGTACCTCTTGATTTCCGGCAAAAGCGCTATGGCATGTTCTACGTCGGAAACAACTGGTTCCGGTGGGGGCAAATGAAGCGCGTCCTGAAGGCTGTGGAGACAGTCCGGGCAGAAATCGGGCGTGTTGGAATCACCGGACATGGTTGGGATGCTACTCCTCCGTGGGCCAATCCGTCGATCAGTGAGGATGCCTACCACTCGGATCCTGGCTACTTGAAAAAACTCGATGTAGAGGTGACGCCGCCCATTCGCTTCGATCAAGTCATCACTAGCATGGGCAACGGCGTTTTCACCCCCGTCATTTATCGGCCTCTATTTGAACATCTGCGCCTCGTGACTTGCCGCACGTTCGAGACGCCGGCGGCAAACACGATTCCGGTGTTCGGTTTAGATCCCGATTTCGTGGCTGAAACCTATGGCGCGCGAGCGCGGGCCCTTGCGCTGCCGGAAAAGCGTCCGGAAGAACTGATTGTAGATGTTATGGAACGTCCGCAGCATTATGCGGATATCGTCAAGGGAATACGCCAGATGCTGGCCGAAAAGCACTCCTATGCCGTGCGGCTTCACGAGCTGGTGGCGATTGTCGAGTCATGAAAGACCTACAGAAACTTTCCGGCTTAAGCACGGTCCCGCCGAAAGCGACGAGGCGGAGCCGCCTTCGCTACGGTGTCAACGAAGCGAGTGGCTGGCGTGAATTCGCGCTCGGCCCAAGTAGCGAACAGATCAGGGATCGACTTCGTGCAATAGATACGCAAATCCTTCGGATCTACGCATTCGACCGATACACACCCGATCCGATCAGGGATTGGCCGGGCTTCGCCGGATATGTGCAAGCCGTGCTCAATACTGGCGCAACACCCATGATCACATTCACACGATTTCGACCACCGTTTGGTGACGCCGCGACTGTGCGGTGGTTCGCGCAACGATGCGGGGAACTCGTGTGGAATTGTATTGAGCAATGGGGCGGCGAAGCCGTTCGTGAGTGGTACTGGTGCGTCTGGAACGAACCGAACAGCGACTGGATCAATCCGGGCTTTACATTCGATCAATATCGACAAATCTATCTCGAAGTAGCGCACGAGATCCTACGCTGGATCGGTCAATATCTCGGTGGCCGCCGTGCATTGATCGGAGGTCCGGCCGTCGATACATTTCAGCCATTCTGGCTCGACTGGCTCTGGCGGTTTGTTCAGGAAATCGACAACTCGCTCATTGGATTTGTGCTTTGGCATCGCTTTGGTGATTGGCGCGCTGTCGGCGAGTGGGGCGCGCCCCGGGACCACGCAACCTATAGAGACCTCCTTATGGCGCGCGCGTCGGAATATTCGGAACATGCGCGCACAGTGGGGCGATTGGTGGGTACGCGCGGAATTCTGAACATCTGCGGTAGGCTCAACGTGAACTCGCATCAAGAAGTACTTGTGAGCGCCGAATTAAATCAAGGCGTTTTTGGAGCAGTCTACTATGCCTTGGCTCTGGTAGAGCTCGTGCGGGGAGGCGCGGACGGAGAGCTCTACTGGATGGGCACCGATGCAGGGGGCCCCTACGGGTTGTGGGACGATCACGGGCGGCCGACAGCCGCATTCTTGGCTAAGCAGATGGTCGTGCAGGCGATCCGGCAGCATGACGAAATCACGATCGAGGAAGCTGTGCAAGATCATCGTGGCCTGATGGTCGTGCGGGCACAGGATGGCGGGGCGCGCCGGAGCGCGCTTATCATTCATTTCTCCGACTGCCCTCTATCAAATAGTCTTGCCGATATCCTCGGCCAAAACGACAGCTACGCCGTCTTTCGAAAGATCGACGCGGGCACGGAGAGGCAAGTCGTTACAATTCCCTGTGGTGCAAGTGCCGCTTTTAATGGGCGGGGCGTGGCGATCGCTTTGACCGACATGGCGCGTCTCGAGTAGCGATCATGGGGAGACCGGCGGTAACGAGGTGGCGATGAGGGAGGATCACGCAGACCCGCATGTAGCGGCGAACAACGCAGGGATACAGTCCATGCGCCTTCGCTACGGTGTGAACGAAACCGATAGCTGGTGGCACTTCGCGTTGGGACCCGAGCGCAAGCGCATCTGGCAGCTTCACCGAGAAATGCGGATACAGATTATCCGCATCTTTCTTTTCGACAAGAACGCACCAGATCCGCTGAATGAATGGGATCTGTTCCGATCCTATGTGAATGCAGTGCTTGCCGTAGGCGCGACGCCGATGGTGACCTATGCGAAGTTCCGCCGACCTTTCGATGATGATCGAGCGGTGCGCTGGTTCGCGGAGCAATGCGGGGAGATCGTCTGGCATTGCCTGGAAGAGTGGGGCGAGGAGCGCGTTCGCGATTGGCACTGGTGTGTCTGGAACGAGCCAAATAGTGATTGGATCGGTGGCGGGTTGAGCTTTGAACAGTATCAAGACATCTACGAAAGTGTGGCTCATTCCATTCTACGGTGGCTTAAACCCTGCCTAGGATCGCGGCGGGCGCCAATTGGGGGGCCGGCTGTCGAGGGTTTTCAGCCTTTTTGGAAAGACTGGATCTGGCGGTTTGTTACTGAGGTTGATGCCGACCTGATTGGCTTCGTCAATTGGCATCGTTATGCGGACTGGCGGGACCATGGAGAAAAGGGTGCGCCGCTAGATGCGGCCACCCATGAGGCAGTGATGCTGTGGCAAGCCCGTGACTATGAAGTGCGGGCACGATCCGTTGCTCGGCTCATACGGGAGCCAGGCGTCCTCAATGTATGTGGCGAGTGGAACGCGCATTCGCATTACTTGCCGCGCGTGCGAGCTCGCTTCAATCAGACGCTCTTCGGTGCCGCCTATGGCGCCTCCGCATTATTGCATCTTGTTCGAGGCGGCGTCGATGCCGAGATGTTATGGACGGGGACGGACGACGCGTGCGGTTACGGCGTGCTTGGCCCCGATGCAGCACCCACCCCGCTTTACTTTGCAAGGCGCCTCTGCGCTCAGTATATCCAATACGGCGATGCCATTGTGACGCCAGCTCTAGATGACGGTGTTGCGGGACTGGACGGCATGGTAGTGCGTAGCAGCAACGGCCGTTCCAGTGCTGTCCTCGTGCACCGCGAGCAGACCGCCACCACCTACGACGTCAGCGAGATCACACGCGGCGAGCTCAGTGATAGCTGTGCGCTGATCAAGATTGATTGCGAGACTGGCAATGCGGTGACGACCGGACCCTGCGATGGGACCATTACCTTCGCTGGATACGGCGTCGCCGTGGCCACCAATGCCGTTGTTGGCCACGATGTTAGCTCTCAGGTTGAATAGAGATGAAACCATTGTTGCTGCGGAGTGGCTATAGCGCGCCGGCATGAGAGCGCATCCGAAGCGCTACCCCGCCGGCGCTGATGGATCCTTGGAACGAACAGCACGTCAATGGTCACACGACCGCTCGGTTCCGATGTTACCTTGTACCGCCGGGTGCTCGCCGAGGTGCGTCCCTATTGGCCGCTTCTGGCCTGCACTTTCCTCGTTAGTCTGTCCTCCATACCAGTTGTGCTGCTCGCCCCTCTGCCCCTGAAAATCGCGGTCGATAGCGTCATTGGAACTAAGCCGGTTCCCAAATTTCTCGCTTGGGCGTTGCCACAATCCGTTTTAGATTCAACCAGTACCTTGCTGATTTTCGTAATTGTTTTATTTCTGATTATCTCATTATTGTATCAGCTCCAGCTGATGTGCACGTCGTTGCTGCGGACGTATACAGGCGAGAGGCTGGTGCTGGGCTTCCGGGCAAGACTGTTCCAACAGGCTCAGCGCCTGTCGGTCGCGTATCATGACGCAAAGGGTGCAGCGGATTCGGCCTTCCGAATTCAATGGGATGCGCCTCATATTCGTTATCTGACGCTTGAAGCAGCCATACCGTTCTTTACCGCATTGATCACGCTGGTTGGGATGATTTATGTCACATCTCGCATCAATTGGCAGCTGGCCTTGACTGCCTTGACAATTTCTCCGGTCATTTTGGCGGTATCGCAAGCCTATCGTGCTCATCTGCGCAAATTGGCACACCGGCTGATGGCGCTGGAGAGTTCGGCCGCTTTGGTGGTGCAGGAAGTATTGGGAGCGCTCCGTGTCGTGAAGGCATTCGGGCGGGAATACTATGAGCAGACACGGTTTACGGGCCGCGCGCGGGAGGGGGTTGATGCACGCATCCAATACGAAGCCGCTGAAGGAGTATTTGGCTTCATCATCGGCTTAAGCTTGGCGGTGGGAACGGCTATCGTGCTTTACATGGGCGTCGGCCAAGTGCAGGCTGGAGTCATCACGTTGGGCGATCTGCTTTTGGTGATGAGCTACCTCCTTCAACTCTATGCGCCATTAAAGTCGATCAGCGAGATAATAGGACGTTTGCAGTTGCACCTCGCCAGCGTTGAGAGGGCTTTCGGGTTTCTCGACGAAATGCCGGATGTTCCCCAAC
>Ga0137388_10001022_pt1 | contig 16577 bp, 14 predicted proteins | sample 15con2h14AmetaG_FD_104644 | JGI IMG/M metagenome (GOLD analysis project Ga0137388, IMG submission 104644) | Vadose zone soil microbial communities from Angelo Coast Range Reserve, California, USA - 15con2h1.4A metaG | ecosystem: Environmental > Terrestrial > Soil > Vadose zone > Saprolite...
GAGGGCGCACGTCTACGCGGTCAATCACGCCTCCGCGCTCGACATTCCGGTTCTCTACGTCTATTTGCCGTTCCAGTTCCGCATCGCCTTCAAGAAAGAGTTGTTGTCGTATCCGGTGGTGGGCTGGCAACTGAAGCGTTCGGGGCAAGTCTGTATCGATCAGCAGAATCCGTCCCATTCGATCAGCAGCATCCGCGCTGCGCTCAAAGGACTGAAGGCAGGGCTGCCACTTGTGATTTTCCCGGAGGGTGGACGAACGCCCGACGGCGAGATCAAGCCGTTCCTGTCCGGCGCATTCTTTCTGGCCATCAAGGCGCAAGTCGATATCGTCCCGGTGGCACTGGTGGGGACCTATGAATTGCTGCCGATGGATACCTATCACATCAAGTGCCGGCCGCTGGAAATGCGGGTGGGCGAGCCGATTTCGACCGCGGGGCTGACATTGCGGGATCTGGAAGCGGTGTCAGGCAGAGTCCAGAAGGCGATTCAGGATTTGTACTACGATCAAGCCCCGATCTCGGCATAACAATTCTTTTCCCCGTAACCTTTTCTCCCGTTCGCCAGTTACCCTTATGTACTCCAACCCGCGGAGATCTCGTTGAAGGTTCTGAAGAAAGAAGCGGACGAGCGGCTTCTGATCGAGGCTGCACAGAAGGACCCGTCTCGCTTTGCGGAGCTCTATGAGAATAACTTTGCACGGGTTTACGCGTACGTAGTACGGCGCGTGGGAAACCGCGCGGAAACGGAAGACCTGACTTCGGAGGTCTTTCATCAGGCGTTGGCAAACTTGAAGCGATTTGAGTGGCGGGGAATTCCATTCTCGGCGTGGCTTTTCCGGATCGCAGCGAACTTGATATCCGATCGCTGGCAGCGTTCGGGGCGTGAGCAGGTTGCTGACGATCCGCAGCAGATCGAGTCGGCGCAAGCCAGTCCGGCCGAGATCGAAGAGGTGGAGCGGCGAGCCACACTGTTCCGGCTTGTCGGAAACTTGCCGGCCGAGCAGCGGCGCGTTGTAGTGTTGCGGTTTGTGGAACAGAAAAGCATCAAGGAAGTGGCGCAGGAAATTCGCAAGACTGAGGGCGCGGTGAAGCAGCTGCAGTTCCGCGCGCTAAGCAGCCTGCGGGAGCGCATGGAGGGTGCCGATGCCTAAGCGCTCTCTGAATCCGGGAAATAACGATCCGAAGCAGATCGAGCAGCTGAACCGGGCTATCGATGCGATGCTTGCCCGGGCCGACGGCAAGCCTCCCAAAGTGGGAGCGAGCATCGAGCCTCTAGTACGCATTGCCGCCGATCTGCGCGACCTGCCGCGCGAGAGTTTCAAGGATCAACTGAAAACCGAATTACTGGAAGGGAGAAAAACTATGACTACCGTAGCCGAGCCTGTTACAACCCTGCGCACCACTGCGATACCACATCTGACGGTGAAAGACGCCGCAAGAGCGATTGAGTTTTACGAGAAAGCCATGGGAGCGATCGAGACCTTCCGATTTGAAGCGGGTGGCCGCATTGCCCATGCCGAGATCAAAATCGGCGATTCGCTGATTGGCCTGTCGGATGAGTGGGAGGAGGGTGGCCGGCTGAGCGCGGAAACCTGGGGCCATTCTCCCGTATCGTTCCGCATTTTTGTGGACGATGTCGACGCCTCGGCGGCCCGTGCCGTTGCGGCGGGAATGAGAGTTTCCATGCCCGTCTCGGACCAGTTCTACGGATATCGCGAAGGCAACTTCGTCGATCCGTTTGGATACACCTGGAACCTCGCCACGGTGAAGGAGGAAATGTCGGTGGAGGAAATGCACCGGCGGATGGACGCCCTCAAGGCGAAGGCGCCGAAGCCCAGCGTCAATCCAGTTCGCGAAGGCTTCCACACGGTGACCCCGTACCTGGTCGCGCAAGATGCGGAAAGCGAAATCAACTTCGTGAAGAAAACATTCGGCGCCGAAGAGACCTTCCGCGACGTAGGCTCGGCAGGAGGCTATCACTGCGAAGTACGAATCGAAGACTCCATGCTGATGATCGGCGGGGGAGGCCCGGGGCTGGCCTGGAAGGGAGACCCGGCGCTGGGAGCGTTTCATGTCTATGTCCGCGACTGCGATGCAGCGTACCGGGGGGCACTGCAGGCAGGCGGCAAATCGATTGATGAGCCTACGGATCAGCCTTACGGGGAACGCTCGGCCAGCGTGGTCGATGCAGCCGGCAACTATTGGTACATCGCGACCTACAAAGGAGACAACTACAAGTGGGCGGGCGCTCCCACGGTCCAGCCGTATCTGCACCCGCTGCGGGCCGAGCCAGTGATCAACTTCCTGAAGCGTGCTTTCGGGGCTGAGGAACTGGGGCGGCACACAGCGCCTGACGGCGTGGTTCATCACGCTACGCTGAAGATCGGCACTTCGCACCTGGAAATGGGCGAGGCCCACGGCAAGTATCAGCCCATGAAGTCGATGTTCTACCTGTATGTGCCGAATGTCGATGCGACGTACCGGCGGGCAATCACGGCAGGGGCAACGTCCATTCACGAGCCGGCGGATCAGCCCTACGGTGACCGCGTCGGTGCTGTGACGGATGCGTTCGGGAACCAGTGGTACATCGGAACGGCGAAGAAGGAGAGCGGAGGGTAGTTCATCAAGCCAGGGCGGACGAGGCGTCCGCCGCTCCACGCGTCGCACAGAGAATAGCAAGCCAATGGAGCCCCGGACGCCCCCGTCCGGGGAGCCTTCGTCACGAAGCTGGCCAGTGAGCATTGCGGCTGCAACGGCGGACGGGGGCGTCCGCCGCTCCACTAGACCTTCCTGTTTCGGAACCCGTCTTGAAATTTTCTATCGATTGCGCTCGTCGATTTCTCCACTCCTGTGGCACTATCCTCCGATGCAGTTTTACCGTCGCAACCTGCCGCACATGCAACGCGACGCAACGCCGCACTTCCTCACGTTCAACACAAAGTTTCGGCAGGAGCTTCCCGACTGGGCCCGGGATGTGGTCCTCGGATGTTGCGATCACGATCATGGAATCAGGTACCGCCTCCGCGTGGCAGTAGTTATGCCCGAACACGTGCACCTGGTGCTGACGCCGTTGATCGATGAAGCGCGTGGCGAGGTCGTTTCTCTCGCGGAAATTCTGAAGGGCATCAAGGGAGCGTCTTCGCACGCCATCAATCGGAGGCTCCAGACTCATCGAACGGTCTGGCAGGAGGAATCGTTTGATCGCGTGATTCGTTCCTCAGAGAGTCTGGATGCGAAGATCGACTACGTTCTTCAAAATCCGGTGCGCAGAGGGCTGATCGACGACCCGCAAAAATATCCGTGGACTTGGCGCGACCCCTACAACAACCCTTTCTCGGCTGGCGCGAAGATAGTGAATTAAAATCAAGTCAAGAATGGCGCCCCGGATGCCTCGTCCGGCAATCCTTCGACCCGCAGCTAGCCATTGAGCATTGCCAATGCCACGGCGGATGAAGGCGTTTGCCGCTCCACTAGTTAGGTAAGCCCGTTTGACCCTCCCCAAGCCCTCCAATAAACTGAAAGATTCAGAACATCCTTAGGTTCTCAGCTTATGCCAGACAGCATTCATGTGAAGCTCCCCGATGGGAGCGTGAAGGAAGTTCCCAAGGGCACGACCGCGCTCGACATCGCAAAGTCCATCAGCCCGCGGCTGGCGGATGCGGCGCTGGCCGCGAAGGACAATGGGAATCTTATTGACCTCACCCGTCCACTGGAGAAGGACGCTGAACTCCGCATTCTGACTGACAGAGATCCGGAAGCGTTGGAAGTTTACCGGCACTCGTCGGCGCACTTGCTGGCGGCGGCTGTGCTGGAACTCTTTCCGGAGACCAAGCTGGGCCATGGGCCGCCGACCGAGAGCGGATTCTTTTACGATTTCTACCGGCCAACTCCTTTTACGCCGGAGGATCTCGAGAAGATCGAGAAAAAGATGCAGGAACTGGTGCAGCAGAATATTCCCTATGCGCGGGAGTTTCTGCCACGCGATCAGGGGCTGGCGGAATTCAAAAAAGAAGGCGACTTCATGAAGTGCCACTTCATCGAGCAGTTCACCGAGCCCGATGAAAAGATTTCGATTTACCGCACCGGGAAGTTCACGGATTTTTGCCGCGGGCCTCACATTCCGTCGACCGGGAAGATCAAGGCATTCAAGCTGCTCAACATTGCGGGCGCCTACTGGCTGGGGGATGAGAAGAATCCGCAACTGCAGCGCATTTATGGGACGTCGTTTTTCTCGAAGAAAGACCTCGATGACTATCTGAAGCAGGTCGACGAAGCGAAGAAGCGCGACCATCGGGTGATCGGCCAGCAGCTCGATCTGTTTTCGATCCAGGAGCTGGCGGGACCGGGGCTGATCTTCTGGCATCCCAAGGGCGGGATCATCCGCAAGCAGATGGAAGACTGGATGCGCGAGGAGTACCTGAAGCGCGGCTATTCGCTGGTCTACACGCCGCATGTGGCGCGGCGGCAGTTGTTCTTCACCTCGGGGCACGAAGGCTACTACTCGCAGAGCATGTTCGATGCCATGGAGCTCGATGACGCCGAGTACCGACTGAAGCCCATGAATTGTCCCGGGCACATTCTGATCTACCGGGATTCGCTGAAGTCGTATCGCGACCTGCCGGTACGGCTGGGCGAGCTGGGAACGGTTTACCGCTACGAGCGCTCCGGCGTGATGCACGGGCTTTTGCGCGTGCGCGGCTTCACCCAAGACGACGCTCACATATTTTGTACTCCGGAGCAGATCGAAGGCGAGATTGCAGCCTGCCTGGAGTTTGCTTTGGACGTGTTGAAAGATTTTGGCTTCGACAAGTTCCAGACCGAGCTGTCGACGTGGAATCCGGACGACCGCAAGAATTTCGTGGGCAGCGAGGATCAGTGGAACCACGCGACCGAGTCGCTGGAGAAGGTGCTGAAACAGCAGGGGATCGAATACAAGACCATGCCTGGCGAGGCGGCGTTCTACGGGCCGAAGATTGACATCAAGCTGGTGGATGCAATCGGACGGCTGTGGCAGCTCTCGACCGTGCAGTTCGACTTCAACCTGCCGCAGCGGTTCGGCTTGGAATATGTGGCCGAGGATGGCTCACGCAAGCAGCCGGTCATGGTGCATCGCGCGCTGTACGGCTCGGTGGAGCGTTTCTTCGGCGTGCTGATCGAGCACTACGCGGGAGCGTTCCCGGTGTGGCTGTCGCCGGTGCAGGCGGTAATGATTCCCATCAGCGAGCGGCATGCGGAGTACGCGAATAAAGTCGCAGCGCAACTGAAGGCAATCGGTGTTCGTGTGGAAGTCGACGCACGCAACGAGAAGATGAATGCGAAGATCCGCGAGCACGCAATGCAGAAAGTTCCCTTCCTGCTCGTGGTCGGGGATAAGGAGGCCGAGGCCGGGAAGGTGAACGTCCGCAGCCGCGGAAAAGAAAAGACGGAAGATATGCCGGCGGCGGAGTTCGTAGAGAAGATCAAGAAGCTGATTGCGGACAAGAGCCCGGGGCTGTGACAAATCACGTAGAGACAGCCGCCTCGGCTGTTCCGGCGAGCGGCAGCGAGCCGTGAGTCGTACTGGCCGCCCATGTTAGGAAAGCTGAATATTTCCCGAGTTGATATTTGAATCGCTAGTTGCTGTCTAGCTCCAGGCGAATCGCGAGGTCGTTTCGATGGGGCTTCGCTTCGCTCGGCCTGACAGGCGAGGCGGCTGTCGCTACGTGAATCGCGCTGTCCCTGCGACCCTCCCGCCTTTGCGCTCCTGTCCTCGCTGCTGGTTGTACCATGTTTCCGTGCATCCACTGGCAGAGCGGCTCATTGGCCACATCCGGCGTCAGGAGTTGCTGAAGGCGGGAGACCGTGTGGGCGTGGCGGTCTCCAGCGGAATTGATTCCGTTGCCCTGCTGCGCCTGTTACTCGAGTTGCGCGCGGAACTCGGCATCGTCCTCTCCGTCGTGCATTTCAATCACAAGCTGCGCGGCGCAGAATCCGATGCCGATCAGGAATTCGTCGCGAATCTTGCTTGCAAACACGACCTCGAGTTTCACACTGATAGCGATGACGTGGCCGCGCAGGCCGCCGACGAGCACATCAGTGTTGAAGCCGCCGCCCGCGAGCTGCGCTACGGCTTCTTCCGCTACCTCCTGGGCGAAGATTCTTCCCCCGACGACTCACAACCAGCGACGAAGCTCAACAAAGTTGTAACCGGCCACACGCTCGACGATCAAGCCGAAACGGTGCTGATGCGGCTGATTCGTGGCACCGGGCTGCGAGGCCTCGGCGGGATTCATCCCCGAATCTTAGTGGAAGATGCCGAGGATGAAGTTCCCGGAGAGATCATTCGCCCGCTGCTTGAAATTCGGAGGCCCCAGCTGGAGCAATACCTTAGGGAACTCCAGCAGCCTTGGCGTGAGGACCCGACCAATCCCGATACGAAGTTCACGCGCAACCGCTTGCGGCATAGCGTCCTGCCTTTACTTGAGCGCGACTTCAATCCCTCTGTGGCGGAGAACCTGGCGGAGTTGGCGGAGATTGCGCGCGGAGAAGAAGACTACTGGGAGAATGAGATCTCAGGATGGTTGGGGACTACGGTGCAGTGGTCCGAACCGGAGTGGGCGAAGGCTCATCGCTCGGGCAGTCCGGAGTCGTCGCTGGTGCAGATCGCGCCGGCGAAATCTGACCCGCAGCGCCGCCTGGAGGAACCCGGGCCTCTGGTCATGAATGCCTCGGTAAGCCGGGCCTGGCTTCTCACCGAGCCACTGGCAGTCCAGCGGAGGCTCGTAAAGGCCGTGGGTGACCATGCGGGGATTCCCCTTGAGTTCAAACATGTACAGGAAATCCTGCGATTTGCGGCGGAAGAGGGCGCCTCCGGCAAAGAGCTCTCGCTGCCTTTGGGATGGAAGGTGGTACGCGAGCCTGATTCACTGGTTTTCGTGACCCCTGACCTCCGACGGCAAGAGCGAGTCCCGCATGATTACGACTATGAATTGCCCCTGCCGGGACGCGTCACCATCCCTGAAACGGGCACCGTGATTGAAGCGGTACGGGTGCGGGCTGAAGCGGAGTTGCCGGGGTATAATCGCGAGCACCTCCTCGACCCAGAGTCGCTTCCCGGACCGTTAAGGGTGCGAAACTGGCGTCCCGGAGACCGGTTCTGGCTGGCCCATACAAAGTCCCCCAAGAAGATTAAGGAATTTCTGCAGGAGCACCACATTACCGGTCAGCCTCGGAGGCTCTGGCCGGTAGTCGCAAGCGGGGACGAGATCGTGTGGGTACGGGGATTTTCACCCCCTGCTGGGCTCCAGGCAAAGCCGGGCGGGGAGGGGGTGCGGATCCGGGAGATCGCTGCGGAGGCGGATTCCGGCTTCTGACACGAGCCGAGCAGGCATTCAGGCATTAAGGTAACGAGGAGCGCCATTTCATGACCGGTTCGAAAACCGAGCCACTGCGGCAAGTTATCTCGGCTGAGCAGATCCAGAAGCGCGTGAAAGAGTTGGGGCGGCAGATATCCGACGACTACCAGGGAGAGACCGTCCAGACCCTCGCGGTGCTGGAGAACTCGTTTATGTTTCTAGCGGACCTTGTGAGGGCCCTGGAAGTGCCGGTGGTTTGTCAGTTCATTAAGCCGAGATATACCCGGCCGCAGAAGGACAGCTCCAGCGACATCATGGAAATCTTCTTCAGTCATGAGCCGGAGATTCGCGGAAACCACGTCCTTCTGGTGGAAGGGCTGGTGCACTCCGGCATAACCAGCGAGTTCCTGATGAACGACCTGCGGGCCCGGGGTGCAGCGTCGGTGAAGCTGGTGACCCTGCTGGATCGCCAGTCCGCCCGCCGCGTGGCCTTGCAGCCGGATTATTTCGGCTTTCTGGTGGATGAAACCTTTCTGGTGGGATACGGGCTGGGAGCGGTGGAGCAGACCAATCGGAATCTGCCGTATCTGGGAGCAGGCTGATCAATTCTCTGGTGGGCTCTTTTCAAGTCATCCGTCCGAAGGGAGGGCCTGTGAACCGCACAATCAAGACGGTCGTCTTCTGGATCGTTATCGGTATTTCTGCTCTTCTACTCTGGCAGGTTGTGAAGTCGTCGCCAGCCCAGCAGGGCATTCCAGAGATCAGCTATTCCCAATTCATGACGCAGGTCGAAGCCGGCGACGTGGCAAGAGTCACAATTGCGGGAATCCAAATCCAAGGTATATACCGCGCTGGGGGAGGGTTTCGGTTGATTGGATCAACCAACCAAGGAGCACTTCTCGAATCGCTCCGTGAGAGAAATGTAGAGATTTGGTTCAGGGACGCCGCCAATGGAAGCTGGCCTTTGCAACTGCTGGGAACTTGGGCGCCCCTGCTTCTGTTAGCCGCCCTGTGGTTCTTCATGATCCGGCAAATGCAGCGACGCGGGTTAACTCCCAAGGCGCAAGGAGATGGCTCGTCAACAGAGCAGATATTGAAATGACCCGGGTATGTCAGGCGTCCTCCCGTGACCTAGGTCACCCAGTCGTAAACGCGCCTTTTTTGAAGAGAAAAGGTAGAATAGTGATCTTAGGGAATTTCGCCTATCCAAAAGCCCGGATCGGTCATCTAATTGAGAGCGAAGACCTCGGGGCTACGTGTAAGTGATTGTCCCGTTTTTTTGCGTAGGAGCCTTTTAGGTGAATTCAACTGTTAAAACCGTCGTTTTCTGGTTGGTAATCGGCCTTTCCGCCTTGCTGTTGTGGCAGGTGATTCAGGCGGGCCGCAGCGGTCAGAAAGTCCAAGATATCAATTTCACCCAGTTCATGAGTGACGTGGACCAGGGCAAAGTGCGGGAAGTCACGGTGGACGGGATGCAAGTTTCCGGCAAGCATCTGGATAATTCCGCCTTCCACACCACGGTCCCCGCCAACTACCCCGACATGATCAAGGTCCTGCGCGACAAGGGTGTGAACATCACGTTCAAAGACGCCAGCAATGGAAGCTGGCCGCTCCAGCTTCTGGGGACGTGGGCGCCGCTGATCCTGCTGGGTGCCCTGTGGTTCTTCATGATCCGCCAGATGCAGACGGGCGGGAACAAGGCGTTGTCCTTCGGCAAGAGCCGGGCGCGGCTGCTGTCCATGCAGCAAAAGAAGGTCACGTTCAAAGACGTGGCTGGAGTGGATGAGGCCAAGGAAGAGCTCCGCGAGATCATCGAGTTCCTGCGCGAGGCCCAGAAATTCCAGAAGTTGGGTGGAAGGATTCCCAAGGGCGTGTTGCTCGTCGGACCTCCGGGAACCGGCAAGACTTTGCTGGCTCGAGCGGTTGCCGGTGAGGCGAATGTACCGTTCTTCTCGATCTCCGGCTCGGACTTCGTGGAGATGTTTGTCGGCGTCGGCGCCAGCCGCGTCCGTGACCTGTTTGAGCAGGGCAAGAAGAATGCTCCCTGCATTATCTTCATCGACGAAATCGACGCTGTCGGTCGTCACCGCGGCGCGGGTCTGGGCGGCGGCCATGATGAGCGTGAGCAGACTTTGAACCAGCTGCTGGTTGAGATGGACGGTTTCGAGTCAAATGAAGGCGTCATTCTCATGGCGGCGACCAATCGCCCGGATGTGCTCGACCCAGCGTTGCTCCGGCCCGGACGCTTTGACCGGCGCGTGGTTGTGAGCCGTCCGGACGTGCGCGGGCGTGAAGAAATTCTGCGCGTTCATACGCGCAAGATTCCTCTTGCCGAAGATGTTGATCTCTCGGTATTGGCTCGCGGTACTCCGGGATTCTCCGGTGCCGATCTTGCCAACATGGTTAACGAGGCGGCATTGGCGGCGGCGCGGCAGAATCGCAAGGCCGTGCTGATGTATGACTTTGAAGTCGCCAAGGACAAAGTCTTGATGGGCGTGGAACGCAAGTCGATGATCCTTTCCGACGAGGAAAAGAAAGTCACCGCGTATCACGAAGCTGGACATGCCCTGGTCGCGGCGAAGTTGCCGAATTCCGATCCCGTGCATAAGGTCACGATCATCCCGCGCGGCATGGCGCTGGGCGTTACTCAACAGTTGCCCATCGATGATCGCCACAACTACACCAAAGATTATCTGGAGACGGACATCGCCATCCTCATGGGCGGACGGTTGGCGGAAGAAATCTTCCTGACGCAGATGAGCACTGGCGCCGGCAACGACATCGAGCGGGCTACAGAACTGGCTCGGAAGATGGTCTGCGAATGGGGCATGAGCGATCTGGGTCCGCTGACCTTCGGCAAGAAGGAAGAGCAAATCTTCCTGGGCCGCGAAATCGCTCAGCACCGCGACTACAGCGAGGACACCGCGATCAAGATCGACGGGGAAGTCCGTAAGCTGGTCAGCCAGGGCTACGAAACAGCCAAGAAGATCCTGGAAGTGAATCGCGATGCGCTGCAGAGAATTGCCATTGCATTGCTCGAGCGCGAAGTGCTGGATGCTTCCGAAATCCGCCTGCTGGTAGAAGGAAAGGAACTGCCGGCTAAGCCACCTTCACCCGGGAAATCCGATGATGGCGTGCAGCAAGTGCTGAAGCCGGAGCCGGGACGTCCGGGAATCGTGAAGGGCGGAGAGAGTCCGGCGCGGGCGTAAAAGCCAGTTCTCGCTAGTCATTTCTAAGTTAGGGGCGGCCTTAATGGCCGCCCCTTATTCTTGGATTCGCGGTGGTTGATCTGGTTTACGCTTGTCCAGCGGCTTGAGCAGCGGCGAGTCCGCGATAGATACAGTAGAGCGCATAGCCGTGAAACGCGACGCTCAGATAATCCTGGGCCATCAGCAGAAGCAGACCATCCAGCGCGTACAACGCCATACCGACAACGAAAGCCCACTTCTGAGCCTTGGTGGCGCAGTATCCGAACAGGCAGAACACGCCGGCAACGACGCTGTTGATGACCAGGTCGAGCACGACACCCGCGCTTCCCAGCTGCTTGGCCACGCCGTCTACCACGCTGGTGACGCCGAGTCCGACTACAAAGTGAAATTGTCCTCCAAAGATCACGACGGCTGAGTTGACCAGGGAAAGCCCTGCGATCCAATAGAACCATCTCGCGCTGACCTTCACGCGTGTGAGGGTGGCCGCCTGCACCACCGCTTCCCGATTGTCGAGTGTTGCCGGAGCCGAGCCTGCGCTTGCCATAAGACACTCCTGGATGTAGTTTCGTCCGCGGGGGGAAGCTGGCGCTTCGTGGACTCCACAGAGGGTAGCGGCGGGTAAGTGACGCTCACAGATACCTTAGGGCCACTGTCCGCCTGATCGCTGGCTCGTAAACTATTGATTCCAGGGGCTGAACGTTACGTGGGATCTCCGGTGCGAGCCGCGCCACCGTCAGACTTGCGACTAGCCGTTCACCACTTTCATCATGTGCTCAGGATAACGGGGTCCTGCGGCAGCGCCTGTGGGGAAGACTTCCTCGATCCGTCGTAGATCTTCAGGGCTGAGCTTGACGTCCAAAGCGCCGAGATTCTCCTCCAGATACTTACGGCGTTTTGTCCCGGGAATGGGGACGATGTTTTCGCCTTGCGCCAGCACCCATGCCAGTGCGAGTTGTGACGGCTTGCAGCCTTTCTCTTTGGCGATCTCTTCCACGCGATGAACCAGGTCGAGATTCTTCTGGAAGTTCTCTCCCTGAAAGCGCGGAGTGTTGCGGCGGTAGTCGTCTGCCGGAAGATCTTCGAAGCGCTGAAACTGGCCGGTGAGAAAGCCGCGTCCGAGCGGGCTATAGGCGACGAAACCCACGCCAAGCTCGCGGCACGTCGGCAGGATTTCATCTTCCGGATCGCGGCTCCAGAGCGAATACTCGGTCTGCAGCGCGGTGATGGGATGCGTCTTCATCGCGCGACGCAGGGTCTGGGGTGAGGCCTCGGAAAGGCCCAAATAGCGCACCTTACCCTCCTTCACAAGCTGCGCCATTGCGCCAACGGTTTCTTCAATCGGCGTGTTGGGATCGACGCGGTGCTGGTAATAGAGATCGATGGTGTCAACGCCCAGGCGACGAAGGCTGCCTTCACAGGATTTGCGCACGTAGTCGGGCTTGCCGCTCACGGCGCGAACCATCGGATTGTTAGGGTCGCGGACAATCCCAAATTTTGTGGCCAGAACAACTTTGTCCCGCTTGCCCTTGATGGCGCGGCCCACGAGTTCTTCGTTCGTGTACGGTCCGTAGATGTCGGCTGTGTCCAGGAAAGTGACGCCCAGCTCCAGAGCGCGGTGGATCGTCGCGATGGACTCCTCGTCATCGCGTCCACCATAAAACTCCGACATCCCCATGCAGCCTAATCCGAGGGCTGAGACCTTGGGGCCGTGACTTCCTAGCTGGCGAAATTGCATGATTACTCCTTAGACTCGGATGAAGTATGCGCCGCGACTGCCGTGAGCACCAGCCGCCGCCATGTTATAGAGATGCGCGAGGTGTCGTCGAAGCTGCCGAATTCGTGGATCGCCCCTACTCGGTCCGACATCCTCTTTCCCGGGTAACGCCGAATGAATCGAGTATCATGCGCGAGACCAGAGATGACAAGGTCTTTCCCACAGTTGTTCAACCGTTGAAGCCGGCATTTCTAAGGAGACGTATACGAGGGGCGGCAGAGAACTTAGATTCCCGTCAACTCTCGCAAGAACTGTGACATCATAAGGCGAAGGCCGATAACCGAAACCCGTGTTGATAAAGGTCAAGTTAGAGCGGCAACGGTTGAGGTTCTATCTTGGGTTTGATGACGTTCTCGCGGGCCAGCGGAATCCTGCTTCACCCTACGTCGTTGCCTGGCCCCCACGGAATTGGCGACTTCGGCGCCGATGCTTACCGCTTTCTTGATTTCCTGCACACGGCGGGACACAAGCTCTGGCAGGTTCTGCCTCTGAATCCGACAGGGTATGGGGATTCTCCGTTTCAGTGCTTTTCGGCCAGCGCGGGCAATCCGCTGCTGATCAATCTGGATGCGCTCGTGGAACGCGGACTTCTCAGCAAAACCGATTTGAACGTGGCTCCGGCAGTTCCCGACCAGACTGTCGACTACGGGCGGGTGATTGCCTCCAAGTTCCCGCTGCTCAAGCGCGCGGCCAAGAATTTTCTGGAGTCATCGGATGCCGGTGAGCACGCGCAGTTCGAGGAATTCTGCCAGGCGAATTCTGGCTGGCTCGATGACTTTGCCCTCTTCATGGCGTGCAAGGAGGCGCATGCGCTGATCGCGTGGCCGCGCTGGCCGTCTGACATCGCCGATCGTGTGCCAGATGCGCTTAGGGAGCGGGCTGTCCGGCTTGCGCGCGAGATTCAGGTACACAAGTTTTGGCAGTACGAATTTTCGCGGCAATGGCAGAAGCTGAGGGAGTATGCGCACGGGCTGGGCATTCAGATTATCGGGGACGTCCCCATCTATGTCGCGCATGACAGCGCCGATGTGTGGGCTCATCGCGAGTTCTTCCTGCTCGATGAGAAGGGGAATCCGGCGAAGATGTCGGGGGTACCTCCCGATTATTTCAGTGCGACCGGGCAGCTTTGGGGCAACCCCATCTATAACTGGGCGCTGCTGAAGCAGACCGGCTACCGCTGGTGGGTGGAACGTTTCCGGGCGGCGCTGCGTTTGTACGACGTTGTTAGGATCGACCACTTTCGCGGATTCGAGGCGTACTGGGAGATTCCGGCGGGCGCAACCACGGCGGCCACGGGACAGTGGGTGAAGGGTCCGGGCGGTGATCTCTTTGCGGCGCTGAAATCGGGGATCGGGGACCTTCCGATCATCGCGGAGAATCTTGGCGTCATCACGCCGGAGGTGGAGGCGATCCGGAACCAGTTCGACTTCCCAGGGATGGCGATTCTGCAGTTTGCTTTCGGCAAGGATCCGCAGGGCCCGAGCTTTCGTCCGCACAACTATGGGCGGGATCTGGTTGCCTACACCGGAACGCACGATAACGACACGGTGGTGGGATGGTGGAGCAGTAAGGGTGCGACCGACAGCATTCGCACACGGGAAGACGTGGTTAAGGAGCATGCTTTCGCGCGGGCGTACCTCGGCTTGGCCGATGAAGCTATTCATTGGGCGATGATCCGGGCGATTCTGGCCTCGGTGGCTAATACTGCGATGATCCCGCTGCAGGACGTTCTGGGGTTGGGCAGCCAAGCGCGCATGAATCTTCCGGGGACGCCGAGCGGGAACTGGCGGTGGCGATGTCCGCCGAATGTCTTGAGCGCGGAACTCGCGGGACGGCTGCGGGAATTGAATTCTATGTATGATCGGTAGGCCGAGGGCACGCCGGTGCCGCTGATCGCGGCCTGTGCGGGGGAGTGAGTTCCATGGACAAGCCGCAACGCAGTTTCTGGCAAATCTGGAACATGAGTTTCGGCTTTCTCGGCATCCAGTTTGGCTGGGGGCTGCAGATGGCGAACATGAGCGCCATTTACGAGTACCTGGGTGCTCGCGCTGACCAGATTCCCATCCTTTGGCTGGCGGCGCCTTTGACGGGGCTGATTGTGCAACCGATTATCGGTCACGCCAGCGACCGCACTTGGGGGCCGCTGGGACGGCGCCGCCCCTACTTTCTGGCGGGAGCAATTCTCAGCTCGCTGGCGTTGATCCTCATGCCCAAGAGCTCCACTCTGTGGATGGCGGCGGGGTTGCTGTGGGTTCTGGACGCGTCGATCAATATCAGCATGGAGCCGTTTCGCGCGTTTGTGGCGGATCTGCTGCCGGAGAATCAGCGAACTCGCGGATTCGCCATGCAGAGTTTGTTCATTGGTCTGGGAGCGGTAGTTGCTTCGGCGCTGCCCTGGATCCTTGGGAACGTGTTCCATGTAACGCGCACTGCCGGCGGAACGGGAGCCATTCCGGTTACGGTGCGACTTTCCTTCTACATGGGTGCGGCGGCGTTCTTCGGGGCGGTTCTTTGGACCATCTTCACGACCCGGGAATATCCGCCAGAAGATATGGAAGCGTTTCGTCACGCGAAGGCAGAGAAAGCGGGTCTTCTTGCCAACGCGCGTGAGATTGTCCACTCGATCGGCGGCATGCCACAAACTATGCGGCAGCTAGCGCCGGTGCAGCTTTTCACCTGGCTGGGTCTGTTTTGTATGTGGCTTTACTTTCCCGTGGCCGTCGCTCATAACGTTTTCGGCGCGCCGGATCAGAACTCTCCCGTTTACACCGCGGGAGTCGAGTGGGCGGGCGTTTGCTTTGGCGTTTACTCTGCTGTCTGCTTTGCCTTTTCCTTGGCGCTTCCCTCGATCGCGCGCAAGCTGGGACGCAAGAACACGCACAGTCTGTCGCTGCTCTGCGGCGCTCTGGGACTGATGTCCGTGGCCGTGATTCACAATCAATGGCTTCTGCTCTTGACCATGGTGGGAGTCGGGATCGCCTGGGCCAGCACGTTGTCCATGCCGTATGCGGTGCTTGCAGGCTCGCTGCCGGCGGGAAAGACCGGGGTCTACATGGGGATTTTTAACTTCTTCATCGTGATCCCGGAGATTCTGGCGTCGCTTTTCTTCGGATGGATCATGGGCACTTTCTGCACAACAACCGCATGGCAGCGGTCGTCGCTGGAGGATTCTTCATGGCCATTGCCGCCGCGCTGATGCAACGGGTAGCGGATCCCGGTGCTGAGCCTGTATCTCAGAGCATTCGGCCGGGGAAGCTTAGCACCGTTTCGGCCAAGTAGAACCGCGCCGGCCCTTATCGTAGTAAACTTTTCGACATGATGCCAAGACGCCTCGTGGCCGTGTGCGTTACCGTCCTGCTGGGTCTCGCTCTTTGCGGACTTTCTCCGGCGCAGAAAACTTCCTCAAAACATAAACATGAAGCTCAGAAGCAATCGTTTGGAACGCGGGACGGGAGGGCCGTCAACTTGTACACGTTAACTAATGCTCACGGTGTCGAAATCCGGGCCATGAACTATGGCGGCATCATCACTTCGATCCGTGTGCCGGACCGCAAGGGACAGTTGGACGACATCGTGCTCGGTCACGAGACGCTTGAGGGGTACACTCCGAATCCTCCCTATCTTGGGGCGGTGGTGTGACGCTATGACAACCGCATTGCCAATGGCACCTTCACGCTCGATGGGAAGACCTACACGTTGCCCAAGAACGATGGCCCGAACACCTTGCATGGTGGCGTGAAGCGAACTTTCGACAAGGTGGTCTGGGACGACGAAGCGCTCAAGGGAAAGAATGGTGTTGCTTTCTCCTATCTCAGCAAGGACGGCGAAGAAGGCTTCCCGGGGAATCTGAAGATCAAGGTCACGTACACGCTCACGGATTCGAATGAACTGGTCATCAATTACGAAGCTACGACCGACAAAGCCACGCCGATCAATGTAAGCCAGCACAGTTATTTCAATCTTGCCGGCGAAGGTACGGGCGACATTCTTGGTCACGAACTTATGCTGAATACGGAACGCTTTACTCCCGTGGACAAGAATTTGATCCCGACGGGCGAACTGCGTCCGGTCAAGGGAACGCCGCTGGACTTCACGACGCCGACCAGGATCGGAGCGCGGCTCGACGAGAATTATGAACAGCTCGTGCTGGGCAAGGGCTACGATCACAACTTTGTGATCAATCGCAAGGGGAGCGGCATGGAGCTGGCCGGGCGCGCTTACGAGCCCGGTAGCGGCAGGGTTCTGGAGGTCTCGACGGACC
>Ga0137388_10001031_pt1 | contig 16541 bp, 15 predicted proteins | sample 15con2h14AmetaG_FD_104644 | JGI IMG/M metagenome (GOLD analysis project Ga0137388, IMG submission 104644) | Vadose zone soil microbial communities from Angelo Coast Range Reserve, California, USA - 15con2h1.4A metaG | ecosystem: Environmental > Terrestrial > Soil > Vadose zone > Saprolite...
GGCCGACCGGACGCTCGATCTGCAGTACTACATCTTCCACCCCGACGAGACCGGCTCGCTGATCATCGATCGCCTCATCGCCGCCGCCGATCGCGGCGTCCGCGTCCGCATCCTGCTCGATGACTGGGGCACGCTGGAGAAAAAGGACGAGGTCGTGGCCGGGCTCGATGCGCACCCGAACATCGAGATCCGTGTCTTCAATCCCTACATCCACCGCTCCGGAATTCACCGGCTGGGCGAGCTGCTGACCAGCTTCACGCGGGTCAACCGGCGGATGCACAACAAACAGTTCATCGCCGACAGCGCGGCCGTGGTGCTCGGCGGGCGCAACATCGGGGATGAGTATTTCAGCCGCGGCGAGCTCGATTTTCAGGATGTGGACGTCCTCGTCGGCGGCCCCGTCGCCCAGCAATCGGCGCAGAGTTTCGAGGCCTACTGGACCAGCAAGTACGCGATTCCGATTTCGCAGCTGGGCAAGTTCACCCCCGATCCGGCGCGCTTCGACGCCGCCCGCGCAGAGCTGCGCACGCGCTGCGACGGAATGCGTGACTCGGACTACGGGCGGGCCCTCGCGAGTTCCGACCTCGCCAGAGACCTGCGGGCCAATGCGCTGCATCTGCACTGGGCCGAAGGGCGCGTGATCGCCGACCCCCCCGATAAGATCAGTCAACCGGTCGGCGCGCGCAGCGAACGATTTCTGAGCGGCCAGCTGTCTCCGTACGCCCGGGGAGTGCAAAAAGACATGCTGATCGTGTCGCCGTACTTCGTCCCCGGAAAGGACGGCGTCGCGTTCTTCGGCGAGCGGCGCCGGGACGGCGTGAATGTCGAGGTGCTGACGAACTCGCTCGCGGCCACGGACGTCTGGCTCGTACACGCCGGGTACATGAAGTACCGGCGACCATTGCTCGACGAGGGCGTCCGGCTGTTCGAGCTACGACCGGAAGCGGCGGGAGCGACGAAGGCACGTGCTTCAAGAGCGTTCGCCGGCTCCTCGCGCGCCAGCCTGCACGGCAAAACATTCGTGTTCGATCGAACGTCCGTGTTTATCGGCTCGGTGAACCTCGATCCGCGCTCCCTGGAGCAGAACACGGAGGTTGGCGTCCTGGTGAGCAGCCCCGAGCTGGCGGAGGAAGTCGCCCGATTATTCGACTACTGGGCCAGCCCTGAGCTATCGTATGAAGTCACACGCAGAAATGGGGGCCTCGCGTGGACCGGAGGGTTCACCAATGAACCCAAAGCCGGTTTCTGGCGCCCGCTCGGCGCGAAGTTCTTCTCCCACTTGCCCATCGATTCCCTGATTTAGCGGAGACTTATGCTGCCCTTGCTCCTGCTGCTCCAGGCGACTGCGCCACCGCAACTGACGACGTTCCTCCAGCAAAACATCGGGTTCGATGCCCAGCAGCTCGCCGCCGTCGAGCGCGGCGAGCCGGTCGTGAAGGTGCTGGAGACGCGAGACCGCCGCGATGTCGCCCTGTTCGGGATCATTACCTCGGCCCTAGGGCGCGAGCCGTACCTGCGCGTGCTACGCGATTTTCCTACGTCGCTGCGTACCCCGAACCGCACGCAATTGGGAATCTTCAGCAGTCCCGCCGTGGAAGGGGACGTCGCCGCGGTGACGATCAACAGCCGCGACGTGGCCGAGATGAAGAGCTGCAAACCCGGCGACTGCGTCGTGAAGCTCCCGGCCACCGACATGCGCCGCATCCACGACGAGATGAACTGGTCGGCGTCCCCGCCCGACCTCCAGGCCCAGCTGAACGCCTACGCGCGCCGCCGGCTCGTCGAGTACGTCACCGACTACCGCCAGCGCGGCGATTCGGCGATGGTGATCTACGACGATCGCGGCAACATGAACATGCACGCGAGTGACGCGTTTGCCGCGCAGTTCGCCGAATCGCCCTACGTCTATCAAACGGTGCCGTCGCTGCGAAACTATTTCACCAGCTACCCACACGGTGTGCTCCCTGCCGGTGGCGCGGAGGTGTTCTTCTGGTCGGAAGACATGATGCCCCGCCTGCGCCCAATTCTGAGCGTCACGCACCTGGTCGTCTTCACGCCGCCGGAGCTGCCCGGCATGACACTGGCCGCCTCAAAACAGATTTATGCGAACCACTACTTCGAGGCGGCCGTAGACCTGACGGCCGTCGTCGATCGGGATCCCGGGATCTACCTCGTGGTGTTGCGCCGCTATCGGTTCGATAACCTGCCCGGCGGCATCCTCAACATTCGGGGCCGAGCGATCGGGGCATTGCGCGATCAGCTCACGCTCGACCTGCGCCGTCAGCAAACGACGGGGAAATGAAGAGCCAGCTGGCCACCGCGGGCAGAGCACCGGCGGCACGGGCAGCCGCGGTCGCGCGCGAACCCGCGGCGATCGTTTCGCCGTTCCTGGACGCCCTGTTCACGGGCGGCCTCTCGCTGCTCGTGCTGGTGCCGCTGCTCGTGATGGGCCGGACCGACGTCCTAGTGCTGAGTGCCGGCGTGCAGGCCTGGGTGGGTGCGCTCGTGAACATGCCCCACTTCCTCGCCTCCTACCGCATGGTCTATCGGACGAAGGAGAGTATCCGCGCCCATCCGTGGGCGGCGATCTACGTTCCGATCCTCCTGCTGATCGGTTGTATCAGTGCCGTCGTCGCGAGCCGGTGGACCGACATCCCCATCTCCGCGCTGCTCACGATCTCGAGCACCTACCTGGCGTGGCACTACACCAGCCAGGCGTGGGGCATGGTCGCGACGTTCACGTACCTCGACGGGAATCCGTTCAACCCACTTGAGCGAAAGCTGGTGCGGGGATCGCTATACATCCTCGCCGCGTGGCACGTTGTCTGGTTCTTTTACCTCGGCTACGACCGCTACATCAACCTGACGCCGCTGTACGTGGGGCTCAGCGTGCTCACGGCCGTCGCGCTGGTGATGGGCCTCGCGGGATTCACGCTGCACAAGCGGCGCACCGGCCGCATTGCTCCGCTGCGCGCCTGGATTCCCTGGATCGCGATCTTCGTCTGGTACGCGGCGATGGCGCGCGTCGGGCTGCCCGCCCTGTTCATCGTGCAGATCGCCCACGCCCTCCAGTATCTGATCTTTCCGTTCCGTGTCGAGATGAATCGGACGCGCCGCACACTCGGAACCGGGCCCGGACCCTCACAACTTGTCGCCTTTCAGATCATGATCTATCTGACCGTGCTCCTTGTCGGATCGATCGTGGCGTCCATTCTCCTGCCGCTCGGGGCCATGGCGGTCGTGACGAACTGGCTGGGCTCGCGGCCCGGGCAGGTGGTGGGGTTCGCGATCAGCGCCTTCTTCAATATCCATCACTACTTCACCGATGGCGTGGTGTGGAAGCTGCGCGATCCCGGCGTGCGCGCTGACTTGTTCGGACACCTCAAGGCTTGAGAGTTCACCTCCTCGACGGCACGTACGAGCTGTTCCGGCATTTCTATGCGATGCCCCGACAGACGGACAAGAACGGCCAGGAAGCGGCCGCGCTCATCGGCGTTCTGGGATCGGTCCTCGGCATGCTGGAGGGCGGCGCCACGCACCTCGGCGTCGCCACCGATCACGTGATCGAATCGTTTCGCAACGATCTCTGGGCCGGATACAAGACGAGCGAGGGAATCGAGCCCGAGCTGCTGGCGCAGTTTCATCCGCTCGAAGAGGCGCTGCGCGCCATGGGGGTCGTCGTCTGGGCGATGGAGGAATTCGAGGCCGATGACGCGCTCGCCGCGGCCGCGCAACTCGCCGCCCAGTCGAAGGATGTCGAGCAGGTGATCATCTGCACGCCCGACAAGGATCTGAGCCAGTGCGTGCGTGGCCAGCGCGTCGTGCAGCTGGACCGGCGCAAACGCGAGCTGCGCGACGAGGCCGGTGTCGTGGCGCGCTTCGGCGTCGGCCCGGCGTCGATTCCTGATTACCTCGCGCTGGTCGGCGACTCCGCCGACGGCTTTCCGGGCGTTCCCGGGTGGGGTGAGAAGGCGTCGGGAGCAATCCTGGGCCGCTATGCGCACCTCGAGCGGATCCCCGCGAGCCACACGCAGTGGGAAGTGCCCGTCCGCGGCGCCGCGCGTCTCGCCGCCGCGCTGCAGGAAAACCGTGAGCTGGCGACGTTGTTTCGTACGTTGGCCACGCTGAGGACCGACGTCCCGGTCTTTGCGACCGTTGATGATCTGCGCTGGCGGGGTCCGACGGCGGAATTCGAAGGCGTCGCACGACAACTCGGTGTGCCCGGCCTGTGGGACCGGGCGCGTCGGGTCCCCCTGACGGACTAGTGCGTTGCTTCGCCAACCGTGACGGTGATGTGCCGCCACTGTCCCTGCCGGAACCGCAGCATACTCAGGACGCACCGCGTGACGTGCCCCGCCAGGATCGCCAACCAGATATCGATCGGATCGAGCTTCCCCGTCTCCCGAATGACGAAGCAGATGCCGAGCGGTACGAGGATTTGGGAGATGATCGAGATATAGAGCGGACTCTTCGTGTCTCCCGTTCCCTGCAGCCCGCCGGTGTATGCGAGCGCGACGGAAACGAACAGCCCCGACACGCTCAGGACGCGCAGCAGCTGGGTCCCGATGTCCACGACCACCGGATCGTGCATACCGAAGACCGCGAGCAGCGTCCGTGGAAAGAATAGAAAGAACAGGCCGACGAACGCCGCGACTGTCACACCGTACCGCGCCGCGATGTGGACCGCCTGGTCGGCACGGTCCGGGTGCCCCGCGCCGAGGTTCTGTCCCGCGACCGCCGCCGCCGACCCCATCAGTCCGACTGACGTCCAGGTAATCAGCGAGAACAGCTCTCCATACGACACGGCGAACACCGCTTGTGCCGCGGCGCTTTGTGCCAGTGACCCGATGAACGACAGCATCAAGACGCCGCCGATGTTCATCATGACGCCCTGAATTCCTGTCGGCAGGCCGAACCGGAACAACTCACGAATGATCGTCCAATCGGGCCCGAGACCGCGCCCGCGAGGAAACGACACGACCCAGCCGCCGGTCCACAGCCTCCACACCGCGTAGAGCGCTAACAGTCCGCCCGCGATGCACGTCCCCATCGCCGAGCCGCGGGTCCCGAACGACGGAATCGGTCCGAGTCCACGGATGAGCACGATGTTCAGGACGAGATTCAAGACGGTCAGCACGATGCCGAGGACCATCGGCGTGCGCGCGTCGCCCGCCGATCGCAGCGCGCCGCCCAGCATGAAGAACACCATCATGCCGCTCGAGAAGCCGAACAGGATCCGCAGGTACGGCAGCGCCTCCGCCTGTACCGCCGGCGCCGCGTTGATCAGATCGAGCAGCCAGGGCGACGCGAAGTAGCCCACCGGCGCCATGATGCCCACGGACAGACCGACCGCTGTCAGGAACGCCTGATAGACGACGCGGTCCACCGTCTCGGAGTCCCCCGCGCCGGCGAATCGCGCCACCAGCACGCTCATCCCGGTAAACAGGGATGAAATGAAAGTGATGACCACGAGGAGGATCTGCCAGCTTGCACCGATCGCGGCATTCGCCTGATAGCCGATCAGGTGGCCGACGAGCACGTGATCGACCATGCCCACCAGACCGCTGAAGGCGTTCGTGACCATGGTCGGCCACGCAATTTTCCAGACCGCAGCGCGAAGCGGTCCCTCGACGATCGAGCGATCGTAGCGCGATGCGTTCTCTCCTGCCGCCACTCAGAGGACCGGGACCGTGGCCAGGAAGGCGACGACGATTCTGAGAACGCTCAGTAGCCGCGGCGCCCACTGCTTCTTCACAGAGCCTCCATTTTTTTGAGTAGCAACTCGCGCTCGCGCACATTCTGCGTCAATGCAGCCGCGCGAGCGAGCTCGGCACGCGCCTCCTCGAAACGGCCGAGCTTGGCAAGCAGATCCCCGCGCACACTCGGCAGGAGGTGATAACCAGCAAGCGCGGGGTCGGTGGTCAGAGAATCGACTACCTCGAGTCCTGCCGCCGGCCCGAATGCCATGCCCAGAGCGACCGCGCGGTTCAGCTCTACGATCGGCGACGGCATCAACTGGGCGAGGGCGTCGTACAGCGCCACGATGCGGGTCCAGTCGGTCTCCTCGGCAGTCCGCGCCCGCGCGTGACAGGCGGCGATCGCCGCCTGCAGCGTGTAGGGCCCAGACGCACCTCCCCGCGCGTCGGCGCGTGCCAGGGCGGCCAACCCGCGCCTGATGAGCAGATGATCCCACCGGCCGCGGTCCTGGTCGAGGAGCAGAATCGGCTCGCCGCCCGGTCCCACGCGTGCGCGAATGCGCGACGCCTGGATCTCCATCAGCGCGACGAGTCCGTGGACCTCCGCCTCGTCGGGCGCCAGCTCGGCGAGAATCCGGCCCAGGCGAAGCGCGTCTTCGCAGAGCGCCGGCCGCACCCACGCGTCGCCGGCCGTGGCCGAGTACCCCTCGTTGAAAATGAGATAGACGACTTCGAGCACCGACTCGAGCCGCTGCCCCAGCTCGGCGCCGCGCGGGACCTGGAACGGCACGCGCGCGGCGGCGAGCGTGCGCTTGGCGCGAACGATCCGCTGTTGAATCGTGGCCTTGGGAACGAGGAACGCGCGCGCGATCTCGTCGGTCGTCAAGCCGCCGAGCAGCCGCAGCGTGAGCGCGACGCGCGCCTCGGTGGCGAGGACCGGGTGACACGCGGTGAAGATGAGGCTCAGCAAGTCGTCGCCCACTTGATCGTCGATCGCCGCGGCGAGGTCGTGCTCCGGACTGATTTGCCGCTCCTCCAGCTCACGACCGAGATGCTCGTGTTTCTTGTCCTGCATCTTCCCGCGTCGCAGGTGATCGATCGCACGATGTTTGGCCGTCACCATGAGCCAGGCGCCCGGATTGTCGGGCACACCGGCCTGCGGCCATTGCTCCAAAGCGGCGACCAGTGCGTCCTGCGCCAGGTCCTCCGCGACGCCGATGTCACCGACGATACGCGCCAAACCAGCGATGAGTCTGGCGGATTCGATCCGCCAGACCGCATCGATGGCTTCAGCAGCCGTTCGACGGGTCATCCATCATCTGGCGCACTTCCACTTCGAGATCCTGCGGCCAGAGTCCGATGTGCGCTTCCAGGAATTGTCGGGTCCAGTCGATCGCTTCCTGCTTCGACGCGACATCGTAGATCGCGAACCCGCCGATGATTTCCTTCGCCTCAGTGAAGGGACCGTCCGTGACGGTGATCTTGCCGTTGCTGAGCCGGGCGCGCGCGCCCAGCGCCGTCGGCGCCAGACCACCCATCCCGACCATGACGCCTTTCTGGGCCGCGTCCGCGCCCAGCTTCACGATCTTCTCGATGAGCGCCGGCGACGGTTGCGCGCCCGTCTCGCGTGTCTTCACAATCGTCATGAATTTCATGGTCATTTCCCCGCCCGTTGCTTGTTCTTGGCGATCGCGGCCCGCTGCTGCTCCTCCTGCTTGCGCAGGTCGGGCGTGAATTCCGCGCCGAAGTCCTCGGATTCGAAGATCTGGCGGATTTCCACGTCACCCTCCTTGAACGGAATCCGTTTCGCCCACTCGAGCGCTTCGGCGCGCGACTTCACCTGCCAAATCCAGAACCCGGCCACGAGTTCCTTGGCTTCGGTGAACGGCCCATCACGCACCGTCCGCTTGCTGCCTGCATAGCTGATCCGCGCACCTTTCGTTGAGGGCTGCAACCCCTCGCCGGCCAGCATGACGCCCGCCTTGACCAATTCGTCGTTGAACTTCCCCATCTCCGTCAGCTCCTGCTCGGTCGGCATGGCGCCGGCCTCGTAGTCTTTGTTGCCTTTGACCATCACCAGGAATCGCATTGCCGTCTCACTTTCGATTTAGGTTTCGTTCGACGCCTCAATGAAGCGTCGAAGGAGACTCCGAGAAATCGACACGCGCTAATCCCATTGTGGTAGGCCTACGTAGCGGCTAGACTCGGCACGACCCCTTGCAATCCCAGAGGAGCCGGTATGTGCAGAAACATCAAGACGCTGGCGAACTTCGCCCCGCCCGCGACGGACGACGAAATTCGTGCTTCGGCGTTGCAGTTCGTCCGAAAGCTGAGCGGAACGACGCACCCCTCGCACGCAAACGAGGCCGTGTTCAACGGCGCCGTGGATGACGTGACGCAGATTGCCCGGCAGTTGATCGATTCGTTGACGATCAAGGCGCCGCCCAGGAACCGGGAAGAAGAGGCTCGCAAGGCGCGGGAACGCGCCGCGAAACGATTTGGCTAAAGACCGCTGTACTTCATGGCGGAACTTTTCTATGTTTCTGGCCCGCCCTGGTGGTGAAACTGGTAGACACGCTGTCTTGAGGGGGCAGTGCCGCAAGGCGTCTCGGTTCGAATCCGAGCCAGGGCATAGCGTGACGGGGGTCTCGTCCCCATTGTGACGGCTGGCTGCTCGCGCAAATTCGCGCGGTGCATAGCTTTTCGGGATGGAGCTATGGGTCGCCTTCGGGTTTGGTGCGGCAGTCGGCGCGCTGATCGGCTATCTGCTGGGACGGCAAAGGCAGGTCCCCGCAGCGTCGCGTGCTCGCCCCGCACCCCCGTCGCAACTTCCTCCAGCAGCGAAACCCTTCTCCCCGGCCTCAGCGGACGTCAAGCACGTGGTTCTCGATGAAGGCTCTGCCAACGTTCTCAATGCCCTGAACAACCGCCTTGCCGCCATCGGCGCCCTCGCCGACTTGCTGCACGGCAGCCCCCTCGATCCCGAGCGCGCCCGCGCGCTCGTGCTGCTGCACGGCGAGGTGCGGCGGGCCGCCGAGATCACCAGCCACTTCCTCGAGCTCGCCGCGCATCCAGCGGGCGCGGCCGAGCCGTGCGATGCGGCGGTCGTGATCAACGGCGTCCTGGCGGACCGCGAGTCCACTTTCCGCGAGCTCGGCGTCAAAATGATTCGCGCGGTTCCCAACGACTTGCCGATGGTCGCCTGCCCCATGGCTCAGCTCACCGAGATGCTGACGAAGCTGCTGGATTTCTCGTTGCGCCGTCTGCGCGCGTCGCAGCCGCCACGCGAGCTGCGGCTCGAGGTCATCGCGACGGGACCGTCGGTAGTCGCGTCGCTGTGGGATTCCGGCACGCCGCTCGCCGTTGAAGCGGAGCAGCGGCTCACGTCGCCGTTTCGCTTCACGCAGTCGGGTGGCGGCGGCGAGGTGGAGTTCGCGCTCGCCCGCGCCCTGGCACAGTCGGCCGGCGGCAACCTGCGGCTCAGGCCGCGCGGCGGCAGCACGGGCGCCGAAGTCGTCGTGACGCTGCCCCGCAGCCTGCTCGGCGCGCAGACGCCGCTGTCGACGCCGGCGGAGAATCTGCCCCGCATGCGCATCCTCGTCGTGGACGACGACGCGGTGAACCGGCAGGCGATGGTGCTGCTGCTGGAGCGCGAAGGTCATCAGATCGTCGCCGTCGAGAACGGGCTCGAGGCGATGGAGCGGCTCGGCGATCGCGATAACACGTTCGACGCGATCGTCACGGACCTGCAGATGCCGCGGCTCGGCGGGCGCGCAATGTACGAGCAGCTGGTCAACAACCGGCCGCTCATTGCGAAGCGCTTCGTGTTCGTGACGGGAGACCAGGCGCGGGGCGAGACACGGGCGTTCCTGGAGAGCTGCGGGCAGCCGTCAGTCACCAAACCCTATGATCTGGGCGATCTTATCAACGCGATCGGAACTGTTTCACGGAAGAAATAGCCTACCTGCTGCGTCTATTCGGACCTATCAGTTTGGGGCATGCACTCTAGGGCCCCCGTAATCGCGATCGCCGCCGATGCCCGGACCGGCTAGCTCGAGCCCACCCCGATCATTATTGATCCGCGCGATGAGCTGACGAATCGACCCCGGGAACGGCGCGGTGCGGCCATGCTTCCCGAACGGGTCCGTGTACCACGCTTCCGGACCGCCCGGGTTGTCAATGAAGTTCGAATTGACGTCCACCACGCGATCCGTGCCAGCGAACACCGAGCGCGGATCGTCGAACGTGATCCCGAGGATCGTCCCGTTGCTCGTCGAACGCGCGCACGCCCCGCCGCGCGCGGCGTTTCCCGCCGGCGTGACTTCGTAGCACACGTCGATCGGCCGACCCGTAATGCCCGCCAGGGCCGGATCGTAGAATCGGCTCGGCAGCGAGACCTGGAAATACGGATTGAAGAACGCGAGCGTGTGGCCGTCTTCGCGCCGTACGGAGTTCGACGTCTGCCAGCTCTCGTGCAGCGCCCCGAAGTTCGAGAACTGTCCTGCGGGGACCAGGATCTCGCGCTCCACGCAGGTGCGATCGGGAATGATCCGCACGCCGCCGCCGTCCGGCGAGTTCGCCGGCGTCGCCGGTCCGACTACGACGGTCGTGCCGTCGCAGCTGCGCTCGAACTGGCCGGGCGTCCCGATCGCCGCCAGCATCGTGATGTGCATCTCGGTTCCGTCCGTACAACGGATGTGGTAGACCAGCTCGTGCAGGTTGTTGGTGAACGCGTCCTTGGAGTGCGTGCCCTGATGCAGCTTCGTGAGGATGTCGCAGGTCACGGCGAACAGCGCATCTGCGGCGTCGCTGCCGAAATGCATCGGGACGTCGTTCTGCCACTCGACCTTGTGCCCGAAGTGATCCTCGTGCCGCGTCGTGAGCGGATCGTACACGTCGAGCTGCTCGTTCGCGTATGCGAACGGGATCGGCCCCACCTCGCGATACAGCGCCGAGCCGCGCGGATCGCGACCATGATCATGTCCGAAGGAGCAGCCGGTCACCGGATCGATCGGCGGATGCCACGTGGGATAGAGCTTGTGATCGGGCCCGACGACGGAGTACGCGTCGTGCTGGGCCTTGGTGCAATCGTCGTTCGCTCCGGGCGACCAGAGTCCGAAGGATGCAGCGTTGCCGATGGCGGGGCCGTAGTCGGGCGCCGCCGGACTGTCCTGGCACGCCGTCACCGCGGCCGCCACGAGAAAGAGCAGCAGGGATGCGGGTTTCATGGATTCGCCCTCATGTTCGCCCCGTTGCGGCAGTCCCGGCAGTGACTGTGGTCACTCCCCAATTGGCCACAGCAATTGAGTTATAGTGGCGATATGCGAACCACTGCGATGATCCTGGCGGCGAGCCTGCTGGCTGGCGCGAGCAGCGCGGCGGCGCAGCGGCGCGAAGCATCCGGGCTGTGGTACAGCGTGGGCGTTGCGCCGGGCTGGGCGCGGGTCACCTGCGACATTTGCGCCGGCCGCCGGAAAACTGGCCTCTCTGCTTTCCTTGGAGTCGGCGGCAGCACCGGCCGTGCGGTGCGCGTCGGCGCGGAGCTCGCCGGTTGGCGCGAGCGCGATGGCGGAGTGACCCAGACGCTGTTGTCCTTCGGCGCCGCCGCCTACTGGTATCCGAGCGTCCGGCGGCAGCTTTATCTGCGCGGCGGCGCGACGCTCGTGATGCACCGCGTCAACGACGGCACCAACGTGGTCACGTCATCGGGAATCGGCCCGCAGCTGGGTGTCGGCTACGAGTATCCGGTGAGTCGCTCCTGGCGGCTCGCCCCGTTTGCGCACTACTCGGTCGGTGTCTTCGGCGGCGACGTGAAGTTCAACGGCGGCCAGGCCGCCGGCAGCGCGACGGTAAGCTTCTTTCAGGTGGGCGCAAGTCTGACGCGCAGGTAGATCACGGAAAGCGCAGCTTCCACTTCGGACGTATTTCTGCCAGTGCGACCCCCGCAGCTGCACCGACCAAAGCTCCCGCCAAGGCGCCGCGGCCGATGTTGCCGACTCGTCCTTGGCAATCAGGCCAGGGATAGAAGTACGAGGTGAAGGAAGAGTCGCACGAAACCCGGGCGGTGCGCACCAGCCTGTAGGCACCACCCACCAATGCGCCGAGCAGTGCACCCACGAATCGCATTGGAGACGATTGGACGGTGCCGAGTCCACAGTGAATCGAACACGACCACGCCTACGCGGGTTGCCGCGGCGGTCGCACTCAGCAGCATGGTGTCGCCGACAATCCCTACGTAGCGCCCGCTGATCCGCGGCCCGCCGACGATCCCAACTCGTACTACCGCACCGCCGTGCATCCGCGGAGACACTGCGCTCAGACGCACGCCGGGACAGGGCAGGACGGCTTGCAGGCGTCCTGGGGTCGGTTCTTGCGCACCAAGCTGGTGGCTCATTGCTGTCGCGACGATGCTCAGCACGAGAGTCCCACGCATACCCACTCCCGAATAGGGTGGTAGGGGAGCGTACCAGCGGCGCGACAAGCGACCGTCAAGGAAGCGGGGATGGGCCGACTCGGAATCGAACCGAGAACCTACTGATTAAGAGTCAGTTGCTCTGCCAGTTGAGCTATCGGCCCGTCGAGGCGGTGGGTGGGGCGGCGGAAAACTCATCAGGACCCGGCGCCGAAGCAAGGGAACGGGTCGGCAACCCGATCTTGGTACCCCACTCATCCGTCAGCTTGAACGTCTCGGCCATCGGGAACCGCAGCACCCAAAGTCGCCGGGCGAGATCCTTCAGCGACCAGATGACCGTGCGCTGCACCTCGACCGAGGACCACTGGCCGAATTCGTTATGGGCCAGATCGGTCCGCAACGCCTCCCCGATGCTCGCTGCTAACTCCTGATGTTCCTGCTGTGGTGCCTGCGGTGGAACCTTTTTGGTTCCCTTTTTGGGACCTGAACCTTCGCCCCAAAGTACCCACTCGAGCGTAACATCTGCGATGCCAAGCTCTTTCGCTTTCGCGACGATCTGCCGCGCCACATCCGCCGGAAATTTCTCCCGGTGAGGCCATTTCTTTATGGCAGCTTCAGTTACGGCGCCACCCAGCGCAGCGGCGAACTGCCGGTAGCTCAATGAGATTCCATCCCAGGGGCTGAAGACGTCGAGGAGCACGGCCAGCCGGTTCGCTACCGGGACTCGTTTCGGGCCAGTTTCGGGCTTGACAGGTGACAAGATATGCCTACTTTCGGTGTCGTGGATAGGCAGCAGATGGACCGATTCTGTCCAATACTGACGCCTCGGATCACCGCAGTCAAGTCGCCCTAGTAGTTACCAGGAACCCTGGAGCCCTTGGAGATCCTCATGATGTTCGTTCGCCGCTCACTCTTGGTGTTCGCGCTCGCGGTATCCGTTGCGCGTTGCGCGGACCAACCCACAGCGGTGAAAGCGCCCGCGGCTCCACTGGCTCTGCGTTGGGCAGCGTCTCCACAGTTCACAGCACGCACTGATGCTCGCCCGCGCCGCTCCGGAACGATGGCCCTGACACCTCCCCTGAGTCTCGACCAGTACTTCGTGTCGTTCTGGGCGGTTCGCGGCGAGTCACGGTCGGTCCAAATCAATTACAGCAGCAGCATCGATAGCGAGACCCACCCGTTCCTCCTCTTGACGACTACCGATCCCCAGTTCGTCCCGGGCGTCGGTGAGCTCGCCATGGGGGACTCGGTTCTCGTGACAGTCACCGTCGACACCAGCAAGCTTGGCGTATCCCTCGAGCCACACGGCATGCAGTTCGGCGCGCCCGCGCAGATGAAGATCTGGTATGACGGCGCCGGTGGCGACCTGAACGGCGACGGCGTAGCCGACAGCACCGACGCCAAGATCGAAGCTCAGCTGCTCGGCCTCTGGTACCGCCCAGACGCGAGCCAACCGTGGACCCATCTCTCGGCGAACCAGTCGCTCGACGAGAAGTCGTTCACGTACGCGCTGCCGCATTTCTCTGAGTACGAGATTGCGGAAGCGCTCCTGGAGTGGTCGGTAGGCTTCTAGGCGCGAGACCGACTCCAATGCCCAAAGACCAAACCCGCGACCAACGCCTCGCCGAGGCGTCGCCCCTCGTCGCTAAAGCCCGCGCACTCGCGGCCGCCGGCCATCATGCCGCGGTAGTCGAGTTCCTGGGCGCGCGCGACCAGACCGAGCTTGCCGATCCGACCCTCGCCCTGCTCTACGGCATCGCGCAGGCGCGGCTGGGCCGGCACGACCAGGGCCTGCAGTGGATCGATCAGGCGCTTGCCGCTGCCCGTCAGCGCCGCGAGCATGGCGTCGAGCGTCATGCCCTCAACGCGCGGGGCGCGATCGCCCTCGTCAGCGGCAACCTCACCGAGGCGGCCGATTTCTGCACGCAGGCCCTGATGGCCGCGAGCCGCGATGGCGATCACGCCACGACCGGGCGCGCCTCCAACAACCTGGGCATCATCAGCCATCTGCGCGGCCGCCACGCCGAAGCCATTTCCTCGTGGGAAATCGCCGCCGCAGCCCACCATCGCGCCGGCATGCAGGCGGGTGTCGCCGATTGCATGCACAACCTGGCCAACGCGTATCGCGAGCAGGGCGCGCTGGACAAGGCGCTCGCGACCGCCGATCAGGCCGTCGCGGCCGCCGAAGCGAGCCACGATGAGACCCTTTATGCGTTGACGCTGCGCGGCCGCGCCGAAATCCGCGCCGTGCGGAGCGAGCCGGAGCTCGCCCGCCGCGAGCTCGACCGCATCCGCGAGATCCGCAGCCAGATGCCCGACCCCGTGGCCGAGGCCGAGGACCTGCGGATCTTGGCGCTGGTGTTGGCGGTTGAAAACCAGCTGCCCCGCGCGGAAAAATCGTTGCGCGAGGTGATCGGTCGCGCCGAGCTGCACGAGCGGCTGCTCCTGCAGGGCGAGGCCACCCGCGATCTCGCGCTCGTGCTGCGCCGCGCCGGCCGCACCGCCGAAGCGCAGGCCGCGGCGCAGTCAGCCAAGGGCGTCTTCGGCCGCATGGGCGCCGAAAGTGAAATCCGGAAGCTGGCCGATCAGGGTTGGGACGAGGCCTTCGCCGCCGAGCTCCGCGGCTCGCTCGCCCCGATCCATGTCGCGCAGCAGTTCGCCGACGCCGGCAAATACGCCGAGCTGTTGACCTATCTCGAGCAGCGCTCCAAGGACGAGCTCGAGGAGTCCGCCCTGCTCACGCTGCTCCTCGGCATCGCGCACAGCCGCCTCGGCCGTCTCGAGGTGGGCCAGCAATGGGCCATGGTCGCCCAGCTGCGCGCCCGGTCGCTCAAGGACCGGATGATGGAAGTGCGGGCGCTGAACGTCTGCGGCGCCATCGCGCTGGAGCGCGGCGGCATCGACGAAGCGACCTACTTCTTCACGCGCGCCCAGGAAGAGGCGACCGACGGCAACGATCTGGCAACGGTCGGCCGTTGTGCCAACAACCTCGGCATCATCGCCAACATGCAGGGCGACCATCGCCGGGCCGTCATCGCGTACACGCGCGCGATCGCCTCGTACGAGCAGGCACACTTCGCCCGCGGCGTGGCGGAAGCCCGCCACAACCTCGGCATCGCGTGCCGGGCGCAGGGCCGGCTGGACCGTGCCCTGGAAACCGCGCAGCTGGCGATCGACGAGGCGCGCGCGTTAGGCGACCAGCAGCTCACGGCTCAGGCCGTCGCGGGCCTCGCCGAAGTTCACGTCTCCCGTGGTGAAAGCGACCGCGCCCTGGCCGAAATCGAGCGCGCCATCGCGACCCACCGCGAGCTCAAGGATCCCGTGCGCGAAGCCGAAGACCTGCGCATCAAGGCCGGGGCACTCGCCCTGGCGGGACGCCGCGACGAAGCGGAGACCATGTTCCGCGAAGTGGTCGCCCGCGCGACCGAGCACGGCCGTCCGTTGCTCCTCGCGATGGCGGAACGCGATCTCGCGCACCTGCTGATCCAGTTGGGTGACGCCGCCGGCGGGAAAGCGGCTGCCCAGCGCGCGCGGTCTTCGTTCCAGCGGCTCTCGGCGCGCGCCGAGATCGACAAGCTCGATGACTTGCTGGAGACTGCATGAGTTTTCAGCACCACACGCTCTCGAACTATGCGATCGGCTGGTAATCCCCCTGTGGACGAGCGTCGCAGCGGGATCGACCGCCGAACCGGCCCCGACCGCCGCGAGCAGGCCGTGGAGGAAGCCGCCACGCTGCCGCTACAGCGCGTCTTCCCGCACGCCCGGCTGAGCGACAGCGAAGCCGCCGAGCGCGCGACCGCGATCGAAGCGCACCGCCGCGAGCTCGGGACCCGGCTGGGCCGCAACGTCGGCGCCGTCGTGGCCGCGGTGGACTACATGCTCAACATCAGCGGCGATCTCGTCTCCCCGACCATCGTGGAGCACGAGGCGCTCGAGCTGCTCGAGCACCGGTCGGTCACCGATCCGCTCACCGGCCTGTTCAATCGGTATCACTTCGACGCGACGATGACGCGGGAGATCGCGCGCTGCCGCCGCTATGGCGTGCCGCTCTCACTCCTGCTCGTCGACGTCGATCGCCTGAAGCTGATGAACGACCGGTGGGGCCATCATGCCGGCGATCAGGCGCTGGGCCGCGTCGCCGTCGCGATTCAGAAGAGCCTGCGCGGCACGGACATCGCGGCACGGCTGGGCGGCGACGAATTCGCCATCATCCTGCCGGATACCGACGCCGTCGCCGCACTGATCGTCGCCACCCGCATCCGCCGCAACCTCGTCGAGAACGCATCCACCATGGTCACCGTCAGCGGCGGCCTGGTCGAGCTGGCCCGGGATGCGATGGAGGTCTCAGCCGCGCAGCTGATGCTCGTGGCGGACCATGCCCTGTATGCGGCGAAGAATTCCGGCGGTAACTGCGTCGTGCAGCGGGAGTATCA
>Ga0137388_10001032_pt1 | contig 16532 bp, 11 predicted proteins | sample 15con2h14AmetaG_FD_104644 | JGI IMG/M metagenome (GOLD analysis project Ga0137388, IMG submission 104644) | Vadose zone soil microbial communities from Angelo Coast Range Reserve, California, USA - 15con2h1.4A metaG | ecosystem: Environmental > Terrestrial > Soil > Vadose zone > Saprolite...
ACGGTGGGACAGGGCTCGCTCAGTCTCCCACCTCTGCCGCAGCCTGCCTGCCGCGGACCTGCTGATCCCTAACTTTTCCGCAACATCGCGCACTGTTACCCCGGAAGCAAACAACTCTCCGGCCTTTTGCGCCTTTGCGTCTTCCAGTTCGCGCATTGTCCAGACCGCCCGCCCATCTGGGCCGCTTTCCAATTGAAGCTCGAAAGGCTTTGCCTCGTCTCCGAGCATCGCGCGGGTTTTCTCGAAGTGAACCTCGCACCTAAGCCCTTCGCTCGGGTCATAGTCCGCCGGATGCTTCAGCGTGACTACGGTATCGAGCAGGTCTTCGCGCCGGGATGTGCCCCGCTGCGACTTGTTCTTTCCGGCGTGGTGCAGAAAGAGCACAGAAATTCCGCGACGGCGCAACCCAAGCCCCCACTCCTGCACCGGGAGCCAGCCCTCGCCTTCGTTTTCGTTTCCGTCACGGCACAGAGCGGAAAGATTATCGAGGATGAGCAGATCAACGTCTTCTAATTGCGGCTCCAACAGGCTTTGCCCCTGCCGAGTCGCGAGGTCCGGCATGGGACGTTCCTGCAAGTCAGGCGTGACGATTCTGAATGTATCTGGTGAAGGTTCGCAGCCTTCCGTGCCCGCGAGAATCATCGCACTGCGCTCTTGCACAGTTTTCGCAGGCAGCTCGCCGTCCACATACAACACCTTGCGTGGACGCGGAGCAGTCCAGCGCAGGAAACGCCCACCGCCTGCCACAGCGAACCCCATTCCCAAGGCGAGAAAGGTCTTGCCGATACCGCGATAGGAATAAAGCATGGCCAAGCCCTGCTCTGGCAGGATCGGTTGGAGCAACATCTCGCGCGGCTTAATGTTCCTGGCGAGCAATTCCTCGACCGCAACAGCCACAAGTGGAACCTCGCCAGGCACGATAGCAGAGGGCTTCCACTCCGGCGCATTGCATGTCAACTCTAACAGCGTGTCTTTCCTCCCGCCGCGGTCTACCCACTCGGTCAAATCCTTTGCGCCGGGCAGTTCCAGCACCTTCACCGATTCGGCCCGCAGGTGAAGTGAAGCGGCAACTTGCTGCGCGTGTTTGCGGCCAGGTTCGTCCGCGTCCGCAATGATGGTGATTTGCTTTCCGCGCAGACGTTCGGAGTATTCCTCGCGCCACTTCCCCGCGCCTCCCGCATTGCACGTCGCCACGATGCCCAGAGCGCGCGCCGTCTCGCAGTCTTTTTCACCTTCACACACAAGAACAAACTCTGCCGCCAGTACTTCGGGAAGCCGGTACGGAATGCGCCGGACACCGTCGAGCTTCCACGTCCAGCCGACGTTTCCGTCCGGCCTGCGCTGGCGGAAGTCTTTCGGCTCGTAGCGCACAACCTGAAAAACTAATGCGCCGCTCTCATCCGTGTACGGATACTCCGCGACGATCCGCCGCTCACTCTCGCCCGTGTCAAGGGACAGCTCGCGCGCCGTGATCCCCGCCGCCGAGAGCACAGCTTCTTGTGAGCAACCCGCGTGACAGTAAAGGAGAATCTTGTCGTCGCGTTCGTGGATCGAGAGCGATGGATTCTTGTCCGCGTGAGCGGGGCAAAGAGCCTGCCAGCCGCTCGCGTTGCGCCGCACGCCTTCTAACCGCTCTAGAAGTGCTTCCGTGGTCATCGCCGCTCTTCTTTCGCGGGGATTGTGTTGCGCTCGATAAACTCTGCGACGGCCTCAGCCGGAATGCGGACTGCGCGCCCGCAGTTCACGCGGGGAAGTTTTCGTTTGGCGAGCCACGCCCTGACGGTAGAGATTTTTAGGTTCAATGCCTCAGCGGCTTCGACCACGGTGAGCAAGCTCTTCATCGATCCCCCTGTATCGCGCACGATGTGATTTCTTGCGCGTGCATCCGCAGTAGTAGCACGTCACGCTAGGCGTGAAGCAAGGCGGGGAAATGCGTGGGAATGCGTGAAAAATTACTTCAGGTGCGGTTTCTCGACGCTCAGTATCCGAGTGAAGGTTTCGTCGGCGGCCTGATTCGGATGTTTCTCGTCCTGGCGCTCCCACCGCTCAAACTCCGTTCGCGTCTGGTAGCCCGCCGCGCTCCAAATGTCCTTCCTCGTGATCCGTTTGCTCTTTTTGCTGCGAACATCTTGGATGTAGGCGTCAACCATCGCGCGGCGATCCGTGGGCTTGGTCTCCACGTTTTGCGCTGAGTTCGCCGGGGCAAGGAAATTCTGTCCGAAAACCTCCATCTCCGCATCCGCCACTGCCTTGAACAAACCTTGCCCCTCTTGCGCATCCTCAATTGCTTTTGCCAACTTGAGCCATTCGTCGGATTGTCTTACCACCTGCCCAAGCCGGTATGCTTGGTCTGAGAGACTGGAAAATCCGCTTTTGGGCCAGTCATCGTTGTGAACTAACAGCGAATGGAGTAAATCTTCCATTCCACCAAGCCCCTCGTTAAACACTGCGCCCGCTTTGATCGTTCCGCCCACCACGGCCCAATAGAAAAGCGGCGTCATCTCCGAAATGATGTGCTTGCACAGTTCGAGCGTTTGCGTTTGGTACGGAAACTTTTTACGGGCTTCGAGAAGAATCACGTAGGTCTTTGGCCACAAATCGCTTGGGAAGTAAGTGGGAGGGCTTGGCGGTACCTGCGTGGGCTTCGGTTCGCGCGAACTGAGAGTGGAAGATGTGAGCGCAGTGCTCACTGGGCGGACTGGTGCCGGGAGGCGATAACGCTTTGGTTGTGCTAGTGCTTGAGCAACTAGGCGTACCTTCGAGCCGGGCAATCCCTTAGGCAGGTGATCCGCGAGGCGGGCCAAACCTTTGCCGACGATATTGCCGCGCACCTCCCTAGCTTTGTCCAGCAGGGAGACCACCTCACTTGCAGTTTCTGAGTATTCCAACTCATCCTTGGGTAACTTGCGGCGTTCCATCCGACGCTCGATGATTCTGCCGAGGTCCGCAAGCAGCTCCTGGTTGCAAGAACGTGAACCCGTTCCTCTGCCGTTGGATTAGCCTGAAGCCAGCGCAGCGTGTCCTTCGTTGCATCCTCGATTTGGGCCCGGATGACCTCTAGTTGCTCTTGCTCCTGCCTGTCCTCGTTCCGGTACGTATCCCAGCTCATACCACCTCCCGCGTGGCATCCCGGTCTTGGAGTAAGCGCGGCAGGCAGGACGGGATGCTCCTGCTCTTCGGCTCGCGTAGCCTAGCCGCAAAGTCGATTCTACCATCTGAGGACTTGACAAGTAAACCTAAACAGCTTAGGATATACGTGTGCGAAAGAACGACATTCGGCAGTTCACAAGCTGGCTAGGGAAGCGCAGTTACCTGGCCCGCCTCGAACGCCTCGGAATCGAGCGCATCCGCGAGATTGCGCGGGAGAACGGCAAGAAGGGCGGCAGACCGCCAAAGAAAGGGAACAAGCAATGATCTACAAGCGAGGAAAGAACGGCATCTACTCCTATCGCTTCCGGTTTGCTGGCCGGATGATCCATGAATCCGCCCGGACCAGAAGCAAGACACTCGCGCGCGAAGCCGAGCGTCAGCGAAGGCGGGAACTAGAGGAGCGAATTAACAACGTCAGAAAGCGTGGACTTCCGCCTACGTTTGAACGGGCTGCCCATGAGTGGCAGGCAAATCGGGCGCATCGAACGGCCGCAAATACACAGAGCGTCGCCCGGCTCGCACTCAAGCACTTACTGCCTGTTTTTGGGCCGAAGCTGCTCTGCGACATCACGCCTCAAGACATAACGGACTATCAGCGAATCCGCCTGCAATCCGGCGCTCAAGGACGCACCGTGAATATCGAGATCGCTACGTTGCGGCAAGTTCTGAAAGCCTCCGATCTGTGGCTGGCTCTTGCCGGCAAGGTGCGGATGCTCCGCGAGCGGCACGACGTTGCAAAGGCGCTCACGCCGCAGCAAGAACACGCCCTGCTTGGTGCCACGGCGAAAACGGATTCGGCCTGCCATACGGCAGCGGTCCTGGCCCTTAATACCGCAATGCGAAAGGATGAGATTCGCTTGCTCCGATGGGGTCAGGTTGACTTCGAGAAGCGCACGCTCATAGTCGGGCGCAGTAAGACGGAAGCGGGCACTGGCCGCCTGATTACACTTAATCCTCTCGCATTCGATGCGCTAGTCCGTTGGGCTCGCCGCTTTCCGAGCGCCGGAAACGAGCATTACGTTTTTCCGTGGTGCGAGCACAGGCAGACTGACGCCACACGGCCCACAAAAGGATGGCGCACAGCCTGGCGTCATGCTCTCAAGCGTGCGGGCTTCCATTGCCGCTTTCACGACCTCCGCGTTACATGTATTACGAAGCTGTCTGAAACTCAGGCGAGCGACCAAACCATTATGGCCATCGCGGGGCACGTCAGCAAAAGGATGCTTGAACACTACAGCCGCATCCGCACGGACGCCAAGCGCGCCGCTCTAGACGCCATCGCACAAGAGCCGAAACAGGCGTTTTTGGAGGTAGGTGTGCACCAGAATGTGCACCAACTCAAAGAGGTCGTTTCGGACGCTTCCGCTAAACAGTTGAATTGATTGGTGGACGTGACCGGGATCGAACCGGCGACCCCCTGCTTGCAAAGCAGGTGCTCTCCCAGCTGAGCTACACGCCACGGCGGGACTAACACTCATTCTAAAGCACTTTCCAACTTTCCTTCCACTCCATTTCATGGCTTCCAGCCTCGACCGTGCACGTACCGTGCACTTATCGGCTCATTGCACCAGGACCGTGCTCATTGGTTGTGCCGCAACTGGCCTCATCTCTCCGGCTTGACGATTGAGCTTTTCCAACGCTTCCCGCCACATCCGCAACTTCATTTGCGAATATTTCTTGAAGACTTGTGCGTCTCCCTGACGAAGCATTTGAGTCACCCATTCGTCCGCGACTCCTCCCGCACTCAGCCGCGTGGCATACGTGGACCGGAGGTCGTAGAGCCTGAAGTACGGAATCCTGGCTCTGCGAAGAGTTCCGCTCCAAACCCTCTTGAAACTGGTTTGGTGTCGGTGCGGGTTCCGATCGCTCGGAAATAGAAACGGGCTGTTTGCTGCCATTGCAATTTGACCCTGAAAGGCCTCAACGGCCAGGGGAGTAAGTGGGACTTCGGCCCTGCCGCTCGGGGTCTTCGAATCCGGGATCCAAACGACCGCGTTTTGAAGGTCGACTTGCTCTCTCCTCATCGGCGTCAGCTCCTTGTAGACTCGCAACCCCGTTTCGGTAATGATCCGCACGGCATTTCGCAGATATTCCGGGCCGTGAGACTCGATGCGTTCTTGCTCCGACCATGTAACGTAGTGCGGCCGGAACAATCCCGTTACGGCAACCGGAAATTCCACCCCCTTACAGGGGTTGGCTGCGAGCAGCTTCTTGCGGACTGCCACGTTCAACATACGCCGAAGAACTCGAAACTCTTGGTGTACGGTGGACGATTTGGTGGCTCCCTTTTCCCGGTAGCCACCACCTTTGATCCTGATCCGAACTCGCTGCTTTATGCGATCACCCAGATACTGCTCGATTGCGTCAGCTGTGATTTCCACGAGTTTCTTACCGACGAACTCAGCCTTTAGATGCTTCGCGCAGCGCACGTTCGCCTCATGGGTCTTGGCAGAACGTATGGGCGGCTTCGAATACTTCTCGAGAAAACAATCCACCCACTCTCCGAAAGTTAGGGCCTCTCCTTTACGAATTACTTCTAGAAGGTTGCCATCCCTGGCTTGAAGCCTCTCTCGAAGCACTCGATTGGCTTCCCGCCAGTCCTCGGTACGGGTGGATTCTCTACGGGGCTCCCCGTTGCGATCCCGATAGCGCATCCACAGAATCTTGCCGTCCTTGCGTGGATAGACAACCCCATCGTGTTTCCGTGGTTTAGACATTCTCCATCTCCTGTTTGAAGGACGCGCGGAATGGCTCGAGATCCGACTTGAGAAACCGGATATTCCGACCCATTACGCGGAGATGGGGAATCTGCTTTCGTTCTACCCAAAGATACACAGTCTGAGGGCTCACTCCAAGGAATTTGGCGGCCTCCTTGACGGTCATCGGTGAATCGAAATCTGGAGGCGAGGGATGGGCTGATACTGCGATACTGGCTTGGCTCATGGCAGACTACTCGCGGTATGACGTTAGAGCGGGGACGACGGTGGCCGGTTTCGACATTCTCATCCGTAGACCTCCGCATCTTTACTCAAGAGAATAGTTCCGGAAATCGTTGTCAGTGCCTCTTACCGTCCGAATACGCAGTTTCAGTTCCGTTTACCCCTAGAGTATCCTCGGAAGAACTGGCACCACGTTGCTGCTGTTTGAGGTAAACGGCGCAGTAATCAAACAGATCGGTGTCGGGATCATAGCTATTGATCTCGAAAACTTCTGAGATGTATCGGCAGCCTGGCCGTCGCTCGAGTTGGACCACCACATTCAACGAGTCAGCGATGTTGGATTTTACAGCTCTGTAGGGCAAGTCAACTCCGCTGCGCAAGACGCAGCTTGTGAATCGGGCCACGGCCTGCAGTGGACTGTCTGCGTGAATTCCAACAAGAATGCCAGAATAGCCAGAATTCATGAGCTCGAGCAGGTCGAACGCTTCCGCACCACGGATCGCCCCTACGACAATGCGATCCGGTCGATGACCCATGGCGGCTTCTAGAAGATCCCGGGTTGCGACAGAGGGTCTACCGTTCTGCACATGCTTCGGCTCGAAGCGCAGCACGTTTCGCTGAGAGACCTGGATCTCGGGCCGATCTTCAATTAATACGATCCGGTCGTCTTCCGGGATAAACCTTGTGAGGGCTGAAAGCAGCGTGGTCTTGCCCGCTCCGGAAGCGCCGCTGATAAGGATGTTCTTCTTGGAGACGACATATGTCTCGAGCCTCCTCGCCAGTGTCGGGTTAAACGTTCCGGCCTGGATCAGATCAGCTGTTTCAAATTGCCTTTTGCGGAATTTGCGGATAGTGAGCGCTACGCCAGTGTCACTGCATGGTGGGATGACCGCGGAAACGCGGGTCCCATCCGGTAGCCTTGAATCGAGAATTGGCTTCGATTCAGAGATGTCCTCACCCAGACTGTGGGCGATATTTTCAACCGCAGCCAAGAGTGACCGCTCGCCAAATGAAATATCCCTGATTTCCTGAAGGAATCCGTCCTTTTCGACAAAGACCTGGGGACCGTTAATCATGACCTCGGTAATGGAGTCGTCCAAGATGAGGTGCTCGATTGGTTTTAGGAATGGCAGAATGACGTCGAGTGTATTCATCTTGCTTTCACCCCACTGCAGACGCGCCATTAAATCCATCCTTAGGTGATAACCATGATGCAAGGCAATCCAACTAAACTTGCAGTCCGGGGAGCCGCCCTTGCACCTAGCGTCCCCACAATTCTCTCGTTCCGTCTTCACCTCACAAACGCGACTGGTCACTGAGGATAAGAGAGTAAGTCCGAGAATCTCGTCGCGGCAAATTGTGGATCTACGCGTCCTGCTACGTCAGGAACTAGCTCTTTGTTCCATATATTGTGGTTTCCACCGATTCCTGCGCGATGCCTTGTGGTAAGCAGGAATTTCGTGGGAATAATCGGTCGAGGCGGCCAAGAAAACGAATTCGCTGAGCGACTAGTGCTGCGCAAACCCTATCTACAACTAAATCAAATAGTTCAGGCGGAGCCGTCCCTCGCGGCCATATTTATTTCACTGATACAAAATATGTCGCAAACATCTTGGCATTGAGGGTGTCCCACCTCGCTGAGCAGGAACGTCACAATCCACGCCTATTCTCGTTATCCGACCGGTCAAACACCCTCCAATTGCGGCCGATTGGGCCTTCTGGGCACCAAAGCTACCCCGAGGGTCCAACCTACACATTCAGGGCAACCGTGAATGTGCCCAGCATCGCCCCTTCCGGCTTGCAGCTGTATTTTACAGTGCTACATTACAATAATCCCGGTCCCCGAACGGGGATGGAGGATTTGATCTATGGGGCTAATCTCAGAAATCACTGGGTTGCGCATCCTCGACATAAACGCCTGTGCCTAATCGATATTCAATCGCTCGACCACCCTCGCTCAATGAAGCATATGTTTGGTCGATTCCCCTAGTTGCATCCCCTTCATTCATCCGAACCTTGTTTCGTCTCCTTTCTTCTGACGAACAGCATCGCGCGGAGCGATTTCATTTTGAGTTTCTCCGAAACAGATTTGTGGTAGCTCGTAGTATGTTGCGCATTCTTCTGTCTCACTATGTTCACTTGCCGCCTCAGAACATTGTGTTCAGGTACGCAATTACAGGAAAACCTGCTCTGGCGAGAATAAGTTCGCATACCATGAGTGAACTCAAATTCAACCTTTCGCACTCCTGTGATCTTGCGCTGTATGCAATCACCCTCGGTCGCGAGGTGGGAGTTGACGTCGAACTGGTCAAGCCTATTCCCGACTTCGAAAAGATCGCTGAGCAATATTTCTCACCTACCGAGTGCGAGGATCTCGCATCCGTCTCTGTAGACAAGAAGTTGGAAGCATTCTACAGCTGTTGGACTCGCAAGGAGGCGTATATTAAAGCTGTTGGTGAGGGTCTAAGTATTCCATTGAACTCTTTTAGTGTACCAATGCAACCGGGCTCGCCGATTCGATTCACAAACTCATACGCTGTTCCACCGCAGGCCTCTGATTGGGCTTTTCACGAGTTGCGTCCTTCCAATGGATACATTGGGAGCCTAGCCTTCACACGCCCCGACCGGTCAGTGCACATGTGGACATTTTCCAGCATCATGGAAGCATTCGAACTACTGAGCCGCGGCGACAACTCATCATAGTGTTCTGTCCTGAAACGCGGTCACATAGTCTTTGGACTTGGCGAAGATCGAATAGACGAACAGCTGGGCGGTGACGTTGTCTCCGTCTTGCGGATTCCATCGGATCCGCTGGCTGCCTCATGTTCGGAGGCCCTGAATCATACCCAATTCGTCAGTCTAGTTTCAGCCGGGTGCCCTACAAAAAGCGTCTTTACGCGGAAGCCGCGATCATGCGACCGCGAAACACTGCCCTCAAAATCGCCAACTCGTAGGACTTCTTCAGTACTTTCGCCTCATCGGTACCGTTGAAACGACCGATGAGCCAATTTGCTATATTCCGCTAGATATTGCGCTAGATCGAACCGGCTTTCTGATGCTTTTCACTCCTCACGCAGAGCTGTAGCCGGGTCTAGATCCGCGGCGCGGCCTGCTGGCAGCCAGGATGCTAAGGTTGCGATGAGCAAGAAGAGCAGCGCAGTAGAAATGAAAGTCAATGGATCGGTCCTTTTGATTCCCACGAGCATGCTGGTCATTACCTGCGTAAGGCCGCAAGCCGCGACGAAGCCGATCGCCATGCCTACCGCGGTCAGAGTAAGTCCTTGTCCGACTACAAGTTTGAAAATGCTCGTCGGTGCCGCACCTAAAGCCATGCGAACGCCGATCTCAGCAGTGCGCTGACGAACAACAGCGGATAGGACGCCATAGATTCCAACTGCCGCGAGCAACACTGCAATCGATGCGAACACTCCGATCAGCAGAAACGAGAAGCGGGTCGCCGCCTGCGCTTGCTGCACGAGCGTGTCCATCGGCTGCATTTCAGTGATCACAAGTTCTCGTCCCAATTGTCCAATCTCCTCGCGGACAGCTCCTTCGTATTTCGCCGGATTACCCGCCGTCCGAATGGCCCACCGTGTCGCAGCACCATGCTCCAAAAACCCATCTGTGAAATAGATCTGTTCGCGCCCATTTTCGGCTAACGAAGCGGAACGCTGGTGCGCAACGACTCCGATCACTTCGACCCATTCCGGCTCTGGCGTGCGGATACGCACGAGAATGCGCTTTCCCACGGCGGCCTTGTCAGGGAAGGCCTTGGCCGCGAGAAACTCATCGACGATGACTACGTTGCGTTGGGGCGCATTATCGGCGTCCGCGAATGTGCGACCTGCGATCAGCGGTGTTTGGAGCGTTTCAAAATAACCTGGTAACACGACCTGGTAATCGACGGCCTGAAATTTGCTCGCGTCGGTCAGTGCCTGTCCCGTACCCCATCGTACGGGATAGAAAACGTCGGCAAGCGGAAACGGAGTGGCCGCCGTCACGTTTCTGACTCCAGGAATGGAGATTAGCCGCTCTCGAATTTCGCGCGTTAATGCCCCGCGCTGCTCCGGCACAGCGTACTTAGGACCAAGTAGTTGAAAAGTGAGAAGCCCTCGAGACTCGAAGCCCGGTTTGATGTTCTGCAAAGCGACAAAGCTACGAAACATCAGGCCCGATCCGATGAGCAACACAAACGAGAGCGCGACCTCAGCGACAACCACACTGTTGCGGAGCAGTTTGCCACCTCCGAGTTTTGCAGTGCGTCCACTCCCCTTCAGAACATTCACTAGATCGGGTCGTGAGGCGCGCAGAGCTGGGGTTATGCCGAAGATTGTCGCGGCTGCCAAACCAAGCAGTGCGCTAAACGCCAGCACAATCGGATTGATTGCGATGGAATCGTGCCGCGGCAGGTTTTCCGGGGCAATGACTGAGAGTTCAATAACGCCGAGCCACGCCAGTCCAAGGCCCAAGAGCGCCCCTATCATAGCCAGCAGAAGGGCTTCCGCCAGCATTTGGCGTATCAGCCGCCAACGACTCCCACCCAAAGCGCTGCGTACTGCAAGTTCGCGTTCGCGCAGAGACACACGCGCCAATAAGAGATTAGCCACATTTGAGGCGGCGATGAGGAGAAGAAACATCGCTCCACCCATGAGGGCGATGATGGCGGGTTGAACTTGAGCGACAAGGTACTTGTGCATTGGTTCCAGCCGGATATGGAAGTCACTGGTTTGCCATAGCGAGAAGTTCTTTCTCAATTCTGCTGCGACGTTTTCGGCTTCCGCCTGAGCGCGCTCCAAACTGACGCCCTCTTTCAAACGGCCAATCACCAAGTGCGAGAAAGTCTTTCGTTCAGCATTGTCGTATTTTAGTCTCGCCACGAACCAAACATCCGGCAAGCGCTCCGCGTTTAGTTTGGGGGGTAGAAGCAGTTCGAAGCCACGAGCAAGTACACCAACAATTTGGGGGCCGCCGATTCCACCTTTCAACATGCCTCGCCCAAGGATCGCGCTATCCCCACCATAGCGGCGCTGCCAGTACTCGTAGCTCAAGATTGCGACGCTGGATAGAGGCTGCAGAGGTTGGGTGTCCGATGGAGTGCCGTTCTCTCGTATTTGCGGTACAGTGTCTGCGTCAGCAAAATTACGGCCGATTACAATCTTTCCTCCCAACAGCCGAAAGAAGTTCGGCGTTACAGACGCAAAGCGAACTTGCTCCAACGTGCCATCCGATTGCGGGAAAAGCGCGCGGCCAGTCTGAACGGCGGCAAAGCCCTCAAACATGGCTTTCGCTCCGTTCCGCAAATCAAGGAAGTCCGTGTCTGAAAGCGGGAGGTCCGCCACGTTACGCTTCCTCATTTCCCCACACGCCAATATCAGTCGATCAGGATTTTTATAGGGAAGGGGCTCCAATAGCACCGCATCCGCGACACTGAAGATCGCCGTACTTGCGCCAATGCCGAGCGAGAGAGTGATTATTGCGGTCAAAGCAAAGACGGGGCTTTTTCGCAAGGATCGCGCCGCATATCCGAGTTCACTTGGCATGATCTGAGCAACTCCTATTGGGTTGACCACAACAGAGCTGATCCAAAACTCACCTCAGAAACGTCTGCACAAATTGCTAATTCAGCAGCACGCTTCGAGAATCTTATAGGAGATTAGTGAGTGGTCGACTCCCCATCAGAATCTTTCCCGCTCATTTGCCGCACGAGGCTTCGTGGCCGCATATCAGTCCAGTTCTTGTTGATCCAATCTAAACACTCCTTCCGCGCACCATGCGGACCGACCGACTTCCAGCCGGCGGGGATTTCCCGGAAAGCTGGCCACAACGAGTGCTGCCCTTCGTCGTTCAGTAACACTAGAAACTCTCCGTGCTCATCTTCGAATGGATTTGCCATACAGATCCTCCTCTTTGTTATGATTGAGTGCGCCAAAAAAAGATCGGTTCTGCGGGCACGCTGATCGCGCCACCAGAAATCGAGGTTCGGCTCCGCCGGAATCTCCGACTGCATCGACGCTCCGTATCTCTCTCACCGCTGTCGCCGACGGTTCAGCGAGAACTTCTTCATCTTCCACCTGCGCCAGTGATCGCTTTGTCACGCCGTCCGGAATCAGTAAAGGTCTACCGGTCAGTTGGACAGTCCCTAAAAGCTCAAGCCACCATCCACTTCAATGACTCTACCAGTAAAAAAGTCGCATTCGAGAATAAACCTTACCGCTAACCAGACCTCGTTCGGCGTGCCGATTCTCTGCAGAGGCGCCCTCATGATTAAGGCACTTTTTGCTTCTTCCGAAATGCACCTGAGCATGGGTGTATCAATCAATCCAGGCGCAATTCCACCCACTCGCACGCCATAAGACGCCAGCTCCAGAGCCCAAGTTCGAGTGCAAGCATCGAGAGCTGCTTTTGATGCTGCATAATTCGATTGTCCGGAATTGCCAAGTCGTGAGACCGATGAGATATTTATGACGACCGTCTGCCTTATTTTGCGCCTGATTATTTCCGCGACAGTCTCTCGCGTCATCAGAAAGGCGCCAGTAAGGTTCACGTCTATCACCTGCTTCCATTGCACTCTAGGAAGTGTCTTTACCCAGCCTATTTCCTCTTTCACCAGTAGGCCGTCCCGAAGAATTCCTGCGTTGTTCACAAGGACGTTAACTCCACCGGTCTGCAAAAATGCCTCGCGCACAAACTCCGCCGCTGAGGATTCGTGGGAAACATCCAGTTTGCGCACGGACACGGTACCCTCAAGACTTTCAGACTCAGAGTTAAGCCGTTCCAATGCCTTTGTATCGATGTCTCCCGCTACAACCACAGCTCCAGCCTTCGCAAGCTCAAGTGTGAAATGTCGCCCTAATCCGCTGGCCGCACCAGTCACTATCGCTCGGACGTCACTGACCCTCATAACGGGATCCAATTTGCTAGTCCACTCAAACTAAAATCTGCGTCAGGCGAATACTTATGCAGCCGCACTGGCATGGTCGACGCCTGACTCCGGTTAGGTGGCAGCACCTTTCACATCCGCATGGTCTAGCCGTTGGCGCAGGTGCTCGGCCAAAGACTCAACGTGAGGAGGTCTCGTCATTGTCGCGTGGGTGCCTGAGACAACACAAATCTTCACACCCCCTAATGCTAAGTGATCCCAGCCTGGGGCCAGAACCCCGAGTTTCTCAAAGGTATCTTCCGCTCTAAAGATGGTCACTCTGCCCGCATAGGTCTTTGGTCGATACTGAATCAAGGCTTCCGTATTGGCTCTAGCTACCCTGGCTAGCCGACGAACCTCTTCAAACTCGAAGTCAGGCGGCAATAGGTTGGATTCCTTGACTAATCGGAGGGCGAGTTGTAACCGTTCGCTCGACTCAATCGAACACAGCATTTGTGGTAGTCCTGGGATGAATTCGCGGAACATCTCGGCCAAGAGTTCGGCATCGTCGGCTTCCATTTTCAACTCCCCCTCGAAATCGAGTTCCGCGTCAAATAGTGCTAGCAGTGCAACCTTGTGTCCACGCGCGTTTAACTGTTGAGCCATCTCGAAGGCCACTACGCCGCCAAATGACCAGCCACCAATGAGATACGGGCCTGCTGACTGAATCGTTTGCATCGCTCCTATATAATGCGCTGCCATATCCTCAATGCGAATGTAGGGTTGCGCGTCTTGAGCAATGCCGACAGCCTCCAGTGCGTAAAAAGGTTGCTCCAAGCCGAGGCAGCGCGCTAGAGCAACATACGAATACACAATCCCGCCTCCAGGATGAACGCAAAAGAATGGTGGTCTTGCCCCCAACGGCTGAATTGCCACCAAGGGGGAAGATGCTACTTGCTTTGGCGATTGGTGCAAGATCTCGGCAAGACTCGCAACCGTTCCGGCTCGGAAGAGAATGGATAAGGGCAACTGCTGGCCAAACAACTTTCTAATTCTCGCCATCAACCCTATGGCAGCAAAAGAGTGGCCACCCAATTCAAAGAAGTTATCGTCCCGTCCTACCCGCTCGACTCCCAGGACTTCTCCAAACAAAGAACACAGAATCTCCTCCTCCGGGGTCTGTGGCCCTCGATAGCCTGCTGTTGAAACGAACTCTGGAGCTGGCAATGCCTTCCGATCCAGCTTCCCGTTTGGCGTCAGCGGAAATGCCTCCACCGTCATAATCGCCGACGGCACCATGTGCGCCGGCAGCTTCTGTGTCAGCTCCTGCCGCAGCACACTCCCATCCACGCCTTGATGATCTGCAGCCGGTATCACATACCCCACCAGCTTCTTCTCGCCAGGTTTATCCTCCCGCGCCACCACCACCGCATCCCGGACCCGCTCATCACTCCGCAGTGCGGCCTCAACCTCCCCAAGCTCGATGCGAAATCCGCGGATCTTGACCTGATCATCCGCCCGCCCCATGAACTCCAAGTTCCCATCCACCCGCCACCGCACCAGATCTCCCGTCCGGTACATTCGTGTCCCCGCTGCTCCGTACGGATCCGCCACAAACCGTTCTGCCGTCAATCCCGGCCGTTTCAAATATCCCCGTGCCAACCCCAACCCCGCTATGTACAGCTCCCCTCCTACACCCACCGGTACCGGCTGCAAACTCCCATCCAGCACATACACACGCGTGTTCCAGATCGGCTTCCCGATCGGCACTCCGGTTCTGTCTGAGAGTGGCGCGCTCATGGTCGCGCAGACCGTGCTCTCTGTCGGCCCATAGGCGTTGATCATTCGTCGCCGCCTCGACCATCGGGCGACTAGCTCCGCAGGACAGGCCTCTCCACCAATGACCAACATTCGAAAATCCTGGAAAACACTCCCGGGAATGTTGGTTAGTGCTGCTGGGGGAATGAAGGCGTGACTAACACGAAGATCTGCCAACACGTGAGAAAGCAGATCACCGGCGATTGGCCCGGCGTAAGGTACGATCAAAGTTGCTCCGGCGGCAAACGCCATGAGCAGTTCCATGACAGTGACATCAAAACTCGCAGAAGCAAACTGTAGAACACGCGCAGCAGGTGTGATCTCCAAATGTTGAATCTGAAATGTTGCGAGGCTAGCAATGCCTTGGTGTGTGACGATTACACCTTTCGGAGTGCCGGTGGAACCTGAGGTGTAGATGACATAGGCGGGGTGCTGCAGTGTCAATGGCCTGTTGCGTTCTGAATCTTTCGGATTACTCCTCGCAATCCGCCCTAGTGTTTCTATCGTTGCCGGATCATCCAGCAGAATCTGCAGGCAGTCCTCTCCCAGTCGCGTTGCTATCTCCCCGCTCGTCACCACACACGCCGGCTCTGCATCCTCCAACATGTACGCCAGTCGTCGTGCCGGATACTCCGGATCCAATGGCAGGTACGCCGCCCCCGCCTTCAAAATCCCCAACAGCCCTGCCACCATCTCCAGTGACCGCTCCAGCGCAATCCCCACCACATCCTCCGGCCCGACTCCCCGCTCGATCAGCAAGTGCGCCAGCCGGTTCGCCCACTGGTTCAACTCCATGTACGTGAGTTGCTGGTCTAAGTACACAACTGCTACCGCATCCGGTGTCCTCTCCACCTGCGCTTCAAACAACTCCGGCAACGTCGCCTGCGGTACTTCCCGCGCCGTCCCGCTCCACTCCACAAGGATCCGCTGTCGTTCCTCTGTTGAAAGCAAATCCACTCGCCCGATCGCCTGCTCCTCGTCCGCCACCGCCGCTTCCAACACCCGTTGATAATGCGCGGTCATTCTCTCGATGGCCGCCGCTTCGAACAAATCACGGTTGTAAATCCAGGTGAAACCGATCCGCCCCGCTCGCTCGAATGCGTGTACTTCTAGATCGAACCGCACCTGCAGCTCATCCCCTCTAACCGGCTCCACCTCTAGCCCCTCCATCTGCTGTGGTGCCGAGGGTGTATTCTGAAACGCAAACATCACCTGAAATACCGGCGTCCGGCTCAGGCTCCGCTCCGGCGACAACTCCTCCACGAGCCGTTCAAACGGAACGTCCTGATGCTGGTAGGCCTCCAGCGCCGTCCGCCGCACCTGCCCCAGCAACTCCCGAAAACTTTCCCGCGGCTGCACCCTCACCCGCATCACCAGCGTGTTAACGAAAAAACCGATCATCTCCTCCAACTGTGCGTCCTGCCGGTTCGCAATCGGTGATCCCACCACGATGTCGTCCTGCCCACTGTAGCGCGACAACAGCACTCCGAAGGCTGCCAGCAGCGTCATGTACAGCGTCGCCAGATTCTCCTGGCTCAGCCGCTTCAGCGCGGTGGTTAACTCCGCTGGTACGTTCACATTGCATGCCTCGGCTCTAAACGTCTGTGTCGCTGGCCGCACATGGTCCGTTGGCAACTCCAACTGCTCGGGAATCCCCGCCAATTGCTCCTTCCAATACGCTAGACCTTGCTCTAGCGCTCCGCCCTCCAGCCAGTTCCGCTGCCATAGTGCAAAGTCCGCGTACTGCACCGCCAACGGCTTCAGCG
>Ga0137388_10001036_pt1 | contig 16509 bp, 15 predicted proteins | sample 15con2h14AmetaG_FD_104644 | JGI IMG/M metagenome (GOLD analysis project Ga0137388, IMG submission 104644) | Vadose zone soil microbial communities from Angelo Coast Range Reserve, California, USA - 15con2h1.4A metaG | ecosystem: Environmental > Terrestrial > Soil > Vadose zone > Saprolite...
CGCAGGCCGCGCAGAGACCCGGGTCCCGCGACTCGCCGCGCGCGCCGGTCTGCGGCGGAGGAATGGCTAGCGCCCGGTGAAGCGCGGGGGACGCTTGTCGAAGAAGGCGGCGATGCCCTCGCGCGCGTCGTCGGAGAGCGCCACGGGATCGCTCAACGGGCCGGCGCCCCGGGCTCGTCCAGCAGATCGAGGAACTGGGTGAGGATGCGGGCGGTCGCGCCCCAGACAAGGTCGTCGGGCGAGACCTGGTAGAACTGCACCGGGTGCTGCTCGCCGTTGCGCTCCCAGATCTCGGTGCGGAAGATGGCCGGGTCGCGCAGCTTGGCCAGGGGCACCTCCAGCACGCGCTCGATCTCCCGCCCGTCCGGGGCGAAGTCCACGTGGTCCCGAACGATGCCGACCACCGGCGTGATGATGAAGTTGGTGGCGCGCGTCTCCGTGTCGTCCAGCAGCCCGAGCACCTCCACCGCCTCGGCGGGCAGGCGGATCTCCTCCCACGCCTCGCGCAGCGCGGTCTCCACCCGCGAGGCATCCCGCTGCTCGACGACGCCGCCCGGAAACGAAAACTGGCCCTTGTGATGCGGCACGCTCGCCGTCTTCTTGGTGAAGAGCACGTGCGGCCCGTCGTGATCCGTCACCGGCACCAGCACCGCCGCCGACACCAGGTCGCTCCGGTCCAGCGCCACCCGCGGCCGCCGGCTCAGCGCCGCATCCAGCAGCCTCCGCAGGCTTTCGAGGTCGAGCGGCGCGGCGGCCATGCTCAGCAGTTTGACGGCCGGCAGGAGACCGAAAGTCCGCCGTTGGGGGAGTGCGGGGGCCATTTCTGGGCCCCCGCATTAGAAGAGAAGCTTCCGGTCGCCAGCCGGCTCACGCGAAGCGACAGCCCACCGACCCCAACCGCGTGAAGGCGGCGCGCACCGACTGCCCCGCGGTGGGCCGCAGGACTTTGGAGATGGAGCCGGTGAGCACGATGTCGCCCGCGTGGAGGCCGCGGCCCATCTTGCCCAGGGTATTCGCGGCCCACGCGAGGGAGACGAGCGGGTTGCCCAGCACCTCGGCCGCGGTCTGGGTGGCAACGATCTGGCCGTCCTGCTCGAAGACCACGCCCTCGAGCGCCAGGTCGACGCCGGTCACCGAGGTGAGCGGCCGGCCGAGCACGATGGCGTTCGTGTAGACGCCGTCGGCGACGACGTCGACCCCGCGCGGCGTGCCCCTCAGCCGGAAGTCGATCAGCTCGAAGGAGGGCATCGCGCCCTCCACCGCCAGCAGGGCGGACGCGGAGGTCACGCCGGGACCGGCCAGGTCCGCCTTGAGCAGGAACGCGACCTCGACCTCGACCCCGATCGCGACGAAGCGCGCCAGCGGCACCACGTCGCCGCCGCCGAAGACGCCGGAGGCGAGCATGAAGCCCAGCACCGGCTCGGTCACGCCGTGGCGCTCCTGGAGCGCGGCGGTGGTGAAGCCCACCTTGTAGCCCACCACGCGCTCCCCGCGGCCGACCAGCGCCTGCTCGAGCTGTCGCTGCAGCGCGTAGGCCTGCTCGAGGGTCAGGTCCGGCGCGAGCTCGCTGACCGGGCTTACCGCGGCGCGGCCCAGGCGTCCCTTCAGCAGGTGCTCGACGAGCGCGGCGGTCATGGTCAGCGCGAGGCCGACCGCGGCTCTAGCCGGGCGGTGATCGCGGCGAGGACGGCGGCCGCGCTGCCCCGGATCACGAGGTCAGCCTGGCCGTCGTGAGGCGTGTCGGTCAGGTTCACGATCGCCAGGGTGGCGCCCGCGTCCTTGGCGTGGAGTGGCATGTAGGCGGCGGGGTAGACGACCAGGGACGAGCCCACGACCACGAAGAGGTCGCAGGCCCGCGCGCGATGCTCCGCCTCTTCCATCTCCCGTCGGGGCATGGCCTCGCCGAACATGACGGTGCGGGGCTTGATGATGCCGCCGCAGGGCGGATCGCAGAGCGGCACCGCCACGCCCGCGTCCAGCCACTCCTGCACGCGCTCCCGCTCGTAGGGGCGCTCACAGGTGAGACACCGGGCGCGGGTGGCGTTGCTGTGCAGCTCGATCACCCGGTCCGCGGGCAGCCCGGCCCGCTGGTGGAGATTGTCGATGTTCTGGGTGATCACGCAGTCGAGCTTCCCAAGCCGCCACAGGCTTACCAGCGCGTGATGCGCCGGGTTGGGCTCGGCGCGGCGGATCACCGGAAAGGTGGTGCGGCCCAGCTCCCAGTAGCGGCGGCGGCCGGCCTCGCTCGCCATGAAGTTCTGGAAGGTGAACTCGTTGGGATCGAAGCGGTCCCAGACACCGCCCGGGCTGCGGAAGTCCGGGATCCCGGACTCGGTGCTGACCCCGGCTCCGGTGAAGGCGACGATGCGCGAGGAGGCTGCGACGACCGCCGCCAGGCGCTCGAGATCGGCTCCACTCACCTGCGCCGCTTCCCCTTCTTTTTCAAGCTCTTCTTGGTGGCTTTCTTCTTCGCCACTTTAGCCGCCCGTCGTCCGGCCGGCGCCCCGCCGCGCGGCTTCGACCGCGGGGCCGCGTAGGCATCGTTCCGGGCGCCAACCCCGCCGCGGATCCGCGCACCGCTCCTGACGGCCTGGATCCAGCCGGTGAGGTCAGCGGCCAGCTCCGGGTAGCAGTGGTCGCGATACGCCTCGAGCGCGCGCAAGGCCGCCTCATCCTTCCACGGCTTCAGGACGAACGGCGCCTCGGGGTCGTGCACGTCGAAGGGCGCTTCGGTCGCCATGGCCATGACGATGTACCGCCGGGTCAGCTCGGGCATGTGAGCCTCCTGGTCTGGTGAGGCGGGCCCGCTCGCGCGGCCGCGGACCGCCCAGGTTGTGTGCCAGCCCCATATCGGCGCCCGGCCCCTGCATCCGGCCGGCGCGCCCGACGAGCTGGTCGTGGATATTGTTGATCATGAGCCGCCCTAGCCTACTCTGGCGCGGGCGCGGGTCGCAAGATCAGCCGAGTCCCAGCACCCGCGGGAGGATCAGGGTGAACCACGGCACCAGGATGACGACGAGCAGCCCCGCGCACATCATGTAGACGTAGGGCATCATCGCGCCGGTCGCGCGATCGCTGGGGACGTTGGCGATGCCGCACGCGATGAAGAAGCCGACCCCGATCGGCGGCAGGAAGAGGCCGATGCCGGTGGCCGCCACCACCACCGTGCTGTAGTGCACGACGTCGATCCCGAGCCTGGTCACCACCGGCATGAAGGTCGGCAGCAGGATGACCACCGCGGGGAGGCCCTCGAGCACCGCGCCGAGGAGGATGAAGAGCACCGCGGTGAGGACCAGGAAGACGATGTTCCCGCCGGGCACCGCCAGCATCGCCTTCAGGAGAATCTGGGGGACCTGCTGTACCGCCAGCACCCACGCCACCACCGCGGCGGTCCCCAACAGGAAGCACACCGCGGCGGTCACCACCGCGCTGTGCACCACGAGGCGCGGCAGATCCTTCCAGGCGATCTCGCGGTACACGAAGACACCCACGATGAAGGCGTACAGCACCGCGAGCACCGCCGCCTCGGTCGGCGTCACCACTCCGCCGAGGATGCCACCGAAGATGATGGCGGGCAGCCCGAGCGGGATCAGGGCATCGGTGAACGCGCGGCCCACCGCGGCCCAGGTGACCCGCTCCCGCGCCTCGATGCCACTGCGGCCGGCGTCGTACCAGATGTAGACCATGATCGCCAGCGCGATGACCACCGCGGGCACGAAGCCCGCCGCGAAGAGCGCGGCCACCGACACGTTGGCGACCGAGCCGATGACGATCATCAGGATGCAGGGCGGCACCAGGATGCCCATCGCGGAGGCGGCGGAGACCACCGCCACCGCCTGCTCCGGCCGGTAGCCGGCCCGCAGCATGGGCGGGATCATGGTGGAGCCGATGGCCGAGACGTCGGCCACCGTGGAGCCCGAGATCCCGGAGAAGATGTACTCCGCCACTACCACCGCCATCGAGAGGCCGCCCCGGATCCACCCCACCAGCACCTGGGCGAGCCGCACGAGGCGGACCGCGATGCCTCCCGTCTCCATCAGGGCGCCCGCCAGGATGAAGAGGGGGATGGCGAGCAGCACGAACGAGTCCACGCCCTCGAACATCTGCTTCACGACCACGGTGAGCGGGTACTGCCCGCTCCACCAGAGGCCCAGGAAGGCGGAGACACCGATCACGAAGGCCACCGGCACACCCAGGGCGAGCAAGGCGAAGAAGGAGACCGCGATGATCGTGATCACACCCGAAGATGGGCCGGCGCGCCGCGGAGCGCGCGCCAGAGATGCGGCAGGCTGTAGAGGATGACCAGGGCGCCGCCCGCGGGCACCGAGGCATAGACGTACTGCTTGGACAGGCCCATCACGGGTGTGCGCTGGAACTGCCCCAGTTCCACCAGCTTCCAGCCCTGCTGGATCAGGACCAGGCCGAAGCCCATCAGGACGAGCACCCCGAAGACGTGGACGACGCGCCGCGCGGTGGGCGGGAAGCGGTCGACCAGGAGATGCAGGCGGAAGTGGGCGCTGCGCCGCACGCCCACCGCCGCCCCCAGGAATACGATCCACACGAAGAGCAGCCGGGCGATCTCGTCGTACCACGTGAAGGTGCTACGGATCACGTAACGGGAGAAGACGCCCAGGAAGACGTCCACGCACAGCACCACCATCATCAGGAGCAGCAAACCCTCGACGAGGTTCGAGGCGGCGCGGAACAGCACGGACTACTTGGTCGCCGCCGCCTGCACCGCCGCCCGGAGCTTGGCCATGAACTCCTTGCCCACCTGCCCCTCGACGTAGTCGTAGGCCGGCTTCATGAGCCCCTGGAAGGCCTTGATGTCCTTCACCTCGTTGATCTGCACCCCCGCCTTCTTCATGATCTCGAAGTCGCTCTTCTCCTTCTGCACCTCGATGCGGCGGTGCGCCTGGCAGGCCTCACCCATCGACTCCTCGACCGCCTTCTGGAGGTCGGGAGCGAGCGCCTGGTACTTCTTGAGGTTCATGAACCAGGCGATGGGCGGGTAGGAGTGGCGGGTGAGCGAGTAGTACTTGGTCACCTCGTGGAACTTGTCCGAGGTCAGCGTGAACGACGGCAGCTCCATGCCGTCGATCGTCCCCTGCTTCATGGCCAGGTAGACCTCGACGTAGGGCATGGGCACCGGGTTGGCCCCCATCGCCTTCATCATGGCCACGTAGGTGGGCGACTCCTGCACCCGGATGGTCTGCCCCTTCATGTCCTCCGGGGTCGTGATGGCGCGCTTGTTCGACATCATGTTACGGAAGCCCCAGCCGCCGCCGAAGCAGAAGGCCTTCAGGTTCTTGGCCTCCATCTTCTTGAGCAGCTCCTGGCCGAGCGGCCCATCCATCACCTTCCACACCTGCTCGCGGGTGGCCCAGAGGAAGGGCAGGTCGAGGGCCTGGTAGGAGGGCTCGAACATGCCGCCCACCGGCGCGCTGCCGATCGCGACCACGTCGATGGTGCCGAGCTGCACCCCTTCCAGGTGCGCGGCCTCGCCTTTGGCCAGCGCGTTGGCGATGTGCACGTCGACCTTGATCCGCCCCCGGCTTCGCTCGGCCATCTGCTTCGCGAAGATCTCCATCGTGTCATTCAGCGGATTGCCGCCGGAGGTCGCCGTGCCCGCCTTCCACACCATGGCGGGTTGCGCGGGGACGACGGACGGCGCGCCCAGGACGGCGGCCAGGCAAAGGGCGACGACGAAAACCAGGCAGCGATGCATGGTCGGCTCTCCTCGGAGTCGGTCGGGCACAGCAGCGCGAAGCGGGGGCGTCATCGGAAGCCGCCCTTGTGTAACATGCCGGGTCGAGGGGGGTCAAGGCGCGTTGACCCTGGACTTCGCGGCGGCGGCGGGGCAGGCTGAAGCCCGCCGGCCGCCCCGCGGCCCGGACGAACACGAATCCACCACGGACAGGAGGAGCGCGATGAGGGAGCCGTCTCTCGATGGGCTGCACGCACGGCTGGAGCGTCTCGAGCGCCAGGTCGCCTGGTGGCGCCGCGTCGGCGTCGCCGCGCTCGCCGGCCTGGGCCTCGTCGGCGCCGTCGCGGCCACCGTCACCACCAATCCCGACGAGGTGAAGACCCGCCGCCTCGTGATCACCGACGGCGAGGGCCGCGGCCGCGCCGTCCTCACGGTGGACGCGAGCGACCGCACGCGCCTGTCGCTCGCGGACCGAGACGGCGCCACCACCGCGGATCTGACCGTCACCCCTGGGCAGTCCGCGGCCCTGTCCGTGAGCCGCGCGGGCGCCCAGGCCCAGCTCGCGGCCGCGGGCGATACCGGCCAGCTCTCGGTCGGGGCCCGCGGGCAACGGGGATGGCTCGTCGCGGCCCCGACCGGGTCGAGCCTGGCGCTCGGCAACGACCCGGGCAAGCCGCAGGTCACGGTCGCGACCAGCCCGACCCAGAGCCCAAGCCTTCAGCTTTCCGATCGTGAGGGCAACGCCGTCTGGAAGGCGCCGTAGACGAAATTCGTCGTCCGCTTGGACGTTTTTTAAGGTCCGGCGCACCCCGGACCCTTGTGTTATCAGCCGCTTAGCCTCTCAATTCCGTGGCACCGCTCTTGCTCGATTTCACACCGCCTGGGAAACCCGAATGAGCAAGACCTCGATCAATCGTGAGGTGGCCCTCGCCGGCCAGCGGGTCCGGCGCAAGGTGATCTTCGCCCTCACCCTCTGCTCGGTGATCCCGCTACTCCTGCTGGCCTACGCGTTTCACACCCCGGTGCGCGAGCTTCTGGGCCCGCTCGTGGGTCTGGCGGACTCGGTGAGCATCCCGGCGCTCCTCACCTTCACCGCGCTCCTCATGGCCGGCGGCGCCTTCATCGTCTGGGACATCGCTACCGCCTTGTCGCGCGCCGCGCAGCTCAGCAACGAGCAGAGCCCGGAACTGCCGGCGGAGCCTTCCCGCAAAGATGAGATCGGCACCCTCATGAGCTCCTTCGCGCGCATGCTCGCCACCATCGAGCAGCAGTCGCAGGAGATCAACGAGTTTCCGCGCCGGCTGGACCAGCTCATCCGCGAGGCCTTCCGCGACTCCCTGACCGGGCTGCCCAACCGGGCCCTCTTCATGGACCGCCTCACCCACGCCTTGACCCGCGCGGAGCGGACCGGCACCAACCTGGCGGTGCTCTTCCTCGATCTGGACCGTTTCAAGATCCTGAATGACACGCTCGGCCAGGAGGTCGGTGACCGGCTTCTGGTGGAAGTCGGGCATCGCCTGGCCGCGTGCCTGAGCCCGGAGGACACCGTCGCGCGCCTGGGCGGAGACGAGTTTGCGCTGCTGCTGGAGAACTCCTCCGATCTCAACGCCGCCACCGCGCTGGCCGAGCGGGTCTCCGCGGAGATCCAGCGCCCGTTCGTCGTGGAGGGACGCGACGTCCTGATCTCGGCGAGCATCGGGGTCGCCCTCACCGGCGGCGGATCCATGCAGCCGGAGGAGGTGCTCCGCAACGCGGATCTGGCCATGTACCAGGCCAAGGCCGAGGGCCGCGCGCGGTACGAGCTCTACGAGCCCGGCTTGAGCGTCTCCACCCGCGACCGCCTGGACCTGCAGGCCGATCTCCGCACTGCGGGAGCGCGCCAGGAGCTGAGCCTCCGCTACCAGCCGGTGGTTGCACTGGGGAATATCCGTCCAGTCGAGGTCGAGGCGCTGGTCCGCTGGGATCACCGCCGGCGCGGCGAGCTGCTCCCCGCCGACTTCATCGGCCTGTCGGAAGAGACGGGCCTGATCCTGCCCATGGGCCGGTGGATCCTGCGCGAGGCGTGCCGCCAGGCGCGGGCCTGGCAGTCGGAGTCCTCCGGGGTCCCCCCGCTCATCGTCAGCGTCAATCTCTCGGCGGGCCAGTTCGAGCGGGAGGCGCTCCCCGAGGAAGTCGCCACCATCGTGCGTGAGACCGGGTTCGACCCGCGTCGCCTGCAGCTCGAGATCAGCGAGGCCGTCCTGATGCGCGACGACCCGCGGATGTTCGACCGGCTGGACGCCCTCAAGGCGATCGGCGTGCGCCTGGCCATCGACGACTTCGGCACCGGCTACGCCTCGCTCTCGTATCTGAAGCGTCTGCCGGTGGACTGTCTCAAGATCGACCGCTCGCTCGTCAAGGGCGTGGGCTACGAGACGGAGGACACCGCCGTCATCCGGGCGGTGGCCGGCCTCGCGCACAGCCTCGGCATCACGGTCACCGCGGAAGGCATCGAGACGCAGGACCAGCTCGTCCAGCTCCGCGCGGTCGGTTGCGACCAGGGCCAGGGTTACTTCTTCGCACGGCCGGTCTCGGCGGATCGGGTTCCCGAGCTCCTCGCGAGCCTCGGCGCCGACGACCGGCACGGGAGTCCCTCATGGCTCGGCTGACCCTGCGCGGGCTCGCCCGCACGCTCGTGGTGCGGCTGATCGGGATCGTGGCCTTCACCGGCGCGCTCGGGATCGGCCTGTCGTGGCTCCTCGAGATGGCCGTCTCCGAGCCGGAGTGGACCGAGACCGCCGCGGTCGCCCAGCGGGCGGTGGACCGGAGCGGGCTGCCCGAGCTGCTCGCGGGCCAGAACGCGCGCAGCCCCAAGCGCTGGGCCGAGGAGAGCGCGCGCTTCGTCCGCGAGCTGCCTGGCGTCGTCAACATCCGGGTCTGGGACCCGCAGGGCACCGTGGTCTGGGCGGTGCAGTCCGGGCTGATCGGCCAGCGCTCCGATGGCCACGAGTTGCGGGACGCCCTCAACGGGCGGGTCGCGGTCCGGTTCTCCTCGGTGGCCCCGCCGAACGCGGAGGCCCAGCGCTTCGTCTCTCCCAACGTGGCCGACCTCTTCGTCCCCGTCTACGGCCCGGGCGCCGCGCGCGTGGTCGGGGTGGTGGAGCTCTCCCAGGCGCCGCTGCGCATGGACCAGGCTCACGAGCGCTGGAGCCTGCTCGCCTGGAACATCGCCCTCGGCACCGGCGGGATCCTCTGCCTGATCCTCCTGCCTGCGGCCTGGCGCAGCCACCGGCGCACGATGGCCGAGGCCAGCTCGACCTCGCAGCGCTCGGTGCAGCGCACCCAGGAGCTGCAGCGCACCACCGAGCAGCTCCGCGACGCGCTCAAGGCGGTGAAGCAGCGCGCCGAGGAGACCGACCGGATGCTCGAGGTGACCGAGGCCATCGGCTCGGCGATCGAGCAGAAGGCGCTGTTCGAGGTCATCGCGCATGGCGCCGCGCGCGCTTGCCGAGTAGACCGCGGCTCCATCTTCCTGCGCGACAAGTCCGGCCAGCTCATGGTCCCGGTCAGCTCGCAGCTCGCCGACCGCGCGGGCGCCGCGCGGGGCGCGGATGGCGCGGAGACCCTTCGCGCCCTCGCGCTCGATGAGATGCCCTCGTTCCTCCTGGAGGCGGTGCGGCGCCAGGAGCCGGTGGTCATCTCCGACCCGGGCAGCGACCCGCGCGTGCCGCAGGGTTGGGTCGGGCTCTTCCAGGCCAAGTCCGCGCTGGTGGTGCCGCTGATCCACCAGGGCCGGACCGCGGGCGTGCTCATCCTGGACCATCTCAAGACGCTCCACGTGTTCACGGACGAGGAGATCCGCCTCGCCACCACGCTGGCCGCCCAGGCCGCGGTGGCGCTCGAGAAGGCGCGGCTCTACGACGAGATCCAGCAGCGCCTGCAGCAGACCGAGACGCTGCTCGCGGTCAGCCAGGCCATCGGCTCGGCCCCCGATCTCCCCGAGGCCATCCGCCGGACCACTCGGGAAATGGTGCGTATCCTGGGCGCCGACACCGGCGTGGCCTGGTGCGTGACGGGCGGCGGCGACCGCTTCATCCCGCTCGCGGGCTACCACGTCCCGCGCGACCTGCGCGAGCCGCTCTCGGGCCTGCCGCTGGCCCCGGACGACCCGCTGCTCGACCTCGTGAAGCGCCTGCGCACCGCGCTGCACTCGAGCAATAGCAAGACGGACCCGCGCTTCAACCAGGCCGCGCTCAAGCTCCTGCCCCAGGCGTCGTTGTTGATCCAGCCGGTCCAGGTCAGCGACGAGCTCCTGGGCATCTTCGCCATCTCCTGGGTGCGCGACGCGCACGCCTTCTCGATGGACGACCTGCGCCTCGCCGACGGCATCGCCAAGCAGGCGGCGGTGGCGATCGAGCTGCACCGCACGCAGCGGCACATCATCGAGCAGGAGCGGCTCAACGCGGTCGGCAAGATGGCGAGCGGCCTCGCCCACGACTTCAACAACGCGCTGGTACCGATCTCCGGCTACGCGGAGATGCTGCTCGAGCACCCGGAGATCCTCCAGGACGCGGCCAAGTCCACCCGATATCTCAAGCTGATCATGACCGGGGTGGAGGACGCGGCCAGCGTGGTGAGCCGGCTGCGCGAGTTCTACCGAAAGCGCGAGGAGGGTGAGACCTACCGGCCGCTCTCGCTCAACCAGATGGTGGAGCAGGCGGTGGCCCTCACCCGCCCCCGCTGGCGCGACGAGGCGCTCGGCAGCGGCCGCACGATCCTCGTGGAGGCCGACTTGCGCCCGGTGCCCCGCATCCTGGGCAGCGAGTCCGAGATGCGCGAGATGCTCGCCAACCTCATCTTCAACGCGGTGGACGCCATGCCCGAAGGCGGCCTGATCCGCCTCCGCACCGGCATGCGCGAGGCCTCCGCGAGCGAGGAGACCCCGATGGTCCCGCGGGTGCCCCAGGTGTTCCTGGAGGTGAGCGACACCGGCACCGGCATGACCGACGACGTGCGCCGCCGCTGCCTCGAGCCCTTCTTCTCCACCAAGGGCGAGCGGGGCACCGGCCTCGGCCTGCCCATGGTGTACGGCATCGTCAAGCGCCACCGCGGCACCATGGACATCGAGTCGACCGTCGGCAAGGGCACCACGTTCATCGTCCTGATGCCCGCCGACACCAGCCACGCCCGCGAGGTCGCGCCGCGCACGCAGGCCCCCTCTTCCGGACCGCTCCACGTCCTGGTGGTGGACGACGAGCCGATCGCCCGCGACGTGCTCAGCGAGTACCTCATGGGCGACGGCCACACCGTGGACACCGCGGTCAACGGGCGTGAGGCCTTCGAGAAGTTCAAGGCGGGCCGGTACGCGCTGGTCATCACGGACCGGGCGATGCCGGAAGTAGGCGGCGATCAGCTCGCCGCGATGGTCAAGGAGGTCTCGCCCGACACGCCGATCATCCTGCTCACCGGTTTCGGCGATCTGATGAACGCGGCCGGCGAGAAGCCGGACGGCGTGGACATGGTGGTGAAGAAGCCGATCCGCCTCGCCACCCTCCGCGAGGTCCTCGCCAAGATGACCGACGGCTCGCGCGCCGCCGAGACCGCCCCCAGCACCCGCGCCTGACGCTCCACCCCTTCAGCGGCCGAAGAGGGCCGCGCCGCCCGCCGCGCTGACCAGCACCGCCAGCCACGGCGGCGCCTTCCAGATCACCAGCAGCGCGAAGGCGACCAGGGCCAGCGCGAAGTCGGCGGGCCCCCCGATGGCCTTGGTCCACACCGGATCGTACAGCGCGCCCAGCAGCACGCCGACCACCGCGGCGTTGACACCCCGCAGGCAGGCTCGCATGAGCGCCCCGCGGCCCAGCGACGCCCAGAACGGCAGCACTCCCAGCACCAGGAGCAGGCCGGGCAGGAAGATCGCGACCAGGCAGAGCGCCGCGCCGGGCCATCCGGAAGGCGGCGCCGTCATGATCGCGCCCAGGTAGGCCGCGAAGGTGAAGAGCGGCCCCGGGACCGCCTGGGCGGCCCCGTAGCCGGAGAGAAACGCGTCCTCGCTCACCCAGCCGGGCTCCACCACCGAGGCGTGCAGCAGCGGCAGCACGACGTGCCCCCCGCCGAAGACGAGCGCACCGGCGCGGTAGAGCGCATCCGCCACCGCGAGCGCCGGCACGGCCCAGACGGCGGCGGCGATGGGCAGCCCGATCAGGAACAGGGCGAACACCACGAGCGCGGCGACCGCGAGACCCCGCGGCACCGGGATCGGCAGCCGCGCGGCCGCGCCGACCGCCGGCGCCTCGCGCGGGAGCCACGCTCCGGCGATAGCGCCGGCGAGGATCGCGGCGATCTGCCCGATCGCGGTGGGAGCGGCGGTCACGATGAGGGTGGCGACCACCGCGATGGTGGCCCGGGGGCGGTCGGGGCAGAGGCTCCGCGCCATGCTCCACACCGCCTGCGCGACCACCGCCACCGCGGCCACCTGCAGCCCGTGGAGCAGCCCGGCGCTGAGCGGGCCGGTCAACGCGGCGGCGCCATGCGCGAACAGGACCATGGCCACTGCGGACGGGAGCGTGAAGCCGAGCCAGCCGGCGACGCCTCCGAGGAGCCCGCCACGACTCAGCCCCACCGCGAAGCCCACCTGGGAGCTGGCCGGCCCGGGCAGGAGCTGGCAGAGGGCCACCAGATCGGCGTAGGCCGCCTCGCTCAGCCAGCGGCGCCGCTCCACGAACTCCGTCCGGTAGTAGCCCAGATGCGCGATGGGGCCGCCGAAGGAGGTGAGACCTAAGCGCAGGAAGACCGCGAAGACGGACCACGCGGAGTCCGGCATCGGCACCCTAGCCCGGATCCACCATCGATTCCGGCCGCACCGCGCGGTCGAACTCCTCCGCGCTGAGGTAGCCGAGCGCCAGTGTCGCCTCCTTGAGGGTCAGCCCTTCGGCGTGCGCCTTCTTGGCGATCGCGGCGGCCCGGTCGTAGCCGATGATCGGGGAGAGGGCGGTGACCAGCATGAGCGAGCGCTCGACGAGGGACCGGATGCGCTCGCGGTCCGGCTCGATGCCCTGGGCGCAGTACCGGTCGAACGAGTCGCACGCATCCGCGAGCAGGCGCACCGAGCCCAGCACGTTGTGGATGATGAGCGGCTTGAAGACGTTCAGCTCGAAGTGGCCGGAGGCGCCGCCGATCCCCACCGCCACGTCGTTGCCCATCACCTGCGCGCACACCATGGTGAGCGCCTCGCACTGGGTCGGATTGACCTTACCCGGCATGATCGAGCTGCCCGGCTCGTTCTCCGGGATGCGCAGCTCGCCGATGCCGCAGCGCGGCCCCGAGGCGAGCCAGCGCACGTCGTTGGCGATCTTGGTGAGCGATCCGGCCAGGGTCCGGAGCGTCCCGTGGGCGCTGACCAGGGCGTCGTGGGCGGCGAGGGCCTCGAACTTGTTGGGCGCGGAGACGAAGGCCCGCCCGGTCAGGTCGGCGATGACGCGGGCCGCCCGCTCGCCGAAGCCCCGCGGGGCGTTGAGGCCGGTGCCGACCGCGGTGCCGCCCAGCGCGAGCTCGCGCAGATGTGGCAGCGCGGCCCGCACGTGCTCGACGCCGTGATCGAGCTGGCTCGCCCAGCCCGAGATCTCCTGCCCGAGCGTGAGCGGCACCGCATCTTGAAGGTGCGTGCGCCCGATCTTGACGATGTCGTTGAGCGCGCGCGCTTTCGCCCACAGGGTGTCCCGCAGCCGGCCCACCGACGGGATCAGCCGCCCCTCCAGCTGCTCCACCGCGGCGATGTGCATCGCGGTGGGAAAGGTGTCGTTGGAGGACTGGCTGCGGTTGACGTCGTCGTTCGGATGCACCGGCTGCTGGGAGCCGAGGCGGCCGCCGAGCAGCTCGTTGGCGCGGTTGGCGATCACCTCGTTGGCGTTCATGTTGGTCTGGGTCCCGCTGCCCGTCTGCCAGACCACAAGAGGGAAGTGGGTGTCGAGACGGCCGTCGATGACCTCGTCGGCCGCGTGCACGATGCCCCGAGTCTTGTCCTCGGGCAGCAGGCCGAGCTCTCGGTTCACGAGCGCGGACGCCTTCTTGAGGATGCCCAGGGCGCGGATCATCTCCCGCGGGAACCGGTCGCGCCCGATCCGGAAGTGCTCGAGCGAGCGCTGGGTCTGCGCGCCCCAGTAGCGATCGCTCGGCACCTCGATGGTGCCCATCGTGTCCTTCTCGGTTCGCGTCGTGGTCATCGGGGCCTCCCGTGGCTTGCTTGAGCCGGTTCTCGCCTTCGCATAGTATCGCCGGGAGAGGAGAGCGCGCCATGGACTGTTGCGGTCACGAGGGCCCGGGGGGCGACGCCCGCTTCGATTTCCGCCGGGTGGCCGACGGCGTCCACGTCGCGGTCGCCGCCCCCGCCTACAAGGTCAACTCCAACACCGCGATCATCGAGAGCGACGACGGCGCGGTGATCGTGGACACGTACTCCAAGCCCTCCGCGGCGCGGGTAATCGTGGACCGCCTCCGCGACATCACGGCCCGGCCGGTGCGCTACGTCGTCAACACCCATTTCCACTGGGACCACTGGCACGGCAACGAGGTCTACCCCGCGGCGTATCCGGGCGCCGAGATCATCACCAACCAGGTCACCCGCGAGGCGATGGTGAAGAAGGGCCTCAAGCGCATCCAGGACCACGTGCGGCAGGTTCCCGGGGAGATCGCCCGGCTCCGCGCCGAGCTGGCGGCGGCCACCGCCGAGCAGCGCGCGACGCTCCAGGCCGATCTGAGGCTCGCCGAATCGTATCTCGCCGAGGTCCGGGCGATGAAGCCGGCGCTGCCCACCATGGCCTTCGAGCGGACGATGACGCTCTACCGTCGAGACCGCGAGATCCAGCTCCTCTATCTGGGCCGGGCCCACACCGAGGGCGACGTCTTCGTCTACCTCCGAAGGAGAAAGTCGTCATCACCGGCGACGCGGTCATCGGCTGGACGCCGTTCATGGGGGACGGCTACCCGGAGGACTGGATCACCACCCTCGACCGGCTGGCCGAGCTGCCGTGGGACACCCTCATCATGGGCCACGGCGAGCCCGCGGGGCGGGACTGGCTCCGGACCTTCCGCGGCTACATCCACGACATGGCCCTGGCGGTACGCGAGGAAGCCGCGACCGGCGCGAGCCTGGACGACGTCAAGCAGCGCGTGACCGCGCGCCTCGCCCCGACCTACGAGCCGGCGTTCGCCGCCTATCAGCACTACCGCCCGTGGCGCCAGGGCCTGCTCGCCAATATCGAGCGCACGTATCCGATGGCAAGCTGAGCGGGCGATGGCGACGGACGAGGCGCTCTTCAATCCGCTCACCCCGGAGTTCCACGCCAACCCGTATCCGTTCTACCAGCGCATGCGCGAGACCGATCCGGTCCACCTGAGCCCGCTCGGTCTCTGGGTCCTCACGCGCTACGACGACTGCGTGACGTCGCTGCGCGATCCGCGGTTCGGCCGCGACGGCTTCGAGGCCATCCTGGCGGCCCAGTACGGCGAGGAGTCCGAGACCGGGCGCCTGCCCCGATCGATGCTCTTCCGGGATCCGCCGGATCATACGCGCCTGCGCGCGCTCGTCAATCGCGCGTTCACCCCGCGGGTGATCGAGGGTATGCGCGGGCAGATCCAGGCCGTGGTGGACCGGCTGCTCGACCAGGTCGAGCGGCGCGGCCACATGGACGTCATCGGCGACCTCGCCTATCCGCTGCCGGTCACCGTGATCTGCGACATGCTCGGGGTGCCGGTGGGCGATCACGAGCAGATGCGGGACTGGTCCTCCGACATCATCCGCAGCCTCGACGCCATCGGGATCCCGTCGGACGACTCGGTCGTCGAGCGCGGGCGCGTCGGGCGGCGCGGGATCGCCGACTACTTCCGCGCGCTCCTGCCCGAGCGGCGCCGGCACCCGCGCGCCGATCTCCTGTCCTCGCTGATCGCGGTGGAGGAGCAGGGCGACCGGCTCACCGAGGGCGAGCTGCTGGCGACCTGCGTGCTGCTCTTCATCGCGGGCCACGAGACCACCGTCAACCTGATCGGCAACGGCCTGCTCGCCCTGCTGCGCCACCCCGCGGAGCTCGAGCGCCTGCGTGCTGCACCGGGGTTGATCGGCTCCGCGGTGGAGGAGCTGCTGCGCTTCGACAGCCCCGTGCAGCGGACGGCCCGCATCACGAACGCGGAGGTGGACGTGGGCGGTAAGACCCTGCCGACGGGCGCCTTCGTGGTCACCGCCATCGGCGCGGCCAACCGGGATCCACGCCACTTCCCCGACCCGGACCGGCTGGACATTGGCCGGACCGAGAACCGCCACATCGCCTTCGGGTTCGGGATCCACTTCTGCCTGGGCGCTCCCCTGGCCCGCGTGGAGGGCCAGCTCGCCCTGGGCACGCTGATGCGGCGGATGCCGAAGCTGCGGCTGGCCGGCCCGGACCTCGAATGGCGGGAGTCCTCGACCCTGCGAGGCCTCAAGGCTCTGCCGGTCGAGTTCTAGCCCCCCTACTCTCTCCCCATCGGGGAGAGGGCAGGTTGAGAGGGGGTAACGGCGAACAGCTGAGAAGTTACTTGAGAGCGTCGACGCCCGCTTTCCCGATCTGAGCGTCCTGCGCCCCGGTCACACCCGACACCCCGATTCCACCGGCGATCTTGCCATCGATGACGATCGGCCACCCACCGTCGAGGGGCATCGCCCCGCTCAATCTGAGGATTCTCAGATTGGCCCCACCCTGAGCGACCAAATCCTCGAAGACCTTGGTGGGCCGGCGGAACGCCACCGCGGAATAGGCCTTCTCGCGGGCCACCTCGACGCTGCCGAACTGGGC
>Ga0137388_10001037_pt1 | contig 16508 bp, 13 predicted proteins | sample 15con2h14AmetaG_FD_104644 | JGI IMG/M metagenome (GOLD analysis project Ga0137388, IMG submission 104644) | Vadose zone soil microbial communities from Angelo Coast Range Reserve, California, USA - 15con2h1.4A metaG | ecosystem: Environmental > Terrestrial > Soil > Vadose zone > Saprolite...
ACGGCGAACTCGCGCGTGTAGCCGTAGCCCCCGTGCATCTGCACCGCCTGCGTGGCGAGCGTCATCGCGGTCTCGGCGGCAAACAGCTTGGCCATCGCCGCCTCCTTCGTATATGGCAAACCGCGGTCCTTGAGGAAGGCCGCGCGCAGCGTGAGGAGGCGCGCGGCCTCCACCGCGGTCGCCATGTCGGCCAGGCGGAACTGCGCGGCCTGGAACTCGGCCAGCGCCTGCCCGAAGGCGCGCCGCTCGCGGGCGTAGGCGAGCGAGTCCTCGAACGACGCGCGCGCGATGCCGACCGCCTGCGCGGCGATGCCGATGCGCCCGCCGTCGAGCGTCTTCATGGCGACCTTGAAGCCGCCCGACTCCTCGCCGAGCAGGTTCTCGCACGGCACGCGCAGGTCGGTGAAGGCGAGCTGCGCCGAGTGCGCGCCGCGGATGCCCATCTTCTCCTCGATCCGCACCACCTCCCAGCCCGGCCACGCAGTCTCGACGATGAAGGCGGCGAGGCCCTTGTTGCGCTTGCTCGGATCGAGCGAGGCGAAGACGATCGCCACCTGCGCGTCGGGCGCGTTGGTGATGAAGTTCTTCGTGCCGTTCAGCACGTAGTGGTCGCCGTCGCGCCGCGCCGTGGTGCGGATGGAGCCCGCGTCGGAGCCCGAGCTGGGCTCGGAGAGGGCGAAGCAGCCGAGCCACTCGCCGCGCGCCATGCGGGGCAGGTAGCGCTGCCGCTGCGCCTCGCTGCCGAGAGCCAGGATGGGCCAGGTGGCGAGCGAGGCGTGCGCCGAGAAGATGACGCCGGTCGCGGCGCAGGCCGCGGACAGCTCCTCGACCGCGAGCGCGTAGGCGACGTAGTCGAAGCCCGCGCCGCCGTAGCGCTCGGGCACGAAGCAGCCCATGACGCCCAGGCGAGCCAGCTCGGCGATCAGCTCCTTCGGGAAACGCTCGCGGCGGTCGGTGTCCGCGGCCGCGGGCCGGACGCGCTCCGCGGCGAAGGTGCGGACCGTGTCGCGCAGCTGGCGTTGCGTGTCGCTCAGCTCGACGCGCACCTCAGCGTCCCTTCCACGCCGCCGGCCGCTTGTCGAGGAACGCCTTCAGGCCCTCGACGCGATCCTCGGTGGCGAAGGTCACGGCGAAGGCCTCGACCTCGTAGCGGCAGCCGGTCTCCAGGGCCGCGTCGGGGGCGACCGCCGTGGCGCGCTTCGCCTGGGCGAGCGCGACCGGCGGCTTGGCGGCGAGGTCGGCGGCCAGATGCGCCGCCTCCTCGGCGAGCCGCTCGTGGGGCACGACGCGATTCACGAGCCCGACGCGGAGCGCCTCCTCGGCCCCGATCATGTGCCCCAGGTAGATGAGCTCGCGCGCCCGCGTCTGCCCGATGCGCCGCACCAGGCGCTGCGTGCCGCCGAAGCCGGGAATGAGCCCCAGGTTGATCTCCGGCTGGCCGAGCCGCGCCTTCTCCGAGGCAACGATCAGGTCGCAGGCGAGCACCAGCTCGAGCCCGCCGCCGAGGGCGACGCCGTTCACCGCCGCGACCACGGGGACGGCGAGCGCCTCGAGACGCGCCAGCACCTCGTGACCGAGGCGCGAGTAGGCGTGCCCGTCGGCCGCGCTCATGGCCGCCATGGCCGCGATGTCCGCGCCGGCCGAGAAGGCCTTGTCGCCCGCGCCGGTGACCACCAGCGCGCGCACGCCGCCGTCGCGCCGGAGCTCCCGGATGGCGCGCGCCAGCTCGCGCAGCGTGGTCGCGTCGAGGGCGTTCAGCGCCTTCGGACGGTCGAGCGTCAGGGTCGCGACCGCGCCCGTGCGCGTGAGGTGCAGGTTCACGGCGGCAGAGCATAAACCAGCGGGACGGGTCGGCGCCAGCATTTGAGCAAGAGCCGAGCAGGCCCAACGCACCATTGCTCCCCGGCTGATCGGCCTTGGGCTGCAGAAAGTCTCTAGCCAAGCCTTCCGGGGGAGGCATAAAGTCAGCTCGTGGCCGGTGAATGACGAAACGGACCACGAGACACACGCCTCGAGGGAGCAAGACGATGTCGAAGGTCGTTCCGTGGATCCTCTTCGCGACGGGCCTGCTGCTCACACCCGCTCGCGCCGATGCGGGGTGTACTGCCTCTGGCGACGCCAGCGCCGTGCTCAAGAGCGCCAAGAAGGCCGCCAACTGCAACTACAGGCGGCTCCTCCACGGCCCTGCGCAGCCGTGCAAGCTGACCACGCCGCCCCCGTGCTCGGGTACGCTCGTGGGAGACACGATCGCGCTGGCGTACGGCGCGAACAACCCGGCGGCGGCTGCGGTGAACCGCGCTGCGCTCAAGAGCCAGCTCACCTGCCAGAAGGCGCTCGGCACCGCGGCGGCGAACTTCATCGGCAAGAAGCTCCGCTACCTGGTGCGCGGGTTGACGCCCGCCGACGCTGCCGCCAAAGCACGCCGCGGTCTGGACAAGCTGCCGACTCGCTGCGCCGTGACCGTGGCCCAGGACGTGAGCAGCGTCATCGTTCCCGACGTCGGCAAGCAGTTCGACGCCGCCGTCGGGCCGCCGGGCACGGACGTCGATCCCGCGAGCCTGCGGGATGCGTTCGTCACGCTGCTCGAGACCTGGGTCGACCGCAACGGACCGAACCCGGTGGCGGCGCGGCCGAACATCGTCTTCATCCTCACCGACGACCAGCGTTTCGACACGATCGGGCTGATACACTCGATCGACGGCGTGACGCCCGTCATGCCGACGGTCGTGAACGAGCTCGTGAACAAGGGGGTCACCTTCCAGAACAGCTACGTCACGACCGACCTGTGCGCGCCGAGCCGCTCGAGTCTCCTCGCGGCGAAGTACGCGCACACGACCGGCGTGCACGACAACGGCGGCGCCGACGGCGGGTTCATGGCCTTCGACGACTCGTCGACGCTGCCCGTGTGGCTGAAGGCCGCGGGCTACCACACGGGGATCTATGGGAAGTACATCAACGGCTACGGTCCGGCCGCGCCGTACCAGGCGCCGGGGTGGGACGAGTGGCACGTCTTCAAAGACGTCAACTATTTCAACTACACGCTGGTCGAGAACGGGGTCGAGAACATGTTCGGCAGCGCGGACACCGACTACTCGACCGACGTGCTCCGCGACAAGGCGGTACAGTTCATCCACGATTCCGCGGGCGGTCCGCCGTTCTTCCTCTACTTCGTGCCGAAGGCACCGCACGCGCCGGCCACGCCCGCACCGCGGCACGCCGGCAGCTTCAGCGGCATCCCGCCTTGGCGGCCGCCGAACTACAACGAGGTCGACGTCTCGGACAAGCCGGCGTGGGTGCAGGCGATCACGCCCTGGACACCGACCATGCAGACGAACCATGACAACTTCAACCAGAGGCAGCTCGAGTGCCTGCAGGCGGTGGACGAGGCAGTCGCGGCGCTCATCCAGGCCCTCCGCGACACCAGCCAGGATCAGAACACGATGATCGTGTTCGCCTCCGACAACGGCTATTCCTGGGGCTCGCACCGCTGGGAGCCGAAGCAGTGCCCGTACGAGGAGTGCATGCGCGTCCCGCTCGTCGTCCGCTACGCGCCGCTCGCCCCGCTGCCGCGCACGGAGAACGGCTTCGGCCTCAACATCGACCACGGTGAGACGATCTCCGAGCTGGCGGGCGCCACGCCGGATCCGGGCGTCGAGGGCGTGAGCCTCGTCCGCCTGCTCGACGGTACGGCGCCGAGCTGGCGCCCGGACTTCCTCGAGGAGCACTGGGACTCGACGCCCGGCGACGAGACCGACGTCGGCTCGATCCCCACCTACGCCGAGGTGCGGGGCGGGCAGTGGAAGTACAATGAGTACGTCACCGCCGAGAGCGAGCTCTACGACGAGCTCGCCGATCCCTTCGAGCTGCTGAACGGGGTGACCGATCCTGGGAACGCGAGCGTGGTGTCCAGCATGGCGACGCGGCTGCGCGAGCTGCGGCCCGACTGGACGACCACCACGAGCACGACGTAGGCCGCGTCCGCTCGCGAGCCGGGTGAGATGTCGCGGCGGGCGGCAACAGCGTTCCTGGTCCTCTCGGCCGCTTGCGTCGGGCTCGCCGCCGGCGCCGGCGTTCACGCCCATCGGCGAGGGACGGTGCCGGCCGGTATCATCGTTCCATCCGGCATGGTCTACATCCCCGGCGGCCGGACGCGAATCGGCTCGGAGGACGGCGCGCCCACGGAGCGGCCGACGTTCTACGCCGATGTCGCGGCCTTCCTGCTCGACGTCCATCCGGTCACGGTCGCCGACTTCCGCCGCTTCGTGGACGCGACCGGCTACGTGACGCAGTCCGAGCGCTTCGGCGCTTCGGGTGTCTTCGACGTGAAGAGCGGCAGCTGGGGGCTCGTCGACGGGGCGAGCTGGCGCCGCCCGCTCGGCCCGTCGGCGCCGCCCGCAGCGGACGATCATCCCGTCACGCAGGTGTCGTGGAACGACGCGGTCGCGTACTGCCGCCGGGCCGGCAAGCGGCTCCCGACCGAGGTCGAATGGGAGCACGCGGCGCGGGCCGGCCGCAGCGACGGGCCGCGCTACGCCTGGGGGGACGCGCTCGTGGTGGACGGCCGCTACATGGCGAACACCTGGCAGGGCGAGTTCCCGCGGCGGAACACCGCGGCCGACGGGTGGGTCTACACGTCGCCCGTCGGCGTGTTCGGCAAGACACCGTCCGGTCTCACCGACATGGGCGGGAACGTCTGGCAGTGGTGCGACGACTGGTTCCGACCCTATTCCCTGCGCGCCGCCCCGTTCACCCCGGAGGCGGCGAGCGAGAAGGTCATTCGTGGCGGTTCCTTCCTCTGCGATCCGAGGGTGTGCCATGGCTTTCGCGTCTCGGCACGTGGGCATTCGACGCCGGAGACGGGCCTCATGCACATCGGTTTCCGCTGTGTGAAGGACGTACACGGCGGACCGACCGCCTCGGCGGCTCGCTTCACGCGATGAAGGAGCAGTCTGCTACGACGATGATGCCCCGGACGCCGACGTGCGAACTTCGCCGGCATCCCATGGGCGAGAATTGGTACGCCTGTTTTTCCTGGGGCCCTTGTGAGATGAAGCGGCGCGGTGTTCGGCACCTTCCGATTCTGTCTCGCAAGCTTGGTCATGGTCGGCCATCTCTCTGGGTTCCCGCCGTTTTCATATTACGGCATGTACGCGGTCTTCGGGTTCTACGTCGTGAGTGGCTACCTCATGACGGCGATTCTCCGAGAAACGTATGGGTTCAGCACCAAGGGGAGCCTGAGGTTCTGGGCGAATCGCCTCCTGCGACTCTTCCCGGCGTACTACTGTGTCGCCCTGCTGAGCCTGGGGCTCGTTCTCGCCTTCCCCGGCCAAGCGGCGCGTTTTCATGATGCCTTCTCCACGCACGTTCGCGCCCTCGACGTGCTCGGAAATTCGTTCCTGTTCCCCTATCCGTTCTACCGTCAGCGGTTTCGCCTTGTTCCACCAAGTTGGTCCCTCGGGGTGGAGCTGTCGTGCTACGTCGTCCTCTGGCTCTTTACGGCGCGCAGCGTCGCATGTTCGGCGGTCTCGTTCGGACTGGCCTGCGGATACGCGATGTATACCGCCGGGGTCGGGCTGGATTGGTCGTCCCGCTACTACCCGGTTCGCGCCGCGATCCTGCCGTTCTCGATCGGCTCGCTGCTCTTCTTCTACCGCGTTCCCGTCAAGCGAGCGCTCGCCGGCAGACTCGGTCTGGCCCTAGCGGTCACCGCCGCCGCACTAGTCATCAATCTCGTCGTTGCATTCGTACCGACGCGATACGCGCACTCGGCTGGGTTCTACGTGAACTTGGGACTCATGGCCTGCCTGGTTGCGGAACTCGCGTCGCTGGACCCCCTGACTGATGCCGTCCGCCGCGTGGATGGCATGCTCGGCAAGCTGTCGTACCCAGTCTTCCTGGTGCATTGGTCGGTCGCTTTCGCGGTCACGCTCCTCTGGGAGTTTGCCCGTAAACGCAGTCTGACGCTGCTCGCGGTGAGCTATCCGCTCGTCATCGCCTGTGCGGTGCTCCTGGTTCGATACCTGGACGAGCCTGTGCAGCACCTGCGGACGACCATCCGGACGCGCCACGATGCGCAGGCTGCGGAGCGTTGAGCTTTTGCGGGAGTCAGGCCGTCGAGAGGCTACGATCCGATGACGTTTCCCGCTGAGTGCAGGCGCCGCGCTCTCCTCACGCCATGGCGCAACAGGTTCCGGCCGGCGGCGATGCCGGCCTAGTACGCCGGCGTCCGGTCGAAGTGGTGGTGCGCCTCGATGAAGCGCACGGTGCGCGTCGGGGAGCGCATGACGACCGAGTTGGTGACCGCGCCGCCCTTGAGATAGCGGACGCCGCGCAGGTAGTCGCCGGGCGTGATGCCGGTGGCGGCGCACATGACCGAGCCCGAGGCCAGCTCGTCCAGGCGGTACTTGCGCTGCAGGTCGAAGAGGCCGAGCTTCCGCAGCTCGCCCGTCTCGTGCTCGTTCCGCGGCTTCAAGCGCGCCTGCATCTCGCCGCCGACGCAGAGGAGGAACGCCGCGGCGAGCACGCCCTGCGGCGCGCCGCCCACACCCATGAGGATGTCGATGCCGGTGTCCGTCCGCGTGGTGGCCAGCGCGGCCGACACGTCGCCGCTGTTGATCAGCTTGATGCGCGCGCCCGCCGCGCGCACCTCGTCCATGAGCGCGTTGTGGCGGGGGCGGTCGAGGATGGCGACGGTCAGGTCCTCGACGTAGACGCCGCGCGCGTCGGCGAGCGCCTTCAGGTTCTCGCTCGGGCGCCGGTCGAGGTCGATCAGGCCCCGTCCCTCGGGCCCGCAGGCGATCTTGTCCATGTAGGTGTCGGGGACGCGGAGGAAGGTCCCGTGCTCGGCGATCGCGATCACGGAGAGCGCGTTGTAGCCGCCGGCGGCGGTGATGGCGGCGCCCTCGAGCGCGTCGAGCGCCACGTCGGTCGCCGGCCCGTGCCCCGTCCCCACCCTCTCGCCCACGTAGAGCATCGGCATGGCGTCCTCGGCGCCCTCGCCGATCACCACCGTGCCGTCGATCGCGATCGCGTCGAAGGCCTTGCGCATCGCCTCGATCGCCGCCATGTCCGCGGCCGTCTCGTCGCCGCGGCCCATGAGCCGCGCCGAGGCGAGCGCCGCCGCCTCGGTCACCCGCACCAGCTCCATGGCGAGGTTGCGTTCCATGCCGGGATCCCTCGCCGCGCGCTCAGCGACGCAGCAGCCGGTCGAGCAGCGCGTGCGCCTCGGGGATGAAGATGCCCTGCTCGCGCGCGTCGCGCTCGTTGTAGCCGCGCGCCAGGCCGCGCGGCTTCTGGTCGTCGCTCGAGACGTAGACCACGAACGGCACCGGCTCGTCGGTGTGCGTCTTCAGGGCGCACGGCGTCGGGTGGTCGGGCATGACCAGCATGCGCCACTCGCCACCCGCGGCGCGCAGCCCTTCCAGCAGCGGGCCGACGACCTTCTCGTCCACGTTCTCGATCGCCTCGACCTTCTTCTGCGCGTCGCCCATGTGGCCGCCCTCGTCGGGCGCCTCGACGTGGAGGAAGAGGAAGTCGCGCTCCTCGAGGGCACGCAGCCCGTACTCGGCCTTACCGCGGAAGTTCGTGTCGAGGAAGCCGGTGGCGCCCGGGACGGCGATCCGGGTGAGGCCGGCGAGCACGCCGAGGCCGTTCACCAGGTCGACGGCGGCGATCACCGAGCCCTCGACACCGTAGCGCTCGCGCAGCGTCGGCAGCCGCGGGCGCTTGCCTTGCCCCCAGAGCCAGATCGACGTCGGCACCCGCTCGCCGCGCGCCGCGCGTGCCTGCACGACGGGGTGCGTGGCCAGGAAGGGACGCGAGCGCTCCATCAGGTCGCGCAGGACCTCGGCGCCCGGGCCGTCGGGGAAGCGGCCCGCGACCGGCTTGTCGGAAATGTCGTGCGGCGGCGTGGTGCGCATGCGGCTCTCGCCGCCGCGCCAGACGAGCAGATGGCGGTAGCTGACGCCGGGATGGAACTCGAGGCCCTCGCCGCCGAGCACGCGCTGCAGGTCGCGCACGATCACCGCCGCGTCCTCCGTCGGCGGATGGCCGGCGGCGAAGTCACGCATGATCTCGCCACCGCCCTCGAGCGTCTCGAGCGTCACCAGGTTGCAGCGGAAGGCGACGTCGTCCGGCCCGAGCTCGACGCCCATGCTCGCCGCCTCGATGGGCGAGCGGCCGGTGTGGTAGCGCGCGGGGTCGTAGCCGAGGATCGACATGGTACCGACGTCGCTCCCGGGCGGCAGGCCGCGCGGGATGGTGCGCGTGAGCCCGAGGATGCCGCGCGCGGCCATGTGGTCGAGGTTCGGCGTGCGCGCGTACTCGAGCGGCGTCTTCCCCCCCAGTTCCGCGATCGGCTCGTCCGCCATCCCGTCGCCCTGGAGCACCACGTACTTCATCGGGTCACCGCTCTAGCCCAGCTCGAGCACGGCGGCCAGCCGGGCCAGGTCGGCGGGAATGGAGTGCGTGGCCTCCGAGTTGGCGATCGCCGTGTCGGGGTCCTTGAGGCCGTGCCCGGTGAGGGTGAGCACCAGGAGGTCCCGCGCGCGCAGCCGCCCGCTCGCGCCGAGCTTCAACGCCCCGGCGAGCGAGATCGCCGAGGCCGGCTCGGCGAACACGCCCTCGGTGCGCGCCAGCAGCCGGTAGGCGGCCAGGATGTCGTCGTCGCTGATCGCCTCGATCGCGCCGCCGGACTCGTCGCGCGCTGCCTCGGCGGCCTTCCAGCTGGCGGGATTGCCGATGCGGATCGCGGTGGCGACGGTGCGCGGCTCCTCGACCACCCGCCCGAGCACGATGGGCGCCGCGCCCGCCGCCTCGAAGCCCATCATGCGCGGCGTCCGCTCGATCGCGCCCGCGGCCCGGTACTCGGTGTAGCCCTTCCAGTAGGCGGTGATGTTGCCCGCGTTGCCGACCGGGAGCAGGTGGTAGTCGGGCGCGCGGCCGAGCGCGTCGCAGATCTCGAAGGCCGCGGTCTTCTGGCCCTCGATACGGTGCGGGTTGACGGAGTTCACCAGCGCCAGCCGCGTGGGGTAGCGCTCCTTCACGTCGCGCACCAGGCGCAGCGCCTGATCGAAGTTGCCCTCGATCTGGATGACGCGGGCGCCGTGCATCACCGCCTGGGAGAGCTTGCCGAGCGCGATCTTCCCCTGCGGCACGACCACGAAGGCGCGGATACCCGCGCGCGCCGCATAGGCAGCCGCCGAGGCCGAGGTGTTGCCGGTCGAGGCACAGATGACCGCCTCCGCGCCCTCGGCGAGCGCCCTGGTGACCGCCACCGTCATGCCGCGGTCCTTGAACGAGCCGGTCGGGTTCTGGCCCTCGCATTTGAGGTACAGCTCGATGCCCGGGGCCACCACGGCCGCGAGGCGGTCGGCGCGCACGAGGGGCGTGTTGCCCTCGTTCAGCGTCACCACCCGGTCGTCCGGCCGGACCGGAAGGCGGTCGCGGTAGTGCTCGATGAGCCCGCCCCAGGCCCCGCCCCCCCGCCGGTCGTGCTGCGTCACACCGTCGATACTAATATCAAACGTCCCCGGGATACCAGCAACGCCGGCGCGGCGCCCTCAGCGCGCGCGGGCGGCATCGAGCAACGCGTGCAGGAAGGCGGCGCGCTCCTCGGGCGCGACCGGCGCGTGGCCGATCCGCGCGCAGAGGACCGTGACCGCGCGCGCGAGCGCCTCGTCGGCGCGCTCGGGCGAGAGCGTCGCCACGCGACGCAGGGTCTGGCGCACGAGCGCGAGCTCGTTCCTCCCCAGGCGCTCGACGTGCCCGCGCTCGAAGCGGAAAGCGCCCGCCGAGTCGGGCGCCACGGCGGCGAGCGGCGGCGCCGGCATCGGCCGATCGAGGCGGACGACGATCGTCCCGGCCGCCAGATCGCCCAGCCGCTTCGTCTCCGGCGACATCACCATCGCCATCAGCCCCACCGCGTACCCGCCCGGCAGCAGGTCCACGACGCGGAGCAGGTTGCGCACCAGGGAGTCGCGCAGCGAGAGCGCGAACCCGCCGTCGCGCACCACGCGCAGTCCGACCACGGCCTTGCCCACCGACCGCCCCCCCGTCGTCATCTCGCAGAAGACGAAGTAGAAGGTCTCGAACACCACCTGGAGGAGGACGAAGAGCACGACCAGGACGAGCATGAAGCGATCGGCGAGCTCCCTCGGGTCGCCGGGCAGGCGCGCGACCAGCCAGCCGAAGAGGGCGCGCGCGCTGGCGGGGAGCGCGAGGAAGAGGAGCCCGACGAGCCCCATCTCGAGTACCAGGATGACGGCCCAGTCGATGACGTAGGCGAGCATCCGGGTGGTCGGCCCGGCGACGGGGAGCTCGAGCGCGACCAGCTCGGGCGAGCGCACGACTTGACCCGCGCCGGTGGCGATGGTTTCGTTCCCGTCTGCCTCCCGACGCGGCCGATCGTCCGTCACCGGAGCCCGGTCCCGCGCGCGATACCGAGCGCTTCGCGGCGCTCCTCGACCGCTGCGAGCGCGTGCGCGTGGGCAGCCTCGCGTTCGACGAGCTGAGCGAGCTCGGCCGCCTCTACCGCGCGCACACCGCGCGTCTGGCGCGGCTGCGCGAGCGGGGCGACGACCCCGAGGCCATCCGCCACCTGAACGCCCTCTGCGTCCGCGCCTACACCTACCTCTACGTCCCGCCGCCCGCCGAGCGGTCGCTCGGACGGCTCGTCCTCGAGCGGCTGCCCGAGGCCGTCGGACAGACCTGGCGCGTGCAGGCGCTCGCCTGGTGGCTCCTCGGCGCCGGCATGGTGGTCGGCGGCGCGCTCGGCTGGCGCGACCCCGCGGCGGTCCACGCGCTGGTCCCGGCCTCGATGGGCTACTCGCGCGAGCGCCTCGACCGGCTGCTCACCTCGCCCGCGGCACGCGCCGAGTTCCTCGTGCGGGGCCGCACGCCGGCGGCGCACAACGCGCTCTTCGGCTCCTCGCTCTTCGTGCACAACACCCGGGTCGGGCTCCTCTCCTTCGCCACCGGGATGCTCGCCGGCGTGCCGACCGTGCTCCTCCATCTCTACAACGGCATCCTGCTCGGCGCCTTCGCCTCGATCTTCTTCCGCGACCCCTGGCCGCTCGCCTTCCTCGCCTGGATCCTCCCGCACGGCATCCCGGAGCTGACCGCGATCACGCTGTGCAGCGCGGCGGGCCTCCTCCTGGGCGGCGCCGTCGCCGCGCCCGGACGCCGCGGGCGCCGCGCGGCGCTCCGCCAGGCGGTCAACCCGGCCCTCCTCCTCTTCGCGGGGTCGCTCCCGCTCTTCCTCCTGGCGGCGCTCATGGAGAGCTTCGTGCGCGAGTCGGCGCTCGGCACCGCGTCCCGGCTGGGCGTGGCGGCTGCGCTCGCCAGCGCCCTCGTCTCGGCGCTGCTCGCCGTCCGCCGCCTCGCGCGACGGACGGTGGTGGACACGGGCTGGCTCCGGGAGCTCACGCGGCCGGCGCATGGCGCAGCGCCAGGTAGCGGTTCAGCACCGACGCCGTGAGCGCGGCGGGGGAGAGGTCGAGGGTCTGGAGCCCGTGCCGGCGGAGCCGCGCGAGCGTGATCTCACGGCCGCGCAGCAGCTCGTCGAGCACCACCCGCCGGTAGAGGTCGAGGGGCTCTTCCCGCCCGCCCGGCGTTGGGGGCGCGAGCGCGTCGTAGGCCGCGTCGCGGAGGGCGACCAGGAGGACGCGGTGGCGGCGCGCGAGTTGCACGAGCGGCCCCACCAGCGCGCCCGGATCGGCCTCGACGAAGTCGGTGAGGACGATGAGCAGCGCCCGCCGGCGCTGGCGGGCCACGATCTCGCGCGCCAGCGCGCGGTAGTCGGGCTCCACCGCCGCGGGCTCGACCGCGCGCAGCAGGTCGACGAACAACCCCAGGTGGCGGCGGTGCGCGCGCGGCGTCACCAGGCCGCGCACCTCGCGGTCGAAGACCAGCATGCCGACGCGGTCGCCGGAGGCGAGCCCGGCGTAGGCGAGCGCGAGCGCGCCGTCCACGGCGTGGTCGAGCTTCGAGCGCCCGCCGACCAGGCCGGCCATCAGGCGGCTCGCGTCGAGCGCGATCAGCACGTTGTGGTGGCGCTCGTGCTGGTAGAGTCGCGTCACCAGCCGCCCGCGCCGGGCGCTCGCCGCCCAGTCGATGCGCCGCGGCTCGTCGCCCGCGACGTAGTCGCGCAGCGACTCGAACTCCATGCCCTCCCCGCGCGTGCGCGCCGGGCGCACACCGATGGCCGCGAACACGCGCCGCGGGCGGAGCGCCTCGGGGCGGAGGAACCGCGTCGTGTCCGGGTACACCCGGAGCGGCTCGCCGCTTCCCCCTCGCTCGCGGCGGCGGAGGAGGCCGAGCGGCGAGCGCCGCAGCACGATCGCCGGCCCGCACGGCCGGTCGCCGCGCGCGGCGGGGAGGACCGCGTAGCGCACGGTGAGGGTCCCGCGCGCCGGCACGACGAGGGCGGGGAAGTGCGGCTCCTCGGCGGCCAGGTCTCCCGGCACCTCGTCGATCAGCTCGAGCGGCGCGGCCCGCGCTCCGTCGTTCTGCAGCACGAGTTCGACCTCCGCCGCGCGCCCCACGAAGGCGCGCGCGGGGAGCTCTCGCCTGACGCCGACCGCCGGCGTGCGGCGGAGGAGCCATGCATCCCAGGCGACCAGCGCCGCGAGCACGGCGAGCGCGCCGGCGAGCGGCGCCCCGAGCGGCGGCCAGGCCACGACGACGACGGCGGCCGCGGTCCAGGCGGCGGCGGCGCCGACGAGCCGCCGGTCGGGGCCGACCCTCACCGCGGGACCGCGACGCTCTTCAGCGTGGCCTCGAGCGCGCGGTCCGGCGTGAGACCCTCCACCTCGGCGGCGGGGTCGAGCTGGACGCGGTGGCGGAGCGCCGGCGGGAACATCGCCTGCACGTCCTCCGGGATGACGTAGTCGCGCCCTTCGATCGCGGCCTGGGCCTTCGCCGCGCGCAGCAGCAGGACGCCCGCGCGCGGCGACGCGCCGAGGGCGATGTGCAGGTCGGCGCGCGTGGCGCGCACGAGCGCGGCCACGTAGCCGACCACGTCCTCGCGCACGATGACGGCACGCACGATGCGCCGGCACTCCTCGAGGTCGTCGGCGCGGAGCACGCACGGCACCGAGGCGGGCGGCCGCTCGCCGGCGTGGTGCAGGCCGAGGATCGCGGCCTCCTCGTCGGCGCTCGGATAGCCCATGACGATCTTGAAGACGAAGCGGTCGAGCTCCGCCTCGGGGAGCGGGTAGGTGCCTTCCTGCTCGATCGGGTTCTGGGTCGCGAAGACGGCGAAGTGCGGGCCGAGCGGGTGGCGCTTGCCGTCCACGGTCGCGGCGCGCTCCTGCATCGCTTCGAGCAGCGCCGCCTGCGTCTTCGCGGAGGCGCGGTTGATCTCGTCGGCGAGGAGCAGGTCGGTGAACAGCGGGCCGGCCCGGAAGGTGCTGTCCCGCTCGCGCGGGTCCAGGATCGAGGTGCCGATGATGTCGCTCGGCATGAGATCGGGCGTGAACTGCACGCGGCCGAAGCGCACGTCGACGGCGGCCGCGAGCGACTGCACGAGGAGCGTCTTCGCCACGCCCGGCACGCCCTCGATCAGGCTGTGCCCCGAGCAGAGGAGCGTGACGAAGGCCAGGCGGAGCGCCGACTCCTGCCCGACCAGCACGCCGCCCACCGCCTCGCCCAGCCGGCGGTAGCGCTCGGCGATGGCGAGCACGTCGTCCGCCCGGCCGGGCATCATGCCGTGGCCTCCCGCACCAGGCCGTCGAGCGCGCGCGCCGCGGCGCGCAGCGCCGCCTCGTCGCGGGCCCCGGCGCCCACCGCGAGGAGCTCGATCGCGGCCGGCGCGGCACGGCGCTCGCGGCGCAGGCGCTCGATCAGCGTGGCGAGCGGCGTGTCGGGGGCGAGTCCGAAGTGCCGGCGGAGCCGCGCCGCGGTCAGCTCGCGATAGCGCTCGAGGACACGGCGGTAATCGCGCGTCGCGGCGTAGAGCGCGGCCAGCGAGTCGACGAAGGTCTCGAGGCTCGGCGCGCCCGGGCCCGCGTCGCCGGCCGCGCGCGGCGGCACGAGGCTCCCCTGCCAGGCGAAGAGGAGTCCGGTCAGCGCCATGCCGGCGAAGAGCGCCAGCGCGGGCGAGGTGGCGAGGTAGGCGACGGACCCCCGACCCGCGCCAGCCGCCGCCCCGGGCTCGAAGAAGCGCGGCGCGCCGTAGGCCTCCACCAGGTCGAGCGCGAGCGGCGCCGCGTCGGCCTGGTCGAGCTGGACGTTGCTCAGGAACGCCGCGTCGGCGACGACCACCAGCTGGCCCCGGCCGAGGGTCCGCTCGAGGACGAACGGGTGGTCACCGAGGCGCGCGCGGACCATCCAGTCCCCGGCGTCCGCGAAGGGGAGCCCCACCGAGCGGAGCGAGCGCGCGCGCGGCGTGACGTCGCCCATGACGAGCGGGCGCTCCCAGCGCTCTCGCGGCGACGCGCAGGCGCTCGCGCGCACGAGCTGGTCGGGGAGCGGGACCGCGTCGCCCAGGCGGCACCTGCTCGCGCGCGGCGATCCCGGGAGGAAGACGACCGCCCGCCCGCCGGCCGCGACCCAGGACGCGAAGGGCCACCCGCCGCCGGCGCCCGGGGCTCCGCAGGCCACCCCGGCCGGCTCGATCCACCAGACGGTCGCGTCACTCGGGAGCTCCGGCTCGCCGCCGCTCCGCGCGACGGGGTACCCGAGCTCGGTGAGCAGATCGAAGAGCGCCCGGTAGCCGAAGGGCAGCGTGCCGAAGGTGGTCGGTGTCCCGTCCCCGCGGTCGTCGGTGCGGAAGATACCGATGACCAGCAGCACGGCGAACGCGGCGACGGCCGAGATGCGCCCCGCCCGCTTCATGCGGCCTCGAGCGTCGCGGCCAGGCGCGCGTGGAGGGCGCGCCAGCAGGCGTAGAGGTCGGCGTCCTCGCTCCGCTCGCGGAACCAGGTGCGCTCGAGCCGGTCGATCGCCGCGAGCAGGTCGCGCCGCTCGGGCTCGGGCAGGTGCGCCGCGTGCAGGCGCGCGCGCAGCGTGCGGTTCGGGTCCGAACGGCCGAGCTCGAGGACGCGGCGGCGCAGCAGGAGATCGATGGCCGCGAGCTGGAGACGCCGCGCCGCCTCGAGGAAGCGGCCGGCGCGCGCCAGCTGCTCCGCCTCCTCGGCGAAGCGCGGTTCGTCGGGACGGTCGCGACCCGGCGCCCGCGGGGCGGGCGCGGCGAGGGCCGCGCGCAGCGTCCACACCACGTGGGCGAGGAGGAGGAGCGTGAGCAGCGCGAGCCCGCCCAGCAACGACCAGTAGAGGATCGGCGCGGTCTCCGGGAGCGCGCGCAGCCACTCGTAGAGCCGCCTGAGCCACGGCCATGGCCTGGCGTGCCACCAGGCGTACTCCGCGCGCTCCAGGATCTGCCGGGCCAGCGCCCGGACGTGCTCGTCGCTCGGCGGCGCGCCGGGGATCATGCTGGCTCAGGCGAGCGCCGGCGCCACGGGCGCCTGGCGCGCGACCAGCTCGGCGAGATGCTCGAGATCGAAGGCCTCCTTGCGGCAGCGGATGTCGAAGTAGAGGAGCACGAGCACGGTCGTCGTGTAGGCGCCGCCCGCGGAGCGCGCGAGCCCGACCCCGAGCGGGCCGAGCACCGGGATGTAGCCGAGCGCGATCTGCAGGACGCCCCCGAGCACGCTGACGATCGCGGCCCCGACGATCGTGATCCCGAAACCGCGGAGCAGGTTGCCGCGCATGAGCGCACGGCTCCGCCCGAGCGCCTGACGCCCGAACGAGCGCTCGAGCACCATCACCGGCCAGAGGAGCAGGAAGGAGAGGAATGCGTAGAACACCGCGGCGGGGAGCGCGAGGACCAGGACGAGCAGTCCCGCCGGGCGATGGCCCAGGATCATGAGCGCCGCTCCCGCGCCGGCGATCAGGCCACACACCAGCCCGACGACCAGGTAGAGGAGGAGGACCGTGCCGCTGAGCGGCAGCAGGATCTTCCCGGCGGCGCGCAGCGCCGGCTCCAGCGAGGCGGGGCGGCCCACGTACAGCTCGCCGACCGCCCAGGCGGTCGCGGTGGTGACGATCGGTCCCCCCAGCAGCGCGAGCGCCATGACGATCGCGACGCGGGTGATCTCGGCGCCCAGGAGCGGCGGCGTCGCCGTCGCCGCCGCGAAGGGCGACCCCGGCGCGAGCAGCGCCATCGGCACGTGCATCAGCGCCGAGATGCCCACCAGGACGGCGGCGTGGTCGCGCACGATGCGGAAGCCCGCATCGAGGATCTCGCCGAAGGACATGGCGCGAATCTCGTACCCCATCCGACCCCCCTTCATACTAGCGCCTCCTCGATGCGGATCGCGACCGGCCGGCCGCGCACGACCGCCAGGCGGTCGATCGCGCCCAGCGCGCGGGCCAGGTTGCGGCCGCGCGCGTGGTGCGTACGCAGCACGATCGGCACCGTGGTGCCGGCCCGCCGCTCGCGCTGGAGCACCGAGGCGATCGAGATGTCGCAGCGGCCGAGGATGCCGGCGATGCGCGCCAGCACGCCC
>Ga0137388_10001043_pt1 | contig 16482 bp, 13 predicted proteins | sample 15con2h14AmetaG_FD_104644 | JGI IMG/M metagenome (GOLD analysis project Ga0137388, IMG submission 104644) | Vadose zone soil microbial communities from Angelo Coast Range Reserve, California, USA - 15con2h1.4A metaG | ecosystem: Environmental > Terrestrial > Soil > Vadose zone > Saprolite...
AGGGAAGGTGCCGGAAGTTCTCCGCGTGATCGAGGCCATAGCCGACCAGGAACAGCGTCGGGGCGTCGAATCCCAGGAATTTCGCCTCCAGCTCCAAATGTTCAGCGACATGTTTGTGCAACAATGCACAGATCTCCAGACTGCGCGGCCGCCGCTGCCGTAGCAGCGCGACCAGCTTGTTCAGCGTCTTCCCGGTGTCGATGATGTCCTCGACCAGCAGGATGTGCTTTCCGGCCAGCTCCGTTTCCGGGTCGTACACCAGCCGCACGTTCCCGCTCGATACCGTTCCTTCGCCGTAGCTCGATGCGACGAGAAAATCGACCTGCAACGGCCGGTCGATCCGCCGCACGAGATCGCTCAAGAAGATGAAGCTGCCCTTGAGAAGGCCCAGGACCAGCAGATCGTCGTCAGGGTAGGCCGCCGTGATTTCCCGGCCCAGGCTCTGCACTCGCTCCGCGATCGCCTCCTCGTCGAAGACGATGCGCTTGAGCTCACGCCCCCCCGTCTGCTTCAGCCGAGCCGCACTCGATAACATCCAACCTCACCGCTCGAGTTCCCGGCGCCGGCACGCCCTCCGCACTGCGACAGATGCCGGGCACCCAGAGAATGGTCGCCCCTCTACTGACTACGGGATAGCGCGGCCGCGCGCTGCGCGGCACTCGCGCTTCCATTAATAAGCGCCTGAGCGGCCGGTGTCCGACGCCGCCTAGCGGCACCAGCGCATCGCCGCGCGCGGGACGCCGCACTTCCCACGCGGCGTTGTCCAACCACGTCGTCCACGTCGCGCGCTCGATCTGAGCAGGCGCCGACGCCGGCGACCACGCGATCGAGAATCCGCCGAACAGTGCCGTGCCCCGCTCGCCGGTCGGCCAGATCCGCTCGAGCGCGCAATCGACCGCGGCGTTCGCGTCGCGACCGACTCGCACCTGATCGAATGCCACTTCGGCCAACCACCCGTCGCCCAAGGGCAGACGGCGGCCGGAGGGGCGCTGCGCCAGTGCCACAATCCGCTGCGCTCGCGTGGGGCCGAGGACGAGTCCTACTCTGCGGGCCGCCGCGCGCAACAGCGCAACAGACAATGCGTTATCATAGCCGCACACACTCGCGCGGGCAACGGTAAAGCTCGACCCCTCCACGCGCAGTCCCAGGTCCGGCACGAGATCCAGGATGCGATCCCAGGCGCGACGGTCGCTGGCCGCATGACGACCCTGCGCCAGCACATCGCTCCGCAGTCGTGGGCCGAGGCGCTCGTTCAGGAGCGGCAGGAGCGTCGTCCGGACCCACGAGCGCAAGTGCCGCGGGTCGCGGTTGGCGGGATCGTCGTAGACCGGCAGGCCGCGCGCCGTGACGTGGGCCAGCAGGTCGCCGCGCGTGAACGGTAGTAGCGGCCGCACGAGCCCGCCGCGCCCGCGCCCGGCGATTCCGGCGAGACCGGCGGGCGCACTGCCACGCAGCCCCCGCAGCAGGATCGTTTCGACTTGATCGTCTTCATGATGCGCAGTCACGATGTACTTCGCGCCGCGCCGTTTTTGCAGTTCACGGAGCCAGGCATATCGCGCGCGCCGCGCGTCTGTCTCCGTTGTCTCTGGCCCGAGTTGCAGCTCCGTTGCCTCGAGAGGCAGCTGGTACTTCGTGGCGAGACTAGCGACGGACCGTCGGACAGTCTGACTGTCGGACTGAATGCCGTGATCCACATGGGCGACTACGAGCGTGAGTCCTAACTGCCCCGCGATTTCGTTGAGCACGTCGAGGAGCGCTACGGAATCCACGCCACCGGACACCGCGACGAGCGCCTCTCCCGCTGAACGGAAGAGCCGATCTTCGTGAATGTGTGCCAGCACGCGCGCCGGCAGCGAGCCAGGAGTCGCCATGTATCTTGAAGTATGCGCCAACCCGACCTGACGTACCAACTGCTGCGCAACCTGACGTCCCCGGTCGTGGCAGTTACGTCGGAGCACAACGGCAAGGAGAACGGCATGATCTCCGACGCCGCGGTGCGCGCCTCGATCGTCCCGTCCATTCCCCGGTTGTCGGTCTACATCCACAAGTTCAACTACAGCCACAACATGATCTTCGAATCGGGACGTTTTGGACTACACCTGCTGCACACGAAGCAGTTCGACGTGGTGCGTCGGCTCGGCTTTGTGAGCGGTCGCGACCGCGACAAACTCGCGGGGCTGCCGTACCATCGGGGGGTTCTCGGCGTACCGGTGCTCGATGATTGTCTTGCGCACTTCGAGTGCAGCGTGGTCAACGTGATGGACACAGGAAGCTCTACGCTGTTCCTGGGCGATGTCGTTGCCGTCGGCGGCGGTGCCGCGGCCGGCCTGGAGCCGCGGGGTGAGCTGCTGACGGCGACCTACTTCCGCGCGAACATGCCGGCGGACTGGCGGGTCGAGTACGAAGCGAAGCTCAAGGAAGCGCAGCAGGTCGCGGCGGAAATGTCGAGGACGATCCAGCCGGTGGTGTGGAAATCGACATGAACACCGTAGGGGCGCAGCTTGCGGCGCCCCTACTCAAACCGTGTTCTGGATGATTAGCGATTCAATAACGCGCTGACGCCGATCCCGATTCCCCAATTCCCGTTGTAGCTGACCAGGTAGGACTTGTTCGCAGAGCTCGGCATGAAATCCGCGTGCCCGTCGAGCCGCACTGCGAGTAGCTTCCCGAATCGCTGCCGGACACCAACCTGCCCCGAGACCCCACTGTCCTTCGCCTCGTACGTCCCGGTGTAGGTATTGCGCACGAATCCGATCCCGGCGAAGACCTCGGCGCGACTCGTCGATGGCACGTCGTAGACGAGCCACACGTGAAGCGGCCGGTAGCCGGCGCCGTTCTTCGAGGCGTGCGCGATGTCCACCTCGATCGCCAGGAACGAGAACGGGTTCACGCCCACGCGCCCACCGAGTCCGAGCGCATTGTCGACGGGAAGAGAGTTGTCGGCGTTGACATAGGCAGCGAACCCGCCGATCTCGAACGAGCCTCGTTTCTGGGCTCGCGCGGGAAGTGCGGCGGTGCACGCTGCTCCGACAACGAGCAGTAGGACGCGAAACGTCATGACGGCCCCCTTTTGGGGTGGATGACAGGTTCCCAATTTGATACACGGAACGGAATGACGGTAGAGTCATGACGGTAGAGACAAATGCGGCGGTCAACTGACAATGCGCCGATCAGAAAACCAAATGCGGCGGTCAACGTGGATCGACCGCCGCATTCGCAGTTTGACCGCCCTGACCGCCGCCGTTGCGTTTTCAATAGCAGGGGTGGGATTCGAACCCACGACCCCGGCATTATGAGTGCCGTGCTCTCACCAGGCTGAGCTACCCTGCCGTACTGTCGTGCTAGTTGACGCCGACCCTTCCCTGCACCGAGGCAATCAATTTGGCAGAATCGTAGCCGACGCCATCCTTAAAAACAATCGTGGGGCTGCGGATCACCGACGGGTCGGCCGTCAGATCGCCATGGAGCACGACCAGGTCGGCCAGCTTCCCCGGCTCGACCGTCCCCAGCGTCTGCGCGACCCCGAGGATCTTTGCGCCGTTCGTAGTCATGATCTGAATCGCTTGCGCCGGCGCGAACCCCGCTTCGATGAACAGCTCGTAGTTGCGCTGATCGCCGAATCCGGCGAGCGCCCCGCCGATCCCCGTCGGATCGACGCCCGCCGCCAACAGACCGCCGGCGGCGACGAACTGCCGCTCGAACGCCATCGAGTTCTTGAGCGCCTGCAACGAGACCCAGCCGTTGCCGCTCGAGTCGATCTGCTGGCGCATCTTCATGTAGCTGTCGCGCACCTCCGGAGCCATCGCCTGCAGCGTGCGGTCGTCCTTGGTCGGACGATTGGCCACGAACGGCTCGTAGACGGCCAGCGTCGACGTCATGGACACGTGGTGCTGGACGAGCGACTGAATCGTGGCCTGCCCGGCGTTCCCCTTCGGATCGGACGCGCTGATCTGGGTCATGAGGTTGACAGGACAGACGTCGGCCTGCTTCCCGGTTGTGAAATCGGACGCGGTCAGCATGCCGTGCTCGAGATTGTCGATGCCGAGTGCCACGGCTTCCTGGAAACTCACCGAGCAGAGGTGCCCCGTGACTTTGATGCCGCGCTTGTGCGCTTCCTGGATGGCCGCGCCCAGCTCCGCACGACGAATGTCGGTATACGCCTTGATCCACGTCGCGCCTTCCGACACCCAGTAGTCCACGAAGCGGCGCGCCGCCTCCGGCGAATTCAGAATCGCCATCGCGCCGCCGCCCCGCTCACCGGTGATGTACGGCGCCGTCAGATGGATGCGCGGTCCCGGTGCGAGGCCATGATCGATCCAGTCCTTCAGATTGATCTCGGCGTACGGCGACCGGCTACCCGTCGTGCGGATCGTCGTGACGCCCGAGCCAAGGTAAAGGTGCGATCCCGTGTAGCCCATCTGCACGGCCCGGCCGCCGGCTGCCGTATAGAACAAGTGGTCGTGCATCCCGATGATGCCGGGGATCACCGTGGAGCCGCTCATGTCCATGACGCGCGCCCCCGCTGGGATCGGCACCGAGGCCGCGGGACCCACGGCCGCGATTCTGCCGGCGCGAATCACGACCGTCTGATCGGTCTTCGGCGGCGCCCCCGTTCCATCGACGAGCAGCACATGCGTCAACGCAAGCAGGGAGGTATCGACCGTGATGTACTCTCGCACGCTGGCCGCGAATGAATCGGGACGCTGCGCTGTGAGCGCGAGCAGGAGGGTGAGCGCGTACATGAAGTCTCCTCGCTAATCGATGGTGAAATGCATCATCATCCCGGCCGAGAGATGCTCGGCGATGTGGCAGTGGAGCATCCATTCGCCGGGGTTGGCGGTGTCGAGCAAAATATCCACCACCCCACCGGCAGGCACCAGCACGGTGTCCTTCCACGCCAGGTCCTTGTTGGGCACTCCATTCACCGCCAGCACGAGGAAGCGCTGGCCGTGCAGATGAATCGGATGTTGCATGCCGTGAAAGGCGCGGCGCTCGTTGACGAGGCGCAGCTTCACCGGCTCGCCGCGCCGGAAGTGCCACGCGATATCCATGTTCTCGTGGCCGGTTGCCGGATCCTTCAGGACCCAGCGCACCTGCCGGCCGGTGGACGCCCAGTTCATCATCGGCATCGTCCCGCCCCACTCGACGGGCGCAAAGTAGATCGAGTCGACCTGCATCAAGCGCTCCGTCACGAACGGCAAACCGTGAGTCTGAAGCGTGAGCACGAGCGTCTGGTCGGGTGGGCGCTGCAGGTATGAAGCGGCGGCGGCGAAGGGCGGCGGGTGGCGGCGAAGAGCGGCAAACGCTTTGCTTAGGTCGCGGCGGACTCGCGCATGCGCGACTGTTACGATGCCCAGCGTGTCGACCATCGGGAAGAAGCGACCGAAGAGGTGGTCGAGTCCGATCACCTTGTTGAGAAGTGCGAATTCGCCCGTCCGATCAAATTGGACATCGACCACGTAGCGCTCCGCGGGCGCGATCACGACACTCTCGACCCATGCCTCGCGCTCGAACGGCCCGGCGTCGGTCGCCACAAGTTTCATGCGCGCTTCCGGGAATGACAGGTTCAGCGTGCGCGTGCTCGACGCGTTAGTGAGATAGAAGCGCACCACTTCACCACGCCGCACCGCCAGGCGATACCCCGGCTCACCGTTCACGAGAAAGACGTTGCCAAACCGACCCATCAGCGCGTGGGTCGGTGATTCCTGGCCGAATGGGATGAGGCCAGGATCGCCGACCAACAGATCCTGCACCATCAGGATCTGTTCGCGATTGGCGGGGATCTTCGCGCCAGGCTGCCGCACGAGAATATTGCCGTACAGGCCGAGCGCCTGCTGGATGTCTTCGCGAATGTGCGGATGGTACCAGTAGATCCCCGCGTCCGGGAACCGAAGCGTGTAGGTGAACGCGTCGCTCACCCCGTCGACGCCGTCGAACGCGTTCTCGAGCCGGATGCCGTGCCAATGAATGCTCGTCGAGTCTGCGAGATGATTCGTGAACCGCACCATGATCTCCGAGCCACGCGCGACTTCGATCAGTGGTCCAGGATACTGCCCGTTGTAGCTATACATCGTGTACGTCTGTCCATTGATCGTGCGGCGGACGAGCTCGGCATCGAGATCGATGAAGTCGCCGTCCTTGAGCCGAAGCACTTCGTTCGATTCTCCGTTTGGAATCGGCGCGTCCGCCCCCGGGAGAAAGGGAGTCACATCCGGGCGCAGCGCCATCTCCGACGGCAGCATCGTCACCCCGGACGGCGTCGGCACCATCGGCCACCCGGAGGTGTCGCGCTCGGCGTGATCCATTGCAGAGGGGGACCCCGCAGCGCCCAGCGAGAATTCCATCAGATCGGGCGGGAACGGCCTCGTGCTTGGCGACTGACCGCGCAGGACGATGCGACCGCGCGGCTCGCGCACCCGCGCGCTGCGCTCGGCCGAGATGAGGATGTTGAACTTGTCGAAGTCGATCGGGCGGAGCGTGACGCTCCCGTTCTTCACTTCGCCCAGCTTGATCAGCGAATCCATCTGCGGCGTCGTGGCCCAGGCGATGTAGGTACCCGTGGATGGAAGTCCGCGGAGATAGAAAATGGGGATAAAGCGGGAATGACCGTCGGCGGAGACAGCCACCGTGAAGGGACCGGGAGGACTGGCGAGCTCGACGCGTCCCGACACGCCCCTGACCCCGGGCGCAGCGACGAGCTCGACGCAATACAGATCATGACTCGGGCCGAGTGGATTGGGCGGGTCACACGGTCGGCCCCGCCCCCCTCCAACGCCCTGCCCCTCACAAATCCCCGCCGCGAAGACGAGGAGTGCTAGTGCTTCGCGCGCCTTGGCAATCCGATGTCGCCCCACAGCCGGCGCCCCCCAAGGATCCTTGCGACCGGTCGAGGACTGAGCGTCGCGGAGGAATCGACGTCGAACGTGTACGCGCCGGTTTCGCCGGGCGCGCTGCTGCTGATCACGATGTCGTACGGTCCGCTCGCATTAAGCGGGACGGTGTATTTGATGAACGCGTTGGTATAGCCCGCGGCACTGTCGTCGTTCTGGGCCACCAACGTGCGGGGGTACGTGTTGAGATCCAGGATGCGATAGAGGGCGAGGCTCGGGTTTATCACCGCCGAGTGCTCGGAGATGGTCAACACCGAGCTCTGGGTCAGTTGAATGCGCGCGACGTCATAGTAGCGCGGCGTCGCCGAGCTGTCGGCACAGTCACTGGTCGTCAGCGAGTCGCTCACCGTCACGCCTCGGGTGACCCAGACCTGGCGGCAGCCGTTAAAAGCGGCAGGCCGCGCCACCGTCGCGAGCGTGTAGGCACCCGTGGTGAGCTGGTTGTACGAATTCGCGCCGATGACGTAGCTGCCGCCCGGGAAAATGATGTCGAGCTGTGAATTCTGGACTGTCCCAAGGGCGACGTCGTCATCGAATCCGACCAGCGGACCGTTGATGCTCCAGAAATCGACCCACGTGTCGAACACCGTCGAATTCATCGTGAGGCGCATGCTCTGCTGCCCGGCCGGCAGATCGAGTGTGTAGAAATCGTAGAACCACCCCGCGTTGCGGTAGTTGCAGTCGTTCGCCGTCAGGGCCGCGTCGACGGTCTGCCCGAAGGTGTAGGGCGTGAGGTAGGTGCAGGGATCCACCGCCGTCGCGTGGTAGACGACATCCGCGACACCGGGCACCGCGGCGTGGATCGTGATGGAGCCGACGACGGAGCCCAACTTTGCGGTCGTCGAGGCGGCGCCGTTCACGTCGGTCGTGGATGTCGCGGGGTTGAACGAGGCGCCGCCGCTGGGCGTCGCGCTCCAGGTCACGTGCACACCCTGAGCGGGCTGCCCGTTCGAGCCGAGGGCCACAAGGCTGAGCGGAAAGGCGAGCGCCGCGCCGGTCGACGCGGTCTGGCTGTCGCCGGCAATGCCAGTCACCGATGCCGCCACCGGGCCGGCGTCGGTGCTGCTTCCGCATGCCGCGGCGGCCGCGATCATCACGGCGATGGCAACGGGCACGAACCGACGAAGCTTGCTCATGGTGCCTCCCCTTATTTGGGCACGACGCGGTAGAGTACCTCGCCGTCTCGGATCATTCCGAACTGCTCCCGCGCCACACGCTCCTGCACCGCGGGATTCGTCTCCAGGTCGTGCGCCAACTTTGCGAGTGAATCAAGCTCGAGACGCAGCGCGGTCACCCGCGTGCGTTCTTCCGCGAGCTGCCGCCGGATCGTAATCCAGTCGGCCGTGCCGTACTCCCCACCCCACACGGCGAGCGCGAGCAACCCGACTCCGCCCGCGATCCCGGCAATGCGGGTTCGGGTCACAAGCCGTACAGGTGGCGGCCGGGGTAGTGCGCCACGTCGCCGAGCTCCTCGGCGATGCGGAGCAGCTGGTTGTACTTCGCAATCCGCTCGCTGCGCGACGCGCTGCCGGTCTTGATCTGCCCGACCCCGGTCGCCACCGCGAGATCCGCGATGAACGTGTCCTCGGTCTCACCCGAGCGGTGCGAGATCACCGAGCCGTAGCCGTTGCCCCGCGCCAGCTCGATGCACTGCAGCGTCTCCGTGAGTGTGCCGATCTGATTCACCTTGATAAGGATGGCGTTCGCGACACTCTCTTCGATCCCCCGGGCGAGCCGCTCGACGTTGGTGCAAAAGAGATCGTCTCCTACAAGCTGCACCCGCTCCTGCAAGGCCGCTGTGAGCTTTGCCCATCCGGTCCAGTCGTCCTCGGCCAGGCCGTCCTCGATAGACACGATCGGATAGCGGTCGATCCATCCTTTATATAGCGCGATCATCTCTTCGGCGCTCTTCTCGCCGCCCTTGCTCTTCTTGAATGTGTATACCTCGTCAGCGTAGAGCTCGGACGCCGCCACGTCGAGCGCGATCGCGATGTCCTTCCCCGCCTCGAACCCCGCCGCCTCGATCGCCGCCATGATCGCCTCGAGCGCCGCTTCATCGTTCGGCAGGTCCGGGGCAAACCCTCCCTCGTCCCCGACCGCCGTCGAGAGGCCCCGCTTGGAGAGGACTTTCTTCAGCGCGTGGAACGTCTCGACCCCCATGCGCAGTCCTTCCGAGAACGTCTCCGCGCCGATCGGCACCACCATGAATTCCTGGCTGTCTACGGTATTCGCCGCATGGGCGCCGCCGTTCAGAATGTTCATCATCGGGACCGGCAAGACGTGAGCGACGGGACCGCCGAGATAGCGATACAATGCGAGGCCGGCATCCTGGGCCGCCGCGCGCGCGACGGCGAGTGACACGGAGAGAATCGCGTTGGCACCGAGGTGGCTCTTGTTGGGTGTGCCGTCGAGGTCGAGCATCGCGTAGTCCACCGCGATCTGATCCTCGGCCGACAGGCCCTCGAGCCGCGGGCCGATCACTTCGTTCACGTTTTTGACCGCTTCCAGCACGCCTTTGCCGCCATAGCGCTTGCTGTCGCCGTCGCGCAGCTCGACGGCCTCGTGCTCTCCGGTGGATGCACCGCTCGGCACGGCGGCCGTGCCGCTCGCGCCGCTCGCCAGGGTGACGTCGGTCTCGACGGTGGGATTGCCCCGGCTGTCGAGAATCTCTCGCGCGTGGACCGAGATGACGGTGCTCATTGTGGAACGAACCCTACCGCGCCTTTGACTGAAGGGCAACCATCGCCGCTCGCACTTCATCCCGCAGCCGCTCGCGATCCTGCGGCCGCAATCCGGTCGTCATGATCGGGCGGCCGGCGAGCAGGCGAATCGGACGGGGACGAAGGCGCCAGGCGCCCTTCGGCAGGATCTCGAACGTGTGGTGAACGTAGACAGGGACGATGGGAACCTGGGCAGCAATCGCGAGGCCGAACGGCGCGTTCTTGAACGGCAGCAGCTCGCCGGTACGGCTGCGGGTCCCCTCGGGGAACACGACGATGGACGAGGTCCCCTCGCGAATCGTTCGCGCCGCCTCGTCGTACGCCTCGAAGGCTTTCTTGCGGGCGGCCCGATCAATCGGAATGTGGCCTACGGCGCGCATGGCGCCGCCGAGCAGCGGGATCTTGAACAGCTCCTGCTTGGCGACGAAACGCACCGATCCAGGCAGTGTGGCGAACAACGCCCAGATGTCGAACATCGAGGAGTGGTTGGAGGCGTACATGACCGCCTGATCGCGCGGGATATGTTCCAGGCCTTCGGCAATCACTGGCGTGCCCGCAGCGCGGAGGATGTCGCGTGACCAATCCGTGCTGGCCCAATCGTAGACGCCACCTCGCCGGTTGCGCACGCGGAACAGCCCGGCCACGACGGCAGCTGTTGCGTGAACAATTGTTGTAGCGACGAGGACTACGTAGTACCAGAGGGTGCGGATCACTGCGAGAAGTGATCGTATCCTGCAGGCAGGGGCACCGGGGTACTGTGATCGAGGAGTCGCACGCCACCGCGGCGTCCCCCTGCGCCACGCAGGCACGTGCCGATCCGGCTCAACTGGAGACCGGTTTCGGAGCGGAATGCGGATACGTTGGTGTCACCGAACGTCGGCGGCATGGTGCATAGTAACTCGAACTCTTCTCCGCTGGCGACCGCGGCCATCGCGTCCACGTCCTCCCAGCAGGGGATGTGCTCGAGCGTGATCTCGATGCCCACTTCGGACGCCGCGGCGAGATGCTGCGCGTCGGCGCCGAGGCCATCCGAGATATCGATCATCGCGGTGGCGCCATGATCGGCCAGCCAGATGCCGGCCTGGATGCGCGGCTCGGGGCAGGCATAGCGGTTGCGCAACACGGTGGACATGCGCTTGCCGGCGCGGAAATGCTCGAGCGCGAGCGCCGCGCCGCCGAGATAGCCAGTTACCCAGAGTCCGTCGCCTTCCCGCGCACCCCAGCGGCGTACCGGCCGCTGGGCTTCACCGATGACGCACACATCGACGACGTACTGCTCGGAGCGCGTCAAATCCCCGCCCAGCACTTTCGCCTCGACATTGTGCACTATCGTGGCAACGCCCCCCATGATGTCGGCGGCGGCATCGGCGCCGTTCTGACGGTTCGCTGGGACGCCCAGGGACACGAGCACACCCAACGGCCTGGCACCGTCCGCGGCGAGATCCGACAACGCGGACCCCGCCGCGCGAAAGCCGATCTCCTTGAAGTCGAGCCAGTCGGTGCGGAAATGGACGTTTTCGAGTGAGTTGTCGATGCTGATCGCGAGGGTCGTCGAACCCAGGGGAATCACCGCGCAGTCGTCACCGAGCTCCGACCCATCGCCCGTGATCTTAGCGATCCGCTCGATGATGCCGCGGATGCGATCGAACTCTTTGCCGGGACCGAGATTCATGGGACGTTCATGCTTACAACACCTCTGGAGCCTCAAGTTCCACTAGAACTGGAGGTCTGGCGGACGGCACGTCCTTCCAGGCCCGCCACACATCCGGCAGCGCCGCCAGGACATCGGCTGGGCGCAGGCTGCGGGCCGTCCATTGCCGGGCGCCTTGCTCGGCGGCCCGCCCCAGGGCGTGCGCGCCGAGCGCCGCGGCTTCCGCCGGCGCCGTTCCCCGAGCGAGGAATGCGCCGATGAACCCGGCGAGCAGATCACCGCTGCCGCCCGTGGCGAGGCCCGGATTGCCGCTCGCGACGATGTGCTCGGGGCCGCGCAGATCGGCGATGACGGTCGGCACACCCTTCAGCAAAACGGTGCACTTGAGTTTTGTCGCCGCGCGCGCCGCAGCCGACCAGCGATCGTTCGCCGCTTCGTCGGCGAGTGCGTCTCCGGCGAGCGCGCGAAACTCTCCGAGATGAGGAGTGCACACGAGTGCACGACTGCCCGTCGGCACGTCGGCACGAAACACGTGAAGCGCATCGGCATCGACAACGGTTGGAATCGCACGACGCGACAGCACAGCGGCAACATAGGACGCGCGTGTCGATCGTGGTTCACGGCCCAACCCAGGTCCGATCACGAGGGCGTCGGCCCAATCGAGGGCGTCCGCCACGGCTGGTTCGGGTGTCTCGCCGAGCGCGGACTCGACGGTCAAGACGTCCGGGAGGCTGGCCTGCGCCGCGGCGATCGTCTCGCGCGCAGCCACGAGCTTCACCAATCCGGCCCCGGCGGCAAGGGCGGCCCGGGCGGCATGGAGCGCGGCGCCGCTCATCCCATCTGCGCCGCCCACGACACAGACACGACCGCGATCGCCCTTATGCATCTGCGGTGCCAGGCGTGGTAGCCGCTCGGCAGCCCACCGGTCGGTTATGAGTAGAGGCCACGCGCCATCAGGAGGCGGGAAGCCGATGTCGACGACGACGACTTTCCCACACCACTCGCGCGCCAGCAGATGCCCGCGTCGGGGGCCGCCGAACGTCACCGTGAGCTGAGCGCGCACCGGGCCGTGGGCTTCACCGCTCGTGAGATCGAGGCCCGTCGGCCCGTCGACCGCGAGAATTGGGGCTCCGTAGTCCACGAGGCGCTGCGCCAAGGCCAGGATGTCGCCTTTTGCCGGACCGGCAGCGCCCGTACCGAGCAACGCATCTACCGCGACGGCGGCCTTGGGCCACGCTTCCTCGCGGCCCAATTCGCGTACGCCGTCGAGGCGCGCCAGCGCGCGATTGTCGATGGCATCGTCGGTCTTGGGATCGACCGCCGAAACCCAGACCGGAATGCCGACAGCATGGAGCGCGCGCGCGATGACCCACCCGTCGCCGCCGTTGTTGCCCCCCCCCGCCGCGAAGAGCACACCGCCGGTGGAAGCCTCCGACATCTCGGTCACGAGCACCTGGACCACGGCCCTGCCTGCCGCCTCCATCAGCACGCGACTCGGCACCCGGTACTGGGTGCGCGCCGCCGCATCCCACGCTGCCGCCTCGCTCGCCGAGAGCACCGGAATTGGATTCACGGAATCACCACCCCCGCGTATCCCACCACCCGCGCGTTGTCGCCGGACACCCAACCAGAGTGGCGGTAGTCTACCACCTCCGCTCGCTCTGCGCCCAGCGCGCGCGCGGCGGCGATGATGGTGGCCGCCGGCCCGCGCCCACACATCGAGATCCGCTCGCGCCGGCAGCGCGCGAGCAGCTCGGCACCGTCCAGCGCGCGTATCGCGTCGAGCGCCTGGGCATCCTTCTGCTCCGTGACACCCGCCGGCTCATAGTGATTCATGTCGCTCGAAGCGAGCAGCAGGACGGGCTCGCCGGCGCCTTTGACCAGCCGGGCCAGCATCTCTCCCAGCAGGCGCGCAGCGTCCCAGGCGTCCCACGCGAGCACGAGCGGGACGATGCGCACATCAGCACGCAACAGCTGGAGAAACGGCAGCTCGACCTCGACGGCGTGCTCGGCCCGATGCGCGTCGTGGTCCACCCCCACGACCCCGCGGGAAACCTCGAGGAGTGCCTCCGCTATTTCCGCATCGATCGGCACGTCGCCCAATGGCGTTCGAAATGCGCCGGCCTCCCAGAGGGACACACCACCCTCCGCTTCGGAGATGCCAGTGTGGTTGGGAGCCAGAATGATGACGAGGGCAGGAACGGTTACATCGGCAAACACGCGCGCCGCTGTTGGACCTGAGTAGATGTAGCCGGCGTGGGGCGCGATAACACCGACGGCGGGACGGCCTGGCGGCTTGACGGCCTTGCGGGCATCTGCCAGGAGTGTAGCGACGGTCGCCCGCAATTCAGCGGGATCTTTCGGATAGAACCGCCCGCTGACCGCGGGTGGACGAACTGCTAGCCCGACGAGGAGACCCCCGGCCAGCGATAGCCGGCGCCGGCCTTGAAGACTTCCGCGAACTCGTACACCCGCTCAAAGTCCTCGAGGCGATCAGTGGGTTGGCGCGCCAGCAGCCCCACATCGATCAGCATGAACACGATCTGCCCGAAGTCGTCGGTGGTATGGATGCCCCAGTGTGTCAGCACGGCCGACGCCAGCATCCCGAACTGCTCCAGCGCGAAGTCGCGGCATGCCCACGCGAGCTCGACGCCGCTCAAGTGGCGGCGCTCGGGGAGGCGGGTCTGGGCAAATTCGAGTGCGGCGAGCACGAAGACGTAGGCGCGCTCGTTGAACTTGCCGTCGCGCCGGCGGATCTCCGCGAGCGCAGCTTCGAGGGTAGCGACGTCGCTCATCGCCGGGCCTGCCCGGGAGGCACGGGCGGTGCCGGAGGCCCCGGCGGAGGCGTTGTCACCACACGAATACCGCCGGAGCGGCGTTCAGTCCGCTCGTCGGGGGCGTCCAACAGCGCCAATGCGAGCACATCGTCGATCGTTTCCACAAGCTTTATATCAAGCAACTTCCGCACCTCTTCAGGCAAGTCGATAAGGTCGTTCTTGTTGCGCTCGGGGACCAGCACCGATGTGACCCCGGCCCGTGCCGCAGCCGTCAGCTTTTCCTTCAAACCGCCAATGGGGAGCACCCGGCCCCGCAGCGTCAGCTCGCCCGTCATGGCGACATCGTGGCGCGACGGCCGCCGCGTCAGGAGCGACGCCAGCGCCGCGGCGATCGTGATGCCGGCCGACGGACCATCCTTGGGAACACCGCCCGCCGGGACGTGCAGATGGACATCGGCCGCGGTGAACGCGTCGAGCGGAATGCCGAGCGTGTTGGCGCGGGCGCGCAGCAGACTCCACGCCGCCTGTGCCGACTCCTTCATCACGTCGCCGAGCTGGCCGGTCAGGGTGATCTGGCCCTTGCCCGGCATCCGGATCGCCTCGATGAACATGATGTCGCCGCCCACCGGCGTCCACGCGAGTCCGGTCGCCACACCGATCTCCGGCGCGCGGCCCGCGACCTCGCTCTGCACCTTCGGCTGGCCGGCGTACTTCTCGAGGTTTTTCGACGACACCCTCACCATCGTCGACTTCCCCTCGACCACCTCCAGCGCCGCCTTTCGGAGCACGCCCTGGATCTCGCGCTCGAGCTGCCGGACACCCGCTTCGCGCGTGTATTCGCCGATCAGGCGTTCGAGGGCGCCGTCGGCGATGTGGGCGCGCTCCTCCTCTTTGCCCTTGCCCAATCCCGTCTCCTTCATCTGCCGCGGCATCAGGTAGCGCTTGGCGATCTGCAGCTTCTCGGACGGCGTGTAGCCGAGCAGCGTCAGCTGCTCCATCCGGTCGAGCAGCGGATCGGGGATCGGCATCGTGCTGTTCGCGGTCGCGATGAACATGACGCCGGACAGATCGAACGGCACCTCGAGGTAGTGATCGACGAAGGTCGAGTTCTGCGCCGGGTCGAGCACCTCGAGCAGCGCCGCGGTGGGATCGCCGCGGACGTCGGCGCCCATCTTGTCCACCTCGTCCAGCATCAGCACCGGGGTCCGCGTCTCGCACCGCTGCAGCGCGTGGATGATGCGGCCCGGGATCGCTCCGACATAGGTGCGGCGATGGCCGCGCACTTCCGCCTCGTCGCGCACGCCGCCGAGCGAGACGCGCGTGAACTTGCGTCCCAGCGCTTCGGCGATGCTCTGGCCGAGCGACGTCTTGCCGACGCCGGGCGGTCCGACGAAGCAGAGGATCGAGCCCTTCGCGTCGGGATTGAGCGTGCGCACCGCAAGATATTCGAGGATGCGTTCCTTGATCGTCTTCAGATCGTAGTGATCGCGATCGAGGATTTCGCGCGCCGCCTTGAGGTCCAGCCGGTCCTGCGTCACCCGGCTCCACGGCAGTGCGGCAAACACGTCGAGGTAGGTGCGCGCGACCTGATACTCGGCCGACTGCGGCGACATCTGGCGCAGCCGCTTCAGCTCGCGATCGGCCACCTTCTTCGCCTCGGCCGACAGCTGCGCCTCCTCGAGGCGCTTGCTCAGCTCCTCGAGCTCGTCGTCGCCTTCGCCTTCACCCAGCTCCTGACGAATCACTTGCAGCTGCTCGCGCAGCACGTACTCGCGCTGATTCTGGTCGAGCCGCGTCTTTACTTTTTCCTGGATCTGGGTCCCGACTTCGAGCACCTGGAGCTCCTGCACCAGGAAATCCGCCAGGCGCTCGAGCCGGCGCGTCACGTCGTCGATCGCGAGCAGCTCGGCCTTGGCCGGCAACGCGAGGTCGAGGTTGGCGGCGATGAAGTCGGCCAGCTTCCCCGCTTCGGTGATGCCGGCGAGCACCTCGTGCAGCTCGGCGCCGAGGTAGGGCGCGATGTCGATCACGCGCGAGAATTGCGCGATGACGGTGCGCTTCAGCGCTTCCGTGCGCGAGTCTTCGAGCAGGTTCTCCTGCAGCGGCTCGGGCTCGGCCATGAGCCACTTCTCGCCCTGCGCGATGTCCTTGAGCCGCGCGCGTTCCAATCCCTGCACCATGACGCGCACCGAGCCGTCGCCGAGCTTGAGCATCCGCACGATGGTGCCCAGCGTTCCGACGTCGTAGAGCTGGTGCGGGAGCGTGTTCATCACCGCGCCCTCGGGCGGCTCCATCCCGCCCATCGACTTCACCACGCCGAGTAATAGGCGCTTTTCACCCTGGATGATCTCGTCGATCAGCTGAACGGCTTTGGGATCTGTGAGGGCCAACGGCAAGACGACGTGGGGATAGACGACGAGCTGGCCCAGGGGAAGGACCGGCAG
>Ga0137388_10001044_pt1 | contig 16472 bp, 8 predicted proteins | sample 15con2h14AmetaG_FD_104644 | JGI IMG/M metagenome (GOLD analysis project Ga0137388, IMG submission 104644) | Vadose zone soil microbial communities from Angelo Coast Range Reserve, California, USA - 15con2h1.4A metaG | ecosystem: Environmental > Terrestrial > Soil > Vadose zone > Saprolite...
GCATAGAAACTGAACCGCTTGAACCGCACGTCCTGCGTGACGGCGAACCGGAAGTCCGGCAGCGCGTTCCCCAGCGCGACGTTCTGGGCGTTCCCGTCAGCATCGCGCAGCAGGATGGGCATGCCCCAGTTCAGCTCAATGATCCCCCACGGCGTGACGCTCGTGTTTCCGGCCGCATTATTGATCCTGGTTTCCCAGAGGTTGTTCGTAATCCCCATGCCCGGGTTGTTGCCCGCGCCGACCCAGACCAGGAAGCCTTCGTCGTTGCGCTGGAACGAGCTGCTCGGCCCGCCGCAATCGGCGTTGAAGGGTGCCGGCAATTCCGAGCAGTTCGTGATGAAGCGGTGGCCATAGAACGTGCCCAGCCGCTCGCCCACCTTCGCCTGGAAGATCGAGCCCGTGCCTTGCAAGTCCGCGCCGAAGAAGAACGGCGGGGGGGTCAATGCGGTGACGACGGACCGGTTCCGATCATAGATCACACGCGTCGACCACTGGATGTCGCGCCGCTGTATCAGCGGGATGTTGAGCGACATCTCCAGGGTGTTGTTCGTCAGCGTGCCGGCGTTCTGCCACTGCCGCGCGAACCCGGTGCACGCGCACACCGGGACCGGCAGGATCTGATCCTTGATGTTCGCATGCGCGTACGTGACGTTGAAGGCGTACCGATTCCATAGCTCGAGATCGCCACCGATTTCCGTTTCCCCGTGCAGCTCGGGCTTCAGAGTCTTGTTGCCGAGCGTCGCAAGCGACAGCAGGCCGCCGGCCAATATGGTGAACGTTTCGTACTGCGCATCGAAGCGCGGCGAGCCACCCGCGGTGCCGTACGAGCCGTGCACCTTCAGCTCGGTGACCTGTGGGAGGGACCACCACGGCTCCTGCGCGATGCGCCAGGCCACCGACGCGCGTCCAAACGTCTTCCACCGGCTCTCCGGCCCGAAGAGCGAGCTGCCGTCACGCCGCACCAACGCATCCAGGATGTAGCGGCCCTTGTAGTCGAAGTTCGTTCCCGCAAGCATCCCGACCTCGCGGATGCGCTGCTGATCCGACGTTGTGGCACGCGTGCTCTGCAGCGTGTTGTTCAGTGCCGTCACGCCCTGCACCGACAATTGGCTGCCTTGGGCGCTCTGGAAATTGAAATCGCGCTGCTCGAACAGGTACCGGAACGTGTAGCGGGACTTGAGATCCGGCCCGAAGTCACGTTTCAACGTCGCGTTGATGCTGCCGTTCAGCGCCTCGCGCCCCGTCGCCGAGCGGAAGATCGACCCGAGGTTGGCGGTGGCCGAGGTCGTCGTGCGGAAGCCCTTGTCGTTGATCTGCGCGGCCGTGGAGCGCCTCAGGTCGTAGCTGAAGTTCGCGTCCAGGTTGAACCAATTCACCGGCGAGTACGTCGCCGTGACGCCGCCGATGAAGCGGTTGGTCAGGTCCTCGCGGAACGTCTGGTACAACGTGGAGAGCGGGTTCTCGTTTTGAGAGCCACCGCCCTGCAGGTTCGGCCGGATGTACAGCCGGCCCAGCGTGTCGCGCTCCAGGATGTTGACGATGGCGGGCACGCGGGTCAGCCGGAAGAACGCCTGACCGCCCTCTTCCTGATTGAGTCCGTCCTGCGTGCTGCGCGTGTACGACGTGCGGAACGCGAAATTCCAATCCGTCCCAATGCCCTGATCGACGTTGATGCGGAAAGAATTGCGCGTGAACCCATTGAGGTACCGAATCGCGCCTTCCTCACGCCGGTTGGACGCGCTCGCGTAAAACCGCGTCGACGTCCCGAACCGGCCGCTCATGTCGACCGTGTTCTCTATGAAGGGTTTCGGCGTCACGAGCTGGTTTACCGCGTTGTACGACGTTCCGGGCCACGCATTGACCTGAAAACGCTGCCGCAACGGCTGACCGGAAATCGTCGAGCCCGGATCGATCGGGAACCCCTTGGGGTTCAGCGCAAAGTCCTGCGGGGTGTTGTTCACGCGGAACTGCTCGGCGGCGTAATCGAAGGTGCGCGCGCAGAACGGCTGGCCGGTCACGGCTTCGCAGAACATCGTGCCCGTCTCATCGGTCGCGAGCGCATGGAACCGCGCCAGCCCGAAGTCCCGCTCGATGTCGCTGACGCCGGCTTCGCTGCGCACCCCGAACTTCACGCCTTCCATGCTGCGCCGCGCCGATTTGGTCGTGATGTTGATGACGCCGTTTCCGGCCCGTGCGCCATACAGCGATGCGCCCGCGGCGCCCTTCACCACTTCCACGTTCTCGATGTCGCTGGGATTCAGATCGGAGAGGTTGCCGTTGATGATGACGCCGTCAACGATGTAGAGCGGGTCCTGGCCGCGGCCCGACGCGTTGATCGATGTGGGACCGCGCAGCAGCACCGCCGGTTGCGAACCGGGACGGCCACTCGCCGATACGATGTTGGCGCCCGGCACCTTCCCCTGCAGCTGCGTCAACGGATTGGACGCGGGAACGGGGAGCTGCGAGGCGTCGACGCGGTTCACCGTGAACGGCACCTTCACCGCTTCGGTCGCTTCCTGCGTGCCGGTGACGACGATCGCCTCGAGGAGGTTGACGTCGTACCCAAGCGCGAGGTCGACAACCTGCTCGCCGGCCGTCAGGGTGATCGCCTTGCTGTTCGGCTTGAACCCGATCGCGCGGACGCGCAGCACGACCCCCTGGCCGCGCACGCGCGCGCCCGGAACCGACAACGAGTACTGTCCGGTCGCATTGCTGACGACGCCGAGACGCAGCTCGTCGATGACGACGTTCGCGCCCGGGATCGGCTCCCCGCGATCGGAAGTGATCGTGCCACGGACCACGGCATCTTGCGCCTGAGCGGACTTCGCGCCGGCCACGAGCAGCGCCAGCGCCGCGACTCCGGCGAAGAGCAAGCCACGACGATTGTGGAGCATGGGGACATCCTCTCGTGAACTGGGAACGTGGGGGTGGGAAAAGACAGAACGGGCGGACTCGATATCACGAATCCGCTCGGCAAATACGCGGCGCAGAATTCTGATGAGCGTGACGGTCATACCGCTCGGGAATCAGGTGACGGCCTGAAGGCCCAGGACCCCACCTCGGGTCTCCCCCGAGGTATACGGTTTCTTGCGAAACCCGTCAACCCCCCGCCGGCGGGTTGCATCCCGCCGGAGGCGCCCTATCATCTATGATCGGTCGCTCACGGTCGCGGTCCATGACATACATCACCCACATCCTCCCTCCGCTAGCGGCTCTGGGCCTCGGAATTGCCGTCTCCCGGGGAGTGCCGGTGCATGCACAGGCGCAGGGACATGCCTCCCCCGGTTCCCCGCATGCCGGGATCAGTGGACAAGTCGTGGATCAGCAGTCACGGGCCCCCGTGAGCGGGGCGAACGTTAACCTGATCGGGACACGCCTCCGCACCGCCACCGATAGCGCCGGCCGCTTCAGCCAAACCAGCCTCGGCGCCGGAACCTATATCCTCGAGGTTCGCGCCATCGGCTATGGGGTGACGTCCTGGGTGCTCCACCTCTCCGATGGTGAGTCGGTCGACTACGTGTTCGAGCTGGAGCCCATCGGCGTCGACCTCGAACCCATCGTGGTCGAGGGACAACTCGGCTATTTCCAGCGGCGCATGGAGGAATTCGAAGAGCGGCGCCAGTCGGGTCGCGGCATTTTCATTACCCACGCACAGATCGAGGCCAGTCATGCGGCCACCATGGCCGACCTGCTGCGCGGCGTTCCAGGGGTACGCTTGAACTGCCGGTCGGGTGTGTGCAACGCGCAAATGACGCGGACGGCCCATGGCGTTTGCAATGCCGACTGGGTCATCGACGGCGCCCCGGCCTCGATATCATCGACTCCGCATCTTCCGGTCGTGGGAATCGTCGCCGTGGAGATTTACCGCAGTCCCAACGAAGCGCCGGCAGAGTTTCTCAAGGCGGACTCCCAATGCGGAGTCATCGCCATCTGGACCAAGTCGGGCCCCTGACCAGCATTCGTTCCCGTTCCGTGCTCCTCGCCGCGGCGCTGGTCGTCAGCAGCGGGAGCGCGCAGAACGACGATCCGCTCGCGGCCCGCTCCAAGGGCGCGCCCAACGCACCGGTCACGGTCTACGAGATGGCGGACTTCCAGTGCCCGGCGTGCCGCATGTTCACGGTGACCGTGCTTCCCACCATCGATCGCGAATTCGTGCAGACCGGCAAGGTTCGCTGGGTCTTCATCAATCTGCCGCTGACGAGTATCCATCCCAACGCCGTCGCGGCGGCCGAAGTGGCGATGTGCGCCGCGCGACAGGGACGCTTCTGGCCGACGCACGATGCGCTCTACCAGCATCAGGACGAGTGGGCCAAGCTCGCGCAGCCCCGCACCGCGCTGGTGAAAATCGCCCAGCGCGCCGGCGTCGACCGGACAAAGTTGCTCGCCTGCCTCAACGCTGGGACCGTACGCAAGGAAATCGAGCTCGATGCCCAGCGGGCAAACCGGTCCGGCGCCCGCGCGACTCCTTCCTTTTATATCGAAGGCGGCTTGCTCCAGGGAGCGCCCTACACGCCCGACCCGATGCGGCATTTGTTGGATTCGATTTACGCCGTGCGCACGGGTGCATCACAGTGAGCAGGCCCTCGTTCTTGTATCGGCTGAGCGTGAACGTCGTCACGCGCGCGGCGCCGCTGGTCGCACGCTTCGACAAGAAAGTGGCGCGAGGGCTCGACGGGCGGCGCGGATTGGCCGCCCGTCTTGCGACGTGGGCAGCGGCGCACCGCGACACGAAGCGGCCGCTGATCTGGATGCACGCGCCGTCGGTAGGCGAAGGGCTACAGGCAAAGCCGGTGCTCGAGACGCTGCGCGCCGAGCATCCCGACTGGCAGCTGGCGTTCACGTTCTTTTCGCCGTCGGCCGAGCGACTCGCGAAAAACCTGCCGGTCGACATCGCCGACTATCTGCCGCTCGACCGGCCGTCCGAAGTGTCGAAGGTCTTGGACGCGCTGCAACCGACCGCGCTCGTCTTCAGCAAGCTCGACGTCTGGCCGGAGCTGACGCTCGCCGCCGCGAGGCGCGGCGTCAAGCTGGGGTTGATTTCCGCCACGGTGGCGCCCAACAGCTCGCGGCTGCGTTGGCCGGCGCGGCAGTGGTCCGCCCCGGCGTATCACGCGCTGGACCGGGTCGGCACCATCAGCGAAGAAGACGGCGAGCGTCTCGAGATCCTCGGCGCGCGCGCCGACGTCATCGCCGTCACCGGAGACACGCGCTACGACAGTGTGGCCGAGCGCGCCGCGCGCCTGGACCGCACGCGCGAGCCGATCGCGCGACTGGCGTCGACCGCGCCCGACGCGTTCACCATCGTCGCGGGATCGACCTGGCCGTCGGATGAAGCGGTACTCTTACCCGCGTTCGCAGACCTGCTGCATCAGCTCCCGACCGCGCGGCTGTTGCTCGCTCCCCACGAACCGAATCCCGATCACCTGGCGGGGATCGCGGAGCGCCTGCGCCACCTGAAGCTGCCCCGGCCCGTCCGGTTGTCGCAGCTCGAACATGCGAAGCCGGGCCCGGTGATCGTCGTCGATCGCGTCGGCATTCTCGCCGATCTCTACTCGCTCGGCGACATGGCGTTCGTCGGCGGCGGCTTCCACCGTGCGGGCCTGCACTCGGTGCTCGAACCGGCGGTGTTCGGCGTGCCGATCGTGTTCGGCCCGCATTGGCGAATGAGTCGCGATGCGGCGCTGCTCCTCGACTCGGGCGGAGCGGTCGCACTGCCCGCCGACGCGCGCCATCCCCTGCACTCGCAGTGGCTCGTGTGGCATCACGATCCGGCGGCCCGCAAAAGTGCCGGCAAGGCCGCCAAGCAGATGGTCGAAGAGGGACGCGGCGCCGCCGAACGAACGGCAGCGCTCGTGTGGGGGCTCGTGGATAGTTGAGACTCTTGCCTTTCCTGCTATTGCTTGTTGCCTGTAGCCGCGAAACAGCCACGGTCACATCAGCGTGGCACGATGCTGATGGTTACCGGTGGCGCGAGCTCGAGGTGCCGCGCGGGAAACTCACGCCGGGGTTCACGTCGCTCGCTCCTTCCCGGACCGGCATCTCGTTCAGCAACACGGTCAGCGATTCGCTGTTGGCACAGAATCGCCAGCTCGCTCAGGGCGCGGGCGTGTGCCTGGCGGACGTGGACGGCGATGGCCGCCCCGATGTGTTCCTCGCCCGCACCGAAGGGTCGAGCGCGCTGTATCGCAACCTGGGCGACTGGCGATTCGAGGACATCACGCAGCAGGCGGGCGTCGCGGCGCCGGGCCGCCATGCGCCGGGATGCGCCTTTGCCGACGTAGACGGCGACGGCGATCAGGACCTGGTGCTCGTCTCGCTGGGCGGCCCAAACGCGCTCTTTTTGAACGACGGTAAGGGCCATTTTGCCGAGCAGACCGCCGGCCTGACGTCCACGGCGGGCAGCATGTCGGTCGCACTCGCCGACGTGGACGGGGACGGCGATCTCGACCTGTACGTCGCAAACTACAAGGCCTACACGACGATCGATCGGATGTCGCCGCAGGATCGGGCGTTCAGCCAGATCACCCGCCGCACGGGACCAAACCAGTACGAAGTCAAAGAGCAGTACCGCCGCGACTATAGGCTGGTGAACCGTGAGGACTTGGGCGGGATCAGCCTCCAACAACGCGCGGATCCGGACTATTTCTACCTGAACGACGGCACCGGGCACTTCACGCGCGAGCCCATGGCGCACAATCCCCGCTTCGTGGACGAAACGGGGGCGCAGCTCACGGAGGAGCGTGAGGACTTCGGACTCGCCGCAATCTTCGCCGATCTCAATGGCGACGGCGCGCCCGACCTCTACGTCGCCAACGACTTCGAGGATCCGGACCAGTGCTGGATCAACGACGGCCACGGCCGGTTTCGTCTGATTCCCTGGTATGCATTGCGCAGCACGAGTAATTCGGGAATGGCGGTGGCCGTGGGCGACATCAATGGCGACGGATTCCCCGATCTGTTCGAAGTCGACATGCTCAGCCGCGATACGCGCCGCCTGAAGACGCAGATTCCCACGCACACCGCCGCCCCCGCACGCCCCGGCCTGGGCGAAGGTCGGCCGCAGCGGCAGCGCAACACGCTGCAGCTGAACCGCGGCGACGGGACGTTCGCCGAGGTGGCACGGTTTGCGGGAGTGGGCGCCTCGGGATGGTCCTGGTCCACGCTCTTTCTCGACGTCGATCTCGATGGCTGGGAGGACATCCTCATCGGCACCGGGCACCGGTGGGACATCATGGATGGCGACACGCAGTATCGCCTGCGCAGTCAGCTCGGCCAGATCGATTGGCGCCAGATGCTCTTCCAGTATCCTCCGCTGAAGCTGCCGAACGTCGCGTTCCGGAATCGCGGCGACCTCACCTTCGAGGATGTGAGCAAGAAATGGCGCTTCGATCTCGGCGACGACATCTCGTCCGGGATGGCGCTCGCCGATCTCGATGGCGACGGCGATCTCGACGTCGTGATCAATCGGCTCGGTAGCCCGGCGGCCGTGCTGCGCAATGACGCCATGGCGCCGCGCGTGTCCGTGCGCTTGCGCGGCGCGGCGCCTAACACCGCGGGCATCGGGAGCCGAGTGCGCGTGCTGGGCGGTCCCGTGCCGTCGCAGCAACGCGAGATGATCGCCGGCGGGCTATACCTCTCGAGCTCCGACGCGAGTCTTACGTTCGCCACCGGCGCCGCGGCGCATGTCCGCATCGAGGTTGAGTGGCGCGACGGGCGCCGCAGCGTAGTCGACAGTGCGGTGCCGAACCGGGAATACGAGATCCACGAACCGGCAGAGACGCATCCCACATCGCGTGTCACGCATCCCGATACACTCCCCCTTTTCCAAGATATCTCAGATCAACTCGGGGGACACACGCACGTGGAGCCGTACTTCGACGACTTTCAGCGCCAGCCGCTGCTGCCCAACTCCTTCAGCCAGCTCGGTCCCGGAGTCGCATGGGTCGATCTCGACGGCGACGGCAAAGAGGATCTGATCGTCGGAGCGGGACGCACCGGCAGGATCGCGTTTTTCCATAACACCGGAACGCGGCTGCAGCCCTCACGCGTGAACGCACCGCCCGCCCCCGGCGACCTCACGACGATTCTTGGCTGGCCCGATGATCGCGGCCGATCACTTGTTCTCGCCGGTGTGGCGAACTACGAGGCCCGGACGACGGCGAGCGTCGTCGCGTACTCACCACGCACAGGCGCGATGACGCCGCTGCTTGGCGGCGACACCGCGAGCGTGGGACCGCTCGCGATCGGGGACTACGACGGCGACGGCACGCTGGATCTGTTCGTCGGCGCGAGGATCTACCCCGGCCTGTATCCGCTGTCGCCCTCCTCGCACTTGTACCACAACGTCGCTGGCCGGCTCGTGCTCGACACGGCGAACGATCGGCTGTTCTACGAGCTGGGGATGGTGTCAGCGGCGGTGTTTGCCGACATCGATGGAGACGGGGACGAAGACCTGATCGTCACCCTCGAGTGGGGCGCGATTCACATCTTCCTGAACGATCACGGCCGATTTCGGGCGGCGGAGTTCCCCGGCCTGTCCGACGTGAACAGCCGCTGGAACGGGCTCGCCACGGGCGACCTCGACGGCGACGGCCGGCTCGACATTGTCGCGACGAGTTGGGGTCGCAATCTCGATTACCACGCGAGCGCCTCCGACCCCCTGCTCCTTTACACGGGTTACTTCAGCGGCCGCGGGCGACCGGACGCGCTGTTGGCACAGAGGGATCCGCGAATCGGCGCGCCTGCGCCGCTCGAGTCCTTCGATCGACTCGCCTTGGTGCTTCCGGGACTGACACAACGGATCCCGACATTCAGCGCGTACGCCGACGCGAACATCGATCAGGTGCTCGGCCCCGCCGCCGCGAAGGCGGTACGGTTGGGTGCGACGACGCTCGATCACATCGTGTTCCTGAATCGCGGCGATCGGTTCGAGGCGCACTCGCTTCCGCCAGAAGCGCAACTGGCGCCGGCGTTCTACGCCGGCGTCGCTGATTTCAACGGCGACGGAAAAGAGGACGTGTTCCTCAGCCAGAATTTCTTCGCGACCGACATCGCCACGCCGCGCTACGATGCCGGCCGCAGCCTGCTGCTGCTCGGCGACGGCACCGGTGGGCTCGAGGCCGTGCCCGGCCAGCAGTCCGGGCTGCTGGTGTATGGCGAGCAGCGCGGCGCCGCCTACGCGGACTTCGACGGTGATGGGCGGCTGGACCTCGCGGTCAGCGAGAACGGCGCGCCGACGCGTCTGTTTCGCAACCGCCGTGCGACTCCCGGTCTCCGCGTTCGCGTCATCGGGCCAGCGGGCAATCCGACAGGCATCGGCACACAGATGCGGCTGCGGTACGGCGACGCGGCTGGTCCGGTGCGGGAAATTCAGGCGGGCTCGGGCTACTGGTCGGAGAATGGTGCCGTGCAGGTCCTGGGGCGCGCGCGCGCGCCGACTGCGCTCTGGGTCCGTTGGCCGGGCGGCGGTGAACAGACATTGCCGCTCGCGCGTGACCAGCGGGAGATCACGGTCCACACCCCTAAATAAGGAAGGGGCGGGATCGCTCCCGCCCCCTCTTTCCAGCTCACATCGTCTCTACTTAGAACCGCATCTCACTCGGCAGGAAGCGCGTGAGGTAACCCGGCCGTGCGTTCTGCAAGGCACGGAACCGATCGCCGGGGGTCTCCTGCTTCTGACCGCTTCCCACCGACGCCGACATATCCGGGCCGCTTGGTCCCCCAAACGTGTAGACCGCGCGCGTAAGGATGTCGAGCTCCTTGGCCGGAACGGGCATGTGCCGCGGCGTCCCAGTGATCAAGCCGTCGACGTACGCCGGCCGACCGCCCGCGGCGGCCGCGTTGTAGCCCGAGCGCCGCCGGTTCAGGAACGGATCGATGCCCTGGCCCATGAACTCGATTTCCTGCTCGTACTGGATCGCGGCGATCAGCGCCGGCGTGCCTTCCGCACCCGTGAGGGCTGTCAGCCCACCGCGCGTCACCCGGCTGTTGTTTATGAGTGCGGCTGCCGTAGCCGCGTTGCCACCGCTGCGGACCAACCCTTCGGCCCAAAGCAGATCGTTCATCTGCGTCGTGTACAACGGATCCTGCCCCGTGCCGTCATCGGCGGGCAGATCTTCACCCCGGGACGCCAGCGCATGGTAGCGCACGTGTTGCAGGTTGCTCTGATGGTACGAGCCACGCGCGGCCGGAAAGATGGCGACACCAGCACAGGCGTAATCCGTACCAGCTCCAGCATCCGCCGGAGCAATCGCAACCTGGTCGAAATTGTCATTGGCAGGAGGTCCGTACGTTCCGTCGCCGACCCGTTTGTCCGAAGAAATCGTCGGGCAGGGGTTACCGTTCGGAGCGGGCCAGGGATCTACATGGTTGGTCGTCACCAAGGCCGCGACCCGCGTGTCCACCCGCTCGGTGCTCACCGAGTTGCCCCACTTCTTGATACAGGCAACGCCGCATTCGCGTGTGGTTATATCGATGTAAAACTCAAAATTGAACGGCGTGCCGCTGCTGATGCCCTGCGAGGCGTAGTTCGCGACGGCAGCCCAATCGGCTGCGGTGTTCTCCGCGGAATTCCGCGGGAACATGGCTACCAGCTCGGCCTGCATCGTGCGGATCAGTTGCCGGATCTGGACATTCGTGTAGCTCCTGCCGAGCCCGAGGCCGAACCAGCTGGGGTCAGTCCCGCCTGGCGTGCTCCACGTGCGGACGCCGGCCTCGGTGTACGCCTGATCGAGCTTCGCGATCGCCGCGTCACGGACTTCCTGCCGCGTCTTGAAGGGCAAGTTCTTTGGGGCCGAAAGGTCTGTGGTCTCGTCTACGACGAACCCTTGATCGTAAATCATGGCGATCCCGGCGAGCGCCATGCCCTGGAGCATCCGCGCGACCGCCTTATTCCGCTGCGTAAGTGTCGAATCGACCGAGCAGTCGTTGTCGAAGCAGACGTGCAGCGTTTGGATTCCATTTAACACGGCGTTGGCGGACACGAGCACGTTGTAGTACCCGTACCACAGCACTTCAACCGTGGGACCACCTGCCGCCTCGGGCGCTGTCGAGCTGTTTGTCCAGCCGCAGCGGATCGGACAGTCCGAGCCCACCGAGCTGTAGAACCGCATCGCGGCGTTGTTCCACGAGGCGGTGTAGTTATCCGCCTGCGCGTCGAGCGGCATGACGAAATAGTTCTCCCGGGACTCGACCCACGTCCGGACCGCGCCGCCCAGGAGCTGCTGCAGCCCCGACGGCTGCCCGAGCGAGCGGAGCTTGTCCGGGTCGTTCGGGTTTTCGACGCTCAGATTACAGCTCGCCGTAATCAAGGCCGCCGCCGCAACGACCAGCGTTGACCACCGCAGCATGGATGCTCCTCGAAGTGAGTTCATGTCGGCCTCCTCAATACGTGATTTCGACGACAGCCGACAAGGTCCGGAACTGGGGATACTGGAACCAGTCCATCCGTACCTGGAAGGGATCGCCGAAGAGGCCCGACACTTCCGGATCGAGCCCTGAGTATTTGGTGATCGTGAACAGGTTGCGGCCGATGACACCGACGCGCAGCTCGCCCAGGTTCCGCAAACCGATCGAGCGGAGTGTGCTGCCCGCAAAGGTGTAGTGGATCGCGAACTCCTTCAGCTTCGCGAATGACCCGCTCTCGACGAAGAAGTCGTTGGGATCGAGGCCGTTGTAGAATCCGACGCCGTAATACGGCAGCGCCTTTTGCGGGCAGGCGGGCATCGGATCCGAGACAACACCGCACGTCGCGGCATTGGTCGGCTTCGCCGCCTGATCCTGAACGCGGTCGCGCGTCGCCTGGAAGGCCCATTGCCGCGTGCCGTTATACAGCTGGCCGCCATGGGACCAGTCGAGCAGGGCGTTCACAGAGAAGTGGCTGATGTTGAAATTCAGCCCGAAGCTCAGGTTGAAGTCGGGGTTGGCGTTCCCGATCCTCACGATGTTTGACGTGACCGCGCACGTCCCGCCTGAGCCCGGCACTTTGCAGTAAACGTATTTGATTGCGCGCTCATTTGGGGTGCCGTAGACGCTCTTGCGCACGACGTACCCGTCCTCGTTGACCATCACGGAGTCGGGACTCCACGCCTGGCCCGGACCCTTCAGCGCGGCCTTGGCGGGGTCGTCATATAGCTCGCTGACGTTGCGGATCCAATGGTTGCCGTACAACACGCCGAGATCGGAGTTTTTGCCGAGGAAGAACGCCGCCGGCATCTGCTCAAAGCGGTAGAGCTTCTCCGGCAACGGCCAATCGGTGATCACCTGACGGGTCCGATCGCCGACGATGTTCAGCGTGAGCTGCGTGCCCGGCTGATTGATGACGCGGGCAGCGAACGTCACCTCATGGGTGCGCGCCCGGAGCGAACCGACGTTCTGCCACTGGTTCGCGAACCACGCGACGGCGGGCAGATCGACCAGGATGATCTGGTCCTTGGTCGTCTTCTGGGCATAGGTGTACTCGAGCGAGTAGCGGCCGCCCTTGAAGTCGATGTTGGTGCCGACCTCGAGCTCGGCAGACCGCGCGGGCTTGAGGTCGGGGTTCCCCTGCGTGATCGCCTTGAAGTTGCCACCCACGACCGAGAGGATCTCGTACTGATAGTTGAACTGGGGGCGGAGACCGGCCGTGCCGTAGGACGCCCGCAGCCGCATCTCCTCGATGGCGGGAAGGTTGATGTCCTGCGTGAGGCGCCAGGCGCCGGACACGCGGTAGTAGGTCGCCCACCGATTGTTCGGTCCGAACAACGACGAGCCATCGCGCCGCACGAGGCCATCCACGATGTAGCGATCGCGAATGTCGAACGTGGTGACGCCGTAGAAATTCTCGTTGCGAATCCGTGCGTCGTACGACAATGACGGCACAAGGGCGTCCGTTCCCGTACCGAACTCCGGTACGCGCGGCACCAAGAAGCCACCTGCGGTCGACTGGAGGTAGCGGTCGCGCTGATCCTCGAAGATCGCGGCGATCTTCGTGGTGTTGGTGATCTGGCCGAAGTGCCGGACGCTGGTCAGCGTCACGCCCCCGTTGGCCTGCCAGTCATTCTTCGACTGCTGATATAGTGAGCCCTTGTCCGATGAACCCGAAGATGACAGATGCCCAAACGGCGTCAGGTCGGTGTACTCCTGCGACTCCTGATCGTAGCCGAATGTGCCCTCCGCCTGGAGCCATTGGTTCATCCGCCAGCGCAGCCGCCCCGAACCGGTGAAGCGATTCCGGTCCTGATCGATCTTGCGGGTATTCAGCTCGTACAGCGGGTTGAAGTCGTTCGCGACGTCGCCACTCAACGGTACCGCGGCGAGGTATGGCGTGCCGTCCTTGTTGCAGCAGGCTTGGATGTTGACGTCCGGCTGGAGGAACATCAGACCGAAAAACGGTCCCGTCGAGCCCTCGGCGGCACGACCATTGGTGGACCTGCCATAGAACGCGCCGACGGACGCGTCGAGATTCGAGCGCATCTGTTGATCCACGTTCAGCCGGAAGTTCTGCCGGTTGTAGCCGCCCAGACCGAAGATCACGCCCTTGTTGCGCGTCTCCTCGAACGAGGCACTGTAGTTCGTCCCGCCCGAGCGCTGCCCGACCGACGCATAGCCCGTCCAGAACGCACCGGCGTTGACCAGCGCGTCCCAGTGGTCGTAGTAAACGCTGAACGGATTATTCGCGATCTGGTCCAGTTTGACGATACGCTTACCGGTCGATTTTCTGACGCAGTAGTTTCCAACCGCGCTCACGGTCCACGACGTGTCTTTCGTCACGCAGTAGTTCGCCGTGGAGTTGATTTCAAAGGCGTGGTGGTGTGAGAACTCGAGCCGGCTTGGCATGTTGTTCGCGCCGCCCTCGACGCGGGTCGTGATGCGCACGCCGCCCTCCGGCAGTGACGCCCCACGTTTCGTGAACACCTGCACCACACCATTCGCCGCATCGGACCCGTACAGCGCGGAAGCCGCGGCACCCTTCACGATCTCGACCCGCTCCACGTCTTCGCCCGCGATGTCCGCGAGGCCATAGCGGGTGATCACGCCATCGACGATGACCAGCGGGTCCTGCCGTCCGCCGATGCTCGTCGCGCCGCGTAACCGCAGCGAGGGCTCAGCACCCGGCTGCGCCGAGTTCGGGACGAGCCGCACGCCGGCGACCTTGCCTTCGACCGCCTGCAGCGCGCTCGCGCCCGGCACCGCCTGGAGCTGGTCCGAGTTCACGCTCGCGACCGTCATGGGCAGTTTGCGCCGGTCCGTCGCTTCCGCGACGCCGGTCACAACTACCTCGTCGAGCCGCAATGGATCGGACGCGAGCTGGAAGTTCTGCTCCTGCTCGCCGGCGGAGAGCGTCACCGTGCGGGTCACCGGCTTGTGGCCGATGTAGCGGGCGGTCAGCACGACCTGTTGGCCACGAGTGGCGTTCGCGCCGATCGTCAGCGTGTAGGTCCCGTTGGCCGCCGTGATGGCGCCGAGGTTCGTACTCGCCACCACTACGTTGGCGCCGCCCAGGGGCTCACCCGTCTCCGAGGTGATTTTGCCCTTGATGACCGCCTCCTGCGCGGCCAGCGGCGCGGTACTGAACGTGAGTGTTACCAGAGCTGCGGCCACACCTGTGGCCAGCAGCGTACCAAACTTGCGTACGCGCATAAGCTGCCTCTCGTGTGAAGAGGGAAAGCGGATGGGACGGCATTTCCAAACAGGGCAAACCAACGTAACCAACCCCCTTGGTCCACGCCCGACGGCGGGACGTTGACGGCCCTACAGACGTTGGAGGTTCAGCATGGCCAGACTAGCGCCAGCGTTCATACTACCTTCTATTAGTTGATGCGCTAGAGGGGTTTCGTCAACCATGATTCCTCCATCCCGAATCCTCGCCCCCGCCCTGCTGGCGGCCCTCGCTACCACCATCGCCCCCGCCTCGGCTCCGGGCCAAGGAGCCCTCCGCGGTCGGGTCATCGACAGCGAAATGGGTACTCCCCTGGCCGGCGCCACGGTGCAGGTCGGCAAGGCCGGCCCCGTCGTAAAGACCGACACCGGGGGCAACTTTGTGGCGCAGAATGTGACGCCCGGGATCACCGCGATCGAGATCCGGCAGATCGGCTACGAGCCGGGGACGTTCGACGTCCGCATACCACTGTCGGGCGTCGTGGAGGGCGTCTTCCCGCTCGACTTCAATGGGTTCATGCTGCCGGCGGTCGTCGTGGAGGCGCGCGCCGTGGCGCTGATGCCGCGCTACACCGACTTCGAGCGCCGGCGCCAGCGCAAGATGGGAGCCTACCTCCGGTGGGACGAGATCAAGAAACAGGGCGCCGGCTCCATCGGCGATGCGCTCCGCACCGTGCGCGGGGTTCACATGGAGTGCGACCAGCAAAAATTCGAGTGCTACGCGCATATGGCCCGCACGCCGCAATGCGAGCCGACCTGGTATGTCGACGGCGTTGAAGTCCATTCGTTTCACGAGAATACGCCGATCAACGACGTGTACGGGATCGAGGTCTATCGTGGAGCGGGCGAGGTACCGGGGGAGTTCGCCGGCTCGAATGCGGCGTGCGGCGTTATCGTGGTGTGGACGAAGTCGAAGCCGTATCGCTGACGACCACCCCTTCGAAGGTCACAGATCGCGGGCTGGCCAGCCCCGCCGTCAGCACCGTCACCAAAAGATCGCTCCACCGCGACCGCACCTTGATGCGCAGGTTCGCGACCCGCGCGCCCGTGCCCACCTGACCCGCGAGGACATCTTCGGCATTAGGACGCGACGCGGCCGCCAACCCCCAGAGCAGATACACAGGATGTTTCGTGATGCGGAATGGCGTGCCCTGCGGCCGAGTTTGCGCCGACTCGGCGAACGACGTCGGGACGCCGAGATCGGTGGCGTCGAACGTCATGGCGCAACCGCTCAGCGTGAGGGCCAAGGCCACTAGGCCCACGCGGGTAACAAGATGGATCACGAATCTCCCGGGACGAAAAGGGGCGCGCCGCGTGATGGCGGCGCGCCCCAAAGCTACTGCCTCTTACATGCCGATGGGAGCCTTCAGCGCGAAGTGCGCTCCGATGCCGAGGACGCCGGCGGTGCCGCCGCCGTTCCGCTTCTCGGAGTCGTATGCCACGTGCAGCCCCAGCATTCCAAAGCCCAGGTTCGCTCCAATGACCCAGCCGATATTCGACTCGGTGGAGCCGCCCGACGGCTTGTGCCACCGGTTCGACACGGACAGGTACGGCTCGATGGAAAGACCGGGGGTCGGCACGTTCACACTGAGCCCGGCCCCAGCGAGAATGTTGGTCATCTTCGGAAGCGGCACGGTGCCGCTGATGGCGCTCGCGGTGCCCGCGCCCAGCTGGATATTGAGCGCGATGGGAATCAGGCTCCCACCGATGGCCCGAAACTGCGCCACACCACCGACCGACGTCGAGCTCGCGCTGGCGCCTTTCGGCTTCCAGCTCGCGATGCCCGCGGTGAAGCTGATGTTGGTGAGCCCGAGCGTGCCGCGCGCACCGAATGC
>Ga0137388_10001050_pt1 | contig 16433 bp, 20 predicted proteins | sample 15con2h14AmetaG_FD_104644 | JGI IMG/M metagenome (GOLD analysis project Ga0137388, IMG submission 104644) | Vadose zone soil microbial communities from Angelo Coast Range Reserve, California, USA - 15con2h1.4A metaG | ecosystem: Environmental > Terrestrial > Soil > Vadose zone > Saprolite...
CACCACTTCGCTGCCGGCGACCCTGACGCGCGCAGCGGTTGACGGACTTGACGCGCGCCGCACTGTGCACCTCTACGGCGTTGCCGGGCGCGAGCGCACCGCGGTCGCGTCCGCCGTGATGAGAATGTTACGCGGCGCCGACTGGTCCCAATATCTGAACAAGCGCATGGATTCGTAGGGTTACAAATCGATGCGGCCGCTGCTGTCAATCCTGTTCATGGTGGCCCCAAGCATGACCTATGACCTGATCAGAAAGCAATTGAGCAAGACGGTGCCGTTCGCGAGACATGCCGGTGTCGAAATCGAGCTGATCGACAAGGGTCGAGCCGTAGCCCGCCTTCCGTTCCGACCCGAGGGGCTCAATCATATCGGCACCCAACACGCCGGTGCCCTGTTCACGGTTGCCGAAGCTGCGTCCGGCGCGGCTATGGCTGGCGCATTCGCGCCGATATTGCTTGAGATCAGGCCGGTCGCCGCCGAAGCAGCGATCCGCTTTCTCGCCGTCGCCAAGGGGCCGGTACGTGCGGAAGCCCAGGTCAAGGGCAACGCCGATGAGCTCGTGTCCGCGGTCAAGACCGACGGCAAGTCGATGTTTCAGGTGGCCGTGAAGCTGACGGGGGAGGACGGCGCCAAGGTCGCCGAGATGACGGTCGATTGGCACGTTTCCAGGAAGCAGGCCTAGCTATCCTGGGCGTTCGTCAATGCAGCGATCAGGTCGTCGATTTCCATGCGTTTGCGGAAGTCGGGATCCACAAACCGTGCCTTCACCAGCCCGTCGCACCCGACCACAAAGGTCGCCGGTATCGGGAGTACCCAGCCGTCATTGCCGTGAAAATTCTGCATATCCTGGTACGACAGAAGGCGCTGTATTTCGGTTCCGAGCCAGATCGCGAGATTGAGTGAAAGCGCGTAGCCGTTATCGAGATCGGTCAGTACCGGGAACAGCGCGTCGGCATCGGATTTGAATTTCTCGGCGTATTCCTGCACCTCGGGCATGATCGCGACCACCTGGCCGCCTAACGCCTTGATCCGGTCCATCGCCTGAATCACCGCTCTGACGTTCAGCCTGCAGTATGGACACCAATGGCCGCGATAAAACATCACCGCGACCGGTCCGTTTTCCAGCAAGGTTTTCAGATTGACCAGCCGCCCGGTCACATCCGGGAGGATGAACGGCGGCATCGGATCGCCCGGCCGCGGCGCACTTTCTCCGCCGCCATTTTCGTGGATCCGGGCGACCAGGCGGTCAACCGCTTCGCCATAGGCCGGAAAAATCTCTCGTCCCGCCGCGGCATAGGCCTCCAGCTGTTCGTTCAGCGTCCCTTCCATGTCACGGCACGCCTGGAAGGCTAGTTTGAGACGTTCGGCATTGGCGGGCGATAGCGAGGTCATGTGTTGCTCCGATGGATCGGCTTTCCCAAACTCATTGACTGAAACATGCGGCGGCATCACGCGACCCCCTGCATATGCGTCGACTCGTGGATGGAATTTTCTCTGGACATATCCTCGATGTGTGAACCAGAAATGCCGGTGATCAGGCGCGATCCGCGCTGGAACGTGATGTAGTTCCAGCCCCAGTTCAGCGCGACCGAGAAGCGGCTGCGAAAGCCGATCAGGAAATAGATGTGCGCCAGTGACCAGAGCAGCCAGGCGAAGAATCCAGACAACTTGATCCAGCCGAGTTCGGCGACGGCGCTCTTTCGCCCGATTGTTGCCATTGAACCGAAGTCGCGATAGCGGAACGGCTCCGCCGCATGACCCTTCATTCGGGCTCTCAGAACGTCCGCAACATACTTGCCTTGCTTCTTGGCAACGGGCGCTACACCCGGCAACGGCTTTCCGTCCGACCCGACGGCAAGGGCCGTGTCTCCGATCACGAAGATGTTTGGATGATCCGGAACCGACAGATCCCCGCCTACCCTCACCCGGCCTGCGCGATCGGTATTGACGCCAAGCCAAGCGCCCGCTGGAGACGCCATGACCCCGGCCGCCCACATGATTGTGCGCGTCTCGATGCGCTCGTCGCCGAGGAAGACCGCAGTGCAGCTACAACCGGTGACCGCCGCGCCCACGCGAACCTCGACGCCGAGTTGCTGCAACGACCGAAGTGCGCGCACGGATAGGGACGGATCGAATGGCGCCAGCAGTCGCGGGCCTGCCTCGACCAGAATGACACGCGCGGAGCGCGGATCGATGTTATGGAAATCGGAAGCAAGCGCACGATTGGCGAGTTCGGCGATGGCACCCGCCATCTCCACGCCGGTCGGACCGCCGCCGACGATCACCAAGGTGAGAAGGCGGTGGCGCTCCGCCGGATCGGGCTCGGATTCCGCACGCTCGAATGCCAGCAGGATGCGCCGTCGCAGATAGGTGGCGTCGTCGATGGTCTTGAGACCCGGCGCGTAGGACGCCCAATCGTCATGACCGAAATATGCGTGCTGCGCTCCTGTCGCCAGAACGAGAAAATCAAACGGTATGCGGCGGCCTTCCGCAATGATTTCGCTGCGGACAGTATCGACGCCCGAAACCGCGGCGAGAACCACCGTGATATTTTTTTGTCCCCCGAGGATGCCGCGGATCGGCGCGGCGATATCCGCCGGCGAAAGACCTGCGGTCGCGACCTGATACAGTAACGGCTGGAACAAATGATAATTGTGGCGATCGATCAGCGTGACGTCGAACGCGGTCCCCGCCAATACCTTGGCCGCGGACAGCCCGCCGAATCCGGCGCCGACGATAACAACGCGTGGCTTGCGGGATGTCATCAGTGAGCTTGCCATCGGAGTTTCCAAACTTCGTGAGAGGGTGTTGCTCACATGATCGTTCGACAGTGCGCGATAAGTCCAGCCAAAACGCGATAGAGGGCGGCTATGAATTCGATGACGAAACGGCATTTCAGGAACGTTCGGAAATAGCGACATAGTCGGCGCGTACCACTTGAATACCATCACCGCTCGTCAGCGTGAAATCGCTACGCCAGTCGCCAACTGCAGGAGCACCTCATGTCACCGATCTGCCTTCTTGAGCATGGCCGCGTTTTGGCCGAGCGCATCCCCTATAGCGTCCTTGCACTGGTCTCCCGCCTTGCTGTTGCAAGCGTGTTCTGGCGATCGGGCCAGACCAAGGTGATGGGCTTTTCGATCCGCGAGGAAACCTTCGCGCTGTTTCGCGATGTCTACAAAGTCCCGCTTTTGCCGCCTGACGTCGCCGCCTACGTATCCACAATTAGCGAACAAGTGTTCTCAGTGCTGCTGGTCATCGGCCTCGCGTCGCGGCTATCCGCAATCGGTCTCTTGTTTATGACCGCGGTGATCGAACTCTTCATTTTCCCGGATGGATGGCCGGAACATATCCTTTGGACGGGACTGCTCTTGCAGATCGTCGCCCGGGGGCCGGGCTCCATCTCGCTCGACCATCTGATTTGGCGGCGCGAGCTGCCTGCCCTCGCCTTTGCAAAATAAACGCCGACACTCCTCTGTTTGAAGCGATAAATCCGGCAGCGGCGCTGCCGGATTTCCTCTTCATTTAAGACAAGCCGGCAGGCAGCCGTGTCGCCTCATCTCTACCAGGTGGCAATGACGATGCTGGCATCGAGGAGCAGAGACAGGTTGACCGCAAGGTCGAACTCAGGGGTTGCATCGACCGCGCATCCCGCTGACTGCGCCACCGTCGATCCGCGCGACAATTCCGTCAGAAACTCAAAGCCGCCGGGCGGCAGACGCCAGACCGCGACGTCCAGCCGAGGCCTCGCGACCAACGCCGCCTCGGCCCGCCATTGCCGCAGCGTCATATCGTGGACACCCTGGTTTGCCTGCCAGACCGAGACGACCGGAAACCTGGATTGCAGCAGGACGACCGAGGGATGAAATGACAGCCGCATTTCGGCGAGCCTCTCTCCCGGGATCGCGGCGAACGCTTCGGGCGGTAACGGATCCACGTCGGCCGCGTGATAGGCCTTACCGCGTGCAATTTCCAGATCCGCGATATCGGCGACGTAACTGATACACGCATCTCGACCCAGACCTCGGAGAAACCGCGGAAATGCATCACCATAGTCTAGAAGCACAGGCGATCTGGGCGGCTCGGCCGCAATGAAGGCGCGCACCGCGGCGTCGAAAGACTCGTTGCCCACCAGGCGCCGCGCCACCGGAAAACGCGTCGATACGACCTTGATCAGCCCCGCAGCTACATTGTTGCGGTAGACGGCAAGGCCGCTCTCGGCCCGCGCCGCGGTCGATGCGCGCAGGCTCAGCGGCATCTCCACGGACAAACCGAGAAGGCTTCCGGCAAGTGACCGCTGAATATCGGCCAAAGACTCGATCATGAGGCTCTCCAATTGGGCTCACGCCGCACTATAGTGGTTGCGGCGGCTTGCTTCATCTGCCAGTGCAGCCCGGGCGAGCGATACCTCGGCAATTACTGTCCCGTAATCCGGGACATCGTTGTCCCACTCCATCAACGTCGGGATCGGACCGCTGCGTGCGAGCGTGCGCCAATAGAGCGCCCATACCGCGTCGGCGACCGGCGAATCATGCGCGTCGATCAACAATCGTTGTGCGTTCGCGTCCGTGTCTTCGGCAAAGCCTGCGAGATGAATTTCGCCCACCGACTCCATAGGAAACAAATCGATATAGGCCTTCGGGTCAAAGCCATGATTGACGGCCGAAACGTAGACGTTGTTGACATCCAGCAGCAGCCCGCATCCGGTCCGCTTCGCAATGCACCGCAAAAACTCGACCTCGTCCATATCCGAGGATCCAAATTGAATGTAGGTGGACGGGTTCTCCAGCAACATGCGCATCCCCAATGTGTGCTGGACCTCGTCGATATGCCGAATCACGCAGGCCTGCGTCTCCTTGGTGTAGGGCAACGGCAACAGATCGTTCAGGAACACGCCTTCATGGCTCGACCAGGCGAGATGCTCGGAAAACATCGCAGGCTGGTAGTCTCCGATCAATTTCTTTAGCCGCAACAGATGATCGCGATCGAGCGGTCCGGCGCCACCGATCGACAGGCCGACGCCATGCACGGACAGTGAATAGTCGGCGCAAATCCGGCGCAGCAGATGGTGCGGCGGCCCGCCGGCGCCCATGTAATTTTCTGCGTGAATTTCAAAGAAGTCGACCGCACGGCGGTTATTGAAGATATCGTCGGCGTGTTCCGGCTTTAGCCCTGTTCCGGCGCTCACCGTACCGAGCGGCGACGTGCCGGGCTTACGCGACGAGAACCGCTTTTTGACCAAAGCCATTTTTGCCTCCCTTGTTACTTTTCCGCTTCGTTAGCGAGCCGAGCCACTGCCTGTCGCTGGCCCGCAATCATTCATCGTCGTCCGCCCGGCTCAGGATTTCCGTACGATCGGCGCCAGCGAGCCGGGCCCGAGCGGCGTCGACGTCTTGATACAGGTATCCTTGTCGACCAGCTTCCAGGCATTGCCCTGATAGTCGATCTTGGCGGTTGCCGCACAGGTGGTGCCAGCGCCGGCGGCGCAATCGTTTTGTCCCTTCAGCGCGACGCCGAAGCACTTCTCCTTTGGGGTCGGTTGCGCCTGGGCCGACGTTGCGATCATCGCAAGGGCGGAGGTCAACGCGCCGGCGATGACCAGCGACGTGATAGCGTTGGATTTCTCGGACATAATGTGGGTTCCCTGTGCTGTTATCGACGCTCGCCGATCGAGCGTTCGTATTACTAAGACACCGGATTGCAGCCGCGCTGAAATACCGTTCGACAATCGAGTTGATAGCCGAAGGGCATTGCGTGCTTGAGTAAGGCGAAACCGGGTTGAGAAAACCAAGAGGCCGTCCGCGAGGACGGCCTCCTAGCTGGCAACGAAGGGGATCGGATCAGGGCCGATAGAAGTTACCGGTGGGATCGAGCGTGCCGGAGACCATGTACATCTGGCCTCCGTCCATGAAGAAGATGGTGTTGGCCGACACCTTTTTGGCCCGCTTCATCATCGCGGCGTGGTTCTTGTCTCCCGTAGCCATAGCCATCGTCGTCATTTTTCCGGGGCCGCTATACATGTAGGCCATGCCCGGATTGAATTCCCAGGGCACCTGAGCGAACGCGGAAGTGGCCATCGCCGCTAACGCGGCCGCAATGAGGGTCTTGGACAACGTGGTCGTTGGAAGTTCCTCCGAATAAATCTGGACGCCCGCCAATCGGGCGCTGATCCCATCAGAGGGTGAATAGCGGTTAGTTTAGAAATGCCGTTGCCCAATCGGTTCGATAGCCGCGGGGCATCGCCCGGGCCGCAATAGCGTGCCGCTATCGAGTTGAGAGCGAGTCTGTATTTCATATTGCTGGGTTGCGCGTTCATTCTGTCCTTGAGGCGATGCCACCGGCATGGGCCAGCGAACAGGAGACGTCACATGAAAAAGCGAATTTTGGATATCTTCGCGTCTTTTCTACTCATACTTATCATCGTGTCGGCTGCGTCATCCGCAAGAGCCGACAGCGATGACGGTATCGTCCGGTTGAAGAGCGCGGTGCCTATGTCAGAGGCGATCACCCGCATCAAGGCTGATATCGCTAGCAAGGGCATCAAGTTCTTCTCCGAGATTGATCAATCGAAGCTTGCGGCCGACGCCGGCATCAAGCTCCGTCCTTCAACGCTGCTGGTGTTCGGAAATCCGCCACTCGGAACCCAGTTCATCACCTCGAACCCCAACGCCGGACTCGACTGGCCGGTCCGCCTGCTGCTGACGCAGGACGACAACGGCGATGTATGGGCGGTCTGGACCGATTTCGAGTGGATCGCCAAGCGTCACAACATCAAGGATCGCGTTGCGCAGTTCAAGATGGCGACCACGGTGGTCGGCTCGATCACGTCGACCATCACTACCAAGTAACAACGCCCCTGCCCCGCGCGTAATCACTCAGGCCGCATGGCTGGCGCGGCCTGATCGCACGGAATGGGGATCGCCTGATATTGCCGACAGACGGGGTAATTCGATGAGATCGGAAGCATTCGACGTGGTGATCCTGGGCGGCGGCAACGCCGGCATTGGCGTTACTGGCCCGGTCAGGCGCGCCGGCATGTCGGTCGCGATGATCGAATCCCACGATCTCGGAGGAACCTGCCCGAACCGCGGCTGCACGCCGAAGAAGGTATTGGTCGCCGCTGGCCACGCTCTGCACGAGATCGAGCGCGCCGCCGTCCACCATATATCCGTTGGCAAGCCGAGGCTCGACTGGGCCGCGTTGATCGACCGGGAGAAGGACCTGATCAAAGATATTCCTGCGAACCTCGCCCGCTCAATGGCGCATCGCAACGTCGAGGTGATCAAGGGCCATGCCGTTTTCGCAGGTCCCAACGCCGTCCGCGTTGGCGACCGCCAGCTTGAGGCCAGCCATATCGTGATCGCCACGGGATCAAAGCCGCGCCCGCTGCCGATGCCCGGCGCGGAGCATATGATCACGTCAGATGAAATGCTGAGCGAACGTAAGCTACCGGGTTCGGTGATTTTCGTTGGTGGCGGTGTCATATCGCTGGAATTTGGCCACGTCTATGCGCGGGCCGGCGCGGAGGTCACGATCCTCGAGGCGCTGCCGCAGCTATTGCCCGCGATGGACGCCGACGCGGTCGCGCGCCTGCAGCGCGAGAGCGAACGCATCGGTATTCGCATCAAAACCAGCGTAAGTGTGAAGCGGATCGAGCCGGCGAATGGTCGGCTGCGGGTGATCTTCACCCATGACGGCAAAGAGCATGCCGCCGAGGCCGACCGCGTCGTCAATGGCGCCGGGCGCGTCGCCAATGTCGACACGCTGGATCTGGCGGCGGGAAATGTCGAGCACAGCAACGGCCGGGTGACGGTGGATCGCCATTTGCGTTCGACTTCCAACCCGATCGTTCATGTCTGCGGCGATGCGGTGCCGATTTCTCCTCAGCTCTCGCCGATCGCGACTTACGAGGGCGATATCGTCGGCCGCAACATTGTCGAGGGACCGAAATACAGCCCGGACTACGGCAGCATGGCGACCTCGGTCTACACCGTCCCGGCGCTCGCCGCGGTCGGCCTGACCGAAGCCGTCGCAAACCAAAAAGGCTTTGCGATCAAGGTTCATACCAACGACATGCACGACTGGTTTTCCGCTCAGACCTACGCCGAGACGGTCGCCTGGTCAAAGATTGTCGTCGATCAGACTACCGACCATATCCTCGGCGCGCATTTCGTCGGACATGCCGGCCAGGAGCTCGTCAACCTGTTCGGGCTGGCGATGCGTTTTGGCATCACCGCCAGCCAGATCAAGGACAACGTCTACGCCTATCCGACGTTCTCCTCCGATATCAAGCACATGTTGTGACGTTCATTTCCCGCATAGCGCCGCGCTATGGATTCAAGAGCCAACAGGCATTTCCTCAGACGAGTGATTTCACCGATGCTTGGTCCATTAGCCGGCCATGCCATTCGGGGCAGCGGCATAACAGAGGAGACCACGAAATGTTCAAGCACAATGTAAAATCACGCGCGCTGTGGCAGGGCCTCGCACTGGCTTGCGCCATCGCCGGATCGACTGTCGCCACGTCAACCGCCTTCGCCGGCGAATGTCCCGCCGACAAGATGAAGGTCAGTGCCCGCGAGAAAGTCGACTTCAAGCCCGTCGGCGTCACCGACGTCACTCTGGGTTCGATCGACCTCGAGAAGCAGCCCGCGCACATCAAGGGCCGCGAGCTGCGGTTTCGCAAGCTGACGATCGAGCCCGGCGGCATTGTTCCCTGGCATAGCCACGACGATCGGCCCGCTCTCATTTTCGTGCAGCAGGGCGAGATCATCGAATATGCCAGCAACTGCGCGGCGCCGATCCTGCACAAGGCGGGCGATATCCGGCCAGAGGTGTTCGGCACCTCGCACTGGTGGAAAAATCTCGGCACCGATACGGTCATTCTTTATGTCGGCGACGTCCGCAAGGATCCCGACGACCACCACGTGTGATCAGCGCCTGGTGTAACGAGCGCCCCAAGCCTCGTTGCCGGACGTGACGTCCTGGGACCCCGTGTTGCCCCGCACGCCCAGGCGTCACATCCCCCTTTCCATCAGCATTTTAAGGAGCCCGCGCGCCATGGCCGACATATCCGCTGGCATGAGATCCAAAAGTATGGAAATGCACGGTCACTCACCGGGCGTGGTGTTGCGGTCGCTCGTGATCGGCCTCACGGCCTTCCTCACCGTGGTCGATCTGTTCGCGACACAGGCGATCCTCCCGTCGCTGACCAAGCACTACAACGTGACCCCGGCAGCGATGGGCTTTGCGGTCAACGCCAGCACGATGGGAATGGCGATTGCCGGACTTGTCGTCGGATTTCTGAGCCAGCACATCGATCGCCGCCTCGGCATCCTCATGAGTCTGGTTATTCTTTCGATTCCCACAACCTTGCTGGCCGTCGCGCCCAATCTCACTGTATTCACCGTCCTTCGGGTCTTGCAGGGATTATGCATGGCGTCGGCGTTTGCGCTGACGCTGGCCTATCTCGGCGAACAGTGCAGTTCGATGGACGCCGGCGGCGCCTTTGCGGCCTACATCACCGGCAACGTCGCCAGCAACCTGATCGGCCGCCTGGTTTCCGCAGCGCTGGTGGATACGCTCGGGCTGGCATCGAATTTCTATTTCTTTGCGGCACTCAACCTCGCCGGCGCGGTTCTGGTGTACTTTACTATCCAGCGCGTGCGTCCGATGCACTCGATGCCGACGACGCAGTCGCCCTTCGCGGCGATGCTCGATCACTGGCGCAATCCGTCACTGCGCGCCGCATTCGGAATCGGTTTCTGCATCCTGTTCGCCTTCATCGGGACGTTCACGTTCGTCAACTTTGTGCTGGTGCGGCCGCCGCTGTCGCTCGGACGGATGGATCTGGGATTTGTCTATTTTGTCTTTTTGCCCTCCATCGTAACGACACTTCTGGCCGGCGCTGCCGTCGCGCGCTTTGGCACGCGGCCGGCCATCTGGGGTGCGCTCGCGGTCGCGGCATTAGGGCTGCCGCTGCTGCTGTCATCTCATCTTTCGGCCGTCCTGACCGGGATGGTTCTCGTCGGAGTTGGAACGTTCTTCGCGCAGGCCGCCGCGACCGGCTTCGTCGGAAGGGCGGCCACCGATAATCGCGGCGTCGCGAGTGGAGCCTATCTCGCCTGTTATTTCTTTGGCGGCCTCGTCGGCAGCGCCGTTCTTGGGCAACTGTTCGATCGATTTGGATGGACCGCCTGCGTTGCAGGTGTTGGTGCAACTCTGCTCGTCGCCGGCGTTTTGGCCACGCGGCTCAGGCTTCCGCCCGGAAATTGATTGCCGAAAACGCCCGTTGCGGAATCCAAATAACAACGTGAGATGCGAGTAATGCTGGCAAGCATCTGGGGGGCATCACGGCGATTTGTTCACGACCGAGAGACCGCCGTCCGTAACAAACGTGGATCAGGCAACGTACTCGAGACGGCGACTGATCGCCTGACAACCTTCGGTAAGGATATTTAAACATGATGAAGAATTCTCGCGCTTCGCTCTTGATCTCGGCCCTCGTCCTCTCGCTTGGGCTTGCCTCCGCACCTGCGGCCTTCGCGCAGGACAAAATGGGCAAGGACGGCATGGCCAAGGACACGATGTCCAAGGACGGCATGAAGAAGGACGATGCAATGTCGAAAGACGGCATGAAGAAGGATGACGAAATGTCCAAGGACAGCATGAAGAAAGATGATGCAATGTCGAAGGACAAGATGAAGAAGTAGCAGCCGCCGGTCCCTAACTATCCAGCATCAGGCGGGTCCCGAGATCGAGCCTGATGCTGGATGATCCCAGTACATCTCAAGCCGGCGCGGGAAGAGCAAAGCGCCCGACCGCAGCGACGAGCGGAATACAAAGTGAGCCTTCCGGTCAATCTTCTCGCGTCAAGAAATGCGTCAGGTTCCGAATAGCAGGTGCGGCGAACATCACAATTGGTAACATCATGATCCAGGCGACAAACCATGACTGCAGCCAGTGCGCGACGAACGTCCCGCCTGCCAAAAACGGGAAGCTCGCGATCGCGGCCGCGATCGCGCAGGTTAAGCCTGATTGAATGAATCCATAGACAAAGTGGCTGAACCGGCGCGGTATTCCCAGCATGCAGACCTCGGCAAAAGGCAGTTACAAATGGCAAGCAAGAGCCATGCCCAACCGATCTCAAAAATCAAGTCAGGCCGGTTCAGCCTCGAAATGGTGGCACGCACTCTCTCCAAATTGCTCGGGGTGATCGGCGCCGACAGCAAGCTATGCGTGATCACCCGGTCTCGGCGCTCTGGTCCGCGAAGCCATGAGTAAAAAATGGTATGGCGAACAGGCAAGTGCCGGGCAACCAGGTTCAAGCCGTAGCCCATGCGCTATGCCCGTGAGCTACCGACTCGATAGCCGCTAGCTATCGATGTTTTGACCCCTCCCGCCGCCCATTCAGCTAGAATGGCTGCGCATATCGCAAATTCTAGAGGGGCAAACTCATGGAAATGCATCAGATCCGCTATTTCCTCGCGGTCGCCCAAACGCTGAATTTCACGCGTGCGGCCGATGAGTGCAACGTTACTCAACCGTCGCTGACCCGCGCCATCAAACAGCTCGAGGCGGAATTGGGCGGCGACCTGTTCCGGCGCGAGCGCCCAGCGGCGCAACTCACCGAACTCGGGCAGCGCATGCATCCCCTGCTGAAGCAGTGCTACGAGGCGGCCGTCGGTGCACGATCGCTGGCAACGTCGTTCAAGAGCGGCAAAGTCGGTACACTCCGCATCGCGATTGCGGATGCGGTCGACCTGGCGCTACTGATCCCACACCTTGAGCAATTAAAGCGGCTGTTCAATGCGCTTGAATTCAAGCTACTTCGAGGCAACAGCAAACAGATCGGCGAGTATCTGAAAAAGGGCGAAGCCGAACTCGGCATCGCCGTTGAAATGGACAACGATTGGGACCGGCTGGACGGCTGGCCGCTGTTCACTGAGAGTTTTCAACTAGTCGTCAACGCGCGTCATCCGCTGGCGGACCAGGGCAGCGTCGAATTCGACGATCTGAAGTCGCAGCAGATGCTGTCGCGCGGCTATTGCGAATACGCCGAACGGTTGAGCGCAGCGCTGCGGGCCGGCAATATCGACGTCGACGGTGGCCACGACATCTCGGCGGAGCACGACCTGATCAAGCTCCTGGAAGCCGACATCGGCATTGCGATCGTTCCCTGCAGCGCTTCGATGCCCGATACCTTGCGGCGCGCCGCCATCGAAGGCCTCGACGTTAGGCGGACCGTCCAGCTATTCGGCGTTGCCGGCCGCGAACGAACGGCAGTCGCATCGGCTGTCATGAAGATGCTGCGCAGCGCCGACTGGCTGCCGTTCACAACCCCGGTGACGGCGCCCGGGAGGGAAACCCGGCCCGCGCTTTCGATCGTGGCCGCTTGACGGATACCCGGAGGGACAAACCAATGGCCGAAAAAACCTTCGCTGAGCTCCTCGATGAGAGCACCGACGACAGCCGGATCATGGACGCCCCGCTCAGCGAACGGCTGAAAGCCGTCGCCGACGAGGTGGAGCGGCGCAGTCCGGAGTTTGCCGCAGTGGTTGCGCGCATGGTGGCGCGGCTCGAGGCCAACAATGTCGGCCAGAGCGCACCGCAAATCGGCGAACGGATGCCGGATTTCATCCTGCCCGACGAAAAGGGCACGCTGGTCTGTCTAGAAAACCTGCTCGAACAGGGACCCGTCGTGGTGTCGTTTCATCGAGGCCATTGGTGCCCCTATTGCCGGCTGAACGCCGACGGACTCGCCAAAATTGCCCCCGACGTCAAACGGCTCGACGCGCAGATCGTCGCGATCTCGCCGGAAACCCACCAATATGGCGCCGAGCTCAAGGCTGACGCCAACGCGCCGTTTCCTGTTCTCGCCGACGTCGACAATGGCTACGCGCTCGAACTCAATCTCTTGTTCTGGGTCGGCGACGAGAAGCGCGAGGCGATGCAGGCGGGCGGCTTCGATATAGCGCCCTATCAGGGCAACGAAACCTGGATGCTGCCGGTCCCCGCGACCTTCATTGTCGGCCGGGATGGCCTCGTCAAGGCGCGTTACATCGATCCCGATTACCGTCGCCGAATGGAACTCGACGCGATCCTTGCGGCGCTTGGAAATCTGGCGGGCCGCGTTCAATCCCAGGCTTCGGAGACGGAAAGCACAGCGCAAAGGACCGCCGGTCGGCGCCATTCAACGGCTTGATGAGCGGCATTGAGTCGTTGCCAATCGTTGCGCGCGCCAGCCCTGATGCAGATGGTGTGTTATGCAATGTGCATGCGAGCGATAGCTGCCTCCGGGATTGTCCGCTTCGGCGCGGATAATGTTGTAAAACTACCGTTGAGGCGGGATATGTTTTTTGCATAGACCGTGGGCATCGACTCGAAAGCCAGTCGATATTTCAAATCAGGCAAGTTCTTCTCCAAGGTTCATTCACGGCTTCGAGGATGTTCCCCGAAGTGCGAAAACGGAGAAGTTCAATGTCACCCATCAAGATGGTCATCGTAGCTGCCGGCCTTGTGACTATAACCGCGGCTTCGGCCATGGCCGATGGTTTCCGTTATACCGGTTCACCCAAGTTCGGCCAGTTTCGCGAACAGTCCGGCTCTGTTCGATCCGAGATCGGTCAACCTGGCAAATTGTTTCTGGATTCACGTGCGCAACTGGTCGAACCTCAGCGTGACATGCCCAAAGGCGGCATCGGCGCTCGCGCGCTTTAGTCGCCTGAGAAGCCATTCGACGCACACGATTGAGTTTGGCGCAAACATGGTGAGGGCTTCCGATCCTCACCATGTTTCAGCTGATCTGCTGAGCGTCGGGATCCCGCAGGCGCGCGAAACCATCAGGCGACGTCGCGCCGTTTTGAAATCGTGATGCGAGGGGAAACGGGCACGTCGATCGCGCCGGTTGCCTGGGTCAGGCTGCCTTGCTGGCCTTCAGGCGATCCAGCACAGGCAGTAATTCCGAAGGATCGGGCCGCTGTGTGTAATCGGGGTTCACTTCCGAGTAAGCGATGATGCCATCAGTGCCGATCACATAGCGCGCTGGCATCGACAACGCCCAGGACGGATCGCCGTTGATGACGGGCAGATCGTTCTTGAAGCTCTCGTAGACCTCGACCAGGTAATCCTGCAGCGCGAAGCGAATGCCAAATGCGTTTGCGACCTCGCTGTTGGTATCGCTCAGAATCGGGAAGCTCAGCTTGTTGTCGCGCTGCGACTTGCGGCTGTTCGGGGCCGTCTGCGGCGAGATCGCAACCAGGCTTGCGCCGCGGGCGGCGATTTCTGGCAGCGTGTCCTGCAACGCCTGTAATTCGAGATTGCAGTACGGGCACCAAACGCCGCGATAGAACGACACCACGAGCGGGCCGCTGGCGAGGAGCTGCCGCGACGAAACCGGCTTGCCGTCTGGATCGCTGAGCGTGACTCCGGCGCCATGTCGCCGGCCTTCCTGGCCCGCTGTGCTTGTGCGCTGGCGATCAGTTCGTCGGTGGCACGACGCATCAAATCCAGCGCCTGCCTGGTCGGCTTGAGGGGAAAGCGGCCGGACTCGAAATCGGCCTTGAGGGCGTCGAGGCGGTCTTGCAGGGCCATGGGAAATCTCCGTTGATTGGGTTGGCCCGCAACATCTGGTTCATTTGTCTGTTAAGGGGTATATAGCGATTACGAACATCATTTATTTGGATATCAAATGAGCGACCGATGGCAGGAATTGACGGTTTTTGTGCGCGCGGCGGAGAGCGAAAGCTTTTCCCGGGCCGCCCGTGAACTCGGCCTGTCGCAGCCATCGGTTTCGCGCATCATGAGCGAGTTGGAAGCGCGTCTGGGCGTGAAGCTGCTGCTTCGTACCACGCGCCGCATCACGGTAACGGATGCCGGCGCGTTGTTTCTTGATCGCGCCCGCGAGATCCTGGCCGAAATCGAAGATGCGGAAGACGCAGCACGCGGCCTGGATTCGTTGCGCGGCATCATCCGCCTTGCAATGCCTGTGGTCTACGGAACTCGCAAAATCATTCCCCGGCTGCCAAAATTTCTCGCCGCGCACCCGCTGTTGCGGGTCGAGATGGCGGTTTCCGATGAGCGGCAGGATCTGGTCGCCGAGGGCTCCGACGTCGCCATCCGGCTTGGCGAGTTGAGCGATTCCGTATTCGGTGCCCGCAAGCTTGAAACGCTGGAGAGGATGTGGTGGCGTCGCCGGCATATTTAAAAGCGCGCGGTACCCCGAAAACGCCTGCAGATCTCGCCTCGCACGACTGCATCTTCGGACCGGGCAATTTCGGCCGCGAGAGCTGGACATTTACCCGTAACGGCACCGAGACGTCGGTCGATGTGCGCGGCCGCATTCACACCAATTCGGGACCCGGCGTTTTTGCAAGCGTCATGGCAGGTCTTGGGATCGCCATGCCAACGACGGTCATGTGCGCGGCCGAAGTGAAGGCGGGCTCACTAGTCCCGCTGCTTCGCGCCTACAAGCTGGAGCCGATGGATGTGCATGCGGTTTTCCCCGGCGGCCCGCGCCCATCGACAAAAGTTCGCGCGCTGGTCGATTTTTTTGGTTCAAGAACTCAAATAGCTCGAGCAAGGTACCACGCCCGCAGCGGTTCGGTGTCGTCGCCCAGCGTGCCCGTGGGGACCGCGCGGTGCTTCCTCATGTCAGGCAGGCAGGCCTGCCATGAGGAGGCCAGCCTCGTGGCGCTTGCGGTCGACTTCGCGCTTGTAGTGCTGGGTGGCGAGGTGGACGGCCACTGAGAATTTCGGCTCGCGCTTCAGGACCTCCGCCGCGTGCGCGGCGGTCGCGACCGCGTTGCCCATCTGCGCGAAGGTCGCGGCGAGGAAGGCATGATGGGTGTGGTCAGGCCGTGTGATCCGCGAAAAGGCCTCGACGGCTTCGGCATATTTCTCGGCGCAATAGCAGGCGCGCCCGAGGTGGCTCCAGAAGCGCTCCGGGTGGTACGGGTTGAGGCGCATCGCCTTCTTGATCCAGTCGATGCCTTCCTCCGGTCGCCCCAGCCAGGTTAAAAGCTCACCCTGTTGCACCACAACAAGGTCATAGTTGGGGTTGAGCGCAAGCGCCCGCTCCTGGTGATACGCGGCTTTGTCGTGATCGTCGCGATTGAGGTTCAGTGCGGCGAGAATCCGGTGCACGTCGCTGTCGTTGTCGTCGAGCGCCAGCGTGGTCTCAAGCTCCGCGGCCACCTGTTGGAAGATGGCATCGCGATCGGCGCACCAATCATAGACCCACATCTGGCCCAACACGCACGCCTTCCAGGCGTGAGCATGAGCATAGTTCGGGTCGAGCGCGAGGGCGCGGTCGAGCAGGCGCTGCGCTTCAGCGTTGTCCTCCCGCGTCGAGCGGTGGTGCAGCACCTTGGCAGCCAGCACGCACTCATAAGCCGCCATATTGTCGGTCGGCTTGCGTTTCGCACGGTCGTGCG
>Ga0137388_10001058_pt1 | contig 16390 bp, 7 predicted proteins | sample 15con2h14AmetaG_FD_104644 | JGI IMG/M metagenome (GOLD analysis project Ga0137388, IMG submission 104644) | Vadose zone soil microbial communities from Angelo Coast Range Reserve, California, USA - 15con2h1.4A metaG | ecosystem: Environmental > Terrestrial > Soil > Vadose zone > Saprolite...
CAGTGTCTGTCATTGGTTGTGTGAGTCAAAGACCAGAAGAGAATTATGGGTCCCTGTCGATGGGCAGAATAGTTTCGCGCCGATCAGCCCGGCCCAATCAGTGATCTATGAATACTATCGGCCAGGTCCGGCACAAGCTCCTTCTGAATTTTCGGCCGCATCGTCGAATATCGCAGAGAGGACCTGAGTGGTCTTCGAGGTAACCTGTATATCGTCTGAACGGGCCGTTGTTGAGGGTATGCTTTGTCACTAGGGCAGGTTCTCTTCCTGCTATTCTTGTTGCCTCTCGCAATCGCCTCTCCGAGTACTCTCACCGGGCGAATTTCGTCTTCCGTGCTTGCTTCAACCGGCGACTTCAGCTTATCGGCATCGCCCAGCGCGATCAGCATCAGCCAGGGAGGGGCATCCTCGTCTACGATCACAGTCTCGGGACAGGGAGGCTATCAGGGAAACGTGACTTTTCTGATTGCAGAAACGTATGACTCTCTGAACATCAGAGTATCGACGATTCCATCGTTTGTCGTGATTTCCGGGGCTCAAGCCTCAGCCACTACGATGCTGCAACTCTCTACGTACAACGGGGTCCGACCGGGCAACTACACGATTTCGCTCGAGGCCTATGATGGATTTGTTCAACATCCTTTCCAGGTTCACCTCCAAGTGACCGGACAGGACTTCGCCATCACCTCCAGTCCCACTCGGTTGACCTTCCCAGTCAGACAGAATACAACACAAACCGCCAGTATCATTGTTTCAAGTCTCGGCGGCTTCATTGGTGACGTGAATCTTACGATCTCCGTCGGATCATATTTCCCAGGCGTGACCCAGGAACCTTCCGCAAGCCTCAGTTCAATGAAGGTCTCGATAACGCCCTCCGCACCCATGTCGTTCCCTCTTTCAATTTCAATCAATTCGTCGATGATCGGCGCACCGTACCAGGCACAGGTAACCGGAGTAGCGCATACGACCTCCGGGGTCTCCCGCGGTGGAGGGTTCAACATCGTCATTGGTCCCGACTACAACATGACTTCTACCGTAAAGAATTTGATAGTTCACCAGGGCGCGTGGGCTGTCGCCGCTCTGACTTTTACCAGTCTTAACGGATTCGTGGGCGGTGTAAACATGTATGCCGGGACAATTTCGGTTAACCCTCCAAATCCGGACATCCCGATTTATCCCGCTGACACACTTCTCTCCCCCGGAGGAACCAATATCACTCGTATTGTGGCAAAAGCTGATAGTCGTACAGGACTGGGAACATACAGTGTCTGGATCGAGACAACCGCCGACACGGGGTGGACAGCGGAGTCGATGCCGTTCAACGTAACCGTTGAAGGACCGTTAACGGGTGCGGACTTCACGATTTACGCCGATCCCGCCCATCTGTCGACTAGCCTCGGGTCCACAGTGACCTCAACTGTCAATTTGTTGGGCACAAATGGCTTCACTGGAGCCCTCAATGTGTTTGCTGCCTATGGAATCGGTGCCAGCCTGAACCCAGGAACTGTTTCTCTGATCCCCTTTGTAAATGCAACCTCTACACTTACTGTCAACGTACCTCTCGATCGCGGCCAGGGCGGAGGCTATACTCTCTGGTGGTTCGCATCCGGAGTATACTCTACCCTGGTGATTGCTTCAGACCCCACAGGGCTCGCTCACGGGGCGTGGGTCAATGTAACCGCAACTCCTTTCACCGTTGTTGCCAGTCCGGCTAGCCAAGGGCTGAAGGCTGGTTCGACAGCGAAATTCAACCTGGCCGTCAACGGCATTGGGCAATTCAACAACACTGTGACTCTATCGGCAAGAGTGTTGTACGCTAATCCTGTGGTTCAAATCGGGGGATCTGCTTCAGACGCGACCTTTTTCGTTACAGCGACTCTGAGCAAGAGTATGCTCAACTTTTCGGGCGCGCCGACTTCGCTCAATTCCAATCTCACGGTAAGCGTTCTGTCAGGAACGCCTGATGGTACCTATGTCGTCTGGGTTACGGCTACCTACCTGCGCCCTGAGTACATTTGCTCCTGCGCCCCTAAGGACGCCTTAGCTTTCACATTGCCTGTTCAGGTGCTAGTAACCTCCACGGCAAGCGCTACGCCGACAATCTTTGGATTACAGCCAATCGAATTCTATGCGATCCTTGCCGCAACCGGGGCAGGGGTTGCCATACTTGGATCCTATCTTGTAATTCGGAGAGGAAAGCCTACTAGAACCGCCTTCATGCTATGACTTTCGGATATGAAGACACGAAGGAGTACTGGGACGAGATCTGGGACTTCGGTGAGCATAGGCTTGAACACGTTATCCTTGATGGCAGCGACGGCGAAGAAGAATTCGACAAAGAACTTCGCAATAGAACAGTTGGAAAGGTGGTCCTGGACATAGGCTGTGGTTCAGGCAAGTTTACTCTGAAGATCGCCAGAAATGCGAAACAGATCACGGGGATCGACATTTCTACGATTGGACTTGCACAAGCCCGGATGAACATGACCAGAACCAGTTTGAAGAATGCAGACTTTCGTCTCGCTAACGCTTCGCGTCTACCTAGCTCCGCGAACAGTTTCGACGTCGTGTACAGCAGGCGCGGACCTGGTAGTCAGTCAGTACGCACTCTTTCGGAAGCGTACAGGGTACTGAGAAAGAATGGGATTTTCATTCAGATTGAGATTGGGGAGCGGGACAAGCAGAATCTTGCAAGAATTTTCGGCCACGGCCAGATGCTCCACGTGAAAGGTCAGGTTTCTGACATCAAGAAGAAAATGTTAGCGAGGGTCGGTTTCAGGAAAGTTGTGACACGAGACTATGTCGGAACCGAAGTTTTCCGTGGAATATCGGATCTCATGGTGAGGTTGCAATCCGCGCCGATAATCCCATCATTCGATCCACGAAAGGCTAGGGAAAAATTGAGGAAAGTTCGGAAAGAATGCATGACGGACAGAGGCATTGAAACACCCGTACACAGAGTAGTTCTAGTCGCCCTCAAATAAGCGTCTATAGGGAGTGCACATCGACATCATATGCTTGGATATACATTTGTCGTACTAGTAACCGGTAAGTGCTCCTTTCCTTCTCGCCTTGTCGAAGAAGGTTCTGAACGAGAAGTAGCCTATTGGAATGTACACTAAGGTCAAGATGAGTATGGAGACGACGGGGAAGAGCAGGTTTGAATCGAAGATGGAGTAGCCTTTCAGAATAGCGCCTCTTGTGATCGAGAGACCATGGGTAATCGGAAAGACCCATGATATTGCTTGGGCCCATTGTGGAAGGGCTTCTACTGGAAACGCGAGTCCGGTGAAGAAGACAAGGCTTGTCCAGAGTACCTGGTTGATATCATCAGCCCGCTTCGCCAGAAATGTAAGGCCTGCCAGTGCGAATGCGAACGCGGTCATCCCCGCAAGCGTCAGTAACACGCCGATTACAGCGGCCGGAATGTTTGGGGTTACTCGGAGAGTGAATGAGAAGACCAGAGTTCCAACCGTTAGTATGATGCTTGTGCTGACAAGTGCCATGGTGATGTTTCCGGCAATCTTTCCCAGCATCCAGGCCACTTTGCTGGAGGGAGTGACGAATATGGCTTCGACAGTTCCTGCCTGCTGCTCGTTCCGGATTCCATTTGCTCCTGACCAGACCGCGTTCATTATTACGGCTTGGAATGCGAATCCCAGAATGACGAAGGGTATGTAGTCGGCGTAGCCGCTTGTTGTCGTGAATGTCGTCAATGCTGAGGGACCAATTATTTGCAGAATAGTCCAGGAGGTGAGCAGGAAAAATATTGGTCCAAGTACTTGTAAGCCGACGAAAAAGCCAGCGTTCATGTAACGGAAGGTCTGCAGCATGCTGTACCGGTAACTCCCCCGGAACACGTCAAGGTCGAATGCGTAACCCATGTGGCTCACTCAGATCTTGTAGAGTGATCCATTCCTTTTGGCTTGGGCCTCTACTCTCTTCAGCATGAAATGACCTGCGATGATGAGAATTGCGGTGAAGAGGTACAAGGGGGCGAGGGTGCCAACGAGGCTTATGAGCGTGCCTTCCTGAACAACAGTACTTCTCAGTGCGTTTATGCCATAAGTTACCGGCAGTATGTAGGCGAACAATTGGAATACGGCGGGCATAGCCGCGACTGGAAAGGCCACTCCTGAAGCATACCTTATGGGCGCCTGGAGACTTGTGGCGAGCTGGTCAGCGGCTCTAGTTAGGACGAAGAAACTGGCGAAGAATACTCCAACGGCGACCAGCGCAATCATTGTCGAGATTAGGGCAATGATAACCGCACCCCAGTCCGCGATTGCCGGCTGGACCCCGAAGATCACCCAGCTGAGCAAGAAGACTCCAACTATCCACCAGGCACCTTCCAACAGCGAGCTGAAGCCCGACGCGAGGAGGACTGTCATCCTATTGGCCGGCGTAAGGAATAGGGACTCAATGGTGCCGTTGAATCGTTCTTCCTGTAGGGATGCACCCGTTCCCCAGAGCATTCGGTTATAGAGCAGGTAGACGATGGTGCCGAGTATGATCATGCCCGAGAAACTGGCAATTCCGTACTTTGCATTGAGAACCTGACCCACCTGTTGTCCCGATGCTAGTCCGAGGTACTGGTATACGTTCAGGGCGAGCAGTGGAAGGGGCCAGATGATGGTTGCAAACACTGATGTGCGGTAGGATACGAACTCTTTGAAGTGGCGTAGTATGACACCCTTGAAGGTAAGCCACTCAAGTGCTAGGTTCAATCGCGTAGCCTCCTTCCTGTGAGGGAGATGAATACGTCTTCGAGTGATGGTTTGGACTGTTCAATCAAGCGCACCCTCGCTCCAGCTTTCACCATCGTCTCGGTTAGATGAGGAAGAGTCTCCTCGGCACTTCTTGTATGGACTAGAATCTCTGTCAGTCCAGCAACTGGGTCGATAACAGAGGTCTTTACTTCTTGGACGCCCTCAATCAATTTGACATCAGAGACCAGGCTTTCCGGGACACTCGTAGCATTTATCCTGAGAACGTCGATCTTCTGGACTCCGGCCTTCAACTCTGCAGGAGTCCCCTTGGATATGACCTTGCCGTGGTCAATGACCGCTATCTGGTCGCATAGCTGGTCTGCCTCTTCCATGTAGTGAGTGGTAAGCAGGATAGTCTTGCCTTGTTCCTTCTGCAACTTCTCCTTGATGAATTCGCGGACGACAACCGCCGAGTTAGGATCCAGGCCTAGAGTCGGCTCGTCCAGGAGCAATGTCGGCGGATCGTGTATCAGTCCCCGGATCAAATGCAGGCGTTGCTTCATGCCTCGCGAATATTTCTCGACATTGTCGTTTGCGCGATCTTCCAGTTCCACCAGCTTCAGTAACGCGTCGATCCTGGGTTTCGCCCTGTCTTCGCGGACGCCGTCCAGGCGGGCGCAGAAGAGAAGGTTCTCTCTCCCCGTAAGACGCCAGTAAAGACCGCGTTCACCACCCGTGACTACCCCGATAGATGATCTGACTGCGTTGGCTTGTTTCGCCACGTCGAATCCGTTCACGTAGGCGGTGCCTTCGTCAGGCAGTAGAAGAGTGGACAACAGTTTGATGGTGGTTGTTTTTCCAGCACCATTCGGTCCGAGTAGCCCGAAGAGTGTATTCTTTGGGATCGATAGGTCTACTTTGTCGACGGCCGTAATCTGTTCGGGTCCCGTTCGCCGTTTTGGGAGCGAGAAACGTCGCTTCTCCCGCTTCTTGTCAAAGAACTTGCTTAGTCCAACCGTCCTGACCGCTTCTTGCGCTATTGCTTATCACCCTTGGAGAACGGCGCACCTATCGTAGTTGCTCTGAGCATGATTGCCGGAATATCAGGTTATGCTCGGTCAATATGGAGATATTATTGCAAGATGGGCGATTTTGAGCCAGTTCCTAAAATCCGATGAGGCGTGCGTTGACCTCGGACTCGAACATGCTAGTCGTTCGCGAAAGAGGGTTGCCAACTCATTTCGGTCGCAACACTGAATACCCCATTCATATACAGTCTGTCCTGTCGATGCTCAGCACCGTTGAGAGTCATCTGAAAGGTCATGACTGGGACTAGTGTTCTTGTTACGTTTTGGAGAGATAATTGTAATCATGGAACTCCCAGTACAGTCTTCTTCACAGCCTTCTCGTGGTAGAAATTTCGAGAGGGCTCCTTGGTGCTATTTGCTGTGGGGGGTGCCTGCGGTTCTCGTAATTGGCGCCGGGGTAGCCTACGGTGAGTCAGTACTATCTCTTACTGCTAGGGGAGTTATTTGGGTCGTAGCTGTAGCTTGGGCGGGAATAGGATGCCTTGTGAACGGTCGTTCCTGTGGCAGGGTCCATTGCAGAATAGACGGAACCGCCTTTCCACTCCTGGCCCTAGTCGGGGCATTGAACGTGCTTTCGATCATCACGTTCGATTGGAACGTATTCTGGCTCGCATTCATCGTGATTCTGGTCGGAAGCTTCGTTCCCGAATGGGCCGGGAAAAAGTACTCCTGAGGTCGGATATGGCGGGGGCCGACGATGTGCGTAACTACCCGGATTAGGGCCATGAAGGCTTAAGGTAGAATAGCAATGTCAGAATCGGAAGATACTGACATTATCCCTGTGCCAACAAGTATCGTACGCGCACCCACGGACATCACTACTGTGAATTCATCTCTAGCCGGGCCAGCTATGCCTAGCCAGGATTCGCTGGCGAAGGTAACTTTCTACAAGCTCGACCTGGACACTATCTTAGGCGGACTTATCCCTGATCCACTTCCAGAATCGGGCGGCAAGGACAACGCTATCCACCATTTGAACATCATAATCTTCGGGAAGCCTAACACTGGGAAAACCACTCTAGCTGAATCGATTACCCAAGCACTGGCACGTCGATACGGGCAGAGGAACGTGAAAGCATTGCGCGCAACGCGAGATCTTCCAGGATTATTCCAGAATATCGACCAACTCTTCGGCCGATTCCGAAAACCACCGAAGGCCATACTCTTGTTTGCTGATGATATGACAAAGGCTCTGAGGAAGCTTTCTGGGACTGTCGAGGTGAAGAGTTCCAATGGACAGTTGGAGAAGATGAGGAGGCTCGATTATTGGCTGGACAAGTGGTACGATATCAGAGGCGAGCTCTTCAAGCGTGGAATGCGCCAAGGGCTCGTGGTCATGGTTGCAGGTCTCCATCGTTTCTACGGAGGCGATGTAGATCTGCGGGCTGATGCAGATCTGCTTCTTGTTAGAAGCACTGGAACGCCCGGGACGTTTGATGCGAATAAGGTCGAGAAGATGCTCGGCTCAGTCGTCTACTACGCCATGCGTCAGCATGAAGTTGACGCTTTGCGGGACAGGAAGGAACTTGCGTGGACTGCTTTTGTAGCAAAGACCGGGTCGGGGGTCTTCCGTGTTCCTCGTCCTTCAGTCTCTGCAAAATGGCTGATGCGAAACGTCGGATCTAGCGAGACCTCCCAGGAGTTAGCCGTCGAAGTGGATGAGCCTAAGAAGAAATCAGCTATCGAAGTCGTTGAACCTAAGAAAAAATTCGCGGTCGAAATGAAACCCGCTCTACAGCCAAGACAACATCTTCAGACTAGACAGCATCGGAGCAAACGGGGTCGGCGCATCGCACTCGTCATTGCGGCCGCAGGCATCCTGACGATAGCGTTCTTAGCTTGGAAGTACGTCTGGCCCTTGCTAAAGTAAGATCAAACAGAGTCGAGAGGTAACCAGTTCGGGACCAACGGCCAGTCACGAACAATTGAATCTTCCAATCGAGTCCAGCATGAGGGCAAACTAGGATGCCTCACTTGTGTTTTATCAGACCGTTTCCTGGAACGTGGAAAGAAGGTGGGCGGTTATGATGCGGATATTTCGACGTGTCTTAGTAACGGTCTCAGCGTTGAATTAACAGCCTCCGTGTGCCTGAGCGCCTTGGAGTATATTTGATGGATGACTTTCTCGGGATCGTCTTCCAAGGGTCCCTGATACTTTTCCGCGGTCTGGCAGATTGCTTTGCAGACTTGGTGGGTCAGCATTTCCATACTCCTAGTCGATGGTTTGAAGGCGTCCATGATTAGAGATAGGCAGGCTGTGACGCCTCTCGCCCTCTCTATGTCAATGGGCATGAAGTAACGTCTAACGTCGTTGGGGAGCCGTTCCCGGTCGACAATGAATGCTTGTGCGGTTGCAATGTACCACTTCTGGACTATCCCATGCTCCCCGGCCTCGCTTCGTACTTTTGAGATGAGCTCTCCCTCCTTCAAGGCTTTGAGATGATGGCCGATTGATGGCGCAGAGAGGCCGATTATTCTCGAAAGCTCCTTCTCAGTTAGAGCTCGCCGGGAGAGGAGTCGGAGCATCTCTCTCCTCATAGGGTCGGAGATTAGCCTTGCCTGCGACTCGTCCGTAACCACTTTGACTGCTTTGCGGTCCCGGATAAATGAGTCCATCGCAGTGAATCTTCTCGGTTAGACGAGTCTTATCGGTTAGACGTACTTAACGCTATCCAGAAGTCTATTGAATTTGTCCGTTCGAGGCGTGGATATCCTTGGATAAAAATTGACAGAGCACCCTTATCGGTTAGATACGTGAAAACGAAATGCTATATCGCAGACCCGGGAATCGAAAACCCGTTTCCATTTTGCAGATGCATTTGGGTGGGAGAGTTGAACAGAAGGAGACTTCGAGGATCCACGTCCGTCCTAGGAAGAGCCTGATCAAACTCCTAGCATTAGCGATTCTAGCATTGATGATGATTCCAGCAATACCTGCGCACGCAGCGCCTGTCTACCTTCCCGGGGTCCACATCGGCGACTCAGTAACATTTGGACAGATAAGCGGAAACATCGCGCCGTTCAACGTGACCAGTTCCATATCAGAGACTGTAACGAGTGTGAACGGAGCCAGTGTTGGCCTGAGCCTGACCCTCACCTATCGGAACGGATCCTCCCAGGTTCTTCCTTTCACCGAAAATGTTCAGACGCAGGCGAATGTGGGTTTCTTCATTCTTGTTATAGCGGGAGGATTGAGCGCCGGCGACCCGCTAGCTCAGTCTGCCCCTTCATCTAGTTTTCCGCCAGTCACAGAGACGGTCTCTAGGGTCTATGCCGGAGCGTTGAGATCGGTTAATGCTTTTGTCGTTAATTCGACGCAGTCGGGTCAGAGGACCGATTTCGCCCTCTATTGGGACGTATCCACAGGATTCCTCATGGAGTTCTCAGCGACTAGCCTGCAAGTAGGCTCTCCAGGACTCGTGACCTTCCATTTCAAAGCCACCAGCACCAACGTCTGGACTCCCTCGACTTCGCCTGACTTTGGTTTCGACGCAATCCCGGTGACAAGCCCGAGCGTCTATCTGGGAGAATCGGCGGCTTACACGCTGAATCTCACGAGTTTTCAGAACTTCTCGGGAACGGTCAGCTTGACATCGTCGCTCACGAATTCTTCCCTGGCGCACCCTCCTGTTCTGACTCTTGGCGCGACGAGCGTTAACGTCCCCTCAAACGGTTTCGCAACAACCATGTTGACGTTTTCAACCGACTCGTCCACCAAGCTGGGAGTCTATCTCTTCTCAGTGCATGGTGTTTCCGGAAGCACGACTCATGATGCACTCTTCGCTGTGTTTGTTCAAGCCCCTAGCTTCGTAGTTTCCGCAACGCCAACTAATCTGACCATAGCAGGCGGTTCGTCTGCAAGTTCGACGATCACCGTCAGGTCCTTGGGCATCTTTTCTGGTTTCATAAGTCTCTCAGCGTCCTCCAGTAGTCCAAGTATTACTGCGTCACTCAGCCCAACAATAGTCTCCCTTTCGTCAGCGGTCCTGTCTGCGAACTCGACCCTCACAGTCTCCGTTGCTCCATACGTCCTCCCGGGAGACAACAGCATCTACGTGTCGGCAGCAAGTGGGCAGATTCAACAGTCGGTCACCGTTCCAGTCACAGTCTCCGGTCCGCACTTCCAACTGTTCTTCAACACAACCTTTCTCACAGTTCCTGCTGGAAAGTCTGCTGCGATCTCGGTCACTCTGCAGAGCATCTCGGGTTTCACCGGCATGATCGGATTGACAGACTCGTCTTATGGACCCTTGGCAGTCTCTCTCAGCCAGAGCAACCTCTTCCTGTCCCCCGGAGGATCGGCTAAAGCAGTCCTCACGATCCTCGTCGCCCCCAGTGCCGGGGCCGGAACTTACCTCTTTGCCAGCGTCACAGGAATCAGCGGCCTTCTAGAACAGACCCAGGGGGTCAACATCCAAGTGGCCGGATCAGCATCCGGATTCTCCATTTCATCGAATCCTTACAGCCTAAGCATCCCTGCGGGGCAGACTGGAAACTTTACCCTTTCCTTGTCCAGCAACGGCGGCTTCGCCGGTCATGTAGCTCTGGCAGCCCAATTCAACTACGGCAGCCCGATGGGTTACGTATTCAGCTCAACAAACGTTACCCTTCCCGCTGGGGGAACGGCCACCTCCATGCTAACAGTCTCCGCGCCTACTACCTTCCCGCTCGGCTCCTCGAGCCTCAACGTCTACGCGAACAGCGGCAACCTGTCTCAATCACTCTACCTCTATGTAAGCGTGGGGACCCCTTCCTTCGTCGGGGGCCCTGACTTCTTCGTCTACTCCTCTCCTCCCAGTCTTACCCTGAGACCGGGCACGTCCGGCAACTCGACCATCACTGTGGGCAGCATCAACGGTTTCACGGGAAACGTCACCTTGACGACGACGCAAATTTTTGGGGCCGGCTGTCCCGGTCCCAGCTGCCCCACAGTAGCACTCGTTCAAAAGGCTCTCAAACTCACGAGAGATGGTACAAACAGCACAACACTATCTGTCAATGTACCGTCGACTACGCCAACGCAGTCTAGTTACAACTTGCAGGTAATAGCTTCCAATGCAACCATGTCCAGGGTCACCTACGTTTCCGTAGACGTCTGCCCATGTCCCAAGTTCGATCTCTCATTCAACGCGAATAATGTGCCGATTATCCGTGGCACTAGCGTTTCGCCAACGGTCATCGTCTCCAGCATTCAAGGATTCTCCGGTACCGTATCTTTGAGCATATCATTTGTATTCGGAGGAAACTGTTTCACCCAAAGTCCTCAATGTCCTAGTGTAAGCCTCGCCCCGACAAGCGTCTTCGTACCCGCCAACGGAACGGCTGTCTCGACCCTAACAATACAGACGAATTCCAGCACGGCCGTTTCGTACTACTTATTCCAAATAGTTGCGAACTCCACGCTCGCAACGACCTATTCATACTTCAGTTTCAACGTCATTACTCTGGCAGCTCCGGACATTGCACTATCAACGTTGCCCAATCCTCTGATCATCACTCCAAGTAGCTCAGGGCCAATGTACGTATTTTTGACTAGCATCAACGGATTCAGCGGCAAGTTGACAGTCAGTTATCCAGGATACAATGCAGGCATCTCGCTCTCTCCCAAATCTCTCAACCTTACCCTGGCTGCTGGGCAATCAGCCGTCTCGACCGTGACAATATCCGCGACCCTCAACGCCCCTCGAGGTTACACCTACGTCCAATTGTCCGTGACGAACGGTACCCTAACTCGCCAATTCTATCTGCCTGTATTCGTAGCCGCGCCAGACTTCAACGTAGTAGCAAGCCAAACGTTCCTGACCGTCCAGGCCGGAGGCAATTCTGTTTCTACCACTTTGACCATTCCAAGCCTGGACGGTTTAGAGGGAACCGTTGCTCTGAAGGCAACCCTCCAGCCTTGCTTCAACGGGGTCTGCCCATCGGTATCTTTCAGCCTTCCCAATCCGGGTCTCTCGCCTGGCGGTTGGACCGTTTCGAACCTTACCGTCTCAGCACCGCTGGGCACTTCGCCAGGCTACTACCAAATAATCGTCAACGCTACAAGTGGATCTGTCAGCCACATCCTCGATCTCACCGTTAACGTTACACCTACAACGATCCAGGTCCCCGATTTCAGCATCTTCGCCTCCCCGTCATTTCTCACAATCGCACAAGGCGGCTCACAGAGCTCCACTATTACCCTCACTAGCGCCAACGGTCTCCAAGGAACTCTCGCCCTCACGTCCAACGCGCCATCAGGCATCACGGCATCTCTGGTCTCACAGACCTTGGAGCTGAAGTCCGGAGGAACCAATTCTACTACGCTGAATGTATCCGTTCCATCAACGACCCCAACCGGTTTCTACTCGGTTGTAGTGACTGGCACCAACCGTACAATTTCTCACTCTGTCGGCATCAGCGTACAAGTGGTGGGCCCAGACTTCTCCATATCAGCGCAACCGAGCCTTGTAACTGTGCCCCAAGGCAAGTCTGGAGTGTCAACGATCACTCTGACCAGTCTTGCAGGTTTCGCGGGCACGGTAAATCTGTCGGTCTCTGGAAGCCTAGCGGCCGCGTTCAGCAAGAACTCTGTCACCCTCTCGCCGGGAGGAACAGCGTCCTCAAATCTCACAATCAGTGGCTTCACCACTTATCCTGGACTCTACTATCTTACTGTGACAGCGTTTTCAGGAACCGTAGCACACTATGTAACGATAATCACCAACGTGACCGGGCCTGATTTCAGAATCTCGGCCAAACCAGCGAACCTAACGATCGCCGAGGGAAAATCCGGCTTCTCCACGATAACGCTGACCGGCATCGAAGGCTTCTCAGGCCCGATCCTCCTATCCTCGTCGAGCTACTACTATGGCGTCACGTTCGAAACCTCCGTGAGCCCCTCCGCGGTGACCCTCAACTCAACTGTGACTGCTGTAACTGCCTCGCTCAACGTGACAGTTCCAGCCACTATCGTTCCAGGCTCGTTCAACTACGTGGTGGTCACGGGCACCAACGGGATACTCACTCACACGATCTACATACCTGTAACGGTGACCGGTCCAGACTTTTCCATCACGCCTAAGCCAACATTCCTAAACGTTCACCAGGGCCAGAACGCAACATCGATCATTAGTCTAGCCAGTCTAGACGGGTTCCATGGAACTGTGAACCTGAGCGCCAGTAGCTATGGTGGATTATCTGTATCACTGAATTCAACCGTGACAATATCCGCAGGCGGGACAGCCAATGCGACACTTTCGATCTTTACTACAAACATGACAACCCTGGGAGCACATTTCGTGCAGGTGAGTGGAACCAGCGGAATTCTCTTCCACTACGTGTACGTTTACGTGAACATAACTGGTCCGGACTTCAGCATCTCCGCAAGCCCGGTCTCTTTCACTCTGATGAGGGGGCAGACAGCCAACTCGACAATCACTCTCCACAGTATCGACCAATTCACGGGCACAGTGGAGCTCACAACTACCACAACGGGAATCAAGGCGACGCTCAGCACAGGCAACGTCACACTGACCCCGACGACAACTGGTTCTTCCATACTAACCATATCTGTCAACAGTACCATTTCCAACGGATTCTACTACTTCCTCCTGACGGGGACTAGCGGGATTCTCTCCCACTCAATCTACATCTACGTCAACGTGGTTGGGCCTGACTTTACAATTAGCGCTAACCCGTACATCTTCAATGTAGAGCAAGGCCAATCGCAAACGCTCAGGTCGACGATCTCCCTGACAAGCTTCTACAGTTTCACAGGCAACGTGACTCTCTCCGTATCACCCGAAGGTCTCAGTGCCAGCCTCAGCAAAACAAGTCTCACTCTCACATCCGGGGGAACAGCGTCTGCCAACCTGACAATAACTGTGCCAGCCAACGCCTCACTTGGATACCATTACGTCAACTTGCAAGCTGTCAATGGAAGTATTGTCCGCACAGCGACGGTCTACCTCTATGTATACCCAGCCCCCACGCCTGATTTCAGCATCAGCGTCGTGCCCTCGAGCGAGACCCTGATCGCGGGGGCCACCGGGAACTATTCCGTCATCCTAACGAGTCAGAATGGTTTCAGCGGGACCGTAGGCCTCAACGCGACCTCAACTAACGGCTTCACCGCAGTCTTCAACCCGCAGAATCTCACAGTGCCCACAGGAGGACAGGTCTCAGCTAGCCTCGCGATCACTATCCCGTCGAGCACTCTGACCGGATTCTACTACATCCTTGTTACAGCGACCAATTCTAGCGGAACTCCAGTTCACAGCATATACGTCGGGGCCAATGTTCTAGCCCAGAACTTTACACTGGCCGCCGTTCCAACCGCGGTAACTGTCCAGGCGGGTTCCACGGGCAAGTCGATCATTGCCGCCGTAGGCCTAAACGGATTCTCCGGCACTGCACAGCTCACCCTAACCTACAACACGCAACAGATCACAGCAAGTCTCGGCACGACCAGTCTCGAGATAACCACCGGCTTCGCAAACTCCACCGTCCTCACCATATCAACCAACATCAACACAGCGCCTGGGACCTACCAGATTCTTGTCAACGGAACCATCGGTACACTATCACGTCTAGCCACCGTGACAGTCTACGTTACTCCGTCACTGCTCCAACCCACCTCCACAACTGTCGCATGCACAACGCCAGTGAAGGTGAACGAGACTTCATTCTGCACTGCCACAGTCATGTCCATGGCCACCTCGGGGGTAACAACACCCTTTGGACGAGTAGATTTCGCGACAAACTCGACCAGCACCTTCTTCACGTCATACTGCTATCCCTCGGGCACTGGGACGACTGGCCTCGCGAAGTGTTCGGTCTACTACACTCCGACCGCCATTGGCCATACGGTGATAACAGCCAGCTTCATTGGAGACGCAGCTCACAAGCCCAGCTCCGGCAACTTCACCCTGACCTCAGTACCTAATGTGGTCCCGCGGATCAACGGACCCAGTTTCGGCAATGCTGGCTCACCAATCGCCTTCACTGCCACTGCCTCAGGTGGAGTCGCACCGTTCACCTTCAGCTGGGCGTCTCTAAGAGGCTCACCATCAACCGGGTCCGGTGCAAACTTCAGCACAACATACGCCACCAGCGGCGCGTTCCTCGTGACTGTCAACGCAACAGACGCAAACGGAAACAGTGGTTCTTCCAGCATCGATGTTCTAATGTTTCCGTCAGCGGCTACTAGGCTAGTACTCACTGTCCAGGTTTACAATTCGACCGGTAATCCTATACAAGGCTCCACAGTCGTCGCCACATCGACATTCACAACGGCGACGAACAGCTCGGTTACCGACGCGACAGGTTCATCCACGCTCACTCTTCCCCCGAGCATCTACAATGTAACCGCTTCAAGCTCCGGCTACCAAGGTGCCTCACAGATTGTGGACCTGCTATCGGACACGAACATCACCCTAACTTTGCAGAGCCCACTAATCTTTCTGGGACGAATTCCAGCTTCCCATCTGACAGTCCAAGAAGTCACAGGCGGCTTCAACATCACTCTCACAAGCATGTTCGTCAACTCCTCGAGCAACGTCTTGTTCGACTGGAAGTTTATGGGGACCATTCCAGCAAACTCCACCCGGACCTTCTTCTACAGTCAATTGCCAAACCTCGTAATAGAATCAGCCGTGAAGGGATCCGCAGACTATCCGTATGCCTGGTTCTCGGAGCCGTCTCCTATTCAGCTCGTCCCGACCAACGGTAACGAGGGGGCGTTCTTGGCAGAGTCCAGCCCGTACAATGCAAATAGCATCTTCATAATTCCAAACCCGCCCGTCCCGGGCAAGAATACTGTAATCGGAGTAACCCTGCACGACCCGTTCAACTATACGCTACACATCAGCCGGATTGACTTCCAGATCGCGACTCTGAACCTTGGCGGTAACACATGGAAGAGCGTTGGATACATCTCGAATGTTACACTCGCTGTTGGCGAACAGAGAAGCTTCAGTGTCAACTGGAATGCTACTCTCTCAGCTCACCTGTGCGTGAGAGTTGTCCTATCATACTCTCCCGCGAATCAGACTCTGCAGAAGAACTTCGTCTTTGCCAACTCTAGGTTCCTGACCTTCTTAATCATCAATCCATTCGCGACCGGCGGGAACTTCACCCTCCACATACCCCTAGGCTGCGAGGTCTTTCTGAACGGGCAGTGGGTAACGGGGATAGTAATCGTTTACCTGGCAGGAGGAGCACGGATTACCGTAACATTGCGCTGCTTGATTGGAAGCGGTGGAAGCGTCGGATGGTACTTCGGAGACCTTCTGGTTGGAGGCATCTTTTTCATCATCAGCAGCGTCCCCGCGTTATTGATAGCGTGTCCACCTGATGGGTTTGTCGGCCAGCCCGTGACGTGCAGCGCAGACGTCTCCGGAGACATCCAAGTCTTCAACGCACTATGGTCGACCGACGGAAACCCGCCCACAGGCACCGATACAATCTTCACCACAACCTACAGCACGCCGGGCAAGCACACTGTCACCGTCACGCTGGGCACTTCGGCGGGACCTCTATCAGGGTCCGCGGTGATCGACATACACGCGAACGGTGTCACCGTTACATCAGTCGTCTCGGGCGGAGGCATAA
>Ga0137388_10001059_pt1 | contig 16388 bp, 16 predicted proteins | sample 15con2h14AmetaG_FD_104644 | JGI IMG/M metagenome (GOLD analysis project Ga0137388, IMG submission 104644) | Vadose zone soil microbial communities from Angelo Coast Range Reserve, California, USA - 15con2h1.4A metaG | ecosystem: Environmental > Terrestrial > Soil > Vadose zone > Saprolite...
GCCAGGTGGAAAGATCCAGAAAAAATTAAAAAATATTTCTTTCAAAAGATTAGCGAACAGCTACAGAAAATCTTACATCGTCCAGTTAAACTTGTCATTGAGAAGGATAAGGTTCTAGGAGGCCTTATTCATGCTTCGATGTATAGAGAGGCATGGGAGGCCGATGTTTATATAGCGGACCTTACCGGAAACAATCCCAACGTCTACCTTGAGCTTGGCGTTCGTTGGGCGTTAAAAGACAATATCACTGTTGTGGTCAGTCAAGAAGTTAGCTCTATCAAGTTTAATGCAGCGGCCAATCGCGCTATTCCCTACAAAGATGATCCCGATTCTCTATCCAAAGCGATTGAAGATGTCGTAAAGGCTATAACCCAGGGGCTTGCAGAAAATAATTATATTGATAGCCCTGTCAGATTAAATGCTGAAGTGGTAGCAATTAGCAAAGAAGACATTAGACAACTTGAAGACAGGATCAAGCAGCTCGAGGAAGAGAACACGCAGCTAAGATTGGCACAAGGCAGAGATTATCTGACAGCAGGCCGATCCTCAAATGATCCTCAGTATCGCCTTTCAATGTTTCGCAAGGCTATAGAAGCCAATCCCTCGCTTATTGAAGGGTATTTAGAGCTTGGTGTAGAACTACGCAAATTGGGGAACTACGAGGCAGCAGTTACTGCACTTCAGCAAGGCATTGCTCTGGACGCGCATTCAGCCCAATTTCATCGAGAACTTGGCGTGGTTTACAACAAGATGGAGCGATTTGAGAAAGCGGTATACGCATTACGTGTAGCAGTGGAGCTGGACCCGAAAAACGCTGAAGCCTGGAACAATCTGGGGGGAGCACTCCGCAAGCTGGGCATGAGAAAACCGCCTGATGATTGTGACTGGGATATGTTACGTGATGCCCAAAAAAGCTACTCTCATGCTGTTGTCCTGGATGAGCGCGACTCATATGCGCTGGGGAATGTAGCCCGCTTAGATCTTTTCCTCTCCAAGATCGAGCCTAAGCGCAAATCAAATGCGATGGATGAACTCGAAACTTTACGATATTTGTGTCTTATTAAGTGCAAGAAAGCCCCCAATGATTACTGGCTTTTGTTTGATTTGGCCGACACGTATCTTTTTGTAGATGACGTAAATGAGGGCCATAGATTATATAATGAAGCTGTTCGGCTCATACCTCCCGATTATCGAGTCTCCATTTTAGCCTCGGTTATTTCTCCGCTCGAAGAATTCCTCGCTATAGGAGTATTCGAAGATCAAAACAGAGATACCGTGCAAAAGATTGTGGAAGAACTGAAGCAAGCCAGTCATCAACCCTCACATTCTCCCTCAGAGACGTAATGCGGAGATTAAACTACTCATAAGAAATTGCCTACGCCACCAGGCAGATATTGCGTGTGCTGTAACCCTTGACTGGTTAAGGAATGAAAGCTACACTAAGCTTTGAAGAGTGCATACTCTTACTTATAGATTACCAGTTGAGAACGCAGGTTCTATTATTTATTTCTTCTGATATTAGGGATTGGGAGCAAACACATATGGATGGCTTTTTGTGTAGAGCCACTTCTTTGGTGTTCAGCACAACGATGCTGGCCGGAAATCGTTGCCATATAGATTTGCTAGCACTGTAAGTGACACAATTGACTTCCTTATGAGAGGGACGGCTTGATGAGTACCTCAGACCCTGATATAGCCCGGCAACAAATGCAAAATTTGTATAGCTCTATAATGAAAGCCTATTCTAATGGGGACTCAACCGAGGTTAAACGGCTACTTGAACAGGTTGCTAACCTGATCGAAAAATTAGAAGATCGGCCTTTTAGCGTAAAGGAGCGTTTCTGGGTTGCCGGTTTCCATCAGATGCAGGGCGAACATGCCAAAGCTAGCGAAATATATGAAAAACTCATCAAATTAGCCACCACCATGAATTTTACTGACGAAGAAAGTTTACGCTGTCTGGCCAGTGCTTTCCAGAACCTTGTAAAAATCAAAAGCTCTTCACCGGACCCACCAATACAAGACCTATCCAATATTATTTCTGCTGGATTGAATTGGCTGGAGAAGAAAGCGCGTAAACCGGAGTGGTCGGCTAGTTTACGTTTAGAGCAGAGCCTCATATTCAAATACCGAAGCGACCTGAAAAATGCCCGCCAGGAAATGGAGGAAGCACTTAAATTGGCGCTCGCATTTCCCGACTCTCCCGGGTATTCTTTAGAAATTTACCAACTTGAATTGGCTAAACTATTGTGCAATACTGCTGTAGATAATGTAGACAAAGAGTCAGTGACTCTACGCAATACCAGACCAAACAGAGAAGCGCAAACGAAGATCGATCAACTCCAGGGACAATTACGCAGTGAGGCTGACCGGGTAACAGAGGCGGTTAATGCTCTACGTCAGGCTATTACCACCGTCTCTAACGAATCTATCAGGTTGAAGTATGTTCAGTCCGAGCATATTAGCAGGATGCAGTTTCGTCTTAGCCTGCCAGATGCAGTTATTGGTGATCAACAACACGTCGTGTGTTTTGTGGCTTTACCTTTCGAAGATGACAAAAAAACCTTTGCCTATAAAACTATACTTCTTCCCGCGTTACGGAGCGCTTTGGAGTTAGAACCTTACTTTTGGCAGGTAGGTCGCGCCGATGATAAGTACTTTGCAGAAACGATAGAACGCAATATTTTTGAATGGGTGGCGAGAGCTGATGTCTATATGGCTGAAATCTCCGATGTAAATCCTAACGTCATGATGGAATTAGGCTATATGCGATGGAGCAGAGAACCGAAGCAACCGTTCATAGTGCTGAAACGGCATAATATTCATCGTCACCTGGCTAATTTAGCTGAAATGATTACCATCCCTTATGGCAATAATGCCAATAGAGCTATCGCAGATGAACTAAAAGATGAATTTGGCAAAAGAAGTGAGCTCTTAATATTAAATACAAATAAAGCCCATTATCTTTCCCCGCTCTTTTTACAAGACAAAAGTATAGCAGTAGATGTCGCAGAAAAGCTGGCTCGTGAATATAAAACTATGGAACGTTTCGCGGTGGCGAAACCAGACGATATACTCAAACTGGCACCCGGTCTTCCCAGATATACAGCTGAAGGCGTGCAAGATGATGTTAGGAATATATTGAAGGGGCCAAGCAAATGAGCAATCCATGCTCAATTTCGCCCTAACTGCCTGCCCGTCATTACTCACCCTGGCATGGGTCACACGCTTCAGCTCTTTCTTCTTACAATCCACCGAAATCATTGGCTTGCCCGCCGCTTCAAAGGCTTTCCCCGTGCGATTGATCTGCTGAAATTGGGCGTCTCGGTTGGCATGCACGGTTCCCTCAATCGTCTTCTTGTTCGCTTTAAGGGAAAATCCCATCCCTTTTAAGAGCTTCCGGATGGCGGTCTCGCTCATGGTATGTCCCTGGCTCTTGAGGGCTTCCTTGAGCTTGCTCATCGCTTTGGTCGTCCACTGCACCAGGCTCTGCGGATCTCCTTTCGGCTCCAGCAGTGCCTCCAAATCGGTAGACAAGGTCTTGTCCTTCACTGTGGCCTGCTTCCTCCCTCCTCCTTTCCTGCGGATCCTCCCTCCTGGCTCATAGAGTTCTCCTGCCTCCAATTCTTGGAGTCCTTTGCGGATCGTCTTGCGAGTTACTCCTGCCTCGCGGGGCACCTGGCTGATCCCTCCTGTGCCTCTTCGCTTGGCCTCTGTCGCCACATACAGCCGCCATTGCCGCTCATTAAGCACTCCGTGCATCACTTGGTATTGCTCTTGCTGAGAAAAATCTATCATGCCCTGAGCTTCTCACATCTGCCTCCCACTGCGTACTTTATTTCCGTGAGCCTCCTTAGGGCCGCGCTACGAGGACATCTCTACTCCCTCCGGCTGAATAGGCGGATATGACTCCAGCACATTAGTCAGGGAAACTCCTGTGGGATCGGGAGAAAGCCGCGACCCAGGCACGTTGTTCCTCTGTCTCCGGCACCGGGTATCCCCGAACTGAGCCGAGCAACTCATGAGAGTTTTTCCTGAGAAAATGATTCGGAGCCAGCATGCTGAGTTACTATCCTGCTTTCACATTTTGCAACACTCTGATATACTACATATACACTTTAGCAACACCTAATGGTACCGTTCTAGAGGCAGGAGGTAAGGCGAGAAAACTCAGTAGCACGAACTCCATATTTTCTGCAACTTGTTTCAATACAACCAATAGGAGCAAGCGTGAAGCCTGTTTCAAGGAGTCCTCTACTTTCAACCGTAATTCACAAGCCTGAGAGCGATACTTCCTCCCCTTGTCTGAAGCCAGGGGACTCCACATCGCCCGGCAGTTGAAAGGCAGTCAACCTATGGCAGGATACATTTTATTAGAAGGTGGCGCAGAATTTGGCGGGTTGATGTCCGAGCCGGACCTGCGTGCTATACAACTTGCTGGCGGGCCAGACGCGCCCATCAGCATCATCCCGACTGCCGCAGCCCCTGATAATAACCATCAGCGTGCAGGCAGCAATGGCGTCAACTGGTTCAAGAGTCTTGGTGCCAGGCAGGTTGAATCGCTACCACTCATCGACAAGACCTCGGCCAACGATCCTCAAATAGCCGGCAAAATCAGGCAGTCGCGTTTGATCTACATGCTGGGTGGCTTCACGGGCTACCTGGGCGAGACGCTGAAGCATAGCGCAAGCTGGCAGGCCATGCTCGAAGCCTACGCCAGCGGAGCGGTGATAGCCGGCAGCAGTGCCGGAGCAATGGTTCTGTGCCAGTATTACTACGATCCTGGCAAGTCCCAGGTCGTCGAAGGGCTCTGGCTGGTGCCCAATACATGCGTCTTGCCCCATCACAATACCTTCGGCAAAGGCTGGGCAAAGCAGATGGCGGCAAACCTGCCCAATGCAGTGCTGCTCGGCATCGATGAACAGACAGGCATGCTCGATGACGGCGATGGAGGCAGCAAGACGGGCTGGCGCGTCTACGGGCAGGGGGCGGTGACGATCTACCGCAATGGCCAGCCCACGGTATACAGGGCGGGCGAAAGCTTCAAAGACGATTTTATGCCTTAAAGGATGAACTATCTTGTGGGTCTAATTGCCATAGTTCATAGATAGCGTTGTGTGAAAACTGCCCTTGTTTTTGCCAGATTTCTTTGGTATACTTTCAGTTACCAGTTAGTGTACAAAAAACACCTTTTCATTTTTGTCTTCGGACAAAGTGTTTTTTTAACACTTCAGTAAGTGTATAAAATACACTTACTGATAAGGAGAAAACGTGATGGCTTACAGCCAATCATACGATGTCGCCATCATAGGAGGTGGCATCGCGGGTCTCTCGGTTGCACTGCGCCTGCCCGCGCACCTGCGCGTGGCCCTCTTCACCAAGGGGCAGCTTGGGGAAAGCAATACACGCTATGCCCAGGGTGGTCTCACCGTGGCGTTGGGCGCCGATGATAGCCCAGAACTGCACTTCCAGGACACCATCGCCGCCGGGGCCGGTTTGTGTGACGAGGCAGCCGTGCGTATCCTGGCGGAAGAGGCGCCCGCAGCCGTGCGCTGGCTCATAGCGATGGGCGTGCAGTTTGATCGAGCGCAGCCCGGTATTGATGCACATGCCACCGCAGATGGCTTACTGCTTGGCCGTGAAGCAGCGCATAGCCGCTGGCGTGTCTTGCATGCAGGTGGTGATGCCACCGGCGCTGAGATAGAGCGAGCGCTCATGTTCGCCTTGCGTAATCGTTCCTCGCTAGACTTGTTTGAAGAGACGTATGTACGTAGTCTACGAGTAGAAAACGAGATTTGTACAGGCCTGGAAGCTATTGATCGAGATGGTCGTACTTTCACCGTTGATGCGCGGGCGACGGTCTTAGCCAATGGAGGCGCGGGCGGCCTCTGGTTGCACACCTCCAATCCGGCAGGAGCGACAGCCGATGGCCTGGCCCTGGCGTGGCGTGCCGGAGCCGCGCTGACCGATCTCGAATTTATGCAATTTCACCCGACAGTGCTGGCAGTCGATGGCGGTTCTCACCTGGTTTCAGAGGCTGTACGCGGCGAGGGAGCCTACCTGCGTAATCACGCGGGAGAGCGTTTCATGCCCAGGTATCATCAACTGGCCGAGCTTGCACCGCGCGATGTCGTTGCCCGTTCCATTCTCAGCGAGATGTTGTCCGAGGGCACCGATTGCCAGTATCTCGACCTGCGCCATCTTCCCCCTGACCGCGTGTATGCGCGTTTCCCCACCATTTCTGCCATTTGCCGCAAGTATGGACTTGACCTGGCAGGCGACCTGGTCCCGGTAGCGCCAGCCGCCCATTATTGCATGGGCGGTGTGATGACGGATACTCTTGGTCGCACGACCCGGGCTGGCCTGTACGCGGTTGGCGAAGTAGCCTGCACGGGCGTGCATGGAGCTAATCGCCTGGCGAGCAACTCGCTCTTAGAGGGCCTGGTCTTTGGCCTGCGCCTTGCCGGTGGGCTTGCAGGCGTGCTCGCTGAGCAAGATGTCCCTTCGGCGAGATGGCCCATCGCCATTCCTGTGTATGACGACCAGTCGCGGGATGAAGCGTTATTGCACGTCGAACTCGACCAGGAAAGCATACTGCAAACCAGGCGTGACCTGCGCCAGGTCATGTGGCAACACGTCTCTCTTCGCCGCGACCGGCAAGGCCTGCTCGAAGCCAGGAGTCAGCTACATGAACTGCGTAGCACCATCCTGGCAAAAGCCACAGCAACGCAAAACGAACAACAATTTACCATAGCGTGGCTCGAAACCATAAACATGCTCAAAGTAGCCGAACTCGTCATAGCCGCCGCCCTCCAACGCCGTGAGAGTCGCGGCAGCCACTGGCGCCTCGACTACAACACTCCCGACGAAACCCTGGCAGGCCGCCACTATGTCTTTCAACCCATGCAATACGCCCAATCTCTGCGTAGGAGCGGGAGTGGTGAGGATGTGGAGAGGGGATGCTTGCATAGCCCCGGTGCCTGGTTAGCGGAAGATGGTCTCGAGGAGGTGCCTTCCCATGCCTGACCTCCCACGCGACCTGATTCGCCATGCCCTCCAGGAAGATGGGGCGCAGGCCGACATCACGACCTTGTGCACAGTCCCGGCAGAACAGACAGCCGGGGCCAGCATCATTGCTCGCCAGGCGGGGGTGATCGCAGGGCTGCATATCGCTGCTGCGACCTTTCGCGAACTCGACCCCCAGGTTTCCGTTGAATTGCTGGTTGAAGATGGCGCAGCAGTCCAGGCAGGCCAGGTCGTAGCACATATCAGCGGACCGGCTCGCTCACTATTGAGCGCCGAACGTGTCGCGCTGAATTTCCTGGGCCATCTCTCCGGCATAGCGACCGTAACCGCTCGCTGTGTACAGGCCCTCGAGGGAACAAAAGCCCGTATACTTGATACACGCAAGACAACACCCGGCCTGCGCAGCCTGGAAAAAGAAGCCGTGCGCCTGGGTGGAGGTCGAAATCATCGCTTCAATCTGAGCGATGGTGTGCTTATCAAGGATAACCATATTAAGGCAGCAGGAGGCATTGTCCAGGCTGTCACCCTTGCGCGTCACCTGGCTCCCCACCTGCTCAAAATCGAGGTAGAGTGTGAAACGCTGGCAGAAGTGCAGGAGGCATTGGAAGCGAGAGCGGATGTAATCCTGCTGGACAACATGCCCGTAGAGGCCATGCGCAGCGCGGTAGAGTTAGTGCGCCATGTTGCCCCAAAGGTGCTGATCGAGGCATCCGGCAGCATTGGCACTAACGCTACAAAATTAGCCGCAGTTGCAGCCACCGGCGCGGATTTCATTTCGCTTGGAGCGATAACGCATTCGGCTCCCAATTTTGATGTGTCGTTAGAGTTTGCTTGATTTTAATGGAGGAAAAACATGGCACTACAATCAGCATGCGCAGCAAGCAAAGAAGAGCGTATTTTGCCGCTCCTAAGCGCAACCTCGCGCGCTCGACATAATCACACAAACAGAATTGATAGCATTCCACAGTACTACGCGGAGATGGCCGGCGAGGAGTTAGATCGGCGCATCGCCGCTGCCAGGGCCGCGCTTGGTGAGAGACTGGTCATCCTGGGACATCACTACCAGCGTGACGAGATCATCAAGTACGCGGATTTTCGCGGTGATTCGTTCAAACTCGCCCAGTTAGCAGCCGCGCGTCCCCAGGCCGATTATATCGTTTTTTGCGGTGTGCATTTTATGGCCGAGAGCGCCGATATCCTCAGTGCGCCCCACCAGCAAGTCATCCTGCCCAATCCTGCCGCCGGCTGCTCGATGGCCGAAATGGCGAATATCGCCGAGGTAGAGGAATGCTGGGAGCTGCTCCTCGATACCCTGGGTGATGACGCCAGCATTATCCCCGTTACCTACATGAACTCTGCGGCTAACCTCAAAGCCTTTTGCGGGCGCAACGGTGGCATTGTGTGCACCTCCTCGAACGCTCCAGCCGTGATTAAATGGGCCTTCAGCCGTGGCAGGCGCGTACTCTTCTTCCCCGACGAACACCTGGGCCGGAACACCGCGCTCAAATACGGCATACCGGAGGAGCAGATGGTCGTCTGGGACCCCAAGGACCCCATGGCCTCGGATAATGCCGATGAGGAGATAGAGCGTTCCCGCATTATCCTCTGGAAAGGTTACTGCACGACGCACATGCGCTTCAACGTGCAGCAGATCGCCAAAGCGCGTGCCGAGTATCCAGATATCAAGATACTGGTACATCCAGAGTGCCGCCGCGAGGTGGTCGAAGCGGCTGACCTCTACGGCTCGACCGAGTACATTATCCAGCAGATCGAACGTGCCCCGGCGGGCAGCCAGTGGGCTGTAGCTACTGAGATTAATCTCGTGCATCGCCTTGCGCAGGAACATCCCGAGCAATTGATTTTCTGCCTCGACCCGGTGATCTGCCCCTGCTCGACCATGTATCGCATCCACCCCGCCTACCTCGCCTGGGTGCTCGAAGGCCTGCTCGACGGCAAGGTCATCAACCAGGTGAAAGTGGACGAGGAAACGGCCCACTGGGCGCGGGTTGCCCTGCAGCGTATGCTGGCGTTGTGATAGCATCTTTGAGCCAAATTAGTCTAATCAAGTCTGTTGACTTTGCATTATGCAATTATACTAAAATGAGAGGAGAAGAATGCCACACTTTTCTGCTGAGAATTGTGGCCCGGCGAGATGACATATTCCCTTAGGAGGACGCTATGCCGAAGCACTTTGACGCAAACATGCTGAAACAGCTTACCAATACTGAAGAAATTGAAGTTGAAACTCGTTCGCCTACAGGGCGAACACGTCGTACCACCATCTGGGTGATTGTCGATGACAATGATGTGTATGTACGCTCAGTACATGGCGGCAATGGTCGCTGGTACCAGAATATTACGGCTAAGCCTGATGCTGCGATTCACATAGATGGACGACGTCTTGCAGTTCACGCTATGCCAGTTACCGATGAAGCGCTCATTGCCCGTGTGAGCAACGACTATCTACGCAAATACCGTGACGATCCTTCCGCGAACAGCATGGTGCTCGAGGAGATCTTGCCAACGACCCTGCGGCTTGAGCCAACGTAACGCATCACTCGCTGCTCGCTTCAGGAACTCACGGTTTAGATGATCACTGGCGCCCGGAATTGTTAGTGTGCCAGCATGACGGCAGGCTCATTGATGCTCTCAGCCGCTGATCTCATTTCTGTCTCCGGCTCCATCATAGGATGCCTGCTGGTATAGGCTGGCCGGTACACTTCTACCTGGATGCCATCGATGAAGCGGCCCTGGATGTGCGCTTCTACCGTCTTCAAGGCGCTGACGGCCTCCTCTGTACGCGCGTGCAGGACCAGGCGAGCCTCTACCTCTTCCCTTGCATTCAACCAGACAGGTCGCCCCGCGCCTACCGGGCGACCGTTGATGAGGACCACTGCGTCAACTCCATCGGCATTGTCTCCGCCAAGTTCGAGTGTCACAGGCATGCGCTCGTTTTCGGGGTTGCCGAGGCGGAAAGGCACTTGCCAGGTCCTCCTATCCGCTGTTGACTCGATCACCTCCAGGTTGCACCCCATGCTCAGCGGCTGGGGCAGTACGTCTGCCTCGATGGTTACACGGACACAGCGATGACCCCCCTTGGTGGGCGTCCATTGCACCGCCACATCTTCTACATGCTGGGGGTCCGCGGGGAGAATAAGCTGCTCAATGGGAGGCAGTTGCTCCCAGCCCAGACCCATGCCGAATCCTGCTGCTACCATGAACTGAATGCAGTTGATTGTAATGGCCTCCGGCCCTGTGTTCTTGAGGGCTAGAGCAAGTGTCGTGACTTCTCCGACGCGCGGCGGATTGGGATTGACACTAATACCTTGACAGGCATAGCGGTGCATGCGCGTTGCATCGTTGAACTGGATAGCTTCCACTTTAAATGTCTCCTTTCTGCTCCTGATAACGCTTGAGAGAAAACGACTATACAGCCTTTCTATTTTACGATAGCGGTGGTGACTTTGTATAGGGGGACGCGTGTCCGTCGTACATTCGACGTCATCCGGACTGCCTGTGGCTGCTCGCAGAAGCGGAACAGGCACGCGTACTGTGAGGGTAATAGTAAGCGACTATTGACACTCACGTATGCTCCAAGAGAAGAGCAAGATATGAGAAGTTTTTTCTTTTCAGCATGCTATACTGATCGGGTGAAGCGTTTTATCCGAGGAGTTGAACATGAGCATGGCAGGTCTTTCGAAGTCGCGGCTGCCGCGAATGCATCACGTGTTGTCGGGATACGTCGAACGTCAAGAGATGCCCGGGCTCGTTGCCCTCGTCAGTCATCATGATGACGTTCATGTGGAAGCTTTCGGCACCCTGGCGTTCGGCGATCCGGCTCCAATGAATCGCGACACGATCTTTCGCATCGCTTCGATCACGAAGCCCATCACGGCAGTCGCGGCAATGATTCTGGTCGAGGAATGTAGGTTACGGCTCGACGATTCGGTCGAGCCGTGGCTGCCGGAACTGGCAAATCGTCGTGTGCTCACATCCATCTCCTCGGATCTCGATGACACGGTGCCTGCGCAGCGCGCGATCACCCTTCGCGATCTGCTGACGTACTGCATGGGCTTCGGCAGTGTGATGGCCATGCCGGATACGTATCCAATCCAGAAGTTGATCCGTGACTATCGCATTGGCGGCGACGGCCCAATGCTGCCCTCGCAAGCGCCTAACATGGACGAATGGCTACAGAAGCTCGGCTCGCTGCCGTTGTTAGCGCAGCCAGGTGAGCGGTGGATGTATCAGGTGAGCGGCGATGTGCTTGGGGCCTTGATCGCGCGCGTGTCAGGACAATCCCTCGGCACGTTCATGCACCAGCGCATCTTCGATCCGCTCGGAATGAAAGACACCGCTTTCCACGTGCCTCCCGAGAAAATCGACCGCTTGCCTGGGTTCTACTTCTTCAATCGTCAGACGAACACGCTGGACTTGTTTGACGACTTGGCGAACAGCGCATGGCGGTCTGAGCCGCCGTTCGAGTCGGGCGGGGGCGGGCTCGTCTCGACGATCGATGACTACTTTGCCTTCAGCCGCATGATGCTGAACAAAGGCCGGCACGGTCGAGAGCAAATTCTTTCCCGCGCCACCGTGGAGCTGATGACCTCAGATCAACTCACGCCTGAGCAACGCGCAGGCTCCGAAATCTTTTTCGGTACGCATTCCAGTTGGGGCTTTGGAATGGCGGTGGACATTCGGCGCAAGGACATCTTCCACACTCCAGGCCGATTCGGTTGGACCGGCGGCTTCGGCACAACGGCCTACACCGATCCTGCCGAGGGAATGATCGGCATCCTCTTCACGCAGCGCATGATGGATTCGCCGGAACCGCCGAAGGTCTTCACCGACTTCTGGACACTGGGGTATGGAGCAATGGAATAGGCAACTGCCGGAGAATCAGAAAGCATTGTTAGAACAGATATCTGTTCCTGTCCTCTTTGGACTTGGGAACAGACACAAGGAGGTGTCCATTGAAGAGCTTGGTAGAGCACGTACACGCGGTCCTCTCCACTACCCCAGAACGCTGGCAGCGACTGGTCAGCACTCTTCCCATTGACCTGCTGACACGTTCGCCAGCCGAAGGAGAGTGGTCAGCGCTCCATTGCTTACAGCATTTATTGGACGCGGAACGCCAGGTCTTTCCTGTTCGACTCCACGCTTTTTTGACAGAACAGGATTTTGTCGATTTCGATCCAAACCAGCAACATGCAGACCCCGATTTACCGACTCCTGAGCAGCTTGCGGCGGCGTTCGCCCGCTCTCGTCAAGAAAGCCTGATCCTGCTCGAGCACCTGAATGATGACGATCTGGGACGGACCAAACAGCATCCGAAACTGGGCACAGTCACTCTGGCAGAGATGCTGCATACCTGGGCCGCTCACGATTTGAACCGCACCGTCCAAGCCGAACGAGCGATCATGCAACCCTTCATGCTCGGCTGTGGTCCCTGGCGTTCCTTCTTTCGGGATCACGAGATCGGTGGTCTGAAGGAATAAGCGCCGCTGCTGTAATCAGTCCTAAGCTTCTTTCCACATCCCCACATACTTATTGTCGCCTTCCACTAAGAAAGACGACACCCAGCCGCTTTTTCTTAAACACTCACTCCCTGAAACGGCTAACAGAAATCACGACACGCTGTCAAGCTTTTTCTTGTGGTACACTAATCAAAGTTCGGATTGGTTGAACGTCTTTAAGGAAACTGCTTTGAAGTGAGGTAGTTATATGAGTAACACAGAGGTTGAGGAGTTACAATCTGCTCCTGATTTCATACTTCCAGCTGTAGGAAGCGATAATGTGGTGAAAAATGGCCAGATTCAGTTAAGTGCATTACGTGGCCATACCGTTGTCTTATACTTTTACCCAAAAGACGACACACCTGGATGCACTGCTGAAGCGTGCTCTTTCCGCGACGCCGATCATGAGATGCAAAAGCGGGGAGTTGTCGTGCTGGGTATAAGCGCCGATGATATCCCTTCGCATCAAAAATTTGCCGAAAAATACGGTTTGTCCTTTCCTCTGCTGGCTGATACAGATACAACTGTTTCGCAGCTTTATGGCGTGTGGAAAGAGAAGAACATGTATGGTAAAACATACATGGGCGTCAACCGCGAGACATTTCTCATTGATAAAGATGGGGTTGTCCGTAAAGTCTGGCTAAAAGTCAAGGCAGCCGAGCACGCTCAAGAGGTTCTGGAAACAATCGAGTCGTTAGGACTCTAATCTTAATCGCCTTTGGCGGTCTCGACCGCCTCCCGGGTGGTTCTGCCACGCAGTAGCCAGGCCATCGCCACTGCCAGGAGCGCCCCTGCAAGTGGCCCAACCAGGTAGATCCACCACGCAGCGACAAACTGTCCGCTGACAAGGAAAGGGCCGAGGGAACGGGCTGGATTCATGGAGGCTCCGCTTACCGGGTAGGCAAACAGCCCGGCGAGCGCAATCGTCGCGCCTACAGCGATCGCGGCATTGTGGCCGGTCAACTTGTGATTGGTGGCAGTGCCCAGGATCACCGTAACGAGAAGGAAAGTCAGCACGATCTCCATGACCAGGCTTTGTATTGTTCCATAGTGTGGAAGAGTCGCTCCCAGGTGCCCTGCCAGGCCAAAGAGCGCGCGCAGGAGGAGTGCTGCAAGCACCGCGCCGGCCAGCTGTGCGCACCAGTAGCCCGGCACCTTGCGCCATGGAAAGTCTTCGCGCAGGACAAACGCAAGGGTTACCACGGGATTGAAATGGGCACCGGATAGATTACCGAGTGTATAGATCAATGCCATCACCATGAGCCCGGGAGCGACAACACGAGCAGCGAGACTGATCTCGCCGCTACTGATCGCAGTAATGACATCTCCACCTGCAGCTACCAGGGTGAGTGCAAAGGTGCCGAGTAATTCAGCTAAAAGCCGCCGCGACTCATCAACCAGGCCTGCTTGATCAGCGGCGTTTTTTCGCGTGTCACTTTGGGGCATCACATTCCTCTTCTGTTCTTTCGGTCCGCTTGCGAGGCAAAGATTTGCCAGGACTACCTGGTCTTCGTCTCCTGCTCGCTCTTCCAGCTGTAGTAGTCAAGGTATGATGGGTCGTAGTAAGGGCCGTGTATCCCCTCGGGCGGCCCCTCACTCTCTGGAAAGGGATCTGAAGAAAAGCGCAGGAGGTAACGATAGTTATGCTGGTGATCATATGGTTCGTCAATCACAAATGGACCCTCTAAGAGCTGAAACGCGACCGTTTTAAAAGCATTATCCTCAGTTCTTTCGAACATCTTTCCCCGGTATGGCATCCAGAAGGCATCGATGGTGTCAAAGAACTCGAAATGGATGTGCAGATCAGCAGAGATTTCATAGCGAAAGTTGATATCGCTTCGTAATGCCTGGCCCCCACCATACATCATCTCGCCGGTTCCATCCTGATGAAATTCTATGGCCAGGAGAAAATCATACCATTGGAGACCAGCTTTCCAACGCTGAGAACCCTGCAAAATATGTCTGATCTGTTCAATCGTTCTGCTCATAGCGGTTCTCCCTCTTATCAGTGGAGTTTATTGCGCGAAAAAAAGCCATCAATTGCGTATCCAGCAGACGGATGTAGTCTCTGCCATACTGACCATTTTCTAACGCGTCAATCAGATGAACTGGAAGATCCTGTGCTATCTCAGTACTACAAGAGCCCGCAGCCAGAGCAATTGCTGCGACTGTATCCACATCACCTGAAAACTGAATGCATGTCTTCAACAATTCCCTCATGGTATCGCTTCTGAGAAGAGCAGTCACCGCAGCCTGCACACTCATCCATCCTTGCGACTTGACTTTGCCTATCCAGGGAGTGGCCCAGTGCCCACGCACATGTTCTTCCAAGAAGATACCGAGTTCTTTTTTGGGGCCCAGGTTGTAGAGAAAATAGTGAGTCATGAGTGCGGCTACTACTGCTGCATTGATGCCATCGGGAGTATTATGCGTCAGAACTGCTTGAATTGTACAACGCTCGATCACGAGGGAAAGGGTTGGATAGATACCAATTGGCGCGGCGCGCATAGCTGCGCCACTCTTCTCGCTGGTTGGGCGAATGTTCCTGAGAAACTGCTCGCCATCGCGCACATGCAGTAAAAAGTGGTAGAAACCGGTTGCGTATCCTTCCCTCGGATCGCGCTGAAATACTTCGACAAACTTGTGTGCCAGCACTGTTGGCTTCCAGGGTTCACCCGAAACGATGGTTTCGGCAATGGCCAGGCTCATTTGTGTGTCATCAGTATAGGAACCAGGCTGGATGTTATGCCTGGGATGTTTCACATAACAGGAAAGGTTGTTATGCTGGTGAATCATCTCTCCATCTACATATTCAAAACCAGCTCCATATGCATCGCCAATAGCCAGTTCGAGTAACAAGTGGTAGTATCTCCTTCTAGAAGGATCGTGAAGTTGCTCCCCCCTCAGTTAACAGTGTAAAATGAAGATGCCGACTCGCTTTTTTCTCTTATTCTATCATACAGCGATTTCTACCTATGTGGTTAGTCCAGATAGATTTTTGAGGCAGAAATGTAGTGGTTACCTGTCCCCCAGACAGGGTTCCCCTTGCAGATGCCAGGCTCGTCCCTATCTGATGGAAAAATGTAGTGGCATCCCTTACGGGTGCCAGGTGCATGGAAAAAACCGTTGCATTACGTGAAATGTTGTGGTATACTTCGCCACAAGGACATAGAATATATGTTCTAAATAGCGTCCGTATTTGCTACAAAATCGCTTGCCAGCCAGGAGCGTATATTTTATGACCTTCCTCCTGATCACGTTATTCACGTTTGCCACCGTGGTGACGGTAACCGGTTTTTTTCTTTCCTCGAAAACGCGAGTGCACAACCAGCATGCCAGTCGCCGCTTTATAGAGCCGTATAGTCGAAGAAGCCCTTCTGAAGCCAGACCGTTACGCAGGCGGCAAGTCGTCGATGCAGCCCCATTTTATGAGCGGCGTATCGCTGAAGCTGCATCAATGACTCGACGACATACACCGGTGCCATCGCGCTCGCATCGCTATACTATAGACACAGAATTGCCCGCGCAGCGGGCAATTTCAATCCCGGCTAATTTGGGGCCGCTTGGCGGGCGCCAGGCGGGTGAGCCGATCAACTGGCAGGTAATCGCCATTGGCCTTGTCTGCATTTTCATCTTCGGCCTTTTCACGTGGAACTTCGTGCTGCCACATCGTGCTCTATCGAGCTTTGTACTATTCAACCAGGATGTCTCCGCTGCTCCACAGCAGAAACCAGCGCCAACCTACCAGGTAGCACAACATCTCGTGCGTATCGGCCAGCTCGATCCAGCGCAGTATACTTCCTCGCAAGAATATACTCTCTGGGCGTATTCTACTTGCTCGACCGC
>Ga0137388_10001062_pt1 | contig 16375 bp, 13 predicted proteins | sample 15con2h14AmetaG_FD_104644 | JGI IMG/M metagenome (GOLD analysis project Ga0137388, IMG submission 104644) | Vadose zone soil microbial communities from Angelo Coast Range Reserve, California, USA - 15con2h1.4A metaG | ecosystem: Environmental > Terrestrial > Soil > Vadose zone > Saprolite...
TACACAATCTGCTCCTCGCTGTGCCCCTTCCTCGGCATACCTCCTCCTTCCTGCCGTCCAGAGAAGCATATTCATCTCGCCGCTTTCAACTTTCCAACTGTCTCGTTTTTGGGTTTTGGGTCACTGCGTGGTCGTCTTGCTCGATTCGCGTCTCAGGTTCGTTCCGTCAAACACAGTCTCATCAGCCTTATAAGACTGCTTATTCAGCAGACGATCTGAGACCTGTACAATGCATGGTGGACCGCGAGGTAATCGAACATTCCCAGAACAGGAGTTTCTTACAATGTTGAGAAACGAGCAGGCGATGCGAGCGTTCAATGAATTAATGGCGCTTTTCGAAACCGCCAATGCTAGAGCAGACGCGAGTCTCGAATTGCTGCAAAAGTGTGGCGTGATAAGCGAGGAGGACTTTAAGCGCACGTTCGATGAGGCAAGAGCTAGAAGCAAAACCAAATGTGACGGGCTCCGAGCTACGCTAACAACTGTCCTGAAAGAAGAGGCTGACATCTAATAGCGATGAAATACTCTTGGTGATGACGACGGCATCTGTAGGCCTGAGAGTTGGAAATAATCTCCGCGCAATCTGGTGGTCTCATCCTTCACGACAGGTTACAGCAGATGCATCAAGACCTGAAAGGCATCGAGGCCAACATCAAACTCCCTTTCAAAGAGGACCCCTAGACGTGTCGTCTCCAGGCAGGTGACAGGAACCCGCAGGGTAATCGTTTCTTTCGCAATTTCGGTCTTCCGGTTGTAGCACAAAATCCGGGTGCTATCGGGCGCGAGTTGGCCCAAATTCTGCTTCAGAGGTCTACGCATTTCGGCCAAGAAGTATATTCGCCATTGCGTCGTACCATTCCTTGAGGAAAACGTCGCGTCGCGCCGGGTAAGTCAGTTTCCGATGGAGGTTGGCTGATAAGGCGTCGTCCGGCCAGCCGTATGCCTCAAGGAACATGCGCTCGGACGCCACTGAGGACTTCCCGGCGATAAAATCTATCCCTTTTTTCAATGACAATCGGTCCCCAGCTTCTGCCGCTCCTCGGTACATCTCGCGTTGAAAAGCGTACGAACCAAATTCAGCCTGCCTCATTTGGATTCTTCGACTGATGTCTCTGGCCTCACCACTTACTCGTACATTATTGGAGACGGCCAGCATGGGGAGCAGGGCCGATGCGAACATGAGATCATTTTCGTTTTTCGAACTGCGAGCAATGTGATCGAGCATTCGAAGAGAATGCGGATACATCGAAACAAAGGCGCGCCAGCAACTCACTTCTCCGATCCTGAATCGTGGCAGCCTAATTCCATCTGGGAAACGGTTCAAAGTCCGAACGAATCGAGCAAACTGACGTCGTTGAAAACTTGAAGCCTGTAGCTGCGGTGTGAGAGTCTTTATTCCTTCGATCCATTTATTGATTAATTCATCTGTTTCCTGACCATCTTCTACCGCAGCCCTGATCACATGTCTCGCGCTTGAACCGAAATCAGCGAGACGCTTAGCAATTTCGTTAGGAACTTCTGCAAAGGCAACTAGTTCCGTATATTGCAGAAGCATTGACTCATCAAACGGAAAGAGTCCATAGTCCCTGAGAGTAGTCCAAGGAGAAGCCGAATTGGCACTCGCACGTTCCGCCTCTCGAACTAGCATACGGTGGAAATTCGACCCTTGAGGATCAACTTTCTCGAAGTGGTCGCGAGGTCCAAATCTAACTGGGGCTTTGCTCGTCATTGCCTCTCTGCCCATCCGACTAATCAACCAATCATGGAAGGCCAAGTACGAAAATTGTGCTCCGCCTCCTCCTCGCAGTTTCACCGAAACCAAGATCACAGGTTCATATTCGGAAAGAGTTGTCCAATTACGGAAGGTTTCACGCCCAATATCAAAGGACGGCTGGTCATAAGTTTTCACTTGAAAGTGAAAACGAAGCGCAGGATCGACGTAAAGATCAGTCGAGCCTGGCGTAACCCGCAGTTCGGAGCATGTCCAATCAAGCGGTGCACCAGCTATTGTTTTGGCGGAGTTTGAAAATGATTGTCGGAGCAGAGGAAGAACTGCATACTCACCCGCTTCGCCTTTCAGAGGCTGCTCGCGTCCCATGATCGGCTTTCCTTCCCTAACGCTATCCTACGGAGCTGCGACACGCAAGCTTCGGGAATCAAGAGTTCGATTTGATTCCAGTTGTCTGGAGCATGTACTGATGTACACCGATGTGTGCTATCGGCGCTCTTGATTGGGATAACGCTTCCCGCTGCACTTTCCCACAGCACCCGATCTGAAACTCTCAGCAAAAGCCTCAAGGTGACGAAAATTCCTGGAGGCAATCATACTTAATGTTATTGACAATTACTCCAGAAGCCAGTAGTGTCCACGGGACTGACTTTTCGTGAGGCAGACAAATGTGTGCAAAGAACGCAGTGATGGGCGCATTTAACCAGGGTCTGACTCCTACCATTGCCTGTTTCAATCAGGCGAACACGCCGCTCGGAGTGGATTTGGATGCTTTAATCTCAGCCATGCAGGCGTATGTGGACAGCTATGTGTCCCCGGTTTGGGGTACGCCGGCCAAGCTGACCAAGTCGACCGATTTTGTGAAAGGCGCTTGGGCCATGGTCTTCCTCGATACTGCGGACCAGCCGGGAGCTCTTGCGTATCACGACCTAACGCCGGAAGGGCTGCCATTGGCTAAAGTGTTTGTAAAGACAACCCTGGACAACCATGATCAGCTTAGTGTCGCAGCGTCTCATGAACTAGTGGAGATGTTGGTGGACCCGGCCATCAACATGATGACCACGGGACCGGATCTGAACACGATGTACGCATACGAGAGCGCTGATCCTGTAGAAGCGCTGAGCTTCAACGTCAACGGCATCCCTATGAGCGATTTTGTGTATCCGGCGTACTTTGAAAAGTTTCGCAGCCCGGGATCAGCTCAATTCGATCAGATGAAGCAAGTCCAAAAGACATTTCAGATCTTGCCCGGAGGATACCAGATCGTTTTCAAAGACCGGAAGTGGAGTCAGGTTTTCGGATCAGCGGCCAAGAAAAAGAGTTTTGGCAAGGAGGACCGCCGCGGACATCGGAGCGAGACGCGCAAGCTCGGGAAATTGCTACGGACATCAGAAAAAGAAATTGCCAGGTATCGGCTACGCACAACCCGAGGGGCAAAAGTGGCACTAGTAACGTTTGAGCAAACGATCAAACCGTATTTCACAGCCTGCTATCGCGAACACATGATGTTTTTCTGTGACCTCTGGCTCGCGAGTGATTGCAAGACAAACTGGCAGGACATTCACGATTCGGTCTCCGACGGCACTATGCCAAAAGAAGGTTGTCCCGAGGGGATATGGGACCAGAGCAAACAGGCGAAATTCTTGTCGGATTTCCAGGCCTGGAAGGACGGAGGTTTCCAATAACCACCCTGAGGATGTGAGGCTGTGTCGAAGATAGGCTTCTCAATTTGGATTTTCACGCTTGCGGGCATGCTTGTGGCTTGCTCTTCCGACGGCCTGTCTGACAGGCGGGCTAAGGAAGGTCATGGACTGCTTGCAAGGCCCGCGACCTTGGCAGGTGTGCCACGGGAAGCCGTATCCAGCCATGCCTTCCATCAGGAATCTCCGGATCTGTACTCTCGAGTCCTCTTCGATACCGACGAAGCCCCCGACTTCAGATTTCAAGTTCGCGAGTTCTGTTTACCGCCTCACGAAGGACTCACCACGATACAAGTCGAAGGCGACGCTCTTCTGGAGATGCGCACGGACGGGGGCACGCTGATCGTCGGCAACCGAGAGCAAGAATGGAAACCAGGGGCGACCTTGATGGTGCCCGCCCGAGTTCCTGTCCGTCTGGCAAATCCGACTAACCGTGAGCTGATCGTTCGACTGCATATTCTGGAGGGTAAGTAGATGCGTCTCGCCGTGGCGATACCTCTGCGCCAAATCTGCCTGTTCATCTGCGTGGTGACGTGGATCTGTTCCTCCTGCAAGTCGCCCTCCGAGCGAAAACTTTTGCGAATCTCGCATGGATGGAGCGCGTATCGATACGACGGCTTCCGCACGGGCGCACAACCTTTTGCAAGCCAGCTTTCCGATCCGAAGTCTGCTCAGAAACTCGCGGTCAAGTGGGTTTTTACCACCAAAGATTCCGGATACTTCAACTCGTCACCGATCGTAGTAAACCACACGGTCTTTATTGGTAGCTCGGCTGGTTACTTTTACGCAGTGGAGGAAGATTCGGGCACTTTGAAATGGCAGTACCCAGTTCCGCCCGATCTCCCTCTCGTCCCTCCACCCTTGGCTCCAAAGAAAACGTCCTACGGCATCCAGTCGAGCGCCGCGTATTGGGATCGCGACGAAGACGGAGCCGTGATTTTTGGTGCTCAAGACCCCACAGTCGAGCCGAAACTTGGCAGTGCGCGACTGTATGCCGTGAATGCGAGAACCGGCGCGCTTATCTGGAAAAGCGATCCAGTCGCGAGCATCAGCGGCGTTGACAGCAGCAGCTTGAAAGAATTGCACGAAAGAATCAAGAATTCTTCTCCGCTCGTATTCAACAATCGCGTATATATCGGCATTTCCGATGCATATTATGATCGTCCGCTCCAAAACGGCAGAGTCGTTGCCGTCGACATTGTGACCGGGCACATTGACCCTCGCTTCAATTATGTTTCGACGGGTACTCACAGAGGAGGCGCGGTCTGGAACTCACCAGCTGCGGATTCGCAAGGCGTGTATTTCACCACCGGGAATACCCGACATGACAACCTGGGCAATCAAATCCCCGAGCCTTCTCCCAATTACGGTTTGAGCCTTATCCGCGTCGATAAGAATACGGGTACTGTGGTCTGGGCGTTCCAGCCTGTGCCCTATGTTCTGGACCACGATCCGGATTGGGCGGCTGGCGCGTCACTCATGTCGACGACTTGCGGTGAATTGGTCGCCTCAGTACAAAAAGATGGCTGGGCCTATGCCGTCGAGGCCGGTACAACGACTCCAAGCCCGCCCAAAGTGCGATGGCAGTTTCCCCCAACCGGATATCCATTCACCGGGTACACCCACGGCGACTCGGACTACAAGCATCCCGGTGCCGCGTGGAACGATGTGTTCATCGTTACAACTGGTGGAGAAAGCCTGACCGTCGACGGCATAAAGGCCGGCTATGGGAAGTTGCATGCGCTGAACGCTTGCGAGACTGATGAGGCGAATCGAGTTCGATGGATAGCAGATATTCCCGACTCGGATCTGGCCAACGCAGCAGGACCGGGCTACGCGGTCGGCACTCCGAGCGTGACGGGCGGAGTCATTTACGTGGGCACCAATCTCGGCCACCTTATTGTCCTGGCAGATCCTTCGATTTGGCCGCCTTCGGGCTCTCGCTGCTCAAGCGTTCACTACGTTGATCCTTCAGATTGCAAGAAGAACGGCTACGTGTTTGTACCGGTGCCAACGGTCCTGGCTAACGTTAAGTTGCCGGATGGAGGCGACGTAGCGGGACTCCGCGACGAGCCGGCGCTGGCAGATGGAAAGGTGTTCGTTGCAACGAACAGAGGACACGTCTACATGTTGGCGCCACAGGAGAGCTCGAAATGAAGATATTTCTTTTCATATCGTTCGCTTTGTTCACGTTGGCCTCTGTGCCAGATGCCACCAATGGTCAGTCCTCCGCAAGTGCGGTTTTCGACGGCAAGACGGTGCCTGTGGCAAAAGGAAAAACACGGCCGTTTCACGTGCGTGTCCGCAGGTGGGAATTGGATGCCGACGAGGGTGCGGGTCGGACGATACCCATTGCCGCATTCTCGGTGATGACTCTCTGCAGCGGACGTATCGAGACGACGATCAATGGCAAAACAGCAGTTCGAGAACCGGAGGATTTTTGGGCCCTCAAAGCGGGTTCCGTAATGAAAGTCCGCGTGCTTGGCGAGAGTGCGATTTTGCAGGGGGTCATAGTTACTCCCTGAGTTAGGCCGTAAAGAACCGTTGATTGTCCGCATTTTCGCAGGAACGAGTCTTGGAAGGAACCGGGCACATTCAGTCGGGGTTGCGGTCCAAAGAGCTGCTCTCGCAATGGGATTACCTTTAAGGTGGAGGTGCCACCCGGACGATGAGGGTTCCTTTCCTTGCCCAGACCAAGAACCGCGTTCTCCGAGGAGATGTGTGCTCCATACGTTTGTGGTTATCGGCGGCCCCTGGCCAAACCCTCGAAGGGAGCGCGCGCCTTTTCCGGGACCTTCGAGAGGGTATTGCCGCGAAGATACGCGATGCTGTCCTTAAGTCCCTGGGGCCGGAGTTCGAGATCGCGGAGCTTCTCTTTCCGGAGCAGAGTTCTGACGTTCTCCTGCGGATCTCCGCAACAGACTACGTCGTGCAAGATTACGATTCGTTCATAAAAGCACTGAAACTTCTGGTCGCTAGTCTCAGGGCTTCGCTTGAATGGTTGTTCGACGGCCGTGTTGGACACTGTATTGTTAGGGGCCAATGGCATGCAGGTTCGTCGTTAGTTCGTCTGCAGTTAGGTATGCCCGATTCGAGGCGCTCGGTCGCAGCGGGTTTGCAGCAACCGCTGAGCGTTCTCCTCATTGGAACACTTCTGGGGTCGGTCTTGTTCCCGTTTCTGAACGACCGGTCGAATCGGAATAAATTGCAGCACGAAGAGCGAATCAAGATCGCGATGATGATCGTGGAGCAGAGTCATGAAACAGACCGTCGATTGTCCAATCTGATGAACTATCTGGTGTTGTTCAGGAAAGATCATAACGACGGATCCGAGCATGAATCGTCGCTGAAGAAAGAGCAGTACAACGCCCGCAAGGTTTTCAACGAGATGTATCTGTCCTATGCCGCACAGGCCTGGTGGTGGCATTGGAACGTAAAGTCCGAATCCAGTCTCTCGGCTCTCGCGACGCCCGAGGAGTCGAAAAGAGTTGGTCAGCTCGCCACCGAATACAGCCAAGCCTTGGAGCAAGGCAGTCAGGCAGTAGCGACATTATGGGACCCTTTTCTCAAGAGGCGATATAACCCGGCAAACCCGGAGAACGACGTCCTGATTACTAAAGCGATCGAGAGTCTTACTAATGCACGAAAGCGGCGCAACGAGGTAGCTGTCGAGATGGCGCGCGTGTTCGCCTCTCATTAGGGAGCAACTTTCAACGACCCTGCGGCCTCTTCAGATTCTTAGATGATGTTTCGACAAACGAGTAGCAGAACTCAAGGGTAAGGAGATTCATCGATGCTTTCAGGACTTCGTCACTTTTTATCGCGTACCCTCCCCAGCACCGTCATCATTATCTTGTTTACGTACTGTCGAGCTTCCGCTCAGCCGCAGCCCTGTCCCAGCGTTCCTCCGAATCCGCCTGTCCCAGGGATCACGTCTCCCCTGGTTCCCGCCGACGTCTGCATTCCCACTGACTTCCCCCAGACTCAGAATCCCATCGCTTTTTTCGACGATTATTCGTGGCGAACGTTCATCGCCATGGTGTGGCCGGTCAAGGCGGGCCAGCGTGGTGTTCCCGATATCACCAAAGCTGTTGGGGACACCTCGGGACCGCTGGTGTTCGAAACGCTGAAGCAAGATTGGGAACTATTTCAGCCGGGGGGCACGGCGCCATCCACCAATTGGGATGATTTCGGGCAGAGTCCGTGCCCGAATCTTACGATCGGATTCAACGACGTGGTGCTCGCATCGTTCAGTAAATTCGGCAATCTGGGACAAGCCGGCTTCGGGAATTTGGTGCACGCACTGCCCGCTGAGAACGGCACATGGGTGCGCTACGCCACTGCTTTCAACCAGGCCGAATTCGTCCAAATCATTTCCGCCAAGCTTTATCTGCGGTCCAACTTGCCGTCTGGTGGCGTGACGTTCTCGGTTGGCGCGCTAGACATAAAATCGTCGTGGATTGAAATGAACAATGTTTCCCATCCGGAACGTTTCTACACGCGCCAGGCTTGGGTGAAGGATCCTGTTTCCGGCAACTGTTCTGCGAAGCCCGTCACTGTAGGTTTGGTCGGAATCCATATCGTCCAGAAGACCTCGTCGAGGCCGCAATGGATCTGGTCGACCTTCGAGCATGTCGATAATGTTCCCCCGAAGGATCCGGGAGCTCCCGCTCCACCATTCGTATTCAATAGCGGAGACGGAACGCCAATGCCCGCATCTGACAAGAACGGAGGTTATCCGCCCGCCGACTGGCAAAAACCCGTAATCTACAACGTCGACCGTTTGGTTCCGATCCATCCGAGCACTCAAAACACGAACAGCGCATATCGTAAGCAACTGGCGGGAACGGTGTGGCAAAACTATCAGCTCGTGATGACACAATGGCCCTTAGATCGCAATTCACCGGCAACTCCCGGGACAATCACGCACACTTTCCCAGGCAAGGGAGACACAAGTGCGTTCGCCAACACCACCCTCGAAACCTGGGACCAGACCGATGTATCGACCGGCTGCATGAACTGTCACAATGTTACGAGAGCGAAAACGGATTTCGTTTGGTCGTTACAGATCAACGCCTTCCCTTCGGCGTTGGGCCCCAACGTCTTTTCTTTGATCGCACCAGGGCAGAAACCGACGCCGCAGCCGCCTCTGTCGAGGACTCTGGAGCAGTTACGCGCTCTATTGCAGGCTGCCGAGAAGGCGGACACGCAGAAACGTCGATAGTATTCAGCAAATCTCAATCGTGTGTTTGACCAAAGGATCTCAACTATCGTGCGCCATCCGGCTGAGGTTCGATCATCGCAGTCGCCGCTTGAAAAACGCTAGGAGCGCCTGAGGCGCGCGTCCGGGCTGAAAGAGTCAACAAGACTAAGTGCATGCAATGTGAAGCGGAGGGCCAAGATGCAGTTTTAGAGTGCTGACTCAAGCAGGTACGGCTCAGCAGATTCCACTTCCTTATGGTCCTTTAGGCGGTTAATAATCTCGATGACGTCAACGTCCTCTGGTAAATCGACTACTACCCAGCCTAGTTTGTTGGGAGGCTGTTGAATTGAAGCATCCTCGGGAAGAAACTTGAGAATCCTAGATTCATTGTTTTCCCGGTAGGGAGCTTTCAGTTTCACGAATAGTTGGCCAGCCACGTACCGGACTCTGCGGCCCTTATAACTCGTTTCCCGGACCGGGTGACCCTTGAATTCCATGGACGACTGGCTCATTCCAATGCCTTTCTAGCGTTAATTATACCACTTCCGACTTCCTCCGTGTCACCCGTAACCTTGTCTGCCGTATCGGTTAACCTCCGGCGTACCTCTGCGGCCGTCATCCCCGGCGACTTCGACCAGATGAGCGCAGCAAGGGCCGCAACGAAAGGGGCGGCCATGGAAGTCCCCTCCCACCGGTCATATTTCGTCTGCTTGCCACCTGCGTTCGCTGTGACATAGTAGTCCGGCATCGTAGATAGGATGTCCACACCGGGTGCAACCACGGTCATCTCGGGCCCGCGGTTGGAGAAATCGGCGCGCTCGCGGTTTCGGTTGACTGCGCCCACGGCGATGACGCTGTCGAATTCGGTGGAATACGCAGCTGGGTGACGGATCGAGAAGGCGTGGTCATTTCCTGCGGCGGCCACCAGGAGGGCACCGTTGTCGTGAGCTTGCTTGACCGTGTCATGTTTGAGGTCCCCCGGAGGCCCGCCGCCACTGTAGTTGATGATGAGGCGCTTGCCGGACTTCTTGGCGTACTCGATGGCGGAAAGCACGCCGTTCATGAAGACCTCATTGCTTCCGTCGAGGCTATTGTTGAAAACCTTGATAACAAGGACTTCGGTATTCCAGGCAAGGCCGGCGACGCCGACTTGATTATCGACTTGAGCGGCGGCGATACCGACGACGTGGGTGCCGTGACCGTGATCGTCAGTGGGGTCGTTGTGATTGTTGATGAAGTCATGCCCCAGGTGGAAGCGCTTTGCGTCATCCAAATCGGCATGCGAGAGCTTCTTGTTTTGAAGAGGAATCCCGGAATCAAGGATGGCCAAAGTCACTTTCTCGCCCGCGCCTTTCCACAAATCCCAGGCCGATTCCGCTTGAATCTCCTTTAATGCCCACTGTTGGGAGAAGAACTGATCATTCGGGGTTGCGAAGCCGTAGTCGAGCATGACCGGCTCAGCCCAAAGCACGTCCGGGCCAAGTATCTCGGAGGCTGCGAAAGCACGTTCTTCGGCGAGAGATTCTCCAGAGTCGAGAATTCCTATACCAAGGGCATTCAGCTTTCCACTACGGACAGCTGGCGCCCCTAAAACCTTAGTAGCGAACCCCGTTTCTAACTCCTTCTTCTGCTTGTGTCGGTAAGCCAGCAAACCCTCAACCACCTCCACTTCAACTCCTTTCCAAGTCGTGCGCCTCAGTTTGCGCCCTTGGAAGGTACGTGCTTCATCTCGCTCCTGAGTAGCGGGAGCCGCTAGAGAAGTCGGACTCATAACTCCCTCCTCTTAGTTTCTATCGACACGAGACCATAAGAAGGTATTGGCTGCGGATCTTAGGACCGTCCTGATCTCACTTTGGCAAGGACTTGCGAACCCGTTTGTGTGAGGCCCACGGACCAAAAGAAAACGCTGATGTAATCCTGTAACGTCCCGAACGAAAATTTGCCGAAAAGGAAAGTTAGATAAGCCGTGGCGAAAACTGCCACCCATACGACACCACGTTGCAGCCATTCCATCACCCGCATCTTCCTTTGAATAGCGGCCAACTGTTTCGCCACAGCCGCCGGATCAAGAGGAAGCGTTACAACACCTGTTGCTAACAGCGCGGCCGCTTTCTCTGTTGAAGCAGCAGATTTTTCGATGGCTTCCTCAAGGGCGTTCCGATAGGCGGCCAAATCTGAACCGGGCTTGATGGCGTCAAGAGCCTGCACCGCTGTCAGCAGATGGGCGCGATCGTGGAACCTCTGGCTCGCCACTTCCACGGCACTCCACAACGCTTGGTAGAAAGGAATGGCCTGCTCGGCACGTGAGGCCGCTTCGGTCAAGTGGCTCTGGGGAGAATCGGGACGTAGTAAGAGGCCGGAAATCTCTTTGGCGAGTAGGTCGCGCCGGACCTCTGTCTGAGGGAAGGCAGGGCCATTCTGGCTCTCCCAGTTCCGGACTTGTTCCGCCACCCCTTCAAGAGCCTGAAGCGACCCATACAATGAACGGATGGCAGTGGCTCGCTGAAGTCCGCCGCCGGCAAACCAGCTCTCCAGGAGAAGGGAAACTCCGTACCCGGCAATAAGCGTAACCAGGAACAGCAGAACAGGAAGCCACGGCATATAGTCAAACCACGAATAGCGCGACAGAAGAGGAACCCGGTTCGGGCCGCGGCTCCGGACCGTCAGCGATACGGTTTTCGGGACGCGGCCGTTAACCAGCACATCCAACTGGCCGGCATAAGCGCCGGCCATCCCCGGGCGTGGAAGGGAAAAGGAAAATTCCTTTTCCTCTCCTGGTGCGATCGGGACAATTGAGAGTTGTTGTTTGGGAACGTCAAAGGACCCGACACTGACTCGCGTGGTAGGGTCCATCAGACCGAGGCTCGAGGCGCTAACTTCGCGAATTGCTGTTCGGCCTGTATTTCGGATCCGCAACCGGGCCTCTCGGGGCATGCCGGGCCCGACCACGATATCCAGGGTTTCGGGGGACATGCTGAAGTCTGCGACAGGCTGCGGTTTCACCTTGAGGCCGAAGTCCACGCTAGGTGTGGATTTGCTCCAAAAGCAAAGCACTTTGCCGACATAATCCACGCCAGGTTCGGTGGAGATGGTTGTAACAACCCGTATCTCGAGAGTAGCGGGGATTCGTGTAGCAGTAGATGGGAACCCGCCCAACCAAGCCAATGCAATATCTTGCGCCGGAATGGCATTCAGTTGCCCAGCCGCATCCGTCGCAATGCACCGGGGTTCGGGAGTATTCGCTTCTATAAGGAAGGAAACACGGCTAGTTCCAACGCCGTCCGCCAATGGAATAACTACTTCCTCCGATGAGATCCGAGTGAGCGGAGATTGAGCACTGGCCGAAACAGGACCAACCGACAAGACAGTCAAGGCGAGCAGAAGAGCGCGATGCAACATGGGCTGGTGATCCACCCAGTATACTAGTGTGGCTACCTTACTTTATACGGTCTCGCAGAGTCAATAACAACTAATCCGGTCCGTGCGTCAGCGGCTTATGTACTTTGGATGATATCCACTCTTAAAGGCCAAGGCCTATTGTCCAATGCCGCGGTGAGGCTCTAATGTACACGAGAAGTGATTCGAGATAACGAGCTATGCGAAAACGTCGGCATTTTGTAGGTCGTTGTATCTTGCAGGTTGCACAATAGTTGCACAAATGCTCCCGAACAGTGGCTCTTTGCCCAACAATGAGGCAACTCTTCCGAACGTAACCTGTTGATTCCGAACAGCAGCGTGCGGAATCGGGAAATTTGCTAAACCGTTGCAGGGGCAAAAGCTCACGAAGCCCATCCGAATTTTGCTTCTTCTCAACATCCCTGGGTCATTCAAACCAAGAGACTTGCTTTTCTTGATTCGGGCCGGGCACGGAGTATCGCTGGCTATAAGGTGCCCCGAGGTAGCACAGGCTAGTCAAGAAGGCACCTTGTAGTATCCCCGAAGCGGACTTCTGGACAACTTCGGCTGCCGCACACGGGCGTTAGGCGATTGGGCGTTCGCATTCGCTCGTAGTCTGTAGTATCCGGGTTCGCAGTGATCTCCCCGCAACTGATCCAAAATAAAATAGACACGAACATCCGTGCCAAGACCTTCACTGCGGTTCAGCGACCAGATGCAGGTGGCAAGACCACTTCGGTGCTTCGAGCGGAGTCTGGGGGGGCACCGCCGTCGAAAGCTTGCCTACAGCGAGAAATTCGGAGGGAATATCCTTCCGATTTTGCGATCGTAGAAACCCACGAACTCGACACGTTCGCGCCCATCTTGATCGCGCACGCCAACGCTGACCGGATGGCTTCCCGCTGGCAGTGCCCGGATGTCAAGGCTGCCACCGCGGCCAGCCTCAATTCCGCCGTCGGCGCGCCACACAATGCCTTCTCCAGTAATGGGCCCGTGCTGTCTGGAGAATCCTTGGGCCCAGAGGACGGGCCCTTGGGACGGTCCAAGGAAGACTTCAGGCGCCTTCCATACAACGTCGAAGTGGCGGGTCTGCACTTGAACCACGCACTGCGGACCACCGGGCATTTCGCGGAGGTCTAGGTAAAAATCATTGCAATGCAGGTTGACCCCGGGTCTCAGCCAATCCGCGCCGTTGTGAGAGTAACGCACGAAATAGGTGAGCGGCTGTCTGCATTCATGATCAGCCCAGTGCAAATGCAGGACCCCCAGAGGATCAATGTAGTCATCTTCATTGGGGTGTAGTAGAGAGAAGTACGGACGGTCTGTGGGTACATCCAGGCGACCCAAAACGCGTTCATTCACTGACAAGGTCACTGACTGGGTTTGCGCCTGATAAGGAAGCCGTGTGACAAAGGTTCCCCATTCCTGATCCTTGGCAAAGAAGGTGGGCTCGACGACTTTGCTGATCAGGGCCTGTCCGCGATAGTCGAGCAAGCTGACCGAAAACACCGGCTTCACCACCACAGCGGCGCTGACCAACTTCGTCGGCATGTTCGCGGCTGGCGCGGAAGGAGAGTCGGCCTCCTCTTGCCTGGGAGGCTTGAACGTCCGAATGCAAGGACTCCAATGGACTTGCCATTTCCGCGACACGCGTCCACGCACGCGCACATACGGAGCAGGAAACTCGCAACTTTCGACAAACTCGTTTTCTTCCATGGCTATAATCCTTTGAAAAAATCAAGTAAGTTATTCCACTGGTAAGCGCTGATCCACTGCCCCTCGTACGTCGCGTCGGATTGGTTGGCGCAGTAGCTCATAAAGTCGCCAACGGTTGGCTGGAAGGCAGTCTGCCCGACGGGATCCACTCCAACTTCGCCAATCTTCCCACCGGGTGGCACGTACTCGTCGTCAGGATCATCGGGCTGGTTCCCCGGGGTACCGCAGGGAGCGTGCTCCAAGCCAAAGCAATGACCGAGCTCATGGCCAATCGACTCCATGATGAACGGCAAGCCAAAAGCCACATTGTCCGACTCGCGCGAGTCGCCTGTTCGATTGAGAGGGAACCCGCTGGCGACCAGCCCATAGAGTTTCTTGTAGTCGGCGCTGTCCTCTTGTATATCCTCGAGATCGCCCAGAAAGTCGTCCATTCCATTGAGAGTCGTCAGATCGTGGTTTGCCGTCACAACCTCGGACCCAGGCAAAATCCAGTAGTTGATGGCCACAGCTGGGTCGGTCGGGATGGGGTAGATCAAAGGCAGACGGTTGACCGCGCTGAAGTAATCCTCCTCGGTGGGAGCGGTACTGGTCGACGTCTGGATCCGGACCATCAGGATGTTGAGCTTTCCCACGGGGGTGAACGACACATCCTGGTTTACCGGATTGCTTACGTTCGTCCCCACAGTCGCTTGAGCGACCAAATTGAGGTTGCCCGTGGCCTTGTCTCCGGGAATGATGAAGTTCAATGTGTCTGTGAATTTGGTCGGGTCAACCGAAGCGATCGGCTGCGCCGTAAATGAAGCGATCGGATTGATCACCAGATTCTGGTCGCCCGTGACAGTGAGCGTCCCGGTAACGTTTGGGACCTGGCCGTTGTTGATTGAGGGATCCACGCCTGAATCGATGTAAGTTCGTACCAGTGTCACCTTCTGAGCTACCAGCGGTACCGAGTTGTCCGGGCCAAGTGTCGAGTGGAAGTGCTGGATCGCCTGAGTTACTTCGATCCCGACGATTGAAAGGTCGGGCTGGGGTGTTGCCGGAAGGATTTCGATACTTAGATTCACAACGTAACCTGTATTGCCGCTGTCGGTCATAGTAGGCCCGAGCTGGCGCTGGCCAGCTGAAGTGGGATCGCTCGGGTCAATGGTAATAATCGCCGTCCCTAATACGTTTTCGTTGTCTCCCGGGTTGGGCCAGTCGCTGCCATCCTGGGCGAAGCCGTCGACAATGATGGCCGTTGGCCCGGTCATTAACAGGGTGACTTCGGTCGGATTCGGGCTGTTGTCGAGACCGTAAACGTTTACCTCATCGACCTTGTTCCCCCCGTTATTCCAGCGGAAAATCTCCCGGTCGAGGCCCGGACCTTTGACCCGGACATAGATCGCCATATTCGTCGAGCCACCCTCCTCGTCTTGATAGAGGACAAGGTTCTCGAACTTCAGGCGGACATCGGCCGCTGAGGTCTCGGCCACGACTGCCACATCGGCAACTATGAGATACCCAGTGTTGCCGCTATCGGTCTGGGTCGGCCCGATCATAAGCGAGCCAAGAGTGGCCGGGACCCGAGGGTCAAATACCACGTTTGCCGACCCCAGTGAATTCTCGTTGTTGCCCGCATTCGTCCACGCGCTGCCATCCTTGGCAAACGCCACAATCTCCAGAGTGGCAAAAGTGTTGAGCTCGAAGTCGATGACACTCAGATTGCCGGGGTCATTGTTGAGCGGATAGGTGTTGACTTCGTCGACCTGATTGCCGGCGTTGTTCCACTGGAACTTTCCAATAGTGCTGCCACCGGAGTCCTTCACGGTGGCGTAGAGGGCCATGTTGGTGGAGCCGCCCTCTTCGTCTTCGAAGAGGGTGAGGCTTCGAAAATCAATTCGTGTGCGTGGCATTGCTGCCTCCGGCTGCTGCAAAGACCGCCGCCGGAGGCCTTGAGGTGGTATGGCCCGCGCCGATTCGGTTGCGCTCTTAGTATGTAGTGCTTCCAGCCGAACAATCGTTTCATGATCGGAGTTTCGGAACCCTTACTCTAAGTAAGGGTCCGACAAGCAAGCCCGCGCAGATTTTGTGCATAGGATGCAGGCTTCGGCCTGGCCTAGCTTCTTGGAGCGCTTTCCACGAACTTCGTGGGAAGCCAAAGATGAGGTTCTGCGCGTATCGTTGGTTACTCGGCAACTATTCAAAAACGGGGTTCTGGGAAGTCGGCAAGTGTGCCCAAATAATTTGTGCCACGGTAGGGGTTCACCCCAAAAACTTGGGTCCAACTTGGGTCCAACTACTGATAAACTAGGTCCAAAACCATGCACCATGACGCAGTACAAAGCTAGACAGGCCAACAAGATAGCGTCCTTTACGCTACCTTGGGCGCAGGAGCGGCACAGTTTCTAAGGAAGAGAATCCACTTGTTTGAACGCGATTTTCTCGGTGCGATTCTCTGGGAATCGAATCGCTTCCGAGCCGCCCGTCATCCGTCCAGAGTCGCTGCTAACCGCGAAGATCACTTCCTACAACGGGACTTGAACGAAGCCGGCCGCGCGGCGAACGCTGCGCGTGAGGTGAACGGAGCAATGGTTGCCCGTTGGTTGAGATAAGTTGTCGGGTCATAGGAGGTCCCATGACCCGACTTCGCAA
>Ga0137388_10001063_pt1 | contig 16374 bp, 10 predicted proteins | sample 15con2h14AmetaG_FD_104644 | JGI IMG/M metagenome (GOLD analysis project Ga0137388, IMG submission 104644) | Vadose zone soil microbial communities from Angelo Coast Range Reserve, California, USA - 15con2h1.4A metaG | ecosystem: Environmental > Terrestrial > Soil > Vadose zone > Saprolite...
AAGGCCGGCTTTGGTCTCCGGCATCGGAACGCGAGGCAGTTCGGTAGCAGTGTATCCTCGCTGGAGACGTCTTCGGGTGACGTCGTACCCGATAGGAATTCGGTCGGCGCAGAGATAGCTGACGCCGTGGTCGCACCGATTCCGAGCGCCAGCGTCAACACGGCCGTGGCGGTGAACCCGGGAGCGTGTGCGAACTGTCTCATCGCGTAACGGATATCTTCCATGAATTGCATAGCGTCTCCGATCGTCTATACGGATGGGCCTTAATCGTTGTTCATGCGGACGTTCATGCCGACAGCCAGGAACCGCGAAGCACCTTCGGACACGCGCCTCTCCGCGACCAGTGGAGCACACGCAGTTCCACAACTCTGAATACAGATGCGCTATTCGGAGTCCTTCCCGGGTTGGACTGCAATCACAAGTCGTTAGTGAGCAGACTGCATGAATCTGCGATCACTAAGGCAACGTGGTCACCTGTTGACCAACTGTCTTGTTATCTTCGACGTTGTCCATTAACGAACACTCAAGTCCGGTTCCGAACAACAAGGTCGTCTGCTGCAATTGCCCTTGACGACTATCCACCTTATTTCTGGTTGGTTGTGATTCCCGGGTAGTGGTCCGCTCATTGCTTCCTAACAACTTCCATGGATATCGCTCGTCCCGAATTCAAGACTCAAAAACGCCGCCGCCAGATGATCATAGGCGCGGTCGTAGTCTTGACGCTGGCCGCTGTGACGGTTGGAATTTCACGACTGAAACCCGCGGCCCCCACCGTCGAGCGCGGAACCGTCTGGACCGATACCGTTAAACGCGGTCCGATGCTCCGCCAGGTGCGGGGGATTGGTTCGCTCGTTCCCACCCAGGAATCTGTTCGCCAGATCCCGGCCGAAACCGAGGCAACGGTTGTCCGAATTCATATGCTGCCGGGTTCGCAAGTGGAAGCCGGAACCCTCTTGCTGGAGATGAGCAACCCACAGACTGAGCAAGGTGCCGTCGATGCGCAGCTTCAATTGAAGGCTGCTGAAGCTGAATACCGGAGCCTGCGAGTCAAACTCGAAAGCGATCTGATGAACCAGAAAGCTGGAGCCGCAACGGTGAACGCGGATCACGCGCAGGCACAGCGGCAGGCGGAAACCGACAAGGCGTTGTACGAACTGGGTGTCATTTCGGGGCTAGCCTACAAGTCATCCAAAGGCAAAGCCGACGAATTCACCACGAGAAACGATCTGGAAACGCAAAGGCTCTCCGCGAATCAGAAGGCCATCGAGTCGCAGATGGCGCAACAGCAGGCCAAGGTCGACCAGATGCGCGTTCTGGCGCAGCTCAAGCAGAAACAATTGGACGCGTTGAAGGTCCGCGCCGGCATCAATGGCGTGCTGGTGGATCTCCCGCTGCAAGTCGGCCAACATGTTTTGCCGGGAACCATGCTGGCAAAAGTGGTGGAGCCGAATCACCTGATGGCCACTGTGAAGATTGCTGAGACTCAGGCGCGTGATGTGCAAATTGGTGAGCCCGCCTCGGTCGATACTCACAACGGCGTGGTTGCAGGCACGGTGATGCGAGTCGATCCAGCCGTGCAAAACGGAACGGTGACGGTTGACGTCAAAATCACCGGGGAACTTCCCAAAGGCGCCCGACCCGACCTCAGTGTGGACGGAACCATCGATCTCGAAAGGCTGGATAATGTTCTCTATGTTGGACGTCCAGCATTTGGGCAGGAGAGCAGCACCATCAGTTTGTTCAAACTCGGTCCTGACGGGCAGGGAGCCTTGCGTGTGCCAGTCAAGGTTGGACGGGCCTCGGTGAATTCGATTCAGATCATCGAGGGCCTTCACGAAGGCGACACCGTCATATTGTCCGATATGTCGCGTTGGGATAACACCGATCGAATCCGCCTCGAGTAAGCGGCGAACAAGACAACCAGGAGCTAGCAAATGATCGAAGCAGGACAGCCACTCATCCAGATTCAGGACATGACCAAGGTCTTCTACACCGACGAAATCGAAACCCACGCTCTCTCCGGCATTCACCTCTCAGTGAATAAAGGCGAGTACGTCGCGATGTCGGGACCTTCGGGATGCGGCAAGTCAACCTTGCTCTCGATCATCGGATTATTGGATACGCCCACTGCGGGTCGTTACTCCCTGAGCGGAAAGACGGTCGAGAATCTTGATTTTGCCGAGCGCTCGCGCATCCGTAACCAGGAAATAGGATTCATCTTTCAGAGTTTCAACCTGATTGGAGATCTGACAGTTTACGAAAATGTCGAACTCCCGCTGACCTATCGCCAAAAGATGCCAGCCGCCGACCGCAAAGGCCGCGTCATGGAAGCTCTGGAGCGCGTCGGAATGGCGCATCGCGTTCGTCACTATCCATCGCAGCTGTCGGGCGGTCAGCAGCAGCGTGTGGCCGTAGCCCGCGCGCTGGGAGGGAAGCCATCCATTCTGCTTGCCGACGAGCCCACTGGAAACTTGGATTCACGCAATGGCGAAGCGGTGATGGAACTGTTGCAGAACCTGCATCGCGAGGGTGCGACGATCTGCATGGTCACGCACGATCCACGCTTTGCCAAGCACGCGCAGCGCGAAGTGCATTTGTTCGACGGCAAGGTAGTGGCGGAAGAAGAACTCAAGAGGCTGCTGGCGGAAGTACAGGCATGACTGGTGTGATTCAAGATCTTCGCTACGCGATGCGGCAGCTTCGGAGGAGTCCGGGCTTCACCGCGGTCGCGGTGATCACTCTGGCATTGGGGATCGGCGCTACCACCGCGATGTTCAGTCTGGTGGATGGAGCGCTGTTCCGCAGCTTGCACTACCCGCACGCCGAGGAATTGGTCTCCGTCGGTGTGCTGGCTCCTATTATCGATGGCGAGTTTCTGTTTGCCGGCAACTATCTGGCGTGGAGGCGGCAACAGACTCCGTTCTCTGGTTTCACGTCTTCAACGGGGGTCAACGATTGCGATCTCACTGACGATCGCCCCGCGCGCGTGACCTGCGCTGCCGTCGAGTCCACATTTCTACCTACATTCAGCATCCAGCCAGTCTTGGGACGGAACTTCACTCCTGAAGAGGATCGCCCGGACGCACCGAGGGTGGCGTTGCTGTCGTATGGGCTGTGGCAGAGCCGGTTCGGCGCCAATGCCGGTATTGTTGGCCGGACGCTTTCGCTCGATGGCAGAGCGGTGCGGATGGTCGGGGTGTTACCGCGAGATTTCGAGTTTCCGACGCTGGCTCATGTAGGCCTTGTCGTGCCGCAGGCGCTGGATGAATCCATTGTGCAGCGCAATCAGTTAGGGCCAGTGGTTCGAGTGTATGGACGAATCAAGCCGGGGTTGAGTATCGAGGCGGCAACAGCTCAGCTCCAACCCTTGTTTCACAACTTTGTGGAATCCGCCCCGCCGCCCTTCCGCAAAGTGTTGCGCCTTCAGGTGCGTTCTATCCGGGAATTGCAAATCCATGACTCCCGCCTGGCTGCTTGGCTGTTGCTGATTTCAGCGCTGACCGTACTGCTGATTGCTTGCGCCAACGTGGCCAACCTTGTGTTTGCACACAGCACCGGACGGCGACACGAACTTGCGGTGCGTTCTGCCCTCGGCGCCCGGCGTGCCCGCTTGTTCCAGCAAAGGCTAACAGAAAGCGTGCTACTGGCTCTGCTAGGAGGCGCGGCGGGATGTGGCCTTGCTTACGCGATTGTCGATGGACTTGTCGCCCTCGCTCCTGTGGGGATACCGCGTTTGCTCGACGCTACTGTGAACAGCAGAGTACTGTTGGTCGCGCTCGCGCTTTCGATCGGTGCCGGGTTGGCGTTTGGTACCATGCCGGCCCTTGAGAAACCGGCAATAGAATCGTTGGCCGCGACCACCTCAGTCGGCACCAGGCGAGCCCGGCTGCGACAGATTCTCATCTTCGCTGAAGTTTCGATGACCGTCGTCCTGCTCGCTGGGGCTCTACTATTCTTGCGTAGCCTTCGCAACTTGCAGACCCAACCCCTGGGCATGAACACTCAAAACGTTGTTACGGCGGAACTGACACTCGGGCAGCAGTATTCGCAGCCGACGCAGCGCCTGGCCTTTTTTGAGGAGTTGGAGCGGAGGGTGAAGCAACTGCCTGGCGTCGCGGCCGTAGCTTTGACCGACTCGCTACCTCCGAACGCTCCAGCCCGCACCATGCCGTTTATTGCTCTGGAGGCGGAAGGCCGCCCGCCTCTTAGTCCGGAGCAGGGTATAGGCGGCATCGTGGGATGGAGATCGGTGACACCAGAATACTTTTCGGTGCTGGGTATTCCACTGCTGCGCGGGCGGGGCTTCGAGGACGCGGATCGCAAGCCGGGAGCCGGCACCATCATTCTCAATCAAGCTTTGGCGGCGCGGCTTTTCCCCGGAGAAGAACCGCTTGGGAGAATCATCCGCTTTAGCCAGGAAGAAAACCGACTCAGCGCGGCGTTCATGGTAATCGGAGTGACGGGCAACACTCAGAATCAGGGACTCGGTGGCCAGACCGGACCCGAATATTATGTAGTCCGCCGGCATGATGCGAATGACGTCATCTTTCGTTATCCGGACTCTCAGCGGATCAGCATCGTGATTCGCAGCGCGATAGATTCGCAAACGATGGCGAAGGAGTTGCGGGACGCGGTTGCCGCGCTTGACGCGACATTGCCCGTGGAGTCAACGACACTCGGCCAGACCGTATCCACGTTGGCGGCCCGGCCCCGCTTCAGCGCCACTCTACTGATGCTGTTCGCCGTCACAGGTCTGCTACTCGCAGCCGCTGGCATTTACGGCCTTGTTTCCTTGCTGGTGAGCCAACGCATTCAGGAGATCGCGATCCGCGTAGCCCTGGGCGCAACCCCCTCAAGTGTGACCAGGATGATGCTGCTTCAAGTCTCCGTGTGGATCGCCCTTGGCGCAGCCACCGGGATTTTCTTTTCGCTGATTGCCGCGCGCTGGGTGAGAACGCTTCTGTTCGAAATCAAGCCGAACGACCCGGTCACGCTGGCGGGCGCGGCGTTGGCGCTTCTGGCGGTGGCGTTGGTGGCAGCGTATGTTCCCGCGCGCCGGGCGGCGAAAGTCGATCCGATGGTGGCGTTGCGGTACGAGTAGGAAAACATATGACGACCATTCTCCAAAACGTGCGCTACAGTTTCCGCCTGTTGTGGAAGAATCCCGGCTTTACGCTGGTGGCAATCATTACGCTCGCTCTCGGCATTGGAGCGAACACAGCGATTTTCAGCGTGCTCTATGCCTCGCTCCTGGCTCCCATGCCATATCCGGATGCCGACCGGCTGATGATGGTGTGGTCCAAGGTTGACGGTCGTAACGCGGTTTCTGCGGGGTGTTACATCGAGTGGAAGCGGCAGAACACAACTTTTCAGGATATGGAGGCCTGGACTGGCGACAACTTCAATCTCGCCACTCCCGAGCAGCCAGAAATGGTGGGCGGCCGGATTGTGACTCCGGGGTTTTACGCCATGCAGGGCATCGGTTTCTTTCTCGGGCGCGATTTCTTGCCTGAAGAAGGAACTCCCGGCAAGGACCACGTCATCCTCCTTACTCACAAGACTTGGGAACGTCTTGGATCTGATCGCACCATTATCGGAAAGCCACTTCGCGTCAATAACGACCCTTACACCGTGGTCGGAGTGTTGGCCCCTGGTTTGGCCGACCGATTGACGGGAAGTGACGTGTCGGTCCCGCTGGCCTTCAAACCGGAGCAACTGAATCACGACTTCCACTGGATCCTGGTGATGGGAAAACTCAAGCCCGGCGTTTCGCGGGCGCAAGCTCAGGCCGACATGAACGTGATCACCGACCGGATTGCGCGAGATTTTCCCAAGTCAAACAAAGGATGGGGAGCGAGCGTTGAACCCCTGCACAATGATTTTCTTCCTCCCGAACTGATCAAAAATCTGTGGTTATTGATGGCCGCAGTTGCGTTTGTGCTCCTGATTGCCTGCGCAAATGTTGCAAATCTTCTGTTGGCGCGCGGCATGTCCCGGCAGAAGGAAGTGGCTGTGAGGACCTCGGTTGGCGCCACACGTGCGCACATCTTCAGTCAATTTCTCGTTGAAAGCTTGGTCATGGCCGGACTGGGAGGGGCGATCGGCATTGGTCTAGGTCAAGTCATGCTAAAGACACTCATGGCCAAGATACCGTTCGATCTGCCTTCCGAGGCGGACATTCGGCTGAGCCTACCCGTCCTGTTGTTCACTGTGTCGGCCACAACGCTCGCAGGTGTTTTCTTTGGATGTGCTCCGGCGTGGCAAGCATCCCGTGTCGATCCGAATGAGACTTTGAAAGAAGGCGGACGCGCTGGAACCACTACCAGTAAACATCGTCTGCGGAGGATTCTGGTAGTAGCGGAGTTTGCCCTGGCATTGACCCTCCTCGCTGCGGCCGGCCTGGCGATGCACAGCTTCTGGAATGTGACTCGCGTGGATCTTGGCATTCGCAAAGATCACCTTTTGACCTTCCGCCTTCCAGTCTCACAGAAACGCTTTTCCCGGTCGGAAGAAATCAATCCGTACTACCAGCAGATCCTTGAGAAAGTCCGGGCTGTGCTGGGAGTGGTGAATGTGTCTGCGGCTACGGGCGGACCTTTGCAGGGTTTTCGCTTCGGGGTGCATTTTAGCGTCTCCGGAAAGCCGGTAAGCGACCCGTCGTTACTTCCCGATTCGCCCTTCCAGATGGTTACGCCCGGATACTTCGACACATACGGAATTCGCGTGGTGCGAGGGCGAGCTTTTAATGAGCAAGATTCGGCAAGCGAAGCCCCAGTGGCGATGGTGAATGAAAATTTTGCCCGGCGGTATTTGCCAGGCGTGGACCCTCTGACCCAGACCGTCGGTGTGGCGCAGTTAATTCCCGGAGAAACCAGAAACGGACCCATTATCCAATGGCAGATTGTGGGCGTCTTTCATAACGTCCGCAATGGTGGGCTGAGGGCCGACGATTTTCCGGAAATCGATGTGCCCTTCTGGCAAAGTCCCTGGCCGCAGGCCGGAATTGGTGTCCGCACCGCGGGAGATCCCGAGGCCATGACGAAGAGCATCGCGGCCGCAGTTCACGCGGTTGACCCAAACCTCCCGCTAGCGAACATCCAGACCATGGACCAGATTCTTGATGAAGCACTGCTCGGAGACCAATTTATAGCGGCCCTGTTCGGCAGTTTTGCCGGAGTCGCGCTCTTGCTCGCGGCGGTGGGAATCTACGGCGTGATGGCTTTCGGAGTGGCCCAACGCACTCACGAGATTGGTTTGCGGATTGCCCTGGGCGCGCGCAAAGAACAAGTTCTAGGACTGATTTTGCGCGAAGGCCTTCTTCTAGCCGGCGCTGGATTAGGCCTCGGCATTTTAGGTGCTTTCCTCCTAGGCCGCGCCATGCAAAGCACACTGTACGGCGTAGGCGCAATCGACTTTGGAGCATTCGGTGTAGTGGCGATCATTCTGGTGTCTTCGGCGTTGCTTGCCTGTTACGTGCCCGCCCGGCGTGCAGCGAGGATCGATCCCATGCAAGCGCTTCGCTATGAATGAGGGGAAACTATGAACGGTTTGCTCCAGGATCTCCGATATGCAGTACGGCAGTTGCGAAAGTCTCCTGGATTTGCAATCACGGCCGTACTCTCGCTCACGCTTGGAATCGGCGCTACAACGGCAATCTTTAGCGTCGTATATAGCATTCTCCTCGACCCCTATCCCTACCGCGATGCAGACCGCATGGTCCACGTGGAGCTGCGCGACAAGAGCGACCGGGGACCTCTACTGTTCGTCAATGGCTCCGAATATGAGGAACTTCGGCGCGCGTCCTCCGTGGACGATGTGTTCCTCCAACGACAGGAGTCGCAAACCTTGACCGGCGGGCAATTTCCGATTTCAGTTAACGCGGGTCAGTATTCGCCGAACCTTTTCGCATACATGGGCGTGCCGCCGCTGCTTGGACGCGGGTTCACACCAGCGGACGCACCCGGCGGTAAGGGTTCTCCCGTCGTATTGCTGAGTTACTTATTCTGGCAGAAGCAGTTTGCGGGAAATCGCAACGTGGTCGGGCAGACAATCGAACTCAACCACAAGCTGTATACCGTTATCGGGGTGACGCCTCCGCGTTTCACCTGGGGCGATTCCGACGTGTACGCCCCAGGAATGCCCAGTGCGGATCCGCACGAGTACTGGATGTCGTTCATCAAGCTGAAGCCGGGTGTCAAGCATTCGGCGGCCGCCGCTGAATTTCAGCTTCTTGTGGATCGTTTTACAAAAGACGATCTCAAAGATTTTCGCCGCGACCGACGGGTTGCCATCGTCACACTGAACGAAGAGGTGCTCGGTCGTTTCTCCGGGACGTTAGTCTTGCTTTTCGTGGCGGTGATCGCACTGCTGGTCATAGGATGCGCCAATGTTTCGATTCTGTTACTCGCGCGCGGAATCGCTCGGCAACACGAGTTGGCGGTTCGCGCCTCGATCGGCGCCAGCCGCACGCGTCTCATTCGACAGTTGTTCACGGAGTCCGTGCTTCTGTCACTCGTCGGTGCGTCCTTGGGAGTGTTAGTAGCCTATCGCGGGGTGGGGGCGCTGTCTGCCATGCTGCCGTTGTATTCGTTTCCTCATGAGGCAGCGATTCGTGTCAATGGCACTGTCCTTGTGTTCAGCGCGGTCCTCTCCGTGGTTACCGGGATTCTCTTCGGCATTTCGCCAGCCTGGCAGCTCTCCCATCCGCCCATCAGCGAACTGATCCAGGCAAACAGCACAAAGCATTCCGGCAGCGCTCGGAATCGCAATACGCATCGTCTGCTAATCGCCGGACAAGTCTCCCTGACGTTGCTTCTCACGGCGGGCGCGGGGGCGGCCACTAAAGCCTTCCTGGCCCTGACTCACACGCCGCTGGGTTTCGATCCAGACCACGTTTTTGCCATGACTCCCGTGCTTCCAAAAGGAACGAACACGACCTGGCAGGCCCGGCTGAATGCCGAAGAAGTGATCCGACGGACGATCGATGAAGCCCCAGGCGTAACGGCCGCAGCCGTTTCTACCACGTGGTTTCCGCCGTTCGGAGGATTTGACGCCAAGGTCGAAGTCCGCAGTAAACCGACTCTCACGGGAGCGGAAGCGGTGCTCGCGTTGGTGAGTCCGAAGGAATTCGAAACACTGCGAATCCCGCTCTTGGCCGGCCGAATCTTCGACGATGCGGAAGTCAATCGCGCCGCTCATCTGGCGCTGGTCAACCAGGCGTTCGTGAAGCAGTTCCTTCCCGAAGGGAATCCGATCGGACAGAGCGTGCGCAGTCCCATCCTCAAGGTGGAACAGCGGGAGCTATTGCTCGCACAGGCTCCCGATGACTGGCTCGAAATCATCGGCGTGGTGGGAGACACGCGCGATGACGGGCTCGAACGCCCGGTCAAGCCGGCTGTCTTTCTTCCTTACAGCTTCGTGCTGCCGCCTGGTGTTGGGCTGATGGTGCGCGCCAGCGGGAGTCCAGAAGCTGCCATTCAGTCGGTAAAGCGGCGGTTGCGAGAGCTCAATCCCGAGTTGACCGTCACTGGCGACCACACTCTTGCCTGGTGGCTGGAAACACGCGGGTGGGGGCAGGGACGTTTCATTGCGACGCTGTTTTCGCTCTTCGCGTTTCTCGCCCTCGCCTTGGCAGCGGCCGGACTCTATAGCGTTGTTTCATTTTCCGTCACGCAGCGCACGCAGGAAGTTGGCATACGAATGGCGCTCGGCGCCCCGCGCACCAGCATTTTGCGATTAGTGATCAGCTCTACCGCATTGATGCTAGCTGCCGGTGTCGCGGTTGGAGTTCCACTTACTCTGGCGCTGGACCATATCCTCCGCGCCTGGGCAGGCGGCGGTAGTCCGCGCGATCCGTTGACCTTACTTTTGTCGGCATTGATTCTGATCACGGTGGCGACCATTGCCTGCGTCGTGCCGGCATGGCGCGCCGCGACCGTCGACCCTGTCGTGGCACTACGCTACGAGTAGGACGTTTATGACACCACTGGACAGCTATCTGCCCGCTCGCAGGGCCACTAGGGTCGATCCCATAACCGCATTGCGGTACGAGGGAGGAAATCTCCACGGAGACGATTTCTCAAAAACGAACCTCGATTCTTGAATGGAAGAAGATCAAATCGAGTCACAGCGTTTACGGACTACTTATGATTCAACTCAAAAACGTTGAGCGAAGCTACAAGGCCGGTGCTGGCCAAACGTGGGTTCTACGTCGGATCAACCTGGAAGTTCAACAAGGTGAATTCATCACCGCCATGGGCCCATCTGGGGCAGGGAAGTCCTCTTTGTTAAATGTTCTCGCCTTGCTCGACGACCAGTGGTCCGGCGAATACTGGTTCCGCGAGCAGGCCGTGCACACGATTAAACGCGGAGGCCGCGCTGATTTAGCCAAGAAAAACATCGGAGTGGTCTTTCAGAGCTATCACCTGCTCGACGATCTTACGGTGCGGGAAAACATCGACCTGCCGCTCTCGTACAAGGATATCCCCCGGCACCAGCGGCAGAGCCTGGTCGCCGATGTTCTCGATCGTTTCCAGATCGTCGCCAAGAAAGACTTGTATCCAAGCCAGCTATCCGGAGGACAGCAGCAATTAGTTGGCATCGCGCGAGCGGTCATTCACAAGCCCGCGTTGCTGCTGGCCGATGAGCCGACTGGCAATCTGCATTCCACTCAAGCCAGGGAAATCATGGAACTCTTTCGTGAACTGAATCGCGAGGGCACGACGATTGTGCAGGTCACTCACTCAGAAACCAACGCAGCTTACGGAACCCGCACCCTCCAGATGCGGGATGGCTGGCTGGTCGACGACACGGCGAATCCATCGCTGGAACCACGCAAAGCGGCGGTGAATGGATGAGTCAAGGCCTTCCGGGAAAACTTTGGAGATATCCGGCTCGTATTGCAACCATTGTTGTCATTGCAGCACTGGCTCATGGACAAGTGCGAACGCCGGCTGAGCTGGAGATGCCAAAATCTCACAATCCATTCAGCCCATATACACCCGATCATGTAGCCGAGCCGGTACTCAAAAATTCGCCGCGTCTGGATAGTCTAGTCCGCGATGGCAAGCTGTACCTGTCTTTGAGGGACGTGATTTACCTCGCCCTCGAAAACAATCTGGACCTGGCAATCGCTCGTTATAACCTACCGATTGCCGATACCGATCTTCTGCGAACGCAGGGTGGCGGAAGCTTTCGTGGCGTTAACACCGGCGTAGTTCAGGGAACCCCCGGTGGCGGAGTTGGAGGCTACGGCGCGGGAGCACCCGGAGCAGGCGCCGGCGGTACGACCAGTGGCGCTGGCGGTGCGGGTGCGGGTGCCTCTGGTCTCGTGCAGTCCACCTTAGGCGCCGGAACCCCGGTGGCGTCGTACGATCCGTCGCTCAATATGAATGCCGGGACCGAACATCAAACTCTGCCGCTGTCAAACCTCCAACTCAACGGGGTACCGACGCTTCAGACAAACTCCATTCTGGTCAACGCCAACTTCTCCCAGGCATTTCCTACCGGGACATCGATTTCCTTCGACTTCGATAACAGCCGGCAGACCACGAACAGTGTTAATACGAGCCTGTCACCAGGTTTGAGCTCTTTCTATCGCGTCACGATTCGCCAGGAATTGCTCGCGGGATTTGGTTTCGGCCCAAACCTCCGCTTCTTGCACATTGCCAAGAACAACAAGAAGATCTCCGACATCGCCTTCAAGGACCAGGTCATCGCAACCGTGACCCAGATCGAGAACATCTATTGGGACTTGGTCAGTGCTTATCAGCAGGCACGCGTGAATGAGCAATCTCTAGCCTTTGCCAATCACACTCTTGAAAACGCCCGGAAGCAGTTGCAACTGGAAGCCATTCCGGAAATGGACGTCTTGAGGGCAGAGGCCGAAGTGTCGAGACGCGATCAGGATCTGACCATCGCCCGGTCGAATCTCCAACTGCAGGAATCGCTGATGAAGAATGCCCTCACTAAGAGCCTGGACGATCCCACTCTGCAAGAAATGCCGGTTGTGCCGACGGACAACATGCAGCCCGCTGACACCGAAGCGAGCGAGCCCATACTTGATCTAATTAGCCGAGGGTTGGAAAATCGTCCAGAACTGCTGGAGACCGACGTCGATCTCGATAACAGGCAAATCAGCAGAAAAGCTGCGCGGAATGCCTTATTGCCCTCCCTTTCGTTAGTAGGATTCTACGGCGGAACTGGCCTTGGCGGCGAGAAAAACCCAGCCTTCGACGGCGTCCCTGCCAAACTACCACACGACTTGCCTGGAACCTGGCAGACCACCTTCAACAATTCCTTCCCCGATTACTTCATCGGGTTGAACCTCAATATTCCATTCCGCAACCGGGTGGCCAAGGCCGATCAATACCGCTCCGAGCTCGAATATCGTCAGGCCAGCCTGCGCAAGGAACAACTGAAGAAGCAGATTCGCATCGAAGTCCGGAATGCTCAATATGCACTGGAGCAGTGCCGAGCCCGCGTTGCGTCTGCCACCAAGACAAGAAATCTTGCGCAGCGGACCTTCGATATCACGAAGAAGGAGCAGGATCTCGGCGCGGGTTCCAGCTACCAGACCATGACTGCTCAGCGGGATCTTTCCATCGCGGAATTGGGCCTGGTGACCGCAATGACCACCTATGCCAAATCCAAAGTCGAACTTGATCGCGCAACCGGCACGACTTTGGAACATAATGGAGTGCTGATTCAGGATGCGGTCAGCGGGACCGTTTCCGCCTCAACTCCATAACGCGCATGCCGACTTCGGCCAAGCCGCAAGACTTCCATCCCCTGGCACCTTCCGATCCGCGTGAGAACCGCCCCCCTCGTATTCTTGCGGCCGATGATCAGCAGCACATTCTGGAAGCACTCCAGTTGCTGCTGCATCCGCAGGGCTACCGCGTTGACAGCGTCAAGTCACCCGCCCAGGTTCGGGAGTCGTTGGCCACCGACTTCTATGATGCCGCCCTCATCGACCTGAACTACACCCGGGATACCACCTCTGGACAGGAAGGCCTCGATCTCCTTTCCGAGATCGTAACGGCGGATAGCAATCTTCCCATCATTGTTATGACGGCGTGGGGCAACGTAGAACTCGCCGTCGAAGCGATGCGTCGGGGCGCGCGTGACTTCATTCAAAAGCCCTGGGACAACGAACGCCTTCTAACCATCTTGCGCACCCAAGTCGAATTGCATCGCACGCTAGTGCGCGCCGAGCGACTGGCAGCCGAGAACCGTCTTTTTCATGCGCAAGGCCGTCCAGAGTTCATCGCCTCAGCCACCTCGATGCAGCCTGTTCTCGAAGCCATCGCACGGGTTGGTCCGTCGGACGCAAACGTCTTGATCACAGGCGAACACGGCAGCGGAAAAGAGATCGTGGCGCACACGTTGCATGCGCTCTCCGCGCGCGTATCCCGTTCGTTCGTTGCTGTGAATACAGGCGCGTTAGCGGAAGGAGTTTTTGAAAGCGAACTCTTCGGCCACGTAAAGGGTGGGTTTACGGATGCAAGAACTGACCGCATCGGACGTTTCGAACTCGCCGATGGCGGCACCATCTTTCTCGACGAAATCGGAAATGTGCCGATCCGCCAGCAGGCGAAACTCCTGCGCGTTCTTGAATCGGGTGAGATTGAGCGATTGGGGTCGTCGCGCACGAGGCAAATTGACGTTCGCGTGATCTCCGCCACCAACACCGACCTGCCGGCCGCTTGTGCTTCGGGTCAATTCCGCGAAGACCTGCTGTTTCGCCTCAATACCGTCGAAATTCACGTGCCACCACTGCGCGATCGCCGCGAGGATATTCCCGTGCTCGCCATTCATTTCCTCAGGCGGTACGCGTCCCGCTATCGGCGCGAAATCGATGGATTCGATGCTTCTGCACTGCACGTAATGACGCACTATGCCTGGCCCGGCAATGTCCGGGAACTTGAACATACCCTGGAGCGTGCCGTCCTGATGTGCCGCGGCCGCGAGATTCAACCCGCAGATTTGGGCCTCAACCTGCAGCGCCCGCAAGCGCAGAATCTCGACGAGTTGAGTCTGGAAGCGGTCGAAGCCCTTCTCGTACGAAAAGCACTGTCACGCTATCAGGGAAATGTAAGGCAAGCCGCTGAAGCGCTGGGCCTCAGTCGCGGCGCGCTCTATCGACGCATGGAGAAGTATGGCCTCTAGTCCGCAACTCGGCGGCAAGGCCGGGGTGCGGAAGGCTCCCCGGAGGCGGTTCCGTCCCCTTTACGAACGGCGGATCAGCTTCTACTCGTTCCTCGCGGCTCTGCCAGGGATTATTGTCAGCGGCATCCTCATATGGTTGCAGTCGTGGTCCACAGAATCCAAGCTGGCGCTCTCGTTCCTGGAAGCATTTGCATGGTGGGTGCTGACCTTGGCGCTGCACGAGCAGGTAATCCGCCCACTCCAGACGCTGGCGAACGTAGTGGCTGCACTCCGCGAGGAAGACTACTCGTTCCGCGCACGCGGCGCTGCCAGTGACGATGCCCTTGGAGAACTCTCGCTCGAAGTCAATGCGCTGGCAGACCTGCTGGCGGACCAGCGAGTCCGGGCAATCGAGGCTACCGCCCTTTTGCGCCGGGTCGTTGAAGAGATCGATGCCCCATTGTTCGCGTTTGACCCAGACCAGGTCTTGAGACTTGTCAATCCTGCGGGTGAGAGGTTGCTCCAGCAGCCCTCGGTACGGCTCGTGGGACTTACCGCAGACGAAGTCGGGCTAGCCGAGTGCGTGGCCGCAGCCAACGAATCGCTGGTTTCCCTGCCCGCGAACAGCCCCAGCGCGCGCTGGTTGGTGCGGCGAAGTAAATTCAGGGAGAAAGGTGTACCCCACACGCTGGTCGTGCTCTCGGACGTGAGCCGGGCGCTGCGGGGAGAAGAACGCAAGGCGTGGCAACGCCTGATCCGGGTGCTGGGCCATGAGCTCAACAACTCTCTCGCCCCCATCAAGTCGATCGCGGGAAGCCTGGGTGCGCGCCTGCCACTAACCGGACTCAACCCCGAGGAGCGTCACGATTTTGAGCGAGGCCTGGAAATCATTGAAACTCGATCAGCTTCGCTAAACAGGTTTCTCCAGGCATATCGGCAGCTGGCTCAGATGCCACCTCCGGTGGTGAGAAAAGTCGCGCTGCTTCCTATCGTGGAGCGTGTGGCTTTTCTTGAGACGCGGCTTCCCGTAACGATTACGCAGGGCCCAGACATCACATTGATGGTTGATCCAGATCAGATCGAGCAGATGCTGATCAATCTCGTTCGCAATGCGGTTGAAGCGGTTCTTGAGCCTGCTCCCCTCAACGACCGTCCGCTCGGTTCTGGAGGTAGCCCGCAGGTTGCAATGCCGCCGGTGACAATAAATTGGACAGTCGAAGACCAGAATGTAGTCCTGAACATCGACGACAATGGACCGGGACTTCTCAATCCCAGCAATGCATTCGTACCGTTCTACACGACCAAGCCCGATGGGAGCGGCATAGGATTGGCGCTCTCACGTCAGATCGTCGAGGCACACCAGGGTTCAATTGAACTCTCTAACCGGGATGGTAAGGGGGGCTGCCAGGTACGGGTGACGCTACCGCGCACCTAGTGTCCTCACGGAACCTTCAGATCTCACTCCTCGCGCAGCAATATCATGGGATCAACCGATAGGGCGCGTCGCGCTGGAATCCACGTAGCTAATAGTCCCAGCAATGCCATTGCCAGAACGACACCAGCCAATACCACCGGATCGCGGGGAGTTGCCTGATACACGATGAAAGCGAGCACCCGGCTAGCGAGAATTCCGAGGAGCAACCCTGCCGCCGAACCAAAAGCCAGCAATTCAAAATCTCGCCAATCCTTAACCCGGTCAGCACTCCGAGTAAAACCATCGTGCGGACGGGCTCTTCGAGCGCAGCCAAAAGCGGAGGTATTTGCTCGGGCAAAAGCACATGCTTTTCCCGAACCGCTTTCTTTTCCGGAAGCTCGACCCCGATTGCGGGATTGTCCCCGGCAAAGAATCCCCATTTCTTGGCGGTAACGAAGATCTTCGACATGAGGTTGCGATAGTGGTCGGCGCATTCCCAACCCAGTCCACCGGCCATTTTCTGCAGTACAAACTGCTGCAGCTCTAGCGTTCCGATGTCGCAAAGACGAGAATCTCCAAAAGCAGGTAAAAGGTGTTTTTCGAGTGTGCGGCGATAACGTTGCTGTGTGGAAAGCTTTAGTGTCGGAAAGAAGTTGGGGACGGAATACTTGTCCGAGAACTCCCGGAAGGAAATCGCGGAAAACGGTGTCACCTTTCCGAGATTTAACGGGCGAAGCTGCTCTTCGGCTGCTTTTAAGGCCTGCCGTCGAGTCATGCCCGCAACGGACCCGAGAATTAAAGATTCTCGTTTC
>Ga0137388_10001076_pt1 | contig 16328 bp, 17 predicted proteins | sample 15con2h14AmetaG_FD_104644 | JGI IMG/M metagenome (GOLD analysis project Ga0137388, IMG submission 104644) | Vadose zone soil microbial communities from Angelo Coast Range Reserve, California, USA - 15con2h1.4A metaG | ecosystem: Environmental > Terrestrial > Soil > Vadose zone > Saprolite...
CAGGACGACGTCCTTTTCGCTCATTGCTCGGTCACTTGCGTCCCAAAGCCTTGAGCGCGATAGCCAGCGCTTCCTGCGTCGACGGAGATGACTTCCAGTCGACAGACTCGAGCCCAGCTCGAGCTTCTTGGGACGAAAAGCCGAGGTTGCGCAGCGCCGACTCGACCGCCTTCGGCACGGCGCCATCGCCGGCAAGCGCGGCGGCGCGCGGGATGACATCGAACTCGGCCGCCGCGTCCAGCTTCGGCTTCAGCTCGATGATCACCTTGGCGGCCGTCCGAGGCCCGACACCACTGGCGCGACGTATTGGCGCGGCATCTTCGCTCACTATCGCTCTCTTGAGCACCTCAAGGCTGGCCGCGCTCAGGATGTTGAGGCCGACCTTGGGACCGACACCGTCGACCTGGATGAGCATCTCGAACAGGTCGAGCTCTTCCACCGAGGCGAATCCATACAGGTTGAGCTGGTCCTCGCGAACGTGGGTGTGGATGTCGAGCTCGACGTCGCCGCCCGGTGCCGGCACCTTCTGACGCGTGGTCGTGCTAACGCTGACCATGTAGCCGACGCCTCCAACGTCGACGACGACGAAATCGGGCCCCGCGCGTTGAACCTTTCCCTTCAGATGGGCGATCAACGAATCGCCGCTCGCGAAAACTGGCGGCTGCGTGCGTGGCACACAGCGATGGCGATGGCGTCGAGCGCGTGGTTGTCGAGCTTGCCGTCCGGCAGCTTCACCTGCGCGGCCAGCATGCGCGCGATCTGCTCCTTGTCCGCCTTGCCATAGCCGGTGAGGACGATCTTCACCTGCGCGGGCTTGTACTCGAAGACCGGTACGCCGCACTCCTCGAGCACAGCCAGGATGGCTCCGCGCGCTTGGGCGACGCCGATTGCGCTCGTCGCGTTGCGGCCCATGAAGAGCTCTTCCAGCGACGCTTCGGCCGGCGAATGCTCCGCGAGCAGCGCGCGCAGGTGGCGCGTGATCTTGAGCAGCCTCGCGCCGTCGGGACCTGGAATGGTGACGAGGGTGTTTGACGAGAGGACGGTGCTGGGGCCGGAAAGCAGGGCGAACCCGGTGCCCGCCAGCCCGGGATCGATCCCGAGAATCAAAGGCGAAAGGGAGGACTGCGGTCCTCCCTTTCGGAAACCCACCTGGGGTTTCTCCTCGCCACGACTGGGAGGCGTTTGGAAATGTACGTCTGGGGGACGGCCGGAATGAATCCGGCCTACTTGCGACCTGTCAATGGATTTCATTCATACCTGTGCTGAGACGCGTTCAAGTACGTTGGTTGGGATGTCGAAATTGGCGTAGACCTGCTGGACGTCGTCGTCCTCTTCCAAAGACTCCATCAATCTGAGCACCCCGACGGCTTTGTCCTCGCCGACGGGAACTGTCTGCTTGGGCTGCATCGTGATCTCGGCGTTGTCCACCGTCACCCCAAGCGCTTCCGTGGCGGCCTTCACCTTCTCGAACTTCGAAGGCGGGGTGGTGATCTCGACCGACTTGCCGTCGACCTGGATGTCATCGGCGCCGGCCTCGATGGCGGCCAGGCCGACCTCCTCGGGATCATTCTTGCCGGCATTCACGGTGATGACGCCTTTGCGCTCGAACATCCAGCCGACGGAGTTCGTCTCACCCAGGTTGCCGCCGAATTTCGAGAAGCGGTGCCTGATTGACGCCGACGTCCGGTTGCGGTTGTCGGTGAACGCGTCGACCATGACCGCTACGCCCGCCGGACCGTAGCCCTCGTAGCGGATCTCCTCAAGCTTCTCGCCCGCGAGCTCGCCTGTGCCGCGCTTGATCGCGTTCTGGATGCGGTCCGTGGGCATGTTGATCTCGCGTGCCTTCTGTATCGCGAGGCGCAGCCGGAAGTTGCCCTCGGGGTTGCCTCCCCCCTCCTTGGCCGCGATCGTGATCTCACGGCTGGCCCGGGTAAAGGCCTGGCCGCGCTTGGCGTCGACGATGGCCTTCTTGTGCTTGATGCCGGCCCATTTGGAATGACCAGACACTTAGCGGAGACCTCCGAACATGTTTTCGGATTATCTCACTTGGACCCGTACCGGCAGAGCCTTTCCAACCTGAAGTATTCCATCTGAGGTGAACACGAAGTCCAGTCCGACTTTCTTGCCGTCGACTCGCACACCGCCCTGCTCAATGAGACGACGAGCCTCTCTGCCACTGTGTGCTCGCTGGGTGTCGATGAGCACGGTGATGATGTCGCGTCGCTGGGGCGGAGCGGGATGAGTGTCGGTGACCTCGGTCGGTAACTCCCGCTTGCGGAATCTCCGGTCGAAATCCTGCTCCGCGCGCGCCGCCGCCTCCTCCCCGTGCAACCGTTTCACCAGCTGGCGTGCAAGCGCCGCTTTTGCATCGCGCGGTGGCAGCTTCAAGATCTCGTCGACTCTGTCGCGCGGGAGGTCCGAGACGAGTCGTAGGTACTTCTCGGTCAGCCGGTCGGGGATCGACATCGTCTTGCCGTAGATCTCCTCCGGCAGCTCGGTCAGACCGATGTAGTTGCCGAGCGACTTCCCCATCTTCATCGACCCGTCGGTGCCTTCGAGCAGCGGGAACACTGCAATGTCCTGCGGCTCCTGGCCGTGGGCCTTCTGAATCTCGCGCCCGAACAACAGGTTGAAGAGCTGATCGGTGCCGCCGATCTCGATATCAGCATGGATGGCGACCGAGTCGTACGCCTGGTTGAACGGGTAGAGGATCTCGTGCGCGCCGATCGGCGTGCCCGCCTTGATGCGATCGGCGAAGTCCTCGCGCTGCAGCACCTGTTGGAGCGTGGCTTTGCCGAGCAGCCGCAGGACGTCGGCGCCTTTCATCTCACCCAGCCATTCGGAGTTGCGGCGAACCTCCAGCCGCTCGCGATCGAGGACGAGGTGGATCTGCTCGAGGTAGGTGCCCGCCGCAGCATCGACCTGTTCGGGTGTGAGGATCGGCCGCGTCTCGGACCGGCCGCTCGGGTCACCGATCATCGCAGTGAAATCGCCAATGATGAGCACCACCGTGTGACCGTCGTCCTGAAATGCTCGCAGCATGTCGAGCACCACCAGATGACCGACATGCAGGTCAGGCGCGGTCGGATCGAGGCCGAGCTTCACACGCAGCGTGTCGCCGCGCTCAAGCCGGGCGCGCAGGTGCTCCTCGACGTGGATCTCGACCGCCCGCCCGCGCAGGCGCTCGAAAAAATCCCGGCTCACAAGTGCTAGGTAACTGGGCCGGGGCCGAAGTAGATCTGCGGGTCGGCGGGCAGAACGGGGTCGAAAACCAAGATGATCGGTCTGCCGATCGCATTCCTGAGCGGCACGGCGAGATGTGACCCGTTGATCGCATCGCGGATGTTCTGCTCCAGCGGGTCCAACGTCGTGCCTCCAAACGGATTGCCCGCCGCCTGGAGCTCGTACGTCAGCAGGACCGAAAGTAGAACGGCGGTCAACACTCCGATGACCGCGCCCGAAGCGCGGTTGAACACGATCGCCTGGAGCTGGATCTGGTTGTGCACGAGCTGGCTTGCACCTTCGACCACGATAAGGACGAAGAACACGAGCCCGAAGAAACCATCGATGCGCGAATCAGGGGTCGCGACCGCAGACGACTGCTGCATGATCGCCCCCGCCTGTAGTCCCATGTTGGTCGCGGCGACGAACGCGGCGTAAAGGGCCACCAATCCGATGAGCCGCCGAATCACGCCTGTGAAGTAGCCGAGCACTGCGTAGCCGATGACCAGCGCGATCGGGATGAAATCGACCCAGGTCACTTAAAAGGGGTCCCGCAAATTCCCGGGCTTGCACGCTGAATTTGCGGGGTTCTCATGTTCGAAACCCGGCGCCGTGCTTTTTCTCCAGTGCGAGCTTGATCTCCACCATCACGTGGTCCACTTCGGCGTCCGTCAGGGTGCGCTCGGGGCTCCTGAAAGTCAAGGCAAAGGCGATGCTCTTGTGCCCCTCCGGTACCTGCGCGCCCCTGTATTCGTCAAACGGTCGAGCGTTCTCGAGGATGTCACGGCCGAGCTCTTTGATGGTGGCCAGCAGCGCTCCAGCGGCGACATGGTCCTCGACCACGACCGCGAGATCGCGTTCGATGGCCGGCAATCGCGGCAGGGCCTGCGCGCGTTTGACGTCCGCGGCCGCGAGGATAGGCTCGAGGTCTATCTCCATCGCCACGAGCCGGCCCTCGAGGTTGGCGCCCGCGACGACGCTTGGATGTAGCTCACCTACGTAGCCCAGCTGGCGCGCATCGAGGAAGACCGCCGCGCACCGGCCCGGATGGAACATCTCGGCTGAAGCACGCTGGTAGATGCATGGGGGCGAGCCCAGCTCGCGCACGCAGCCGTCGAGCACCGACTTCATCGCGTAAAACGCGTCACGACCCGCCTCGGCCGTGGTCCCGGCATCGGCCACGACACCAAGCCGCTGCGGCTCTTCGGGCTGTTGCGTGGTCTTGTCGCCCACGTGCGCCAGGAACACCGCGGCGATCTCGTACACCTTGATGTCGGTGCGGCCTCGATCGCGATTCTGCGCGACGACGTTGACGAGCGAAGGCAAGAGCGATGTGCGCGGGGTGTCCATGTCGTCGCTCAGTGCATTCGATACGCGAAGCGCTCGGGCCCCGACCCGCAGCTGCTCGAGCATCCGTCCAGACACGAGCGCGGGGTTCCACGTCTCGGTGAACCCGGCTCCGGCGAACACCTGTCGAGCAGCGTCGAGCCGGCGTTCCTGACTCGGGACCGCCGGCGTCCATCTGTCGTGGCGCCGCCCGGGCAGCGTTGGAGGAACGCGGTCATATCCGAAGACCCGGCCGACCTCTTCTACGAGATCCTCGGGGATGCTGACGTCGAGCCGGAAGACCGGCGGCAGCACGTCCCACTCGCCATCGCCGAGGACGCGGACGTGGAACCCGAGCTTGATGAGGATCGCCTCCGAATCCTGCAGCGGGACGTGGACGCCCAGCACCTCGTCCACCAACCACGGTTTCAGCCTGATCCGGACCGGCTCTTGGGGTCGTGGATACACGTCGGCCCACTCTCGGTGGACGGCGCCGCCCGCGAGCTCGGCGATCAGAGCCGCGGCCCTTCTGGCGGCGGCAAGGGCGAGCTCGGCCGGTAAGCCTCTCTCGAAGCGCGCCGACGCTTCGGTTCGCAACCCGAGCGCGCGCGCCGTCTGACGAACATTCGGAGCGTTGAACGCGGCCGCCTCGAGCAGCACCTCGGTCGTGGCCTCCGTGACGGCGGTTTCCTCGCCACCGATGACGCCCGCGATGGCGACGGGTTTGTCGGCATCAGCGATGACGAGCATGTCGGACGTGAGCTCCCGCTCGATGTCATCCAGGCAGATGAGCTTCTCGCCGCCGCGAGCTCGGCGGACGTGTACCTCCCTTCCTGACAGCTTGGCCAGATCGAATGCGTGCAGCGGCTGCGCGTACTCCAGCAGGACATAGTTCGTGATGTCGACGATGTTGTTGATGGGCCGCACGCCGCACGCTCGGAGCCGGCGCTGCAGCCACTGCGCGCTGGCACCCACCTTGACCGCGGTGATCACGCCGCCGATGTAGCGGCTGCACAGGTCGGGGTCGTCGATGAAGACCTTGACCAGGTCGCGGCCCGCAGGTTCGGCCTTGCCCGTGAAGGCGGGCATGAAATCGACCTTCATCGTGCGATCCAGGCCCGCCGCAAGCTCGCGAGCCACGCCCATGTGGCCCATGCAGTCGGGCCGGTTGGAGGTGACCTCGATGTCCAGGATCGCCTGGCTGGGAATAACCGTGGTCAACGGATCGCCCGGCTTTCCGGAGTCGAGGATCAGGATGCCGGAGTGGTCGTCGCCAAGCATCAGCTCCTCGGCGGAGCAGAGCATTCCCTTCGCGCTGAAGCCGGCGATGTTGAGATCCCTGACGAGCTTTCCGTTCGGCACCGTCGTGCCCGGCAATGCCACCGGAACCAACGAGCCAGGGACCGCGTTGGGGGCGCCGGCAATGATCTGCTCGGTGCGATTGCCCAGGTCCACCTGGTGGACCCAGAGCGGGGAGCGCGACCTCGGATGCGGGATCTGCTCCTTGACCTGACCGATGATGATCCCGGACAGGTCGACCTCGGTCAGCGACTCGACCTCGAGGCCAAGACGCGTCAGCACCTCGGCCGCCTCTTTGGGCGTGACGCCGGCAAGGTCCACGAAATCTCCGAGCCACTCGAACGAGATCTTCATCGGTGCCTCATTTAGTGGCCTCTACCTTCCCGGACCGGGAACCCGGTCCGGCAGACCGTTCTTCGCCCGTCGGAGAGGCAAACCAAGTACTGCGGTGGTGGGGTGGATGAGGCGCTTCACCGGCGCTAAAACTGTTCCAGAAAGCGCAGATCTGATTCGTAGAACAAGCGGATGTCCTCGACGTCGTGTTTGAGCATCGCCATCCGCTCGATCCCGAAACCCCACGCGTATCCGTTCCACTTCTCGGGATCGATGCCGCCATTGCGCAAGACCTGTGGATGGACCATTCCGCAGCCGCCGACCTCGAGCCATCCCTTGTATCGGCAGCTCTTGCAACCCGCACCGGCGCAGATGCCACACGACACGTCGAATTCGAAGCTCGGCTCCGTGAAAGGGAAGTAACTCGGGCGCACTCGCACCTTGCGCTCTTCGCCGTACAGCGACTGGATCATGTACAGAAGCGTGCCCTTCATGTCGCCGACGGTGAGGGCTCTGTCCACGGCCAGGCCCTCGACCTGGCTGAAGTACGGCAGCCGGGTCGCTTCGGGCGCGTCACGGCGATAGACGCGGCCGGGCGTGATGATGAAGATTGGCGGTTCCTTGATGCGCTGCATCGCGCGGATCTGCACGGGCGATGTGTGTGCCCTCAGCAGCAGGTCGGGAGTGAAGTAGAAAGAATCCCAGTTCTCGCGCGCGGGATGACCAGGCGGAATGTTGAGGGCTTCGAAGTTGTACCACTCGGTCTCGACCTCCGGACCGAGCTCGACCTTGTAGCCCAGCGTTTCGAGCACAGTCTCGATCTGCCGCTGGACCTGCGTGAGGACATGGATGTGGCCACGACCGAGGATCGGGCCAGGAAAGGTGATGTCGATCGCTTCCGTCTCGGCGAGGTCCGCAAGCCGCGCATCTTGCAGCTCGAGACGCTTGGCGGCCAGCGCCGCTTCGATCGCGCGCTTGGCTTCGTTCGCCGCCTGCCCGAGCGCGGCGCGCTCCGCCGGCGGCAGCTTGCCGATGCCGGACAGCAGGCTGCTGATGCGACCGTTCTTGCGGCCGAGATAGTCGACCTCGATCGCGACGAGCTCGCTCTCCGTCTGCGCTCGCGCGATGGCGGCGACGGCTTCCTGCGTGAGCTCCGGCGCTGTGCTCACGTTGCCTTCCTTCGCCGGACTTCGAACAGGAGGACCGCCGCCGCCGCGGCCACGTTCAGCGACTCGACGCCATCGCGCAGTGGGATCGTGACCGTCTGCAAGTCTGTCCGAGACAGCCCGTGCGCTTCGCTGCCGAGCACGATCATGCCGGCATTCTCTATCGGAGTGTTCGCGAGCGGCGTCCCCCCCGCCGCCGCCGCGCCGTAACCCTCGAGCGACGCGAGGTCCGCCCACGAGGCAGCGGCGACCACCAGGCGGAAGACGTTTCCCGATGAAGCGCGCACTGCCTTCGCGCCATACGGATCCGCCGTCCCCTGCAAAACCACCAGCGCGGGCGCGCCGGCAGCGGCGGCCGTGCGGCAGATGGCGCCGACGTTGGCGGGGTCCTGGACCCGATCCAGCACCACCAGGGGCCAATGGGCGCGTCGCGCGGCTGCAATGGCTTCGGTCGCGGCCGGCTCGTTCACCCTCGCGATCGCTACGACCCCCTGCGGCGTGACCGTCTGGCTCACGTCGCGGAACACGCCGCGCGAGAGCGTGACGCGATTCTTGGCTTCGAGCGGGGATTCATCGCCTTCGCGCACGACAAGCACCTCGAGCTCGACGCCTGCGGCAACAGCCTCGGCGACAACGCGGGGACCTTCCAGGAGGGCAAAGCCTGGCTCGCGCCGGCTGGCGAGGCGCCGCAGACGGCGCACGATCTCGTTGTCCGGGCTGCTTATCAGCTGGTCGCTAGAGGCTTTTCTTAGCAACCTCCACCAGCTGAGCAAAGGAACCGCTGTCGCGCACGGCCAGGTCAGCCAGCACCTTGCGGTCGATCTCTACTCCGGCCTGGCGGAGGCCGTGCATCAGCTTGCTGTACGGCAGCCCCGACTGCCTCGAGGCGGCGTTGATGCGGGCGATCCAGAGCTGCCGCATCTCACGCTTGCGGCGGCGGCGGTCGCGGTATGCGTACGCGAGCGCGTGGAGCACCGCCTCATTGGCGGGGCGGAAGAGCAGCTTTTTGGAAAGCCGGAATCCCTTCGCGCGATCCAGGATCGCCTTGTGGCGGCGGTGCGCCGGGACGCCGCGCTTGATGCGTGCCATCTGCCTATATCCCCAGGGCGCGGCGTACTTCTTTGCGGTCCGCCTTGGCCACCGGCTGCTTGTTCTCGTAGTTGCGCTTGCGCTTCTTGGACTTGTGCTCGAGCAAGTGACTCTTCCACGCGCTCGCCCGCATCAGCTTCCCAGTCTTCGTGACGCGGATCCTCTTTGCGAACCCCTTGCGGGTTTTCATCTTAGGCACTGGCGGTGGTCTCCTTGCCGGCGCTCTGCGGTGCTGCCTGCCGGCTCGGCGCGAGGATCATGAACAGGTTCTTGCCTTCGAGCAGCGGCTGGCGCTCGACGACCGCGAAGGGACGTGCATCGTCGGCCACCCGGTCGAGAATTCTCCTCCCGATGTCCTGGTGGACCATCTCGCGGCCCCGAAACATGATCGTCACTTTCACCTTCTCACCGGCTTCGAGGAATTGCTTCAAACCCTTGAACTTGGTCTGGAAATCGTGCTCGGCCACCTTGGGCCGCAGCTTCATCTCCTTCAGCTTGATGACGTTCTGCTTGCGCCGCTGGTCCTTCTCGCGCTTGATGGTCTCGAACTTGAAGCGTCCGTAGTCCATGAGCCTCGCGACGGGCGGGTTCGCTTGTGGCGCCACCTCGACGAGGTCGAGTCCCTTCTCGCTGGCGATGCGCAGAGCGGCGTCCAGGGACAGCACCCCGAGCTGGTTGTTCTGGTCATCGATCAGCCGCACTTCAGAGCTGCGGATCTGATCGTTGATCCTTAGCTCCTTAAACGAGATGAGACGTTACCTCGGCCAAATTCAGTGTTCTAACTATTCCTCCATCCACATAAAACAAAACGGACAGCAGGTGCCGTCCGTCATTCCGTACCCCTTTGAACTGCGATCTGGGGGTGAGGGCGGTCCCTGCTTCAGATGCAGGATGGTACCTGAAACATGACGCCGTGCGCAAAAAGACGTTCGGATAGATGATTCGGCCATGAAACGCGCAACAGCATTGTTGGCGGTCGCACTCCTGATCGCCGGTTGCGGCGGTACCGGAACGAGTTCGGCGACGTCCCCGTCGGCGAAGGCAAACAGCTCGGCCTCACCGCTCCCTGAAACGTCACCTGCCGCGTCTCCCGGCCCGCTTACGGGCGCCTTCGCGGTCCTCGCGACCGCGACCTCGGCTGACACCTACACCGTGACCATGGTCTCTTCCGACGGCAAGGTCGTGGGTTCGGCTCAGGCCAGCAGCCCGACCGCGGTCACCTGTGGCGATGCCGCCGCTGCGATCGTCCCTCTTCCCGTAAGCACCAGCGACGACCGCGCCTACTTCATGGACGCTCAGGGCGTGATCCGCTTCTTGACCGTGCAGGGCGAGACGGGCCGGGCCACGACCGTGCCCACCGGCGGCGGGCGCCGCAGCATGTTCGCGGTCAGTCCCGACGATCAGCGGATCGCGGTCGTCGTCAGCGATTTCACGAGCTCGGGGGTCACCCTCAAGATCTACGTCGAAGACCTCAACGGCGGCAGCAACCACCTGGACATCTACGGCACAACCGATGTGTACACGCTGTGGCCCCTCGGCTGGCATGGACCCAACAACCTGGTGCTGGCGGTCGTGCCTGCCTGCACCCAGGGCGGCGGACCGTTTTGCTGCGGGCCCCGCGAGCTCCACGTCGTCGACCCTGTAACTGCGCTGCGCCATTTCGCGATCGGCGGTCCGAAGTGCGTGATCGCCGGCACGCCCTCGCCCGCGGGCGCGGTCTGCGAGGAGTCGACGACGTATGCGCAGGCCAGCGTGCTCGACTGGACCGCGACCAACCTCCGCTCGTTTCAAATCCCAGGCCCGGAGTGGGCATACCTCTCGCCTGACGGTCGCGTCGTGGCCCTGGTTTCGGGAACGAACACGACCTTCCAGCCGGCCGGCAAGACGCTGAGCATGCAGACCTGTGGGTGGATCGATTCGACGCACGTGATCGCCGGCGGAGACGGGTCACAGCAGCCGCGCATCGGCGATACGACCACCGGCAAGGTCGCTCCGGTTGCAGCGAAGGGAACGTGCGCCGGCCGATTACCGGGTGGCCTCTAAGTCCACCGCCCACAATAGGTCCCATGGCCGCTGGGCCCCCGGAGCCGTCAGGGCAGCTGTCGCCTGATGGGATGTGGCGCTGGGACGGCCGGGAGTGGGTGCCGACGTTGGCCCCGCCGCCGCTTCGCTCGAAGGCGTGGATCTGGTGGCTGGCCGGCGGGCTGACCCTCTCGCTGCTCCTGATCGTGGTCGGGCCGGGTACGGGTGTACTCGCTGGCGGACAGATTTCAAGGCGGGGCGTTCAGCTGCCTGCCCGCTGACTTTCCGAGCTATCGAGGCACCCACGTCGTGACAGTGGTCGGCCCGTACTTCAATACCCATCTCAACTCAGGTGACTAGCGCAAGCCGCATTTGACAGAGCCGTGCAGTGCCTGTGCGGCAAGGGCGGACGGGTTTATCCCGGCCGCGACTCACCTGCTTGTATGTCACCGAGCACGGTTTGGAGTGATAACTCAGTTAATCCCGTCCCGGGAAGGTGAGCAGGGGCGCGAATCCGGCCGCGACGGCGATCGGGCTGGAGAACTTTGACCGACGGCCGTTGAGCGCCCCGATGAGAGGGAACCGAGCCGGTTCCCTCTCATAACTCTAGCGCCTGCGCTCGGCGACCTCTTCCGCCACGCGCTGCGCGAACGACTCCATCGATTCGTCGGTCTGTTTGCCCGCCCGGTCGCGGACGTTGACGTGGTTGGACTCCGCCTCGCGACCACCGAGGATCGCCATGTACGGCACTTTGCGTGCCTGGGCGTCGCGGATCTTGCGCTGCATCCGCTCAGAGCGATCGTCCACCTCGACTCGCAACTTCGCCTCGCGAAGCCGTTCGGCGACCCGGCGCGCGTAGTCGCGCTCTGCGTCCGTGATCGGGATGACGACCACCTGCACCGGATGCAGCCAGGTCGGAAACGCGCCCACGTACCGCTCGATCAGGTAGCTGAAGAGTCTCTCCATCGCGCCCGCAGCGCCTCGATGCACCATCACCGGCCGCTGGCGGGATCCGTCCTCCGCGACGTACTCGAGCTCGAAGCGCTCGGGCAGCTGGAAGTCCACCTGCACCGTCGAGTTGGTGAACTCCCGACCATGCACGTCCTTCACCTGGAAGTCGATCTTGGGCCCGTAGAACGCCGCCTCTCCGAGTCCGATCTCGTAGCTCTGACCCATCGATTCGAGCGCTTCGGTCAGGGCCGCCTGCGCCAGCAGCCACTGCTCCTCGGCCCCCAGCCACTTCTCCTTGACGTGGTCGCGCACCGACAGCCGGTACGAGAACTCGTCGATGCCGAGGACTTTGGAGAAATACAAGGCGAGGTCAATGGAGCCCTTGACCTCATCCATCAGCTGATCCGGCGTGCAGAAGATATGCGCGTCGTTGAGGGCGAACGCTCGCACCCGATTCATGCCACTGAGCGTGCCCGAGCGCTCATAGCGCCAGTTGTTGCCGATCTCTGCGATGCGCAAGGGCAGTTCGCGGTAGCTGCGCAGCTCCGATTGATAGATGACGATGTGATGCGGGCAGTTCACTGGACGTAGCTCGAGCTCCTCGCCGTCCTCGAAGCGCATCGGCGGGTACATGTACTCGGCGTACAGCTGGGCGTGGCCGCTCTGCCGGTAGAGGTCGAGACGGGCGACATCGGGCGTCCTCACGTGCAGGTAGCCGCGCGCGAGCTCCTCGCCCACGATGAAGCCCTCGAGCTCGCGGCGCACCGTGGCTCCTGCGGGCAACCAGAGTGGCAGGCCCGGGCCGACTCGCTCGTCGACCATGAAGAGCTTCAGCTCCTTGCCCAGCTTCTTGTGGTCGCGCTTCTCGGCCTCCTCGAGGAACTTCAGGTGCTCGTCGAGCTCCTTCTGCGAAGGCCACGCGGTGCCATAGATTCGCGTGAGCTGCGGCCTCTTCTCGTCGCCGCGCCAGTAAGCGCCCGCGACGCGCAGCAACTTGAATGCCTTGAGGTCCTTCGTCGAGCGCACGTGCGGGCCGCGGCAGAGGTCGAGGAAGTCGCCCGTCCGGTACAGGCTGACCTCATCGCCTTCGACCTTGTCGTTGATCAGCTCGATCTTGTAGTCCTGGCCGCGCTTGCGAAATTCGTCGATGGCCTGCTGTCGGGACATCGTCTCCTTGACAAAGGGACGGTCCTCTTGCGCGATCCGCCGCATGCGTGACTCGATCGCGGGCAGGTCCGATTCCGAGATCGGCTTGGTGAAGGCGAAGTCGTAATAGAAGCCGTCCTGCACGGGCGGTCCGATGCCGTACTTGGCGTCGGGATAGAGCTCCGTGACCGCCGCGGCGAGCAGGTGCGCGGTTGAGTGCCGCAGCACATGCAGTGGATCGTCGCTCGACTCGTGATTGCCGTACTCGGCCATGAGGCCGTCAGTATATGAGCCACTTGCGAGGGCTCTTTTCTCCCCACCCGGCGTTGCGCGGTGCGCGGCCAGCCGCTCCCGCGCCTGCGGCGCGGGGGCCCCAGAGGTAGGCGGGGAGGTGAATGTGGACCCAACCGCGATCGTCGACGCCCTCGGCTACCCGGCCGCTGGACTCGGCATCCTCGTCGAGAGCGCAGGAGTTCCGTTCCCAGGCGAAGCGTTGCTCCTAGCCGCCGCCGCATGGTCGGCGGCAAGACACCACAGCATCGTGCTGGTCATCCTCTTCGGCTTCCTCGGATCGGTGGTTGGGGCGGACATCGGCTACTTCCTCGGTCACCGCGGGGGAAGGCCTTTCGTGGAACGCTTCGGAAGCGTGTTCCGGATCCGGCCCGAACACATCGCGCGGGCCGAGATGTTCTTCGCCCGCCATGGCGACAAGGCGGTCCTGACCGCGCGGTTCATCCTCGGATTGCGCACGTGGGGATCGATGCTCGCCGGGATGGCGCACATGCCGTTCTGGCGCTTTCAGCTGTTCAGCGCGCTCGGCGGCCTGGCGTGGGCCGTCGTCGTCGGGGTGGCCGGCTACCTGCTCGGCAGCAACCTCGGGCTGATCACGGCGGTCATCAAGGGCATCGGCATCGGCGGGCTTGCCATTGTCGGGGTGCTCATCGTCATCGCCGTGCTGGCGCGAATGCGCGCCGCCCGGCAATAGCGAACGTCACCGCCCCAACGATGAGGAGGGCACCCAATCCCCCAATCACGTGCGCGGTGCCTATGAGGTCGGAAAGCGCGGCCGCGGCGAGCACAGGAACGGCGGTGACCCCGTTGATGACCATGTAGAGGAGGGCGAAGATCCGGCCGCGGATCTCGTCGCTCGTGCTCTCCATCAGGTACGTGATCGCCGGGATCATGATGGCGCCGAACTCGATTCCGAGCAGCAGGCTGAACACCGCGCCCGTGATGCGGGCGTGGACGTGGAGCGCAGGCACCTGCTCCATCGCCTGCGGAATCGCTGCGAGGGCAAGCAGCGTGATGCCGTTGGCGATGAGTGATCCGATCAGGACACGCGAGCGATCGACGTTGCGAAGGAACTGGCCGAGCAGGACCGCGCTGAAGATGGCGCCACCAGTAGCCGGTCCGAGAATCACGTATGAGTCCTGCGCGGCGATACCGATGACGTGGCTCACGTATGCCGGCGCGAGCGTGAAGAGCATGAAGAGCACAAGCACCGCGATGCTCACCTGGCCGAAGGCAAGCATCAGACCGCGGGAGGCGCGCAGCGCATCCAGGCCTTCTTTGATGTCGGCCATCATCCGGCGGAAGCGGCTGCGTGATTCCGCAACCGGCGGCTCCGTCATTTGCTGCAGCCGAGGGATGTCCGACGCGAAGATCAGGGCGCCCGCCAATATCAGCAGTACGGTTGCGACCCAGTACGGCGTGTAGAGGTCGATACGCGACAGGATCGGCGCCAGCGCACCACCGACGACGAGTGTGAGCACCATTGTCAACAGGGCCATCGAGTTGGCGGTGATCAATGCCGAGCGTGGAAGTATGGTCGGGATCACCGCTGCCTCCGCTGGGCCGAACAGCTGGCCGACCGACGAGAAGATCAGCGTGATCAGAAGCAGGTGAAGAAAGTCATCCCTCAGGCCAGGAACGAGCGCAGCAAGCGGAATCAAGGCCACTGCCCCTGCGCGGCCGAAGTTGGACCACATCATGATCTGCTTGCGATCCACGCGGTCCGCGATCACTCCCGCGGGAGGCGCGAAGAGGACGGATGGCACCGTGTAGGTAAGGATCACGATCGCGACCGGCGTGCTGCCGCCGGAAATCTTGAACGCAAGGACAATGAGCGAGAAAAGCAAGAACTTGTCCGCAAGCTGCGCCGCCAGCTGCGCGAACCAGATGTTCCGAAACGCCGTGAACCGCAGGACGGTCCGAAAACCGCCTGGCGCTTCGATCGGAAATCGGATCGGCTCTTCCACCGCCGTCAGAGCTTAGCGAGCCGCTTCGGAAAGACTCTGAATACCGTCTCCCACTCGCCAAGGTTGAGTGTCTGAGGCCGCCGCTCGGGATCGATCCCGGCATCGCGTAGGCGCGCCGCAGCGCTCGTGCTGCCGATGCCACTGATGCGGCCCAACGCTCCGCCCAGCTGCTTCCGGCGGAACTGAAAGACCGCCTCGACCAGCCGGAAGAACGCGTCGAGGTCGGGGACGTCGACGGCCGGCCGCTCGCGCACATCGAGCATGACGCAGGCGGAGTCGACTCGCGGTGGCGGCGTGAACGCCGAGGCTGGGATCGTGAACAGCTGCCGCGCGGTTGCGAATACCTGCACCGCCACGGTCGCCAGGCTTGCACCGCTCGAAGCGGTCCATCGCTCGGCCACCTCCTTCTGCACCACAAGTGAGAGGCGGCGCGGCCGCGGTGCTCGGTCCAGCAGCTTTCGGATCAAAGCTCCGGTGAGGTTGTAGGGGATGTTGCCGGCGACCACGTGTCCGCCATTCGGAAACTGCTCTGATTGATCCAGCTTGAGGATGTCGGCCTCAACCACCTGGACGTTCGGCAATTCACCGACCACCTCATTCAGGACCGGGATCAAGCGCCGGTCGAGCTCGACAGCGACCACCCGGCGGGAGCGCTGCGCCAGCGCCACGGTCAGAGCGCCGGCTCCGGCGCCGACCTCCAATACATCGTCGGTCGAGGTCACCCCCGCCGCATCCGCGATGCGGTCTCGCATCGCGGGATCGACGACGAAGTTCTGACCCAGCGAATGCCTGAGGTCGATGCGGTGGCGGCGGAGCAGCTTCTCCAGCTGGTCAGGATCGGCCGGATCGATCACTTCATCTTCTGGAACAGGGCGAAAGCGTTGGCGCGCTCGATTCCGGCCAGCTCTTCCAGGCTGATTCCACGCAGCTCGGCAACGAGAGTCGCGGTGTCGAGCAGGTATGCGGGGTGGTTCGGCACCCCCATCCGCTTGTGCGCCTGGCCGTACGGCGAGTCGGTTTCGAGGAGAAGGCGATCGGCTGGGCACCGCTTGACTACGTCACGTAGTGCATTCCTGCTCGGCCGGGTGACGAGGCCCGGGAACGACAGGTAGAAGCCAAGGTCGAGAAAACGCTCGGCCCAGTCCCATTCGAGAGCGAAGTAATGCATGGCTCCCCGCAGCCCTGGGTGAGCGGTGATCGCACTGGCGGTCTCCGTCGCAGCACCACGATTGTGGATCGACACAGGCAGGTCCAGATCGACTGCAAGCGCGAAGAGCTCATCCAGTCGTGACATCTGAATGTCGCGGTCTGGCGCATGTGCGTCGTCGAAATCCAGCCCCACCTCTCCAATCGCAACCACCCGTTCGTCGGCGGCGAGCAGGCGTAGCGCGTCGAAGTCCGGCGCCGCTGATTCGGTTGGGTAGTGCCCGACGCCGGCGAACACCTCCGAATGCTTGCGGGCCAGCGCAAGGACCTTTTGGCTGTGCTCGAGGTCGACGCCCACCGCGACCATTCG
>Ga0137388_10001079_pt1 | contig 16285 bp, 17 predicted proteins | sample 15con2h14AmetaG_FD_104644 | JGI IMG/M metagenome (GOLD analysis project Ga0137388, IMG submission 104644) | Vadose zone soil microbial communities from Angelo Coast Range Reserve, California, USA - 15con2h1.4A metaG | ecosystem: Environmental > Terrestrial > Soil > Vadose zone > Saprolite...
GACCGCTGTTTCATTCCGCTGGACGCTATGATAGTCACCGGCGATATCCAATTGTTTTCAGGAGATTTGCAATGTCGAGCAACAAGAAAGGCTTTACACTGATCGAGCTTCTGATAGTCGTCGTCATCATCGGCATTCTTGCCGCGATCGCGATTCCGAAGTTCGCGAACACGAAGGACAAGGCTTATGTCGCAGCGATGAAGTCCGACTTGCGCAACCTTGCGACCTACGAAGAGCAGTACGCCGCCGACAACAACGGTGCATACTTCGCCGGAACCGCAACGATGGCTTCGCCCCTTCAGGGCTTTACGCCTTCGCAGAACGTGACCATCACGGCTACGATCGCCGCGGGTCCTCCGCAGAGCTGGAGCGCGACTGCAGTGCACTCGCAGTCAGCTAAGACCTGCGATAACTCGACCGGTGTGATCGTCTGCACCTGAGGAATTCCCCAGGTTACAACAGAACGGGAGCGTCGAAAGACGCTCCCGTTTTGCTTTTGGGGCTGCGAACCTCCGGCTTACTGATCCCCCTTCCCCACTCCTTCCCACTGGGCGCGGGTGATCAGCACTATCGGTTGAAGCTTCTTGGCGCCCAGGTCGGTGTTCAGAGCCGCCAGGTCCTTGGCGGACCACGCGTCGAACGCGGCGACAACATCTGCGAGCTCGCGCCCGATCGCAGAGGTGCGGTCGACCTGCATCTGCGACGGCCTCCCGTCGTAGAACACGACGGCTCCGTACAGGTCGGTGAGATTCTCCCGTAGCCGCTCCTCTCCGGTGATCATCCCACCCTCTTTTGTTGCAACTATCTTCTTGCGCATCACGTCGGCAGCCGACGACGCGTCGCGGAGACGCTTCGCCAGCGGATCACCCGCCGGTAGCTTCGACGCGCGGTCCTCGAGATCCGATCTCACGCCATTCATCCGCTCCACCGCGAACGACATGTCGCCGAGCATGCCGACGAGCTTGTTGGCGAGCGCGAACTGCCCCTGCCGGTCCGCCATCGTATGCGTCTCGCGCGGATCGGACACCAGCTGGAGCGGCATCGTGTAGACCTGATTGTCCTTGGTCATCTTCACCGTGTAAGTCCCCGGAAGAACCCGAGGACCGTACGCCGCGCCGAACGCCGCGCTCGCCGCGGGAGGAACCTTCGGCGGCGTCAGACGCATCGACCACGTCACTCTGCTGAGGCCGCGCCGCTTCGTGCTCGGCACCGTCCCCACGACGTGACCCGACGCGTCGAGCACTTCGATCTTCATGTCGCCGAAGATGTGCCGCTTCTTCAGATAGTATGTGATGACCGCGGCGTCCGAGGAATTGTTGCCGACGTACGCGGCGTCGCCGTTCACCCAGCCGCCCTGCGCGGGAAGTTTTTCCGTGGTTGGCCTCGCGCGCATGAATGCCACATCCTGCGCCAGGGTCGCCGGCGTGAGGGCGCGGAGCGGCGTGATGTCATCGATGATCCAGATGCCGCGGCCGTGGGTCGCGATCACGAGATCGTTGTCGCGTGGATGGATGGCCAGATCGCGCACGGCGACCGCAGGAAAATCTCCGCCTTTGTAGCGCGACCACTGAGCGCCGCCATCGAGTGAGATCCAGAGTCCGAATTCGGTGCCGAGGAAGAGGAGATTCGGATTGACGAGATCCTGCCTGATCACGTGCGCGTAACCGCGAACCGGACTGCTGGCCGCGATTAGCGACGTCCACGTTTTGCCGTAGTCCGTCGACTTGTAAGCGTAAGGGCGCATGTCGCCGAATGTGTGCAGGTCGAACGTCGCGTACACTGTGCCGGGGTCGAAGTGACCGGCGTCTACGTAGGACACCCACGCTGACTTCGGCAGTCCGGTGATGTTGCCGACGACGTTCGTCCACGTTTTGCCGGCGTCACGGGTTACCTGCAGATTGCCGTCGTCGGTACCCGCCCAGATCACCTTCGGATCCTTCGACGATTCGGCGATCGCATAAATCGTCGTGTGCGTCTCCGCAGCGGAGTTATCCACCGTGACGCCGCCGGACTGCTCCTGGAGCTGCTTTGACGGATCGTTGGTCGAGAGATCGGGCGAGATGCGATCCCAGGTCTGCCCGAAGTCGCGGGTGCGAAACAGAAATTGGGAGCCGATGTACACGGTGCCGTTGCGGGTCGGGCTGATGTGAATCGGCGTGTTCCAGTTGAAGCGCAGCTTTTTTTCCTGGTAGCGCGGGAGCGGCTTGATAGGACGCGACTCGTGCGTCTTCCTGTTCACGCGCGCGATCTCACCGCCCTGATACTCGGCGTACACGTAGTTCCGATCGGTGGGATCGACGAACATCCAGAATCCATCGCCGCCGTACATGTTCTCCCAACGGCTGTTGGTGATGCCGCCGGGATACTCGGAATCGCCGATCCAGGAGCTGTTGTCCTGCAGGCCGCCGTAGACGTGATAAGGACGGTCGTCGTCCAGGCTCACGTGATAGAACTGCGAGATCGGAAGGTTCTCGCCCTTCCACCACTTGTTGCCGCCGTCGTACGAGTACCAGACGCCACCGTCATCTCCGGTGATCACACGGTCGGTGCTGGTCGGATCGATCCAGATGTCATGAAAGTCTCCGTGCGCGCCGTTGCTGATGCCGCTGAAGCTCTGGCCGCCGTCCGAGCTGACGACGAGCGGACCGTCGGGCTTGAAGACGCGGTTTTCATCCTTTGGATCGACGATGAGATTGGCGAAATAGAACGGACGCCAGATCATCGCCTGGCTGCGGTCCCGCATCTCCCATGTGCGTCCGCCATCACTGGAGCGATAGAGCGCGTTTTTCGGCGGGGCTGCCTCGATGAACGCGTAGACGACATTGGGGTTCGAGGGCGCAACGGTGACCGCGATGCGGCCCCAGGGCTTGGCCGGCAGGCCTTTCGCGCTCGACTCGTTGAGATCGCTCCAGGTCGCGCCGCCGTCGGTAGTCTTGAACAGACCGCTCGCGCTCGGTGCCGTCTCACCGTCGCCGCCGGAGCGGAAAGTCCAACCCTTCCGCCGGAAGTCCCACATCCCCGCGTACACTGTCTTCGGGTTCTTTGAATCCATCGACATCATCGAGCAGCCAGTGGACGGATTGGGCCCCTTAAGAATCCTCGTCCAGCTCTGTCCGCCGTTCGTCGTCTTGTAGACTCCGCGGGCCTCGCTGTCGCTCCAGAGCTTTCCCGGCACGCAGGCGTAAACGGTGTTGGGGTCGGTCGGGTCGATTAGAATCTTCGCGATGCGCTCCGATTCCCTGAGACCCATGTTGGTCCAGTTGTCGCCCCCGTCGGTCGATTTGTAGATGCCGTCTCCGATGGAAACGCTGTTGCGGGTCCACGATTCGCCCGTGCCGACCCATATCACTTTTGGATTTGTCGGGTCGATGGCGATCGCCCCAATCGACTGGACCGGCTCCTTGTCGAAAACCGGCTTGTAGGTCGTGCCCCCGTTCTCGGATTTCCAGACGCCGCCGCTCGCCGCGCCGATGTAAACCGTCAGGCGATTTCCTTCGTGGACCGCGCTTAGCGCGGCGATTCGTCCGCTCATTGCCGCGGAGCCGATGTTGCGCGCGCCCAGACCCGAGATCGTCTCGGAATCAACTTTGGCGCCGGCGGATTGCGGGAGTTGGCCAAGAGCGCCGGTGGCAGCAACTGCGAGCAGGGTTATTCCGGCGAATGCGGATTTGCATATTCCAGTCATCAGAGTGACCCTCCACCGGCAGGCGGTTTCGGCCTCGTGTAGCGCGTGCTGTCTATCGGAACGTTGAACTCGATCTTGTTGAACGTGATTTTCTGGGACCCGGAGCTTCCCTTCTGGCGCGTCTCCATGGAGAAGGGGAGGTACCAACCGCCTACCAGCTTGTAATCTCCCAGCGTCGTTTCGGTCTCCTGCGGCGTGCCGCGAATGATCCGCTTGGTGTCGTACTTGATCGGTACGTAGGAATCGGTGTCCATATAGTAGTAGCGCGTATCGCCGCTTTTGAGCGTGACCTTGAGCTTGTAGACGTCGGTGCCCTCGACCTGGTCCATGCCTACGAGCTCGACCTTGTTGCCCTTCTGCTTGTAGTTGATGAGGGGCTCGTCGAAGTCGGAATCCTCGACGATCGAGCGCATCTCCTCTTCGCTCAGCGACTCCGGATCTTTCTTTCCCCCAAAGGGGTCAATCTTCCAGCCGTTCGCGCCGTCGTAGGCGTTGATGCCGGTCATCCCCTGGATCGAGAACTCTTCCCGGACCTTGTTGGGGCGGGAGCTTTCTTCGATCACGATGGCCTCGAATCCGTCGTCGCCCGTGTATTTCCCGATTCGTCGCAATGTCCTGATCGCCTGGATCTTGTCGGCGCCGCCGATTGTTTTGGTGTATCGGGCGATGATATCGTCGGCGGTAGGGGTGGACTGAGCGCCGAGTGGAGCACTGATGGCTGCGACGCTGGCGAGAGTGAGAAGAGCGTTACGCATGATTCCCTCGGAAGAGGCCGTTCATCAGAACGTTGTTACTGCCGCGAAAGATTCTGCGTGTCGGGGGAATTGTTTGTCAATGATGGCCTGGGTCTTAAGCTACGGGCTTCTCCCGCAGCCTGGTGCGGAGTTCCTCGGTGAGCTTCTTCGTGAGGTCAGGTCGGTTGTGAAATGCGGCCGGCGTGTTCTGGAACAACGCAATCTTCCAGCTCCCGCCTTTCTGCACCGCGACCATCGACTGGACTGCATTGAGCGCTGGATCGATGTCGTCCTTGCCCGGCGGCACCAGCCCGGTGTTCGCTCGAAGAAGCGTGACGTCGGTCGCGACCAGTCTCACGTCACGCACGATCGACACGTAGCGCGGAGTCTGATGATGCGTGAAGATCTCGGTGAGATGAGCGCCAACCTCCAGCTGGCCGTTCACCTGACTGCCGTCGAAGCCGACGAGATTGCCGTCCGAGGCGAAAAGAAGCGCGTAATCGCGCGCGTTGCGCTTGTCCCACGCTTCCATGAGGCGCGCGTACAGGTCGCGCGTGGAACGGTCCCAATCGGGGCTCGATGGATTATCAGCGGTCACAGATCGGACCCTCCCGCGGCATCCTTGAATAGCGCCTCGATGCGCCGATCAGGTATCAGCCACGACAGTGCCACTAGCACGTAGATGGCATCGGACAGCAACTGGTGGACGAAGGCGAGCGGAATCGCGATCGCGTACAGCACTACGGAAACCTTTCCCTTCGTGTCGTTGCCGACCGCTATCTGGAGCCTGGAGCCCGCACCCTGGCTCCGGACTATTGTCCGCTCGAGGATATAGTAGGCGACACCGGACATCATCAGCACCACGCCGTAAAGCGCGGTTGGAAGTGGCGCAAAATGATTCTCGCCCATCCACCCCGTCACGAACGGCATGAGCGAGAGCCAGAACAGCAGGTGCAGGTTCGCCCACAGTATCCCACCCGTAACCCGGTCGGTGAGGTAGAACATGTGATGATGATTGTTCCAGTAAATGGCGAGAACGACGAAGCTGAGTACGTAGGTAAGAAATATCGGAAGGACTTCCGACAGCGCGGCCAGGTCGGTGCCGTGCGGTACCTTCAGCTCCAGCACCATGATCGTGATGAGGATCGCGATCACTCCATCGCTGAATGCGCTCAGCCGTTCATTGCCCATCGTGCTGCATGCTCCATTTCCCCGGGGTCGGCACCGATTCACAATCTACATTGGCACAACTGTGCCGGCAGCAAGCCTCCGATCTACTGGTGCGATTTGGCTCTCTGTTCAATCTTGCGGAAGGAGGCTGCGGATGCCCCAGGTTTAGACAGGCTGCAGTCGCGGTGATATCGTTGATCACCTTTCCTAAGAGGAATCGATCAATGGCGGGTCAGGGATCAGCAGGCAACGTCATCGCCGCGGTTTGCAGCTTCTTCGTTCCCGGACTTGGGCAACTGGTTCAGGGGCGACTCGGAATGGCGATTCTTCAGTTCGTCCTCGCCGTCATTCTCTGGTTTTTCCTGCTGGGCTGGGTGATTCATCTCTGGTCGATTCTCGACGCTGCGCTCTGGAAGCCGCCGGTAGCGACGTCCTGAGCTGATTCTGGGCTGGGCAAGGGCAACTGAACGGGTGCGAGGTGGCAGTGGCGTAGATGTCAGATAGGAGTTCACGACGTCGGGACGTCACGGCCTACGTGATGGTACAGGCAACTTCTTTGGGTTGACGCCGAATCAAGTCTCGACGTCCGCGGGAGCGACTGGTGATGATAAAAACGCTCGGACTGACCCATCTCGCGCTGACAGTGAGCGATCTCGAGAGATCGTTCCAGTTCTACCACGACGTGTTCGGGATGCTGGCCGTTTATAGGCAGCCGCAATTCATCCAGGCGCAAACACCCGGAGCGCGCGACGTTCTGGTCCTCGAGAAAGGCACTGACGACGTCGGAATGTCCGGCGGTATCAAGCACTTCGGGTTCCGTCTGACTGACGCGCGCGACATCGACAGGGCCGTCACCACCATCGAGCGCGCGGGGGGGGAAATCAAGGACCGCGGCGAATTTGTTCCCGGAGAGCCGTACGTGTTCTTCACCGATCCGGATGGGTACGAGGTCGAGGTCTGGTACGAACTGCCTACGGATACGGGGCGATAGGCCTTGCATGAACTGCAACTGCGAGAAGAGCTAGGCGGGTGGTGCGAGGTACTGGGCTACGGACACTGGGCGGTAACGTTGGCATCAACTGCAACTGCGAGAAGAGCAAGGTGGGAGGTTGGAGGTACTAGGTGCGACGTATGAGGTAACGCGCACCACGTGGCGCTCTACCTCCTACCTCGTGCCTAATACCTCGCACCCCCCACCTAGCTCTTCTCGCAGTTGCGGTTCAGTCGCACATGTAATCACCTTGTTTCTATCCGACGGTTCGAGGATACTTTTGCCTGATGGACTCGCTCAGAATCAGACCGGCGGCGCCGGGAGATGCGGCTCCCCTCGGCCGCCTGCTCGAACAACTGGGGTATCCTACCGATGCCGCCGAGATCCCGGCACGTATCGAGAAGCTTCACGCGCGGCCGGGCACGATGGTGCTCGTCGCCGAGGATGAGCATGGGAACGTGGTCGGGGTGGTGACAGTTCATCTCTTTCAGTCGATCCACGCCAGCGAGCCCGCCGCATGGCTGACGTCACTCGTCGTCGAGGAGCAGGCGCGCGGACAGGGTGTCGGTTCGGCTCTCGTTCTGCGTGCCGAGGAATGGGCAATCCAGCACGGCGCACTCCGCATTTCGCTCACCTCGGCGCTCCATCGCGAGCAGGCGCACGAATTCTACAAGACGCGCGACTACGAGCACACCGGGGTCCGGCTGACCAAGGTCTTTGTGAATCGTTTGGGCGATGCTGCGCGTGGCCAGAGTCGCTCATCGCGAAAAACCGCCGCGAAGAAGCCGCGGAATCGGTCGCGACGCTGAAGCCATGCCAGCAAAGTCACGTCCCACGAAATTCCACGTGATGGAGTTTGCCCACCACGATGAGGCTGCGGCCTTCGTCGCGGCACTGTCGCGGTTTCTCGTTTCTCCGCGCGGCGCCGGCTCTGGAGGCCTGGGGCCGACGGTCGAAGTATGGGCGCGCTCGCCTATCGCGAGCGAAGGAGTTCTGCTCTTTCTCAGCGGCACCGCTCTCGACGCCGCGAAAGATGCGTTTTCGCCCGTACCGATCGTACGGATCATCAAACGCGAATCCTTGCCGGACGAAAGCTTCCTCATCATCGAAGGCGGAGTCACTCCGGCGTGGGAAGCCGCCGAAGCCTCGGCGAGACTGTTTCCCCAATAAATCGAAGCGCTGGTGCACACCCACCTTTTTCACTGGAAGACGATGACGCGCATCTGGACGACAATTACTTGTTGCGGGGCGCTGGCCGCTGTCGCGACGAATGCACAGACGCCTCGCGAATCGCGGCTCACCTCCGCGCGGGCCTCGCAATTCGCCGACTCGATCCTTCGACTGATGACGCTCGAGGAAAAGATCGGACAGCTGAATCAGTTGCCGGGCATGGGAACGCAGACCGGCCCTCGCGCTCCCCAGGGTGGAGAAGCACTCGTCCGTTCCGGCGGCGTTGGATCGTTCCTCGGAATCTTCGGCGCCGAGTACACGCGCGAGCTCCAGCGGATCGCGACCCGCGAATCGCGACTCAAGATCCCGCTCCTATTCGCCAACGACGTGATTCACGGATTCCGAACCATCTATCCTGTACCGATCGCTGAGGCAGCCAGCTTCGACTCAGCGCGAGTCGAGGCGTCAGCACGACAAGCTGCAGTCGAGGCGACGGCCCACGGCCTTCACTGGACATTCGCTCCGATGGTGGACATCGCTCGCGATCCGCGGTGGGGGCGGATCGTCGAAGGAGCAGGTGAAGATCCCTGGCTCGGAAGCGTCATGGCCGCCGCGCAGGTCCGTGGATTCCAGGGCGGCGATCATGGGGTGAACCTTGGCGCGCCCGATGCGATGCTCGCCACCGTGAAGCATTTCGCCGCCTACGGCGGCGCGGAAGGCGGCAGAGACTACAATTCGGTGGAGCTCACCGAGCGGACACTGTGGGAGACTTACCTGCCTCCTTATGAAGCAGCGGTGAAGGCTGGCGCGGCGACGGTGATGACTTCGTTCAACGACATCGGCGGAACGCCGGCTCATTCGAGTGATTGGCTTCTCGGTGACGTGCTGCGCGGTCGCTGGGGATTCAAGGGCCTCGTCGTTAGTGACTGGGGCGGCATCGGCGAGCTGATCAACCACCGAGTGGCGGCCAACAGAGGCGAGGCCGGTATTCTCGCCCTCCGCGCCGGCGTCGACATCGACATGTCCGACGCCGTCTACGCCGACAGCATGGCGGCCACCGTTCGGACGGGACGGATTCCGATCACGCTTGTCGACTCCTCTGTGCGCAGGATACTTCGCCTGAAGTACGCACTGGGACTGTTCGATGATCCATATCGCTTCAGCGATGTCGCCCGCGAGCGGCGCTACACTCTCGCGCCGGAGCATCTCGCCGCGGCACGCATCGCGGCGCGCGAAGGAATCGTACTACTCAAGAACGCCAACAAGACGCTTCCCCTCCGCAAAAACCTTCGTACAATCGCCGTGATCGGCCCGCTGGCTGATGACGCGCGCTCAGCGCTCGGCGGCTGGGCAGCCGACGGGAGGCCCGAAGAAGCGGTCAGCACTCTGGCGGGAATTCGCGCGGCGCTTGGCCCTTCGACGCGCATCATCCATGTCCGCGGCGCGCCGGTCGACACGGCGGATAGCAGCGGATTCGCCGCCGCGCGAGGTGCGGCGTCCGAGGCGGAGGCCGTGGTGCTCGTACTCGGCGAGCGCGAGGACATGAGCGGCGAGGGATGGAATCGCTCCTCGGTCGAGCTGCCGGGGTCACAACGGGATCTCGCTCTCGCCGTCATCCGCGCCGCGCGGCAATCGCCCGGCGGAGAAAATAAGCCAGTGATTGCCGTTCTGATGAACGGGCGTCCACTCGCGGTTCCCGAGCTCGCACGCGAGGTACCGGCGCTGGTCGAAAGCTGGTTCCTCGGCACCCAGCACGGCACCGCACTCGCGGACGTGCTGTTTGGAGACTACAACCCTGGTGGCAAGCTGCCGGTCACATTCCCGCGTGCAACAGGACAGATCCCGACTTACTACAACCACCGGAGCACGGGGCGTCCGGCCGACTCGGCGAACCACTACACGTCGAAGTATCTCGACATTCCGTGGACGCCGTTGTTCCCGTTCAGATATGGACTCAGCTACACGATCTATGCCTACGCGAATCTCAGAATCTCCGCGCCGAGAATCCGCGCCCGCGATTCACTGGTCGTATCTGTCGACGTCAGGAACAGCGGCGATCGCGCCGGGGACGAAGTCGTCCAGCTCTACATCCGCGACGATGTGGCTAGCGAGGCTGAGCCTGTGAAGAGCCTCAAGGCATTCAGGCGAGTCACACTGCAGCCGGGTGAAACGCGCAGCGTCACGTTCAGAATCGGTCCCGACGCGCTTTCGCTGTACGACCGTCGGATGCGACGCGTGGTCGAGCCGGGAAGCTTCACGGTCTTCGTTGGCACGAGCTCCGATGATGTTCTAAGCACCCGCTTCGAGGTCACGGAGGACATCCTCGTCCTTGCTCCTCCAACGCCGCGCTTTCGCTAGGTAATCGTTTCGGTGAAGGTCAGCGTCCCGATCCCGACCACTGTGGCGGTAATTGTGGCGGTTCCTGGAGTCGGGCCGGCAGTGTATGTGACCGAGGTGGTCCCGTTTGCGTCGGTAGTCGTCGATGCCGCGCTCAGACCTCCGCCACCGGACGCAATGGCCCAGGTAACCGTGACGTTCGCAGCCGCACCGCCATACTGATCGATCACGATCACGATCAAAGGCTGTGGCAACGCGGTGCCTGCCGCCGCGCTCTGGCCATCTCCACTGATGATGCCGAGCACGTGTGGCTTCGGCGCGTCAGTAGTCAGTCTGCACCCGCCCAGCGCGAGACTGCTGAATACGACCGCCACGTATCTACGCCAGCCAAAGGCCATTCGAGTCCGAATCATCGTGCGACGTGCTCTTTTCTCACATATCAGGAAAGCGCCACCCCAATGGGGAAAAAAGCTAAGATGCCATTACCGCTGAAGCCATGGGAGGTTGGGGCGAATACGAGGCGCATTCTGGCTTTTTGAAAGTTTTCGGCGCAGCATTCAACCATGCCGCGTGATCCCATGCCCCGCGTCCGAAAACTGGCTCTGTCCCTCCCCGAAGCTCACGAAGTGGAGGCCTGGGGAGAGCCGACCTTTCGCGTGAAGAACAAGATCTTCGCGATGTACGCACACGCGAACAACCATCACGGCGACGGGCGGAATGCAGTGTGGTGCAAGGCGAAGCCGGTGAACCAGACACTCATGATCGAAGCCGCGCCCAATCGCTTTTTTTCACCGCCGTACGTTGGACCGGGTGGATGGATCGGGGTCAGGCTGGACGGAGGGGTCGACTGGGACGAGGTCCTCTCGCTGCTTCTGGATGGATACAGAATGACGGCCCCCAAGAAGCTTCTCGCCCTCCTGAAAGACGACTCTTAACTGCAAGTGAAGACTACCTGCCAAGGGCCGTCAGAAGCAGAGGTCCGGGCTGCGGGCGCATGATCCTTGAGCATCTACCTGCACTCGCGCGAATCGAAGACTGGCCCGCAGCCGGCAACTGCGCTTCTGGCGGCCCTTAGCAGGTAGTCTTCCGTTCGTTTTTTTTTCAGTTGCGGTCTTGCGAATCCGCCCCTTTATTAGAATCGCCATGCAGACCCAGACCGGGGTGCAGCTCCGCTCTAACAGGGAGATCGCGATCCATGTCAGCGATCTCGCGCGTGCGGAAGCATTTTACGGAAAGCTGCTTGGATTCAGGCTGGTGCGACGCACGCTCGACCAGCTCGAGTTCGACACTGGAGAGCTGCGGCTCTACGTGAATCGCGATACCTCGAGTCCCATCTCGTACATCCCTTCCTTCGACGTCGACGATTACCAGGAGGCCCGGCGCTTTCTCGAGGCAGCCGGGTGCACGTTGAGATTTGCGGGCGAGCAGCCGGTTCCGTACTTCGAGGACCCGTTCGGGTTCGTGTTCGACGTCATCGAGCGCCCCGCCAAGATCATCGCCTGACTACGCGAGCCGTTCGACTCCTCGCGCGGTGACGCGGTGCGAAACCAGGGGCAGCGGCGGCTCCGCCGAATCACCGATCACGATTGCGCTCTCGAGGACTGACCTTCCCACGGCCAGATCCGCTTCGCTGCGCGCGTGGATCGTCGCCAGCGTCTGACCTTTGGTGACATGGAGTCCCGGCTTCGCCGTGATCACGAATCCGACTGAGGGATCGACCCTTTCCTCCATATTCCGGCGGCCACCCCCGAGGGCGATGATTCCGTAGCCGATCGCCCGCGGCTCGACGGTCCTTACAACGCCCGCGCGCTTCGCTACGAAGTTCTCCTGATGCCGCGCCCGCGGCAGGCGGATCGGGTCGCGTACTACTCCCGCGTCGCCGTCCTGAGCCGCCACGATTTCCTCGAACTTGAGCAGCGCCCTTCCGGAACTAATCGCGTCGCGCATCAGCACGTGTGCTCCCTCCAACGTTGTCGCGACGGTACCAAGGACGAGCATCGCGGCTCCCAACGCAAAAGTGATCTCGATCAGATCGGGAGGCCCGCCACCCTTCAGAACGTCTATCGCCTCTACGACCTCGAGCGCGTTGCCACAAGCGTTGCCAAGCGGACGATCCATTGCGGTCAGGAGGGCGACCACTGGACATCCATGCGCGGTACCAAGCTCGATCATCGCCTTCGCCAGTTCGAGCTCGTCCTCGAGTTTTGGCAGGAATGAGCCGGAGCCGCGCTTGACGTCGAGCACCAATCCGGTCAGTCCCTCCGCGAGTTTCTTGCTCATGATGCTCGCGGCGATGAGTGGAATCACCTCCACCGTCGCCGTAGCGTCGCGGAGCGCGTAAAGCCTCCGGTCCGCGGGAACAATTTCGTCCGTCTGGCTCAGCATGGCGCAACCGATTCTCGCGATCTGCTTCTCCGCTTCAGACAGCGTCAGAGCAGTCCTGAAGCCCGGAATCGATTCCAGCTTGTCGAGCGTGCCCCCGGTGTGCCCGAGCCCGCGTCCCGACATCATCGGCACCGCGACGCCGAGCGATGCGATGAGCGGCGCGAGGATGAGCGATGTCTTGTCTCCGACGCCGCCCGTCGAGTGCTTGTCGATTCGCGTCATGGGCAGACGGGAGAGATCCAGTCGCTTGCCGCTCTCGAGCATCGCCTCCATCATCGCGTTCATCTCACTCCGGTCGAGCCCGCGGAAGTACACCGCCATCAGAAACGCGGCCATCTGATAATCGGGTATCTGGCCCTTCGCGTAGGTGAGTACGAGCTCCCTGATCTCCCGCGGTTCCAGCCGTTCGCCGTCCCGTTTGCGTTCAATCAGACGTGGTACGATCATTTAGCCTCAGCCGGGGTATCTGTCTTGGTCAACATCACCTCGTAATCGGAGTTCATATGCGCGGCCTTAAGTATTTGTCTGCAGGATTGCTGCTCACTGCCTCGATTGCGGGCGCCCAGACGGCAGCCGATCACATCGCGCTTGGCGACAAAGAATACGTCGCCATGAACGCTCCCGCTGCTCTGCAGCACTACGAAGCCGCAATCAAGGAAGATCCCAAGAACTACGAAGCCCTCTGGAAGGCTTCGAGGTCAGCTGTCGACCTGGGATCATACGAGCGCGACGACGAAAAGCGCGGCCTCTATTTCAGGAACGCCGAGTTGTACGCGCGGCGCGCCGTCGAAGCCAATCCGGGTGACGCTGAGGGCCACTTTCACCTCGCCCGCTCGTTGGGAAAAAACGCCCTCACGCAGGGTCCGAGGGCACGAGTCAAGTACGCCGGCGACGTTCGCACTCAGGCACTCGAGTGTCTCAAGATCGATCCCAAACACCCTGGCTGTTTACACGTGATGGGAATGTGGAACGCCGAGGTGATGCGATTGAACGGATTCACTCGCATGCTGGCGAAGAATTTCCTTGGTGGGAAAGTCTTCGAGTCGGCAAACTGGGGCGAGGCAAAGCGCTATATGGAGGAATCCGTCGCCAATGAGCCGGACCGGATCGTGCACCACCTCGATCTCGCCGGCGTCTACCGCGATATGGGCGACAAGGCGAAGGCGCGGGCAGAGTGGCAGGCGGTGATGAAGCTGCCGAACCGGGATTACAACGACGGCAAGTACAAGGCGGAGGCAGACGCCGGACTCAGAGCCGGCTAGGTCTTAAGCGCGGCGCTGAGTTCTTCCTCTTCTTCTTCCGCTTCCTCTTCCCTCTCCGCGGCAGCGCGCTCCAGCTCCTCGGCCAGTTCGTCCCAGATGTCGTCGTCCCCGCGGAATCCCCGCACGCGTAGTCCGATGCGATGGCGTGTCTCGTCTCCACTCGCGGGTGCCCAGAGAAGCGCGACGCTCGCTCCGAGTATTGCTCCCAGTGCAATCCCCGCGGTAAACAGACCAATATTATTCCAGTCGGGAACAGTCTCGTGGGGAACGCCATCCCGCTGGGGCTGAGGAATCGATCCCGGGGGTGGTGCCTTGGGGCCGGGCGAGGTCGGTCTGGGCGGGCTGGGCGAATTGAACATAAGAGCCTGGCTCAGGGGATGGTAAGAAATTTGCCCTGAACCCCACCTAGCAATAGCCGTGCGAGGACGCTGAATGAGCAGTTCAGGTAAAATGGTATTATTGGTTGAGGACAACGAGGACAACCGCATCGTCTATTCCACCATCCTGAAGCACTTCGGTTACGAGGTAACCGAGGCGCTGAACGGTGAGGAAGGAATAGCAAAAGCCCGGTCGGAAAAGCCTGATCTGATCCTGATGGATATATCCATCCCGATCATCGACGGCTGGGAGGCAACCCAGGTGCTGAAGCACGATCCGTCGACGAAGGGGATCCCCATCATCGCACTCACCGCGCACGCGCTCGCGTCCGATCGCGAGAAGGCGATGGAGGTCGGCTGCGATGGATACCTTGCCAAGCCCTGTGAACCGAGAGCGGTAGTCGCGGAGGTGCAGAGATTCCTCGGCAAGAACAATGGAGCGTAAGGGACGGATTCTTGTCGTCGACGATCACGAGGACAACATCGAGCTGCTCCGCGCTCGGTTGGAGGCGCGGGGGTACATAGTGGAGGGAGCGAGCGACGGACAAGCCGCGTTGGATGCGGTAGAGCGCTCCTGCCCCGATCTGATCCTCCTCGACGTGATGATGCCGAAGATGGACGGCATGGAAGTCGTGCGCCGCCTCAAGGCAAAGAGAGAAAGCAAAGAGCTTCCGTTCATCCCCGTGATCATGCAGACCGCGCTGGACTCCACCGAGAACAAGGTCGAGGGTCTGGACGCCGGCGCCGACGACTACATCACCAAGCCGATCAACTTCGCCGAGCTCGAAGCGCGGGTTAACTCGCTCCTCCGCATCAAGAAGCTCCAGTCGGACCTGGCCGAGAGCAAGCAGGAGCTGTCGGAGCTGAACGACAAACTGCGGCGCATTTCCCTCACCGATGGCCTGACGGACATAGACAACAGGCGTTCGCTCGAGGAGCGTCTCGGAGAAATGTGGCAGCACTCTATCCGTCTGCACGAGCCAATAGCGCTCATCATGTGCGACATCGACAAGTTCAAGAGCGTAAACGACAACTACGGCCACCAGGCCGGGGATTCAGTGCTCAAGACGGTCGCGCAGCTCCTCAAAGGTGCGGCGCGCGAGATCGACCGCGTCGGTCGCTACGGCGGAGAGGAGTTCCTTCTCATTTTGTCCGGCACGGTGCTCGATGCCGCGATGACCTTCGCGCAACGGCTGCGGGAGATTGTGGAGGGCCATACATTTTCATTGCCCGATGGCAAGACGATCACCCGGACGATAAGCTGCGGCGTGGCGGCTGCGCCCCATCCGCGGGTGAAGGATCAGGAGGCACTGTTGAGAGCGGCGGACGATGCTCTCTACGTGGCGAAGGAGACCGGGCGCAACCGAGTGGTGCGCTTCGACGGCGCTGATTTCAACGAACATACGCAGGGCAAAGGAAACAACTCGTCGGATGGCGAAAAGCCGGTCAAGCAGGCAGCAGGCAGCGGAGCAGGCAGCGCCACCGCAGGCGCAACCACAGGCTCCAAGGCCTCGGCAGAAGTCCGAAGAGCCCCAGCTTAGTCGCGCCGGCGAGCTGCGCGGCCTCCTCACCCGCGCATCCCACGACTACTACGTTCTGGATCGTCCGACGATCTCGGACGCCGAATACGACAAGCTCTTTCGCGAGCTCCAGGAGCTGGAGAAGAATTTTCCGGAATGCCTCGCGCCGGATTCGCCGACTTTGCGGGTCGGCGCCGAGCCCCAAAGCCAGCTCACCAAGCACGAGCATATCCGGCCGATGCTCTCGCTCGCCAACGCGTTCGACGACGAGGAGCTGCGCGCCTGGGAAGAGCGGCTGGTGCGGATGGCGGGCGACGACGTCGCAAAGTCGGGTTACTCCGCGGAGCTCAAGATCGACGGCATCGCTGTCGCGCTCACCTACGAGAATCAGCTTTTTGTCATGGGCGCCACGCGCGGCAATGGCGCCATCGGGGAGGATGTGACGGTGAACCTCCGGACCGTGCGCGACGTTCCGCTGCGCCTCCACGAGAACGCGCCGAAGGGACGAATTGAGATTCGGGGCGAGATCTACTTCCCCTTCGATCGCTTCGAGGAGATGAACGAGGCGAGGGCGCGCCCAGGCGATTCCCTCTTTGCCAACCCGCGCAACACGGCGGCGGGAAGCCTGCGACAACTGGATCCCGCTATTACGGC
>Ga0137388_10001081_pt1 | contig 16284 bp, 14 predicted proteins | sample 15con2h14AmetaG_FD_104644 | JGI IMG/M metagenome (GOLD analysis project Ga0137388, IMG submission 104644) | Vadose zone soil microbial communities from Angelo Coast Range Reserve, California, USA - 15con2h1.4A metaG | ecosystem: Environmental > Terrestrial > Soil > Vadose zone > Saprolite...
AGGAAGATGGCGAAGTCTTGTCCGACTCACCCTCCGGGATTGCGCTAGAAACCGGGAAAACTCTGGACCGGGGAAAAATCGCGGAAAGCTTGCGGGCGCTCTACCGGACGGGAGATTATGCCGATCTACGTGCGGTCGTCACACCGCAGTCGAATGGGGTGCGACTGGACTTTGTTGTGCGGGAGAACTTGTTTTTCAATCAGGTGCGCATCGAGGGTCTCTCTGCGCCGCCGAGCGATGCCTCCGCAGCGGCGGCGATGCAACTGACGCTCGGCCAGACTTACCGGAAGGCCGCCGTCGACGAGGCGTTGGAGCGGTTGCGAGAGACGCTTCGGGATGAGGGTTTGTATGAGGCCGAAGTCTCTGCTGAAACTGTGCCGCATACGGAGACGCATCAGATGGACATTGTCGTGCACGTGAAGCCCGGCCCCCGCGCGCGTGTCGGAATCATCCAGCTGAAGAATGGCACGGAGTATCGCGATGCGGAAATCCTGTCGCGCTTGAAAATGAAGGCAGGTGGAGTAATCACGTCAGCCAAGCTGCGACGCGGGACGGACCGCGTACGGAAATTTCTGGTCAAGAAGGGGCATCTCAGCGGGAGAGCTGCAGTGCGCCGGGGCAACTATGACGCCGCGAAAAACACGATTCCCCTCGAGCTGGAGGTAACGGAAGGACCGGGGGTGCGCATGACCCTGACGGGCGCGAAATTCTCTCAGGGCGAACTGAAAAAATTGATCCCCATTTATCAGGAAGGGGCTGTTGACGCGGATCTGCTGGAAGAAGGGAAACGCAATGTTCGCGAGCGGCTGGAAAGACAGGGGTATTTCGACGCGGAGGTGAATTACACGACAGAAACGCATGAGGTGAAATCGAAACACGGCGCAGCGCAAAGCACGGAAGAAATTATTACTTACACGGTGGAGCGGGGCACCCGGCACAAACTAATCGGCATAGAAATCACGGGGAACAAGTACTTCGACTCTGAGCTTCTGCGAAGCCGATTGCAAATCTTTGGTGGGGCCTTCGGTTCGCCGGGACGGTTTAGCCGCAGGCTGGTGGATTCCGACGCGCAATCGATGCGAAGTCTTTATCAGACGAACGGATTTCTCGATGCCAAGGTCGACCAAGCCATCGAAGACAATTACAAAGGCAAACAGGGCGATGTATTTATCCGCTTCGTGGTTCAGGAAGGAAAGCAGACGCGCGTCGCCTCGCTGGCGATCGAGGGGATTCATGCGTTCAAGGAAGAGGAACTTCTAGGCGTTGTGGGCTCGACTCCAGGGCAGCCGTATTCCGATTTCGGAGTAACGACCGATCGCGACAATATTTTGGCGCTTTATTTTAACGAGGGATTTCCTGAGGCGAGCTTTACGGCCACGGCGGAACCCATCTCCACCGATCCGGCAGCGCAAAATGTGGACGTTCGGGGGAACACGCCTTTGTCTCAGCAAAACGAGAAAAAAGAGCGCAAGGAAGGGGGCGCTGAGTCTGCGTTCGAGCAAGCCGAGGCAGTTAGGCTCGTGTATCACATCCAGGAAGGTCCGCAAACACGCGTCCGGCGAATCCTAATTGGCGGATATGAGCACACCCGGCAGGGAGTGATCCGCCGTGAGGTACATATCAAAGCAAAAGAACCACTTCGCGAAGGGGACGTCGTGGAATCACAAAGGCGGCTGTACAACCTCGGTGTCTTCAATCGTGTCACCATCGAACCGCACAATCCCAACGGAACAAATCCTGAGAAAGACGTCGCTGTTCTCGTTGAGGAAGCCAAGCGCTACACGATAGCCTACGGCGGCGGATTCGAAGTGCAGAGGCTTGCGAGCACGACGAGTCCGACCGGGGCACAGATTCAGGCCGCTCCGCGCGGAATTCTCGAGCTCAGCAAGCTAAATCTTACCGGGCGCGGGGACTCGCTATCGTTCAAACTGCGCGGCAGCACCTTGCAGGGGCGGGCCTTGCTGGGGTACTCGGTGCCGAACGCCTTTGCCGATCCCCATTTCAGTTTTCAGGCGACAGCGTTCGCGGAAAAAACGCGCGACATCAATACGTTTACGCAAGAGCGCTACGAGGGTGGCGTGCAATTGACCGACCAAATCACGCCGCTGACAACGGTGCTGTATCGCTATACCTTCCGCCAAGTTCGCGTCTCCAACCTCAACATCTTGAGCGATGAAATACCCCTCTTCAACCAGCCAACCCTGGTTTCACAATTCGGAGTGACGTGGTTCCGCGATTCGCGCGATAACCCCGCCGATGCCTCGAAGGGCAGTTTTAACAGTGCCGACTTCAGCGATGCCGACACAAATTTTGGTTCCGGCGCCAGCTTTCTGCGGTTTTTCTTTCAAAATTCCACCTATTACCCAATCAAGCGCCGATTCAGCTTTGCGCGTTCGGCGCGATTTGGCATCCTGGTGCCTTATCGCGACACGGTTTCTTTGAGTTTCCCACCGCCCGCCCCGGGGCAATGCCTCCCCGGTACGCTACCATCAGGACCGACTCCAACGATCATTCCCCTGCCGGAGCGTTTCTTCGCGGGCGGCGGTAATTCCCTGCGCGGCTTCGCGCTGAATCAAGCTGGGCCGCGCGATCCCTGTACGGGTTTCCCGGTCGGTGGCCAGGCCATGCTGGTGCTCAACCAGGAATTCCGTTTCCCGATGCGCTTGCCGTTCGTCGGAACATCGCTGGGGGGCGCCATTTTTTATGACGGCGGCAATGTGTACAGCCGATTGAGCCGAATTTCCCTCCACTCGATGCTCCCGGCGCCCACATTTGTGCTGCAAAATCCGGCGCTTCCCGCGGGATCAACGAACCTGGCAGTGTGTGCCACAAACTGCACGAACGAACTCAACTATTTTGCTCACACCGTCGGTTTTGGGGTGCGATATAAGACCCCAGTAGGTCCGATCCGCATCGATCTGGGATATCAGCTCAATCGTCCGTTGTTTGTTATTCCGATTCCGTGTCCGAGCAGTTCCACGACTTGCCAGGTTGGCTCGCTGGGCCAGCAAAGCACGCGACTCCCCGGTTTTCAAATCTTTTTCAATCTGGGGTCGACCTTCTAATGCACGGGCTGACCATTCGCGTTTTTCTGTTCTCGCTGCTGATGGCAAATGCAGCGGAAATGCTGCTGCCGCAGGAAATCGTAGATCGTATTGTCGCGCGGGTTGAGAACGACGTCATCTTATGGAGCGACGTCCGCCTGCTCAGCCGCTACCAGCAATTCCTAGACGGAAAATCGGAGACGGACGCCCAGATTCTGGACAGGCTGATCGATCAGTGGATCGTTCGAACGGAGGCCGACGTATCCCGATTCCCGCACCCCACGGATGCGGAGATCGACCGCGATATGGAGCGGCTGCGGAAATCGTTCCAATCGACGGAGGAGTTCGAGGCCAGGAGAAAGCAAGTTGGATTGAGCGACGCGGAAGTGCGCGGAATCGTAGCGTCACAGCTGTACTTAAGCAACTACCTCGACTCACGTTTTCGTCCAGGGGTGCAAATCGACCTCAAGACGATTGACGACTTCTACGAGAAGTCCGTCGTCCCTCAGGCAAAAGCGCGCGGGCAAGAGCCGCCGCCGCTGGACGCCGCACGCGACTACATCCAGGAGGCATTGGTCCAGCGCGGAATCAATGACCAGGCCGATCAATGGCTCATAGAGAGCAAAGCCCGGCTGCACATTGAAAAGTTTCTCGAACAGGCGGCGAAATGACACAAGAGACCCGCCGCCGGAAGTGGCGCTGGTTGCGTCACGTCGCTTGGATTCTCTGCGCAAAGATCATCCTGGTCGTTACCGGCTTGGCGATTTTTTTCGGGAGCGGCGCCGGCAATCCGCTGTTGAGCCGTCTGCTGGTAAGCCGCTTGGAACGGATGACGGGTGGCAAGGTAGAATTCCGCGCGTTGTCCATTCAATGGTTTTCCATGCGGGCGACGGTCAAGGGCCTCGTGATTCATGGGAAGGAACCCGCGGGCACGGAACCTCTTCTCACCGCGGAAGAAGTGCAGGCGCGCCTCCGCATCGATTCCTTTTGGGGGCGTAAAATTTCGTTGACTGAGCTCTTGGTCCAGCAGCCTCACGTGCATATCCGGGTTGAAAGGAACGGCACCTCTAATGTTCCCGTGCCTCCGCGGCCTGCATCCATAAACAAACCACTGCGCGATACTCTATTTGAATTGCACGTCCGGCGCCTTGCGATTGCAGATGGGTGGGTTCTTTACAACGACACAAAGACACCGATCACGGTGCATGGGGGAGACCTCCGGTTTGGGCTCGACGCGGGGGGCACAGCAGACCGACCTTTGTATCTTGGCAACCTTGACTGGCAGACATTTCAATTCACATCGAAGCGCTACGTGCCCCTGCCGGTCGGCCTGTCGGCGAAGTTCACGCTTTGGCGCGATGGCTTCACGCTCGAGCAAGGAGTGCTTAGCGTGGGGCGCTCGCATCTCGATGCACAGGCGGAAATGAATAATTTCGCGAACCCGCAGTGGAGTTTTCGGTACCGCGGCTGGGTGGATCTGCTGGATTTCAGGGAAACCTTGCGTGAACCAACGGTGCCGGCGGGTCGCGTGGATCTTCATGGAGAAGGTCAGCTCGTCGGCGGCGAATTCAAGGGCAGTGGGAATTATTCCGGGCAGAACATCGCACTTCCGTATGAGGTCTTTCATGCTACTGGACTCACAAGCCGCGGCAGCTATCAAATCGACAACCATGGCCTCGAGATTCCGGATTTTTTTGCCGGAGCCTTCGGCGGCAGGGTAACCGGGCGCGTGACGATGCGATTTGAAGGGCTGAAATTCAGGGCGGACACCCATGTGCAGGACGTGAGGCTCGCCGGTGTCCTGCCGTCGATCGAGCACCGGGATTTCCCCATCGACGAACTGCACTGGGATGCACTCATCACCGCAGACACCGTGGAAACTTGGAGTGGCGCTTTCGAGCACTTCGAAATCTCCGCGAACACCGTGTGGGAAACTCCGGAACAACCAGCAGCACATCATCAACCGGTGAGCGCCGCATGGAAGTTCCGCTATCGTTACGATCCCAATATCCTGGCGATCGACGCCGGAGAATTCGAAACACCATCGTCGCGTGGCACCATCGACGGAATTCTTGGTCCGCGCAACTCGACCCTGAATGTGCGGTTTGAAACCGGAGCTCTGGAGACGTACAAAGATTTTATCGACCGGCTGCGCGGAGCTTCGCCTGGTTCGGCGGACGCTGCGAAGCAAATTTCGGGGAGCGTGCGGTGGGATGGCAAGATCGTGGGCACGTCCGGCGGCTCTACGTTTCAAGGGCACCTGCGGGGAGAGCACACCCGTTACGATGGAGTCTTTCTGGATTTTCTTGAAGGTGATCTGACCTATTCGCCCTCCGAGCTTGCGGTGGCGCGCGGACATACCGGACGCGGCGCCATGGAAGCAAATATCGAAGGGTCACTTTCCCTGACGAAATGGAATTTCCTGCCGGAGAACAGTTGGACGGCAGAAGCGAATTTCGAAAAAGTGCCCGCCGAAAGCCTCGAACTACTGCTCGGGATGCCCTATCCCGTAAAGGGCTCATTGACGGGTCAATTTCACGGCCGGGGCACCCGTGAACAGCCCAGTGTTACCGGACTCTTCGACCTTGCCGAAGGCCAGGCATATGGACTTTCCTTCAATCGTCTCCGCGGCCAACTGAACGTCTCGCCCGATGAGGTGCGCATCGCGGATGCAGAGCTGCGGTTCTTCCCGCCAGGAAAAGAAAACGGGAGAGGCGCGGGAATTATCACGGGTTCGGCTGGTTACCGCTACCAGGATCAAACGATTTCCGCTGACCTCGTAGGAGCGGCGCTGCCGCTGGAGAATTTTGAAAAATTGCAATCGGCCCGCCTGCCCGTCGGCGGGCAGGTGACTTTCCGCATAAGGGCCAACGGCCCCGTGAGAACGCCACTCGGCGAGGGCACCTTTCGCGTCGTGGACCTCCGAATTGGTCAGGTGATCGTTGGCAGCTTCGATGGCAAACTTATTTCAGACGGTCGCACAGCACATCTGGAATTGGGGTCCGCCATGACCACGGGAGAAATTTCCGGCGGCTATACGCTCGGACTTGCCGATCCCTACCCGCTGAGCGGGAAGGTTTCTATCAAGAATATTGATCTTGACCCCTTCCTGCTGGCGGCCTTGCACCTGAAGGAATTCAACGGCCATGCCAACGCAGACGGAGACATTTCGGTAAATGGCTCGCTGAAACAGCCAGAGAGCATCATCGTGGATGCAAATCTCTCGCGGCTCGCGATGAATTACGCCAACGTTCGTCTGGAGAACACCGGACCTGTTCACTTCCGATCGACAAAGAACAGTCTGGAGATTGACCCCGTCACCTTAAAGGGAGCGGAAACCAATTTGCAGATTGCGGGTTCGGTGCAGTTCGCCGGACGGCGCAACGTCGGATTGCGTCTTAACGGGGCGCTGGACTTGCGGCTCATCAGCGGATTTGAGCCGAATCTCGACGCGCGCGGTCCCGCGCAAATCAACGCATCCTTCGAGGGAACTCTGGACCGCCCGCGCATCACTGGGCGGGTGCACATCGAAAACGCTTCCGCGCGCGCTGCGGATTTTCCCACCGGACTCAGCGCTATCACTGGCGACGTGGTCTTCGACGCGGCACGCCTGTACTTCGAGAATATGAGCGCGGAATCCGGCGGCGGGACACTGCATCTTTCCGGGAGCGTGAATTACGCAGAGAGTCCGCTTCGCTACGACGTCAGCGTACGCACCGATCGGGTCCGCATCCGCTATCCGGAGGGCATGAGCTGGCTGGTAGGAGGTTCTCTAAGACTGACCGGTACGCCGGTAGCGGGATTGCTCTCCGGGAAGGTGACAATCGAGCGAGTCACACTCACGCAAGGCATCGAAGTTGCCGGCATGCTGGTGTCGGCAAAGGAAGGAATCACCAGCCCGACGACCAGTTCACCGTACCTGCGCAATCTGCAATTCGACGTGGAAGCCGTCTCCACGCCTGATGCGCGTATGGAATGGCCCGGCGCGCAATTGCATGCCGATGCGAGTCTTCGCGTGCGGGGGACGTGGGAACACCCCATTCTCCTGGGGCACATTCACATTCTATCGGGTGACTTGTATTTTGCGGGAAACCGTTATCGAGTCAGTCGCGGAGATTTGAACTTTGCCAATCCGTTCCGTCTCGATCCGGTGTTGAACGTGGAAGCAACCACGACGATTCAACAGTATGAGATCACGCTGAATTTCAATGGCCCGGCCAGCAAGCTTACCCTGGCGTATCGCTCCGATCCTCCCCTTCCAGCAAACGACATCATTACATTGCTTGCTCTGGGCCAGACCAGTTCGGAGGCGACCGCGCGGAGCGGCGGTACGTCACAGAGCGGAACCGCGGGGGCCTCAGCGATTCTTTCGGAAGCCATATCCAGCCAACTGGGCGGGCGGGTCGAGCGGCTGTTCGGCATCACGCGCTTTCGCGTTGATCCCGGTCTTGCAGGAGTAGGTTCGACGGGCTCCCAACAAAACGCGGGGTCGCGCGTGACTGTCGAGCAACAGATCGCGCGCAACCTCACGATCACGTACGTTTCGAATGTGAGCTCTACACAACAGCAGGTCATTCAAGTGGAATACAACGTGGATCGAAACGTATCCATTGTGGGACTGCGCGATCAGAACGGGACGTTTGGTATCGATATAAAAATCAAAAAGCGCTTTCAATAGTGAAAAAGCGCTTCTCGAGTTGCAATTCGCATTATTGCGGATCTTGCTGCTGCGCGGCCACTTGACCCTGCCCGCGAAGTTGCCCTCTGCGCTGCTGCCAGCGGCCCTGGCCGTTCCCGAGGCGTGCCGACTGGCCAATCTCCGGATTCTGCTGCTTCAATTCTGCTAACGAATCCTTAGCGGCTTTGGCGCCTGCTGCACGAATGGCAGCCTGTGTTTCACGCCCGATCTTGGGCATTTCCGCGGCGACCTTCTGTCCAAGCGGCGAGCCGTAAAATTGCAGCAGTCCTTTGATTTCGTCGTCCGTAAAGTGCTTGTCGTAAATTCCAACGAGTTGACCCGTTACCTCGTCGACGCCGAATTTCTTCTGGTTACTCGCTGCAAACGCATTCACAAATGCCTGGCCTTTGTCATTATTGGGAACGCTGGCGAGCAATTTTTCCCTGGACTGTTCGATGGCCGCGTTCGCGCCGTCCTGCACGAGGTCGCGCGCGCCGACCAATTCCATCAACGAACGAATGTCCGCTTCTTTCACCGGGTCAATGGAGGAATTCCCTTGCGGAGGCGCTGCATTCCCCGGCGCCGGAGCGGCGCTTTGATGCGATGCTTGCACGGAGTCTTGTGAAGCTCCCTGGATCACCAGGAAAAATGTACCAACGTAAATAATGACCAGTGCAAGGACCGCTTTCATGACTGCCTCCGTGGCGGCTTCGCTCCTAGTTGCGCCACGGCTCCGATTTTAGGAAGAGCCTTGGTGCGGCGCGACTGTATCGGGGGACAGTCGTGCTCCGTCGTTCACTGGCCTAAGGTTCAGGCCCGGGAACAGGAAATGAATATCTGTTACGATGCCTCGCCATGAACAAGACAGAAGTGAGGGGTGGCACGTCTGCGGGAGCAAGTGTGCCCGCCGAGGTCGTCGAGCGCGAAGCGGGCCTGCAACACAAGCTCACACCGGGGCAGCTCGCCATGATCGGCCTCGGGAGCACGATCGGAACGGGTTTATTTCTGGGAAGCGCCATTTCGGTGAAGCTTGCGGGGCCGGCCGTGATCTTGAGCTTTGTTGGAGCAGCCTTTATAGCGGTGACGATGATGTGGGCGCTGGCGGAGATGGCCGCGGCGCACCCGGCGGCAGGTTCGTTCGGACTCTACGCGGAGATGTACTTGCATCCATGGGCGGGGTTTGCCATTCGACTGACCTATTGGCTGTGCATGATGGCAGTAGTGGGCAGCGAAGTGGTGGCTGCTTCGATCTATTGCAGATTGTGGTTCGCGGAGACTCCTTCGTGGGTCTGGATCGGATTGTTCTCGGCGGTGATTCTTTACGTCAACTGCACCAGCATCGGAAATCTTGGAACATTTGAATACTGGCTTTCAATGGTCAAGGTAGTGACCATCGTGGCCTTCTTGATTTTGGGGACGGCGTTGTTGCTCGGTGTGGGATTTGCGAGAGTCGGCTTCGCAAACTACACCTCGCACGGCGGTTTTATTCCGAATGGGTGGCAGGGCGTTGGGCTGGGAGTCATTTTAGGGCTTTTCAGTTTCTTCGGAATTGAAGTTGTGGGAAGCACGGCCGGCGAAGCGGCAAATCCAAAAGTAGCGGTTCCGAAGGCGCTGCGCAGGACACTCATCGTGCTGGTGCTGTTCTACGTTGCCGGGCTCGCACTGGTTGTGGGCATTGTCCCGTGGACGCAGATCGGTCTCGGCGAGAGTCCCTTCGTCCACGTTTTTCGGACCGTGGGTATTCCTGCCGCGAGTCACATCATGAATTTCGTGGTACTGACGGCGGCGCTTTCCAGTGCCGTTGCCAATTTGTATTTCGCCGCCCGGCTGGCTTTTTCGCTCGCGCGCGGCGGCTATCTACCCATGGCGCTTGGCCGATTGAGCGGAAAGAACATGCCGGTGGTTGCGGTGCTGGCTTCGGCGGGAGGAATGGCTGCGGCGTTGGTTCTGTCAGAGTACTTTAAGGATTCTCTTTTCATATTTATGATTGGGCTCAGCACGTTTGGGGCGCTATTCGCTTGGCTGATGACATTGTTGACTCACCTGGCGTTCCGGCGCTTTCACAAACGGCAGGCAAGACCATACCTTCAGCTGGGGCCACCTGGGCCGTGGGCGTCGCTCGCTGGGTTGGGCGGAGTGTTGGCAGTCTTGGTCTCAACCTGGGGGGTTCCGGGATTTCGCATTACTTTGCTGGCTGGCGTACCCTGGCTGGCGTTCATTACGGTGTGTTACTTTGTTTGGAGAAAAGCTGGTTCCCGCAATACCCTCCGAGGAGAAGCGCACGATGGATGACCTTCTGAAGTGGCGCGGGGAATTCCCGATCCTGGACCGCACCACTTACATGATCAGCAATTCGCTCGGCGCTATGCCTCGCGGGGTGTACGAAGGGTTGCGCTCCTACGCTGATTCCTGGGCGGAGCGCGGAGTTCGCGCCTGGGAGGAGGGCTGGTGGGAAATGGCCGTCAGCGTGGGCGACCAGATCGCGCCGCTGATTGGAGCTGGCCAAGGCGAGATTTCGTTGCACCAGAATGTGACGCTAACCCAGGCGGTGATTTCGTCCTGCTTTGACTTTCGCGGGCCTCGTAGCAAGGTTGTATTGGTCGAACTGGAGTTTCCTTCGATTCAGTACTTCTACCAGGAGCAACGCCGGCTTGGCGCCCGGGTCGAAATCGTTCCGACTCCGGACCACATTCGCATTGATCTGGATAAGCTTCTTGCGGCCATTGACGAAACAACGCTGCTCGTGCCGATTTCCCAAGTCCTCTTCCGTAGTTCTTGCATCGTTGACGTCCGAGCCATTGTTGAGCGGGCTCACCGTGTCGGCGCTCATGTGGTTCTGGATCTTTTCCAGGCTGCAGGATCGATTCCTCTCGACGTGCGCGACCTGGGTGTTGATTTTGCGGTAGGCGGAGTCCTCAAGTGGCTCTGTGGCGGACCGGGTGTCGCTTACCTTTATGTCCGCGAAGATTTACGCGCCAAGCTGCGCCCCGCGCTAACCGGATGGATCGCTCACCGCCGCCCGTTCGCTTTTGAAACCGGCGCTATTGATCCTCGCGAAGATTCTTTCCGCTATCTGAACGGCACTCCACACATTCCCGCACTTTATGCGTGCCAGCCCGGGCTGGAGATTCTCAACAAGGTTGGCATTGCAGCGATCCGGGACAAATCGATGCGCATGACCACGCAGCTCATTGAAGGGGCTCGTGTTCGCGGCTGGCGCGTGAACACGCCGGAAAACCCTGCGGAGCGGGCGGGGACGGTTTCAGTCGAATGCCCGCATGCGTATGAGGTGTGCCGCGAACTCCTCGCCCGGGACATCATTGTCGACTTTCGCCCGAAGGCGGGCGTGCGCGTCTCCCCGCATTTCTACAATCGCGAGGATGAATGCGACTTTACCCTCGCGCAAATGGAAGAAATCCTGAAAACCGGCGCGTGGGAAAAACATGCGGCGGCGGAAGCTCATGCCTGAAAAAAATGAATTCGGTGTGCAACGCTTAGAAATGATCGAAAAACAGTTGCGCCGTCGCGGTATCAGTGAAGCGGCTGTGCTGGCCGCGATGATGGCAGTACCGCGGCACGAATTCGTACCGAAGGAACTGCGTTCGCGCGCGTATGAGGACATGCCCTTACCCATCGGCGGCGGGCAGACCATTTCGCAACCTTACATCGTCGCGGCCATGACCGCGGCGTTGCATTTGCAGCTAAACGACCGGGTTCTGGAAATTGGCACAGGCTGTGGTTATCAAGCTGCCGTGCTCTCGCTTCTAGCCAAGGAAGTTTTCACGATTGAACGGCGGCCGGAGCTGGCATCCGCCGCTTCCGCCACGCTTGCTCGGCTCGGCTACCCAAACGCGCACGTACATTGCGGTGATGGCACGCTTGGACTGCCGGAATTCGCTCCTTTCGACGCCATCCTCGTTGCCGCCGCTGCCCCAGCGGTTCCTAAGCCGCTCCTTGCGCAGCTTGCCGAAGGTGGGCGGATGATTCTTCCCGTGGGAGATGCGGAACACCAGGAATTGCAGCTCATCGAAAAGCGCGGTGATGCATTCCCGACAAGGATGCTGGAAAGCTGTCGATTTGTCCCGCTCGTTGGCTACCATGGCTGGCAGGAGCCTTCGTAAAGATGAGCGCAACGGCGCCCGATCTCTCCATCATCATTCCCTCCTACAATGAAGAATTGCGCCTGCCTGCCACGCTGGAGAGGGTTGCGGAGTATCTTTCGACTTCCGGGCGCGAAGCGGAAGTACTGGTCGTGGACGACGGCTCAAAAGACGGCACGGCCGCAGTGGCCGAATATTTTCGCATCAAGATTCCCACGCTGCGCGTGGTTGCGAATGGCGTGAACCGAGGCAAGGGCTACAGCGTACGCCACGGCATGAAGGAAGCCCGCGGCCGCATCGCGCTTTTCACGGACGCCGATCTCTCCGCCCCGATTGAAGAAGCCGGCAAACTCATTGACGCCCTCGAGACCCATGACGTGGCGATTGGCTCCCGGGCGATGGACCGCAGCCTGATCAGTGTGCATGAGTCTCCTTTTCGCGAATTCGCTGGAATCATTTTCAACAAGATTGTACGAATCATTTTGTGGCTGCCGTTTGTCGATACGCAGTGTGGATTCAAAGCGTTTCGCCGGGACCGCTGCGGCATACTCTTCGAGCAGCAAACGATTGAGCGTTTTGGGTTCGATCCGGAGTTACTGTACCTGGCCCGGCATCATGGATTGCGCGCGGTTGAAATTCCGGTGCGATGGGGACATTCACCGGCCACGAAAGTGAGCATGCTCCGAGACAGCCTGCAGATGTTTATCGACGTTTTCACGATCCGGTGGAATTCGGTGATGGGCCGGTACCCGCGCAAACGTTGATTTCCTCAGCCCATACTTTGTGATACAAAGTACTTGACAAGCAGAGGCCTTGTGCTAACCTCTCTTTTATGGCGACCCTTGGTCCGCTTCGTTCTCCCCAACGCGAGCCCATCCCCATCGACGCTCGCGCCGCCGATCATCTCCGCTACATCCGCGAAACGATGGAGAGCGCCGCCGAATTTACCGCCGTGCCTGGATGGGGCGGTGTGGCTATGGGGGCTACCGCCCTGGTGGCTGCATTCGTGGCTTCACGGCAGACTACGCCTCGCGCCTGGCTGGCCGTCTGGCTGATCGAAGCCTTCGTGGCCGTAGCCATTGCGGCTCCTGCCGCAGCCACCAAAGCGCACCGCGCCAACTCCGCACTTTTCTCCGGGCCAGGCCGAAAATTTGTTCTAAGCTTTTCACCGCCAATTGTTGTCGGAGGCCTTTTGAGCTTCGTTCTGTATCACGCCGGCATCCTCGGGGTTCTGCCGGGTGTCTGGCTTTTGTTGTACGGGACCGCGATTGTTACGGGCGGGGCGTTTTCCGTGCGTATTGTGCCGGTGATGGGTTTGTGCCTGATGTTGCTCGGCGGGGCCGCCCTTTTCGCGCCGGCGGCCTGGGGAGATGCGTTCATGGCCGCGGGCTTTGGGGTCGTGCAGATCGGCTTTGGCTGGTGGATCGCGCGGAATTATGGAGGCTAGCAGGAATTCGTATGGCTAAATCGTCTACAGCGCGTCAAGAACGTCTGCAGCGGTCTCGCGAGAGCAGCGTCCCCTTGGAAGCTGTCCGCAATCCAGCCCGGGAAGCCGTTCCTGCGGATCTGGACCGACTGATTCACGAACGCATTCGCCTGGGAATCGTCAGCGCGCTGGCGGTTAATCGCTCGCTGACGTTTAATGAACTAAAGGCGCTGCTGAAAACCACCGACGGCAACCTAAGCGTTCATGCCCGCCGGCTGGAAGAAGCCGATTACATCGTGTGCACGAAGTCGTTCGACGGGCGCTTGCCGAAGACGGAATTCCGGCTGACGGCTTCCGGACGCCGGGCACTGGAGCGATATCTGAATCACATGGAAGCTCTGATTCGCGCGACGCGCGAAGGCTGACCGGCAAAATTTTTTGACTTCATACTTTGTAATGTAGAGTAGTTTGCACTGCTTCCCCCGCGGCGGAGAAAGAACATGCTCATGCACCAACTCACGGTACGACAAATCCCCACCGCGCGGCCGGTCATCGACCAAGCTCCACGGCTCCACGTAGCGATCATCTCGGACGGCAATGGCCGATGGGCCACTTCGCGGGGTTTGCCTCGTTCCGCCGGCCATCGCGCCGGCGCCGAGGCAGCTCGCCTGGTCATCGAAGCTGCGCCGCGCATCGGCATTCACACGCTGACCCTCTTTGCGCTCTCCTCCGCGAATTGGAAGCGGCCCGCCGCCGAGGTCCATGCGATTCTGCGGCTGCTTCACGAATACCTTCTTACGGAAACGACGCACTGTATCGACGAAGGTGTGCGGCTCAGCATCATCGGTCGCCGGGATCGTCTGCCCGCCACGTTCCGCCAGGCGATTTCGGATTCAGAAGCCGCCACAGCGAAGGGCACGCGCCTTCACCTTCGGCTCGCGGTGGATTATTCCGCCCGCGAGGCCATCTATCACGCCGCTTGCCGGTTTTACAAAGTCACGGAGCTTTCTCCCGAATCCTTCAGCGCCGTGCTTGCGGAAGTCCTTCGCGGGGGCTCGACGGAAGTTGATTTGTTGATCCGCACGGGCGGCGAGCAGCGACTTTCCGATTTTCTCTTGTGGGAGTGCGCCTTTGCGGAATTCGTGTTTCTGGATAAACGCTGGCCGGACTTCACGGCCGCCGATCTGGAAGTGGCGGTGGAAGAATTTGACCGGCGCCAGCGCACGCGTGGGGCATTGCCAGATGCGTTGCCGGACGCCATCGCCGGTTAGCCCAGAATTATCCAAAGGAGTTACTCACATGAGAGATTGCCCTCGTTCTTCAAACAACGTTTCGGCTATGGTGGGGGTTCTTCTACTGATGGTACCAACCTATTTCGTTACGATGTCCGCCCTCCGGTATGACGCTCCTGGCTTGCAGTTCTTCAATAGCCCTATTCTTATTCTGGGGACTTTGGCAACCGCATTCGCGGTAAACGCGCGATCTATCCTTTCGGTGAAGGTCGAACAGGAGAAGCCGCCTGTGTTGAAGATTGCTCTATCGCTCCGGATATGGAACCTTCTGCAAATCACCCTTGCATTGCTTCTTTTGGGTGCGTTGCTCACATACGCGTTCGTCGAGAATTTTGAGCCACGCCTAGTCAGATAGGTGATGCGCGGCGCGCAACCGGATGCGATTTACGGGTTAGCAGGAGATCTTACTGGCTTGAAACAAAAGCACCAACCCCAGTCAGCTTGGCTTCAAGCTGGCCGGGGCTTGGCGGTCAAAGAGTACGTGGTCATCCTTTGACGGGGATAGTCACTGGTTTTGCGAGCTTGAACGTCAACTTGCTCTTGGCGGCGAGCAGGGTTGCGTCCTTGTTCGTCTTGGCCTTATCCGCACCCTTGGCAGCGGTCTTGCGCTGGCTCTTTGGTCCGGCGATCGAATTGGTGTCCAGCGCGTAGGATTTCCCGTGGATGACCACCGAAGCGAGCGTCACCTTTAGTTCGTTCTTTTTGACTTTGACGATACGGCAGGTTACTTGGGCGCCTTTGGGAATCACCGTCTTTCCATCTACCTGGATCGGTTCGGTGAGGCTGGCGGCAAAGGTGTCACCGACCTTGTTCTTGTCAGTGGCTAGCGTTTGCCTTGCTGCCGCGCTGATCGCGGTGCCTTTCGGCAAGGTGATCATTGTCGTCGGCTCCGCTGCTTTGGCTACGGCGGCAGGTTTTGGTGCCGCACGTCTCTTGGCAGCGCTGGCTGTTTCGTTGGTGGCCTTGTTCGAGCAGCCCGCCACAGTTAAGACAGCGGCCGCTGCCAAAGCAAGCCTGAGGTTCCGATGGACTTGAGAGTTAAACACTTCACACCTCCAAAGGGGCACCCTTAGGGTGAAAGGGGTGAGGTGGCTGGTTGGACCCGTTCCCCGGTTACAATTCGACATCGAAACGGCGGGTACCCTGCTTTCGATAAATGGTACAAATTCTGATAGATGGAGTCTTTGGGCATTTGTGACAGGCGTTTCCTTCCCAGCACCGGCCCATCGGCCAGTGGTCCACGAAGGTAAGCAGATCTCGTAATTTGTTACCTGAGATCGGCGATCCGTGAAGACGGAACCGTTGCCCGGTCACACTAGGACCGGACACATACGAACACTTGGTGGCCCGGGCTGTTGCAAAAGCTGGTCCCCCCTATGTTTTTGATAAGTGTTGCATCTAAAGGACTTAGTGTTTGTGCAAGTGGTTTAGTGCGGGCATTTCCATAAGTGTTGATTCTAAAGGGGTTTACATTGCACGAAAATTGTCCAAGATGGGGCCTCTTTTTCCTTGTTTCTTGAGGAACGAAACGCTCGATGCCGGGAACCGGAACAGTGCGGAAAGGAGAGTAACGAAGGGTTACCTGCAAAGTAGTATATCAGAACATTAAGAGAAAAAATGGAAAACAACGGGACTCCGGGAGTTGGGCGAGCTCGATCGCAAACTTCACGGCAAGGGGGACCTTCCCATTGCTAACCAAGCCTGGGCACTAATCTGTAGAGAATAAACAGTTTGCCAATGCAGG
>Ga0137388_10001087_pt1 | contig 16252 bp, 20 predicted proteins | sample 15con2h14AmetaG_FD_104644 | JGI IMG/M metagenome (GOLD analysis project Ga0137388, IMG submission 104644) | Vadose zone soil microbial communities from Angelo Coast Range Reserve, California, USA - 15con2h1.4A metaG | ecosystem: Environmental > Terrestrial > Soil > Vadose zone > Saprolite...
CTTTTCGACAGATATCTTTGGCGAAAATGCTTTGTGCATAAATTGGGGCTGGTTCGAATCCCGAACCTCACGGGACACTGGCGCGGTTACCTCATCACATCCTTTGACGGTCATGCTAACCGGCACGATCTGATGATCCACATCTTCCAGAGTTGGACGCAAATCGCCGTGTACCTCACCACGGCCACGTCCGTGTCACGCAGTTGTGCAGCAGTGATTCAAGTAGACGATCCGGAAGGCGCTTCATTGATTTACCAGTATCAGAATCAGCCACTGGCAAACGCGATGAAATCGATGCACATGCACTATGGTACAGCGATGTTGAGAATCTCGAACTGCGGCTGTCTGGCCGGAGATTATTACGCAGGGCGCGACCGGCGAACCATTGGCCGGATTTGCTGCAAGAGGGTAAGCGTTCAAGCGTGGCCTAAGGTTTAACGCCGCTGTCAGCCGTGCTAGGTCCCTGCCGCGCCTGAGCTCGTATTGCATCCCCACTGACACCAAAGGAATGAATCCGCTTTTGACATCTTGACGAGCGTAGTAAAGCGCGAATGACGTTCCACCAAGGTCGCTAATGTGACTGTTCCTTGTACCGCCAATTAGACCACCCTCCCAATGACCGGAATGGCGCGGTCCTCGATTTCTGCGGCTCTTTCCCTGATGGAGATGGCATCGACGATTTGACCGCGGGAATGTACACCAACACGAGATTGCTGCGAGCGGCGTATGCGGCGCTTGGACCGAACGTTTCGGCAGATTGCGGCACCGCATATTGGAGAGTCTGAGCAAATGACATTTGAGACGCTTTGCTGACAGGCGAGCTAGGTTCATCAGATGGCTTCGGTAAAGCGTTTGGTTCACCGGCTAAGTCTGGCCCTGGTTGCCCGATGGGCCATTGCCCCTCAGTACCATTGCTTCCAAAGGTCGCAAAGGTAGGATTGCTACTGTGGACCTCCCGGCTCGAAGGAGAAGCGTTGGCAGACACGCCCCTTTTGTGCCGAAAGGAAGCTCGCATCCCTATGAAGATGTTTGTGAATCTTTATAGCCCAGATAATCCAACCTTCGAAGTCGCTCCCACCATCGACATCAGTTGCCACGGCGCCCGAGTTGTGACGAAGAAGATTTGGCAGCCAAATCAACCGCTTTCAGTTCGGTCAATCCGTGGCAATTTCTACTCGCGTGCCCGCGTCGTTCATTGTCAACCCTATACGGATGATTCTTTTGTGATCGGAATCGAGATGTATTATCCGAGGGGCGACTGGACAAAACCCAGCAGACCCCATTCGACCGGCTAAAGCGGCAGGCTAACTCCCGATTGCGTCGGAAAACCGAACAAGTGCCCGTCCTGGGCCAGAAACGGGGTTCTAGCAAATGAAGCAACGCATTGGCGACGCTCAGACGTGAAACGGATGTTCAGTGACGGACTTTCGCACAACATCGCAAGGAATCGTACTTTCGAGCCATTGGTGCCACCCTTGACGCTCTTATTGCCGCCTTTTGCCGCCTCGACAAATCGCTAAGTTGTTGTTGGGAAAAAGGATGGTTGGTAGGGGCGGTGGGATCGAAACGACAAGCACTAAAATAAGGCTTTTGCCCTCAATGCGTTGCAGCCGCCTACCCCAGCCAACCGGAACAAACGGAACAAGATGACTGACCTCTTGGTCCCGGACCATATTCTTCCTCCCTAGTCGGGCTACGTGTTGGGCTAATCGATCGCGAACGAGCAGGCAAAGCAAGAATGCGCTTAGCGTAAACGCGATGCTTTTGGGCTAGATTCGAGTACGCTGAGTTGGAATCTATCTCTTTTACTCACGAGGAGTCCGAGATTGCGTATAGAGCCCTTCAAGGTAGCGGTCGCTGAGCAGGTCCTCTCAGATCTTAAGACACGCATTCGGAACACGCGTTGGCCTGATAGCGCACCTGGCGCTCCATGGTCGCAGGGGACGGATCTCGAATGGCTGCGGAATTTGATGGACTATTGGGCCGAGGAATTCGGAGGTCCGTCTTAAATCGGATGAAGCGACTGAAGCTCGCACAGGTGACGGGAAATTCAGAGCCTGAAAACAACTGCGGGCGAAGCAGGACCGTCCTGCCGGTAATTTGGTTTTTCGTCCCTCCGGCTGCTTCGATAAGCAAATCCCACGGTTGAAGCATCTTTCTTTCGGAAATTCTCTTGGCAATGTGTCGGTGGGGAGTTGAGTTGGCGTTGCCAAAACGCACGTCCGCAAAGTCCGTGCCCCGGATGCAAAGCATCTCAACAGAATCTTCGGACGGCTCGCCTTTACCCCATTCACCATCCTTGGAAATCTCAATTAGGTCTTTGAGAACGCAGGTCATCATAGGCTCAGAATCTCGGCGACATTGCGAGCGATGGTTTGCTCAAGCTCGCGGGCTTGAGCGTTAAGCGTTTCGAGTTCCTCGTTGAGCGTTTCGAGTTGCTCCTTGAAGTCCTCATCGCTCACCGCTTCGCCTGACGCAACCCCCACGTAACGGCCCGGGTTTAGCGACCAGCCTTGCGCCTCAATCTCCCTCAACGTCGCGACTTTGCAGAGGCCCGGAATATCCGCGAATGTCGGTCTGTTCCCGAAAAGTTCCTTGAGTTTTGCCTGCGCTTCCTCGCCGCCGAGGGTAAAGTCGAGTTCCTCGCCCCGATAGAGACGGACGACGTTGGCAAGCAATTCATAGTGATCGGGGTCACTCTGCTGAAAAACACTGATGATTCCCTCAGTGCCAATCACATAAATATGAAACAATGTTGAATATAGCCCGACCGCTGCATCTACAGCCTTTTGTTCATCTAAACTCCTAAGGCACCACAGCCGCGACTGGTCGTTCGGCGTCGACTACAGCGTTCTGAGATTTGGCAAACAGAGTTGCTGTTAAGCCACAGGCCGCTGCGAAGGACAGCCACAATCCTGGAATGGCTCGATTGCCGGAGATATGAATCAAGTACGTGCTTATGGCGGGAGTGAAGCCACCGAAGACCGCGGTGGCTAAACTATAGGCCAGAGCAAATCCTGAGGTTCTTACGTCGGCCGGCATAATTTCCGTCAGGAAAACGACCATCGCTCCGTTGTAACTGCCGAAAATAAAGGAAAGCCAAAGCTCGACGGTCAGTAACCTGGCGAAGGAAGGTTCCTTCACGAGCCAGAGCATTGCGGGGTATGCGGTGATGAGCATTAGTATCGTGCAAGCGAGCAAGAGAGGGCGGCGCCCGACCCTGTCGGACAGCGCCCCCATGACCGGAAGCCAGAAGAGATTGGACGCCCCGACGCAGAGAGTCACAACCAAACTGTCGATGTTCGCAAGATGAAGCACCGAATTGCCGAAGGTGGGGGTGTAGGCAGTGATCATATAGAACGAAACGGTGGTCATTGTGACCATCATCATCCCGACGAGCACGATGGCCCAATTGGCAGTAAGCGAACGGAAAATCTCTGATGTCGTCGGACGGTGCTTGCGCGCGATGAACTCATCCGTTTCCTGCAAAGAGCGCCTGAGCCGAAATAAAAAAGGAATAATTCCGCAGCCGAGAAGAAGCGGGACGCGCCATCCCCATGCCGTCATTTTCTCCGGTGAAAGCAAGGAGCTGAGGACGACTCCAACGAGAGCGGCGAACATGACCGCTACTTGCTGGCTGCCCGATTGCCAGCTTACATAGAAGCCTTTGTGACCGGGTGTCGCAATCTCGGATAAATAGACGGAGACGCCGCCCAGCTCCATGCCTGCCGAAAACCCTTGCAGGAGCCGGCCGATCAACACAAGGAGTGGAGCCAGCAAGCCGATCGTTGCGTACCCCGGAGTGCACGCAATCGAAAAGATACCCACGGACATGAGACTCAGCGTCAGGATGAGGCCGGCGCGGCGGCCCTTGTGATCCGTGTAAGCTCCAAGCACGATAGCGCCGAGGGGCCGCATCAAAAACCCTGCCCCAAACGTCATCAGCGACAACATGAGCGATAGGAAAGGGTTGCCGTTAGGAAAGAAGGCGTTGCCGATGGCCGTGGCGTAATAACCAAAAACCATGAAGTCGTACATCTCCAGAAAATTTCCGCTAGAGACGCGAATCACGGACCAAAATTTTGAATTCCGTTCAATTGGCGCGATCATAGGGCTCTATTTTTCTCAGAACTCGGCGTCGACATTGGAGCAAGGCAAATTCAATCGTGCCCCCAGCCAAGCTGCACTTCGCCCTAGTCGGCTGGTTCGAAGAGTTTCGCTAGTGCCGGAGTCTTCTATTTGAGCTCATCGCGAATCTGCTCCGCATTCTTCTGGAGCCCGGCTTCTTTGCCTTTCTCGTAGTTGAACACGATGCCGACAGCCCCGATGGTCTTGCCGGCCTGGTCTTGCATCACCAACTCGACTTCAAATTCGAAATCTGACTGAAATTCTGGAATCTTTCTGCTTCCACAATTCCTAATCCTCCGCCTCAAACGTCCAGACTTGCGCAGGCTCGTTGCCTTTAGCCGGCACACCGACGTAAAACCGGTCGCGCTTGGCGTAGTAGTATCCGGTTCGAATGCCAATTCAAGACGGCACGTTGGCGATCAACTCGTAGTGGTCCGGGTCTTGCTGTTGGATCACGCTGATGATTCCTTCGCCGCCGATGACATAGATACGTTTCCGGGAAGCGTCAAAGAAAACATCGTCGCATTCACCCGCGGCCCGCAATCTTGCAACTTCCTTCCCCGTTTGTGTGTCTAAAACCACCAGCATTGGTAGTTTCCGGGTGACCGTAAACAGCCGATGGTCTTCTTCATTCAAAGCCATCGCATAATTTGCGCGCAACCCTTTCAGAGGCCACTTCGTTACCGCGCCCGTCTTACGATCAATCGATTCCACCACATTCCCTGCGTCCGGCACGTTGACGAAGATGTGCTCTCCGAAGGCTTCCACCTGAAACGACTCGGGATGTCCTTCCGTCTTGTACACCTTCCCCACCCGCTCGTCCGTGGCCGGGTCGACCATTGCGATTCCGCCGTCCTCTTCGCCAAAGCCCACGAAAATCTTCTTGGAAGCTGCATCGTAGCGAACGTTGTCAGGGTCTGTCCCAAAATCAATCGCCTTCTTAAGAGTGTACGTGGCGCCGTCGTAGACTCTCATTTTGCCGTCTTCCGCGTTCGCGACATAAAGCTTGTCGAAGCCGGGAACGTACAGCGGCCCTTGAGGTTGGCTAAGTCCTTTAATGCTTCGAATCACCTTGCCAGCAAAAACGTCGATGACCTCCACCGTGTTGTTCCCCAAAGCAGATACGAACAAGCGCTTGCGCTTCGCGTCCGCGGTAAAGTGATCGAGGCGGCCTGCTACGTTCGGAACTGGAATTTGTTCTTCGAGTTGTAGCGGGAGAATGTCCCGGCTTGTCGATTGCGCTTTAGTGGTCCTGGTGCCGCAGAATACCAAGACGCCAGAAGCGGCGAATACGGCCACACTCACAGCCAAAAGTTTCTTCATCGTTCCTCCTCGAGTTAATCTGGCCTGACCTTCCAGTCCCGAATCTGCGTTTGAATCTCACCGCCGGTCTATGGTTGGGGCTCGAATGCAAGAACAGCCGCCTGCTCGTTGTCCTGAGCGGGGGCGGCCACGTAATAGCGATTCAGTTCCGGCGACCAGAACGAAGTTCCGGCACCGGGCTTCGTGGGAATCTTGCTCGCGATCCCATAGCTGTTTGCGTCCTTCTGCTGATACGCGTACACGTATCCGGTATCGAATCCTCTGCCTCCTGAAATGTAAATCCGCTTGCGCGTCGTGTCGAAATAGACGCCGTCCATCCCGTCAACGGTGGGTAGATTGGCCACTTCCCTCCCGGTCTTTGTGTCCATTGCAATCATCTGCGGAGGCGTGCGCGTGCCCAAGAACAATCGCTGCGTGGATTCATCGTACGCGGCGTCTCCCGGCCGCTGGCTGCTGACCGGCCACGTCGCTGTAACTTCCCGCCTTTTCGTATCGATCACCTGGATCTTGCTGGCAATGGGAACCAACACGAACAATCTCTTCCCCGGTTTGTCCAGCAACACCTCGGCTGGATGAGCGGCGACTTGAATGTCGTAAAGTTTCCTGTCTTTCCGGGCATCAATAATTCCGACTTCGCCGTAGTCCTTGCCGGCGTCCTTACCGCCGTATCCCACATAAAGAAGTTTCTTGTGCGCATCGTAGGCGACCCGGTTCGCACCGAGGTCCAGCTTGATGGAATCGAGCAGTTCGAGCGTGTCACCTCGAAAAACGCGGAGCATTCCGTCGTCTCCGCTGGCGACAAACACCTTGTTCAGAGACGAGACGTAGGCGATCCCTTGTGGCTTTTGCAAGCCTGGGATACTCCGAGTCCATTTGCCCGCCTGCAGGTCGACAACTTCCACTGACCCATTTTCGAGTCCGGAAACAAAAAGGCGTTTGCCTTTTACGTCCACGTCCATGTGGTCGATGCGGCCTTTTACGTTCGGCAACGGAATCGTCTGAACGAGTTTCAGCGCTTCTTTGTATTGCGCGCTTATTGTTACGGCGGCCAAAAGGAGAGCCCCTGTTGCCGTCGCACTCACAAGAAGAGCTTTTATCATCGACGTAGCCTCATATTCGCCAACACCTCCTCCACATCAAGACATCTTTCGAAAAGGACCCGTCTTATGATTCGCTGGGCACACTTGCTGTTCGTCAAAGTACGATCCCTCGGAATTTTTGTTCTTATAATTTTCTGACCGCGCCCCCGCCGTTCATGCAGTGGGATTATCGATGGTAATGGATAAACGCCATAAATCTGAGCCACGATTTCTTCTTTTTTCTGGGCGCTCGCACCGGAAACTTTGACCTGCACGGAACTCTCCATCAAAAATCCTCTCCACGAGGAACTTTGTTCGATGTTCCTGCCCGCATTTACGAGCGAAAATAAGAGCCAGGAACAAACTGCGATCAACGCCGCCAGATCCGAAGCGTGGCTCCAACCCCGGCGCACCTCGATGGACGCGGTAATAGTCGAAGAGAGGGCCCAGCCTGCGCTTCCGACGGCATTCATGAGCGCGGAAAAGCGAGGCGGAGGAGTGCCAGTTGGCCGGCTTCCCTCCGCCTATGGCATGTCCGTTCGTTCACCAGACCAACTTTAGCCCGAGCTGAATCTGGCGCGAAGAAGTGGACGTGGAGCCAATCACACCCGCGTTTCCCGATACACTCCCGTTCGGGTTGAAAATCGAGTTGTTCGAATCATTTAAGAAGTTGGGCGCTGCAAGATTTGGATGATTCAGGATGTTGAAGAACTCCGCGCGGAATTGCACATTGAAAGTCTCAGAGATTTTCGGGACTTGCGTGTTCTTGAATACCGAGAAATCCACGGTCTTAAGTCCAGGTCCGTACAAACTGTTGCGTCCTGCGTTGCCCACAAGATTCTGGCAATACTGTGTACCTGCGGGGGCCGCTGGGGCACCGGGAAAGGAATTGGGCGCGCATCCAACGAACGAGGTCGGCTCAGTCGGCAGCGTGAAACAATTTATGTTGAGGTAGTGAACGCCTCCATGGATGGGATCGCATCCCTTGGTGATATTTGGGAAGTCCATGGAAAAGTCTCCGTTAAACCCGGTGCCAAGCGGATCGCCCCCCGCACCGAGTGTTGCCGTAAATGGTGAGCCCGTCGCCGCAGTCAAGATGGTTCCGATCTCCCATCCACCCGCTACATAGGACGCAAGCCCCGACTTGGGACCCGGAATATTCCAGATGAAGGTTCCGACCAACGTTTGCCGTATATCAAAGTCGCATGCACCGATCCTGTACGACTTCACGAATAAGAGCGGTACGGCGATTGAATTAACGTAGGTATCGCCCGTAACAGGAGCTGAACTTGTGTCTCTACATTTGCCATAGGTGTAGGAAAGCTGGCCTTGAACTCCGTGGCTCATACTCTTCTTGAGTTGAGCTTGAGCGCCTTCGTACGAGGATGAGCCGTCAAATAGGACTGGGCGAATGCCCGCCCCGCCCGTGCCCCCTGCCCAGTTTGGATCGATCGCCGTCCCGTTTATTGGGAAGAGAATTCCGGCGGAGCTCACCGTGGGCTGAACCAGGTTGATGTCATCGGCGGCGACAGACAAATGTACCGAGCGCGAGCCGACGTATCCGACGATGGCTGTCCAAGTCGGAGCGATCTCACGCTGGATATTGAGGTTCCAGTTCAGAACGTCGGCGCGCTTGGGATCTTGCTGTACATACCGATTCCTGACTCCGTTCGGGGCAAATCCGACGTTGTTGTCAATGCCATTGCCCAGCGTGACTCCTAAACAGGGATCGGCGGCGCAGTTACCTTTTGCCGCAGTGGACGAGGCTCCCGGCTTATCTTGGCCGATGATTTGGAAGGGGGATGTTGCTGCAGTATTCAGGCCAAACTCGTAAGGAAGCGGCAGCACGTCGAAGATCCCAAAACCACCTCGTACGGCCGTCTTTCCATTCTTAAATGGGTCCCACGAAAAGCCGATTCGTGGTTCAAAGTTCTTGGTCGTTGGGTTGTTCGCGATAAAGCTGTTGACGGGAACTGGACCGCACGCCGTTGGGCTGGCTGAACAATTCGCCAGGGTTGTGATCTCCTGAATCCGGTTGTTAGCGTCTTTGGGCAGTGTCGTGATTTCATAACGTAAGCCCAAGTTGACGGTTAGATTCGGGCGCAGCCGCCAATCGTCTTGAACGTAGCCGGCGAACAGACTCTGCCGAATCCCGACCTCAAAACTGTGTCCCGGAGCGAGTGCATTGAGCTTGGTGGGTGTGTTGGTCAACAGGGCTGTCAGGCTGCCATAATTGTTCAATCGGCCATTTGGACTTAATCGCTCTAGAACGTTGTACAGCATTCGTTCAAAAGCAAATCCGAATTTTATCGTGTGCGTCCCCCGATTCAGGAAGGCGTCGTCATAGACTTGGCCAGACGTCCAGCGATGTAGAAAACGGTTAAGTCCTCCCAAGCCGATCGCGGTTGTCAGGCCAGCGCCCCCAATTTGCGGTGGGGCCTTCGCGCCCGGGGCGACGGCGAGAGCGCTGTTGGTCGCGACTGAGTCGCCTGAAACCGGCAAGTTAATATCCCCTCGAACGCGGCTGACACCCAGCCGAATCGTGTTGACTAACCGCGGACTGAAAATATGGGTCTCCTCAGCGCTGCCCATCTGTCTCCGCGAGAAGACGCTGTGTGTGGCGTTGAGTAGCGGATCCGGTTGGGTCAGCGGGCCGGAGTCAAAGAAGTAACTGCCCGAGAGGTTGTCCTTGTCGGATATTTTCTGGTCGACCCTTCCCGTAACGTAGTTTTCTTTTGAGGCACCTGGGAGTGAAACATTCAGACTCGCAATGTCCAAATTGGTTGCAGTTCGACATGCGGATCCCGTCGGACACGGCCACAGAGCCAGATACGGCGCGACCTTGGGATCCACTGTGACTGTTTTCAGTGAAGCGCACTGGTTACTACCGGACGCCACGCATAGCATGCCGTTGCGCGCCTCTTGCGTCGGCACGCGGATGGACCTGGATAGAGGCTGGTTCTGACGAACTCCCTCATACGTTCCATATACAAATGTTTTGTCCTTGACGAGAGCCTTTCCCCCGGACCCTCCGAACTGAACGCGCCGGAAAGGGGGAATGGGTCCTGCAGGATCAAAGAAATTCTTGGCATCAAAAATCTTGTCCCGGTCAAAGAAGAATGCCGTGCCGTGAAAATCATTGACACCGCTCTTGGTAATAGCGTTGATGACCGCACCGGACGTGTGCCCGTACTCCGCAGTGTAGTTACTGGTAAGTACGGAAAACTCCTGGATTCCGTCCACTCCCAAATTCAGTCCGGTCGCGCCGCCCGGGGCTCCATTCGAGTAGTCGTTGATGGTGACACCGTTCACACGGTAACTGTTTTCGTTGGCGCGGTGACCGGCATCGCTCAACTGGTTTCCAAAGCCGCGGTTTCCTTTGTTCGCGCTAAATCCTGTCCCGGCCTGGTTGGGGATGCTCGTGACTCCCGGCTCGAGGGTCGCCAGTGAGGTCCAATCGCGGCCGTTCAGCGGCAACTCCCGCACTGTCGTGGAGTCCACCGTTGCGCTGATGGTGGAAGATGCCGTTTGAACGTCGGGCGGCGCCGCGCTCACTACGACTGTCTGATTAAGTTGTCCCACTTTCAGACTTATGTTTAGGGCTTGCTGCGCTCCCACTGTAAGAATGATCCCTTTTTGCACCAGGGCCTGAAATCCTTGCGCCGTTACCCGAACTTCATAGGTTCCCGGTAGCAAGTTCGGCGCGGAATAGAAACCATCTCCGTTCGTGCTGACCTCCCGGACAACCCCGGTAGCCACATTCTTGATGTTTACCGTGGCCCCAGGTACGGTGCCGCCATGTTCGTCGGTGATTAAACCTGAAAGTGCGGCTCCCACCGCTTGCGCGTGCGCCGCAACTGCAAGACCTGTAATTGCAATCAGCAGGACAATCGCTACCGCTCCGATTCTCAGCCCCAAGCCCGTCTGTCTACTCGCAAAGCTCATCTCATCCTCCCGATTTGCTATACGAAGTGTTCCTGCACGAAGACATCCCGTTTCGTGGCAGATACCACCTGCTCAATCCCTCGACACTTTGTTAGAGCCACTGATTTGTCCGCCTAACGCGGGCACCCCTAAGCATGAGGCGCACTGTGCTGCTCCCTGCTCAATCATTGCAAGTCCAATTGCGTCACATCGAAAGCATTTATTTATTACACGTTGTCTTGAACAAAATAAAGCACTTAGCGGAGCGGATAACACTCCTTCTCTTTGACGATCTGAGCGTAGGGAGCTATACTCCCGGGCGGCCCCACAGAAGACCATATGAAACAGCCCACCTTACCGGCCAACTCGGTGCGCTTCGGCGTATTCGAGTTCGATCTTAGGTCCGGAGAGCTGCGCAAGCATGGCATTCGCATCAAGCTTCAGGAACAGCCTTGTCAGATCCTCGCCATCCTTCTGGAACACCATGGGGAAATCGTTACTCGCGAGGACCTCCAGCGCCGCCTCTGGCCCAGCGACACCTTTGTTGACTTCGATCACAGCCTGAATACCGCAGTCATGCGGCTCCGCGAAGTGTTAAGCGATTCCTCAGACAATCCACGCTTCATCGAAACGCTTCCGCGCCGTGGCTACCGCTTTGTTGCCCCTGTCGAGGAGAGAGCAGCCTCCCTAACCGAAACGACTCAGACGCAAACCGGGGAGGCCGGCGTGTCTCAAAGCTTCCTGGCAAAAGATGACCCAACGCTCCCCCTTCTTTCGCCGGAACTCCCGGCGACGGCTGCCAAGGCAGTTGGCCGCGTCTCGCGGCGGATGGTAATGTCAGGCGCTGTATTCCTGCTCGGAATTGTCCTCGCGGGTGGCCTTGGCGCCCGCTATTTGCGCAAGACTTCCGTTGTTGCTGCGCCAGCCGCGCAGATCACCTCTCTTGTCGTCCTTCCCTTCGAGAATCTTTCCGCCGACAAGGACCAAGCGTACTTCGCGGATGGCATGACCGACGAGCTGATCGCGCATCTGGCTAAAATCCGCTCGCTGAGGATCATTTCCCGAACTTCGTCCATGGAGTACAAAGGAACGCACAAAACGCTCTCACAGATTGCGCGAGATTTGAATGTCGATGCCCTCGTGGAAGGCACGGTGTTGCGTTCGGGGGACCGAGTGAGAATTACCGCGGAGCTCGTGCAGGTGGCTACCGATCGCCATCTCTGGGCAGAATCTTACGAGAGCCAGTTGGGCGATATCCTCACACTGCAAAGCCATGTTGCCAGCGCCATCGTGAATGAAATCAGAATCAAACTGACACCTGAGGACCAGGTACGGCTCGCTTCCACCCGCCCCGTCAGCACGCAGAGTTACGAGAACTACCTCAAGGGACGTTATTACTGGAACAAGAGATCCCAGGAAGGCCTGACTAAGGCCATCAACTATTTCCAGGTCGCCATCGAAAAGGATCCAAACTACGCCCTTGCCTACGCTGGCCTGGCGGACTGTTACAGCATCATCGGCTCTGTGATCGTCGGAACCGTCCCCGCGGCGGAGGTGGCTCCGAAGGCTCGCGCCGCAGCCCTCAAGTCTCTGGAACTCGATAACACGCTTGCCGAAGCCCACACTTCGCTCGCCACCGTGCGCTTCAACTATGATTGGGATTGGAACTCGGCCGCCAGTGGGTTCCGGCGCGCCGTGGAATTGAATCCCAGCTACGCCACCGCTTATCAGCGAAATTCGCTTTACTTGATGAGTATGGGGCGTACCACCGAGAGTATCGCGGAGATGAATCGCGCGCATGACCTCGATCCCCTCTCCACGAGCACGAATTTCAGTCTGGGCTCGCGCCTCTATATGGCTCGTGAATATGACCAAGCCATCGAACAGTTGCGAAACACTATCGATATGGATCCGGACTTTCTTCTTCCGCACCTTGTTCTTGGTCAGGCGTACGAACAGAAAAAAGCGTATGACCAAGCGATTACGGAGCTTCGGCGCGCCGCAGATATTTCACAGAACAGTCCGCCCGCTCTCGCTGCCCTTGCGCGAACCTATGCGGTAGCCGGGAGAACTACGGAAGCACGAAATCTATTGGACCAATTGATGCGGCAATCGAAGAAACAGTATGTTTCGCCCTTCTATGTGGCCATCGTCTACGCGGGCCTCGGCGAAAAAGAACAGGCCTTAGACTGGCTTGAAAAAGCATATGGCGACCACTCCAACGCAATCGTCTTCCTGAAAGTTGACCCACAGTTGGACACCCTGCGTTCCAATCCCCGGTTTCACGAATTGCAGCGCAAGCTGCGATTGCCCGACTAGCTCCGCCCCTCAATTTATTGATCACTCGGGGCCCCTTGGCGCTGGTCAATCGGAATATGTGGTTAGGTTCCCGTCAATGCTTGTGCTTGCCGGAGAAGACGGTCGAGCGGTTGTGCGGGGGAGGTGCAAAAAGGCTGCCAAGCAATAGGGATTTCTGCGTGTCGTCGGTCGGCATATTTGTTGTCCCACCATAATCTGGGTTTGTCGGGTGGCAAAGGCAACAGACTCAACAGGACTTTTGGTAGGGGCGGTGGGGATCGAACTAAAAGCGGCATTGAAGGCGTGTAAGTTGTTGATTCGCCTAAACGCGAAAAACGCCAAATACACCGGAATCGCCCAACTGAGTACACACGGGGTACACGGGGACGGGACGAATGAGGCACGAAGCTATTGGATTTCCACGCGAACGTCCGTGAACTTTCGGAAGTCCTGATCGAACGAGGCAACGGGCATGTTTTCGGTGGCCGCAGTCGCGGCGATCAGGCAATCCACGAAATGGACCTTTGTTTTTCGATAGCGATCCAAAGCGTCCATGTGAATCGCCGCACCATCAATTTCAACACACGGGCTGGAAATGAGTCTACCCAGCGCCGACGCGATATCCCCACGTGGATGCTCGTAGAAAGACTCCAGTACAAACACACACTCGGCCAGAACACCTGGCAGGACCACAATCACCACGTCGCCGCGGTCGCAGGCATCGAACAGCCTTCCAGCGGCCTTGGCATGCTTTTCATGGTCCTGCACTAGATAGCGAACGATCAGATTGGTGTCGACAAGCCTTCGTTTGCTCACCGAGTGGCCTTACGACCACGGGCTGCCTTCGCCGCGGCCTCGCGGATTTGCGCGAAGGACATCCTCTTTCCCTTCTTGCTGGCTAGTACACCCTTGAGTGATCGCGTGCCCAGATGCACGCGTATGGTGGCGTGGTCCCCTTCCACTACGTACTCTAGCCTGTCGCCCGGCTTGATTCGCAACGCCTTGCGAATCTTCCCCGGAATCGTCGTTTGTCCCTTGCTCGTTATCGTGGAATGCGTCATCTGTGATCCTTACCTTTCCGAAACCTCCTTACGCCTTGATTATCGCTTACTTCTCGTCAGCGAGCAAGGTCAAGCACTCGTTTCGTTGCGCACCTGAGGAAGGCTGAGCCTCCCGATTTTGGGCAGCGTCGGTTTACTCGAAACTTTTTACGCCCGAGGCTATTTGACTGACCTTCGTGCCTGCTTTCGGCAATTGATATCCCACAATGTTTGCATCGATCAACGGCGGCTTGGCGCGGCCTTCGAGCCTTGGGACTTACCCCACTCTAACCTATGCTCTGGTAGGGCTACGAAATAATCGACGCGAAACAGAACAGTAACAACGTTTCGCAAAACTGAATGCGGTGCAAGAGCCACGGTCCGAGTATTCTTCGGTCCGCCCGACGTATGGTAGCGTGCGCCGCTGAGCTATGTCAGACGCCATTGGCGGCCTTCATGGATTTCGCGGCGAAGCGCGGTGTCCCCCCGCTAAGGTACAGTTTTGAGGACCTGGAAGCAGAACGCCGAACGGCTGATCGTCTCAAAGCGTGCCCCCCGGCGTCGATCAGTATTCTCATGCTAAACTAGAGACATGGAAGTTACGCTGCATATCCCCGACGACATCGCAAAGCGGCTTTCCGCCGCAGGTGGAGATGTGTCCCGTCGCGCCCTAGAGGCCATCGCTCTAGAAGGCTACCGCGACCAAACTCTGACGCTCTACCAAGTTTCGGAGATGCTGAGTCTTTCCCGAATCGAGACGGAAGATTTTCTGGGCCGACACCACGTTCCATTAGCTGTGATTGACGAAGCCGACCTGGACCGCGAGGCAGCTTTATTCGAAGCTGCTTCGCCTCGCAAGCCGCGTTAACATACTCGCGGAATGAAGGCCGTTTCCAACACCACGCCACTACGCTATCTGATTGCCATCGAACAAGAACATCTCCTTGGACAACTGTTTGAGAAGGTCTTTGTCCCCGTTGCGGTGCACGAGGAATTGACAGATTCGAGAACGCCGGAAACTGTGCGCGGTCGCGTGTTATCAATGCCCGCCTGGTTTGAGGTTCGGACGGTGCAAGAAACTCAGACAACCGCGTTTCCGGTCACATTGCATCGGGGAGAACGGCAAGCCATTCTGTTAGCGGAAGCACTGCGGGCAGATGTGCTTTTAATCGATGAGCAGATTGGGCGGACTATTGCCCTGAGCCGGAATCTCCCGCCTCTCAGGAACGCTGGGCGTCCTGGAACGTGCGGACAGAATGGGATTCGTGAGTGATTTCCCACAGGTTCTCCAACGACTGAAGGCGAGCGGATTCTTTATCACGGAGACCCTGGAGCAACAGCTCCTAGAGCGTCATCGTAAGCGACGAGGCCGCTCCTCATAGTCGGCAACGGGGTATAATACGTTGTGTATCCCCCCTGTCCCTCGGTGGGCAGGAAAAGCTGTGCCGCGTCCTTCTGCAAGCCCCCTTCTGTCGAAATGTAGAGGAACTGGAAACCCGGAAGCAGTCGGAACAGTGGCCGATAGGTGCGTAAATGGCCGATGTACGCATCCATATTTCGATGCTCGGGGTCCAGGTAGGTGAAGGTGACCACAGGCATGTAGTCGGGACAAGGATACGCAACGCAGAGGGGGAATCTGTCGGCGAAAGTGATGCCCTTGCCGTGTTCTTTGGATGGATGAAATAGACTCTCGGGAACCTGGAATCTCCGTATGAAATACTGACGTTTGGCTTCCGCCGTCTCGAAATAATCGTCATCCGGGTGGGCGAGAATGTAATCCAGAGCCAAGAGCCGCGCCTTGATGTAGTCGAGTTCGTGCCCCCGGCGATTGCGGAGATCGCCTTTCCCAATTGCGTCGTAGAGTGGGCGAGAGTGCAGGTGGTACACCATGCTCCGGCGTCGATATCTTTGTGCGCTGGCATGACCTAGGCCGAATAGTTTTTCAACCAACCGGGCGTTCCGCTTGCCACTCCGGGCGTCGGCAAAGTCGAGAAACTGCCTCACCGTGAAGTACCCGGAATGCAGCGCCACAAGGTAAAGAAACCGGGCCTCCACTTCCGTGTAGCCGAAAACGCGGAGCTTGGCGAGTTGGGATTCGTGAATCGTCACTGGCTATAAACTGAAGATCGCTGTCGTAAGTTCCCGATCATCCCGAATGCGCCGCAGCCGGTCAGTCTCCCCCGGCCTGGCATAAATCTGGAAGCCAGCGCGGGCCTTCTGCGACAGTCCTTGGGGGCGGTAATGATCCGTAGCTAGCTCCAGGTCACGGCGTTGGATTTCGTTGTCGTTCTCCTTGACGTACTCCACACGCAAATCGGGGATCGGGACCTTGCCTGATACCTGAGTTATGCAGAGAATTGGCGTCAAGGGACGGGCCAACGGCAGGGAAACATTTGGGGACCCTGAGAATCCTGGTGTAAAACCAGTGAGGCAGTGAAGTTATCAGCTTCACAGCCCAAC